>Ga0182024_10013149_pt1 | contig 16228 bp, 11 predicted proteins | sample P32metaG_FD_120480 | JGI IMG/M metagenome (GOLD analysis project Ga0182024, IMG submission 120480) | Permafrost microbial communities from Stordalen Mire, Sweden - P3-2 metaG (Illumina Assembly) | ecosystem: Environmental > Terrestrial > Soil > Wetlands > Permafrost | place: Sweden: Stordalen... | reverse complement strand
CTCGTGTACGGGCAGGATCGCGCCAGTGTGATGACGGCCATAGCTTGCCGTGTCTCGCTTCCACTATTCTCGCGGAGTTTCTGGCTCTTGCGACGGCGTAGCGCCGTTAGGTACTCGTGTGAGCGCCTTTAAATCCGGTGAAAGCTCTTCAGAATATCTCGCATTGAGTAGCGCAGCGCGATCGGCCGTCCATGCGGGCAGCTCATGGGGCACTCTGTCGCCGCCAATTGCGTCAACAGCCATTCCATCTTGGCGTGATCCAGCCGCATATTGATCTTGATGGCGGCCCGGCAGGCAATGCTGGCGGCCATCGCGCGCCGCAGATCGTCCATCGATACTTTCCGTAGCTCACTCTCGGCGATCTCTAAAATCTCGAACACCAGTTTCTCGATATCGCCGGGGCCGACGCCGGCCGGTGCGGCCTTCACCGCAATGGTCCTCTGTCCGAACGGCTCGGAATCGAAACCGGCGCGTTCGAGTTCGCCGGCAAGCTGCGCGTATTCGATGTGCTGCCCGGCCGTTAGCTCGATCAGGATCGGCATCAGCAACTGCTGGCGCTCCACGCGGCCCTGCGCCTGTTGCCGCAACACTTTCTCGAACAGAATGCGCTCGTGCGCCACGTGCTGGTCGATGATCCACAAACCGTCGCGTCCGGCGGCAATGATGAAGCTGTCGTGAATCTGGCCCAGGGGACGCAGGTCCGAAAGGCTCGCCAGACTTTGGGGCGGTTCGGCACCCAGCGGCAAGGGACCGTGCGTGTCCGGGACATGTGGCACCGGTGATGGCGCCTGTGTTGCTTCATTGAAATCAAACCTACGCTCCGGCCCAACTCCGGTCTTCAACGTAAAAACGGGCAGGTCTTCCGGACGCTCGGTTCCCGCGTCGATGTCCGGAACCGGCTCGAAGCGTTGATTCTCGATACGCTGCGTGAAATCGGAAAACGGCAGGCCGGCGGCCGGTTGAGGCTGGGTTGAAACGGGAAGGCTGGAAACCGGACGGGCCGCGATGAGCCGCTCGCGAATGGTATCGCGCACGAAATCATGCACAAAGGTTCCGTGCCGGAAGCGAACCTCGGTCTTCGAAGGATGGACATTGACGTCTACCTCCTCGCAGTCACAATCGACGAACAACAATGCGAAGGGGTAGCAGGCCGGCGGCATCAGATTGTGATATGCGGAAGAAAGCGCATGCAGCAAGACGCGATCGCGGATGAGACGCCCATTGACAAACAGGAAGATCGAATTGCGGTTGAGCTTTTGGATCTGCGGCCCGGAGACGAACCCGCGCAGCGCAAACACGCGCGAGGCGCGCTCCTCGGCATCGACCACATCGAGTTCGCGCTCGACGAAATCGAGATCGATCAGTTCTTCGAGTGTCTGGTTGCCGAACACCTGGTAAACCCGTTCACGCAGTGTTTCGACAGGAGTGACATCCAGCAATTGGTTCCCGCCGTGCCGCAGTTGAAACGATTTCTGAGGATGCGCCAGGCTGTAGTGCGTCGCCAGCGAGGCGATGTGCGCCAACTCGGTTTGATCGGAGCGTAGAAACTTCTTGCGCGCCGGAACATTGAAGAACAGGTCGCGGACTGTGACCGTTGTCCCCCTTGGGCCGGGATATTCGTCGCATCGCAACAGTTTTCCGCCGTTGATTTCCACCGTGGCGCCGGTGGTTTCGTCCGCCGAGCGCGTTTCGAGCACCAGGCGCGAGACTGAGGCGATGGATGGCAGCGCTTCTCCGCGAAAGCCCAGCGTCGCGATCGAAAGCAGGTCCCGTGCGTCGCTTAGCTTGCTGGTGGCATGCCGCTCAAAGGCCAGCAGAGCGTCGTCGCGCAGCATTCCACAGCCGTTGTCGGCGACGCGGATAAGCCTGCGGCCTCCGCTTTCGACTTCAATGCGCAGCTCAGTGGCGCCGGCGTCCAGCGAATTTTCGATCAGCTCTTTGACTACTGAAGCAGGGCGCTCGACTACTTCTCCGGCCGCAATCTTGTTGGCTACGGTATCGGAGAGGACGCGTATTCGGCCCACTTGGGTCAACCGCTCATGGAAGCCAGGAATTCTGCATTACTGCGAGATTTGCCGAGCTTGTCGAGCAGAAGCTCGATAGACTCCACCGGCGACAGCGGGCTCAGGACCTTTCGCAATACCCAGACGCGGTTGAGCTCTTCACGCGGCAGCAGCAGCTCGTCCTTGCGCGTGCCGCTCTTGGTGATGTCGATGGCCGGGAAGACGCGCTTGTCCATCAGCTTGCGGTCCAGATGGATTTCCATGTTGCCGGTGCCCTTGAATTCCTCGAATATGACGTCGTCCATGCGGCTCCCGGTATCGATCAGGGCCGACGCAACGATGGTCAGCGAGCCGCCCTCTTCGATATTGCGCGCCGCGCCGAAGAAGCGTTTAGGCCTCTGCAGGGCGTTGGAATCGACGCCGCCGGAAAGTACCTTGCCGGACGGAGGAACCACGGTGTTATAGGCCCGCGCCAGGCGGGTGATCGAATCGAGCAGGATTACGACATCGCGCTTGTGCTCCACCAGCCGCTTGGCTTTCTCGATCACCATCTCGGCGACCTGCACGTGCCGCGAAGCCGGTTCGTCGAACGTGGAACTGATCACTTCGCCTTTTACCGAGCGCTGCATGTCGGTGACTTCTTCGGGGCGCTCGTCAATGAGCAGCACGATGAGAGTGACTTCAGGATGGTTGGTGGTGATTGAATTGGCGATGCTCTGCAGCAGCATGGTCTTGCCGGTGCGCGGCGCGGCTACAATCAGACCGCGCTGCCCCTTGCCGATGGGCGTCAGGAGGTCCATCACGCGGCCGGAGAAATTTTCCTTGGTGGTCTCCAGCCGGAACCGCTCGTTGGGATATAGCGGCGTCAGATTGTCGAAGAAGATCTTGTTGCGCGCTTCCTCGGGCGGTTCGAAATTGATCGCGTCAACCTTGATGAGCGCGAAGTAACGCTCACCTTCCTTGGGCGGGCGGATCTGTCCGGAAATGGTGTCGCCGGTTCTGAGATCGAAGCGGCGTATCTGCGATGGAGAGACATACACGTCGTCCGGGCCCGGCAAATAGTTGTATTCGGGTGCGCGCAGGAATCCGAATCCGTCGGGCAGGCATTCCAACACGCCCTCGGAAAAGATGAGCCCGCTTTTCTCCGCCTGCGTCTGCAGAATTTTGAAGATCAGTTCTTGCTTTCGCAGGCCCGCCGTTCCGGTGACGCCCAAATCCTTGGCGATCTGGTTGAGCTTCTGGATGCTCATGTCCTTGAGCTCCACTAGATCGAGCGTGCCGTTCTTTTGACCCTGTCCCGCGGCTCCGCCATGGCGCCGCCGCTGGCCCGGCTGCGCGGCGGCTTGATCCCCCGGCTTTCCGGCCGGTTCCGGCTTGGCGTCCGACTTTTCGGCGGTCGCCTTATCGTCGGAGGGCTTGTCTCCCTCCGCAGAGGCATCGCCGGACTTGGCGTCAGCGCCCTTCCCGTCGCCTTTGGACGCCGGGGCCTTTGTTTCGGGCTTCGTTTCCGAGTTCTCTTCGGTGGGAGCAGCTACTGCTGCTCGTTCTTGGTTTTCAAGATCGCTTGCCAAATTTCCCTCACTCCCCGGCACGTTACTGCCGAGAACGGCAGGGGCTCGCCCTCCTGAAACTGCCGGATGGCGGCCGCTGATTCCCGTTGATCTTTCTGAGTTCTCAACTTATCTGTCTTAGTGGCGATCACAACGTACCGCCGGTTATGGAACTCCAGCCATTTCTTGAGTTCCAGATCCTTTTCCATCCAGCCCCGACGCGCGTCGAGAATCAGGAAGCAAAGCTCCAACGACCTTCGATGTAAAAGGTATTGTTCGATAAGCTGCTTCCACTGGAATGCAACATCTTTCGGGACACGAGCATATCCGTATCCGGGCAGGTCGACGAAGTGGAATTGTCCATCGACCCGGTAAAAATTTATCAACTGCGTGCAGCCCGGCCGAGCGCTCGTGAATGCCAGCCCATTCTGTTGGACCAGACAATTGAGCAAGCTCGACTTGCCCACGTTGCTCCTGCCCAGAAATGCGATTTCCGGGAGCGTTTCAGCCGGAAACTGATCCGGCCGCGCTGCACTCACTACAAATTCGGCATCCATCAGGCCCTGAATCCGGCGGAGCTACTGGTCCGCTCTCAGCGGCGGACATGCCCCGGCCATGCCTAATGTGAAATTCGTTCTTCGCTTGGCCCGCGCACCAGCTCCACCGGCGGTGTCGTGCTGGCTAGCGGCAGCGCGATGATTTCCCGCTCCAGAGCCAGCTTCAACACTTCGTCCATCGAACTCACGAAGTGGAGACTCATTTCCTTTCGGACGTTCTCCGGAATATCAGGGAGGTCTTTCTCATTATCCTTCGGAAGAATCAATTCGTGTATGCCCTGGCGATGCGCAGCCAGTACTTTTTCTTTGAGCCCCCCGATGGGCAGAACGCGCCCGCGCACCGTAATCTCGCCGGTCATCGCGACGTTGCAGCGAACCGGAATGTTGGTCAGCGCGCTGCAGATACTGGTGGCGATCGTAATACCAGCCGACGGCCCGTCTTTCGGAATTGCTCCCTCGGGCACATGCACGTGGATATCCAGGTTCCGGTAGAAATCCCGCTGCAATCCGAGCAATTGCGCTCTCGATCGAACGTAGCTCATGGCCGCGTGCGCCGATTCCTGCATCACATCACCCAACTTGCCGGTGGTCTGCAGTTTCCCTTTGCCTTCCATGACGGCGGCTTCGGTGGTCAGGATCGACCCGCCCACTTCAGTCCAGGCCAGGCCAACCGTGGCGCCCACCTCGTTTTCCTTGTCGCATTGCAGATCGCGGAACTTCTGCGGGCCCAGGAAATCGCTGGCGGTTTCCGGATTGAGAACCGCTCTGGCGGCCTTTTTCGAAGGCTTCGGCTCGCTTTGAGCATTCACCACTTTGCGCGCCACCTTGCGGCACACATTCCCGATCTCGCGCTCCAGGTTACGCACGCCCGCTTCGCGCGTATAGGACTGGATCAAGGTCTGCAAACCATCCTCGGAGAATTCCAAGTCGTCTTTGCCGACGCCGCACTGCTTCATCTGCTTGGGGACCAGGAATCGCTTCCCGATCTCCAGCTTTTCGTGTTCGGTGTAGCCTGAGAGGCGGATCACTTCCATGCGATCCTGCAACGCCGGTGGAACGGTGTGCAACACATTGGCGGTGGCGATGAAAAAGACCTGGCTCAGATCGTATTCGACATCCAGGTAGTGATCCATGAACATATAGTTCTGTTCCGGATCGAGCACTTCCAGCAGCGCCGCCGAAGGATCGCCGCGGAAGTCCATCGACATCTTGTCCACTTCGTCCAGCATGAACACCGGATTGCGCGTGCCGGCCTTCTTCATCATTTGGAGAATCTGCCCCGGCAGAGCGCCGATGTAGGTTCTGCGATGGCCGCGGATTTCAGCTTCATCCCGCACGCCACCCAGAGACAGACGGACGAACTTTCGGCCGGTGGCCTTGGCGATCGACATACCCAGCGAAGTTTTTCCCACGCCGGGAGGTCCGACAAAACACAGAATCGATCCCTTGGGATTTTGCACCAGCCGGCGCACCGCCAGGAACTCGAGAATTCGCTCTTTAATCTTTTCCAGGCCGTAGTGGTCCGATTCGAGGACCTGCTGGGCGAATTTGAGATTCCGGATTTCCTTACTTTTCTTCTTCCACGGCACCGCCAGCAGCCAATCCAGGTAATTGCGCGAAACCGTGGATTCGGCCGACATGGGCGGCATGTTTTCCAGGCGGCGCAGCTCCGCAATGGCCTTCTCGTGGGCGTCTTTGGTCATGCCCGCGGTGTCGATCTTCTTCTTCAGTTCGTCGAACTCGCTCTTCTCGCCTCGCCCCAGCTCTTTCTGGATGGCTTTGATCTTTTCGTTGAGGTAGTATTCTTTTTGCGCCTTTTCCATCTGGCGCTTCACGCGGCCCTGGATGGTGCGGTCGACATTCAGCTTCTCGATTTCGATGTCGAGCATCTCGGCGACGCGGGTCAGGCGATCCACCGGGTCGAAGATCTCGAGCAGTTCCTGCTTCTCCTCGATGGTCAACTGCAAATTGGCGCCCACGGTGTCAGCCAGCTTGCCAGGCTCATCCACCCGGATGGCGGCGATCATGGTTTCGTAATTCAGGTTCTGGCTGAGCTTTACGTATTGCTCGAACAGGCCGGTGACGCGCGTCACCAACGCCTCCAGTTGCGGGCCCGCTTCGACGCGGAAGTTGAATGTTTTTACAACCGCGCGGAAGTAGCCTTCATCTTCGCTGACGGAAATGATTTTGCCGCGCTCCACGCCTTCCACCAGCACTTTGATGTTGCCGTCGGGCAGCTTCAGGCTCTGCACGATATTGGCTACGGTGCCGACGCTATAAATCTCATCGGGCCGCGGTTCGTCTACCGAGGCATCGTGTTGAGTGGTGAGGAAAATCTTCTTATCCGCGGTCAGCGCTTCTTCCAACGCCCTGACGCTGGAGTCCCTTCCGACCACGAACGGGGTCATCATAAACGGGAATATAACCACGTCCCGTATCGGCATCATGGGCAAGCGCTTCGTATCGGATTTTTCTTTGGAGGTAAGCATTCGGTTCACGAATCCGGAATTCAGCAACCGGGATCTGGAAGGCGGCAGAGCTTCTGCCCTCTTTGATTCTGGCCCCTGGACTCTCTCTTTAGCCGGCCTTTTCGAGCAAGGCCATATTGATCTTCTGCGTCATGACCATTTCCTTGGTCACCAGGAACTCCCGGACCTTCTTGTAGGATGGCAGATAATACATCAGATCCAGCATCAGGTCTTCGAGAATCATGCGCAGGCCCCTCGCACCCACCTTCCGCTCCATGGCGAGCGCGGCAATGGCTTCGAGGGCGTCGTCATTAAATTTCAGTCTAACATTTTCAAATTCGAATAGTTTTTGATACTGCCTGATAATGGCGTTCTTGGGCTTGGTCAGGATCTGGACCAGGGCTTCCTTGCTCAAGTCTTCGAGAACGGCCACCACCGGCATACGGCCTATGAATTCAGGTATGAAACCGAACTTGATGAGGTCGACGGGCTGCACGTTCTCCAGCATATCGACATCCCGGCGGTTGGCATTGGCGCGGTGTACGCCTTCCGGACGGTGTTCTTCCGGCGGTACGAAACCCATGGATTTGGTGCCGACGCGCTTAGAAATCACCTTTTCCAGGCCGACGAATGCGCCCCCGCATATGAAAAGGATGTTGGTGGTGTCTACCGGGGTGAACTCCTGGTGCGGGTGCTTACGGCCGCCCTGCGGAGGAACATTGGCGATGGTGCCTTCTAGAATCTTGAGCAGCGCTTGTTGCACGCCTTCACCGGAGACGTCGCGAGTGATCGACGGATTCTCGTCTTTGCGGCCGATTTTGTCGATTTCGTCGATATAAATGATGCCTTGCTGGCAGCGTTGCACATCCCAATCGGAATTCTGCAGCAGCCGGAGAATGATATTCTCCACGTCCTCACCAACATAGCCGGCTTCGGTGAGGGTCGTCGCGTCGACAATGGCGAACGGAACGTCCAGAATGCGCGCCAAAGTCTGCGCCAGAAGGGTCTTTCCCGTTCCGGTGGGCCCAATCAATAAGATGTTGGATTTCGACAGCTCCACCTCGGCACCACGCTGTTTGTTCATCTGAATGCGCTTGTAGTGGTTATAAACGGCGACCGCCAGCTTCTTTTTGGTCGGATCCTGGCCGATGACATACTGGTCCAGGTACTCTTTCAATTCCAATGGCTTAGGGAGCTTGTGCGGCGCCCCGTAAGGTTGGTCGTGACGATCGTCTTCCAGGATCGAATTGCATACGGCGATGCATTCGTCGCAAATGTAAGCTCGAGGGTAATCGTTGGGGGAGGAGATTAACTTACCGACTACGTCCTGACTTTTGTGACAAAAGGAACAACGCAGCGCGTCGTCGGAACCAGCACGTTTCACGCGGATCTCCGTAAACTAAAGGATATACACTTCATCCGGCTATCGGATGCTTCCTGAAACTTCATTATAACAGAAGCCGTCTAAGTCCGACCTGGAAAACTTCACTTTTCGCCCAGGGGCTGGTACTGGTAAAACTCCCAGCCACAAATTAGGGACAGTACACTCAAATACCGATTTAGCGAGTTTAGTAAGATAGCTTGCTTAGACTGACCCGTCACCCTCTTCCATCTTATACCACGCGAAGCCGTTTGCTAATGACCGGTCACGGGGCCGTGGCCGTTTCCATAAGCCGACGCACGAAGCGGCTTGATGACGACGCCCATCTTCTGGTCCTCGGGCGAAACCGCGAGCCGCGGACCGGGATAACGGATCAGATCCCAGCCCGCGAAGTTCCGGTTGCCCCCATAAGAAGGGTCGCCGAACATCCCCTCCAGCGCGAGGCGGCGCACGCGCCCGAAAAATACACGAGCTTCCGGGAATCCGGCGGCAGTGCCGTCGTCCATCGCGGTTAGCACAGCATCCTGCTTCACGGGCGAGAGTTCGGCGAACGAGCGATCCTCGGTTCGACGGGCGAATGCGTCGGTTGCCTCCAGGCCTGCGGCGAACGCCGTTTTCTCCGGCGCCAAATAATCACCCAGCGAGCGGTTGATGTAGACGGCCACTCCGCATTCGGTGGCGCCCGGTCCGAGTTCATCCTTGGGAATCAAGCGATCGACGAACGCTTCAAGCGTTTTGAGCTGCGAGGTGGATAAAGAGGATTCGGTCGCGGCTTGCTGCGCAGCGGAAGTAATCGCTGCTACCGGCGCCAGCGCAGCGCTGGCAATCACACTGCGGCGGGAAATGCTTCCAGCTTGCTTGTTGTCGTCGGCCATAGCAACCTCCTCCTTAATTACCTGTGTAGCTCACTCGCCAGATCGCCTTGTAGCCATCGTCGGTGAAATAGATCGACCCGTCCTGCGCCACTGCAACTCCCACCGGCCGGCCCCACGGCTTGCCCTCGGGAGTCACGAATCCGGTCACGAAGTCTTCGTAGACGCCGCTAGCGTGCCCGTTCTCCAGCGGCACGCGAACCACTTCGTAACCGCCGCGAATGGCTCGATTCCACGATCCGTGCTCGCCGGCGAATAGATCTCCGCTGTATTCCTTCGGAAATTGATTACCTTCATAGAATGCCAGACCGAGCGATGCGTTGTGGGCTTGCAGCAGAATATCGGGCACGATCACCTTGTCCTTCAACTCCGGATGCTTGCCTCCCAGGCGCGGATCGGGGTGGCCGCCGGTGTAATAAAAAGGCCAGCCGTAGAATCCGCCTTCCTGCACGTGCGTGATATAGTCAGGCGGCAGAGTGTCTCCCAGTTCGTCCCGCTCATTCACCGAACACCATAACTCACCGGTTTGCGGATTGACGCCGAGCCCCACCGGGTTCCGAATGCCGGAGGCGTAAACGCCCACGAATTTTCCTTCCGGCGTGTACTCCAGTATGTCGGCGCGATGGAATTCCGATTGGTGCGTGTCCGGATCGTCTATGTTCGAAGCAGAACCTACGGCAACGAAAAGCCGCTTGCCGTCTTTCGAAAAAACCAGATCCCGCGTCCAGTGAAATCCGCCAGAAGGAATATCGGACACCAGCGTTTGCGCCGGACCACTGGCCTTCAAGTCACCATTCTTGTAAGGCAGGCGCACCACCGCGTTAGTATTGCCCACATACACCCACTCCGGATTCTGGCCGGGCGGATAGAACGCGATTCCGAAGGGCTGTTTTAACCCGCGGGCGAATATGGAGACCTGTTCAGGCTTGCCGTCGTTGCCGCGGCCGCGAAAGATCGTGATCTCGCCCTTGTGGCTTTCGGCGACGAAAAAGTCTCCGTTCGGCGCAGTGCGGATCTGGCGCGGCTCATCGAGCCCCGTCGCATATAGCTCCACCTTGAATCCTTCGGGAGCCTGCGGCCACATGTTCTCCGGCTTGGCCACCAGGCGCGGGAAATTCGCCGTCGACTTGGTCGCGAAGGGTTTGGGAAGATCGTCGACCGTGATCTTGTGGAACTCTCCCGGCTTGATGGACCGGTAATCCGCGAAAGCTGCCTGACCAGTCAGTACGCTCTGGCCGTCCAACTTGCTAGCGTCCGCGCCGGCGATCCATCCGGCGGCCGCGATCAGTAGCGCAGCAATAATTACCCAATGAAATGTTTTCATGGTTTTGACGGCTATTATATCGTGCGCCACTTCAATCCAGGGAGGGCGGAGTCTCGTTTCGTGATATCTTACCCGCATGAAGCTCGCGGTCGCCTTACCCCTCGCCGTTCTCGTCACCCTTGGCGGATTGCAAGCCGCCGATGCCATCCGCGTCCCGGGGCTCGATCAACAGGTCGAGATCCTGCGCGACCGCTGGGGCGTGCCGCACATCTACGCGTCCACCACGCACGACCTTTTTTTCGCGCAAGGCTATATCACCGCGAAAGACCGGCTCTTTCAAATCGATCTCTGGCGCCGCGCCGGCACCGGGAGACTGGCTGAAATTCTGGGACCGTCCGCCATCGAGCGCGACAAACTTGCTCGCGCCGTCAACTATCGTGGCGACTGGAACGCCGAATGGTCCGCATATGGTCCCGACACCAAAGCCATCGTCACGGCCTTCACCAACGGCATCAACGCGTACATCCATAGCCTCGGCAACAACCTTCCCGCGGAGTTTGAAATGGCCTGCTATAGCCCCGCGCTGTGGGCTCCCGAGGATTGCGTGAGCCGCGTCGCCGGTCTCACTATGACCGGCAATGTCACGCGCGAGGTCGCGCATGCCGAAGAGATCCAGCGCCTCGGCTTGGAGCGCGCCCGCCAATTCATTCGCCTCGAACCCGCCATCCCGCTCGAGATTCCCAAAGGCCTCGACCTGGCCACTATCCATCGCGACATCCTCGGCGCGTACCACGAGACAGTTGGGCAGGTGAGTCTCACTACCGAGCAAGGCAGCAACAACTGGGTCGTCGACGGCACTATGACCGCCACTGGCCGCCCGATTCTGGCCAATGATCCGCATCGCCCCGTGCAGCTTCCGTCCTTACGCAAGACCGTGCATCTGGTCGCACCCGGCTGGGACGCTATCGGCTCGGGCGAACCTGCGCTGCCCGGCATCGCAATAGGGCACAACGAGAACATCGCGTTCGGATTGACCATCGTCGGTATCGATCAGCAGGACCTCTATGTCGAGACGGTCAATCCCGCGAATCCGGCCGAGTACCGCTATCGCGGGGCTTGGAAGAAGTTCGACACTGACGCCCAGAAGCTTATCGTCAAAGGTCAAGGCGATCAAAATATCACACTGCGCTACACCGTCCATGGGCCGGTGATCTATGAAGACTCCGCGCATCGTCACGCCTACGTCCTGCGCTGGGTGGGCAGCGAACCGGGAACGGCGGGATATCTTGCCGGACTTTCGCTGGCTCACGCGAACGACTGGACGGAATTTCGGGCCGCCATGTCGCACTACCAGGTGCCTTCGGAGAATCTCGTTTACGCGGACACCAAAGGCAACATTGGATGGCAGGTCGGCGGCCTGACGCCGATCCGGGAAGGCTGGTCCGGACTTCTGCCCGTGCCCGGCGAAGACGGCCGCTACGAATGGAAGGGATTTCAGAAGGCGGACGATCTGCCGTTCGATTTCAATCCATCACGCCACTACATCGCCACGGCGAACAATAATATTCTGCCGCCGGGGTATTCGATACCGCTCGGCTACGATAGTTGGGCGGAGCCGTTCCGCGTTATGCGGATTCGCGAGATGCTTTCCAGCGGAAAGAAGTTCGACATCGCGGACTTCGAGCGTATGCAACAGGACGTGACCTCGTTGCCGGCGCGCCGCTTCCAACAGATCTTGAAGAAGTGGAATCCCGATCAGGGCACTCGCGCCGCCAAAATCGTCGACGAAATCGTCAACTGGAATTGCGTGTTGAGCACGGATTCACGGCCCGCTCTGATCTACGAAGTCTGGGTCTCGAAGCTTGCGGCCGCGGAGCTTGACACCGAGCCTGACGGGGCGGCACTGCAGAAATCGCTGGATGCCGCGCTGGTTCAGATCGAGCAGCAGTTCGGCGCCGACCCAGCCGCCTGGCAATGGGGCAAGCTGCATCAACTGACGCTCGTGCATCCGTCGGGCAAGCGCGAATTCCGACTCGGTCCGGTGCCGAGGCCAGGCGACGCGAATACAGTGAACTCCACCAGCGGGGCGCATCTTCAGCAGACCAACGGAGCGTCCTGGCGCGAGATTCTGGACGTTGGCGACTGGGACCGTTCCGTCATGACCAATGTTCCGGGCGAGTCGGGCGATCCTGCAAGCAAGCACTACGCGGATCTCCTGCAGGATTGGGCGGCCGGCCGTTATCATCCCATGCCATTTTCTCGCCAGGCCGTCGAAGCCGCCACCGAAGAACGCATCCTGCTCCGCCCGTAGCGCGCGCTCGCGATAATTCAACGGCCCTCCGCGCGCCACACAAACTCGGCGATGCGCTCTGCCAGTTGGGACCGCAAACCGGCTGGCAGGTCATGTCCCATTCCCTCGATCAGGACGAGTTCTGCGCCGGGAATGGCTTCAGCCGTCGCTCGCCCTCCGCTGACGTCGCACATTCGGTCGGCTAGGCCGTGGATCACGAGCGTCGGGAGCTTGAGATCGCGCAGGCGTTTGGTCCGATCGCCGGAAGCGACCGACGCGACCGCCTGACGAGCGGCGCCGATTGGATCGTGGCAGCGGTCATAGGCGCGGCCTGCTCGCGCGGAGACTTCCTTCTCGTCGGTCGGATATCCAGGCGAGCCGACGACGCGGAAAGCCTTGACCATCTGCTGAATGACTTCGTCGCGGGTAACGGCACGCGGGCCGGAGAACACTTCGCGGAGCACATCCGGCGAGGCCTGCCCGACTGACATGTTGCCCGTTGTCGACATCATCGAAGTGAGAGAGCGGACACGGTCCGGATGCTCGATTGCCATGGTTTGCGCAATCGCGCCTCCCATGGACGCGCCGACGGCATGCGCCTTCTCGAAGCCCAGCACGTCCAGCAACCCCACGGTGTCGACAGCCATATCGGACAGCGTGTAAGATACCGACGACAGGTCGCCGGCGAGCGCCGCGGGCAGGTTCGGAGGCGGGGCATCCGTCACGTGTGTCGAGAGGCCGACGTCACGATTGTCGAAACGGATGACTTGCAGGCCGCGGTCGACGAGCGCATGGCAAAACGCATCCGGCCACGCGATGGATTGCGCGGCGATCCCCATGATCAGCAGCACTACAGGGGCATCGGGGTTCCCGAGGCGCTGGTAGGCGATGTCGATCCCCGCTGGCCCGACCTTGGACGCCTTCTCGTCCACGATAGAAGCATCGAAACCATTCACCAGCTCTGCCATGCCGATCCCTCCTTTTTCGCTGTGGCGTACCGGCTTAGCCCATTATGACTGGCGCGCCCGCTTGTTGGAACGCATAGCCAGCCGTGGGTTCGTTCACCAGGTACCCCCCCTCTCGCGTCCCTTCGCGATACACTTATTGAAAATAGGAAGGCGGCGCATGAAAATTCCATTTAGAACCATCGCAGCTGTGGCAATGCTCGTATTGGCAACGCCCGGACAGGCCCGAATCACGCGGCTCGTCATTGAACACACCGAGACGCTCGGACACGATGGATACCAGAAACTCACGGGCCATGCGTATGGCGAACTCGACCCCCGGCTTCCGCTAAACGCCATCATTACCGATCTCGAATTTGCGCCACGCAACGAGCGGGGCATGGTGGAATACGCGGCGACTGTCACCATTATCAAGCCGGCCGATATGACCAAGGCCAGCGGAGTGCTGCTTTATTTCGTTCCGAACCGCGGCCGAATCAATTTGACGAACGGTGGGTTCCTCGCTGATGCCCGAAAGCAGGGGGACGTGCTGGTCGCTAGCGGCTGGCAGGCAGATCTCGAGCCGGCGGATGGCATGGAGACGCTGTCGGCGCCGGTAGCCAAAAACCCGGATGGTTCCAGCATCACCGGCCGCGTGCTCGCCCGCTTCAGCGATATGCCGGCCGACGCGACCACCGTACCTATACTTCGCGGAGGCGTGGCCGGAACCGCCGATCCGGCCAGCTTCGATACTGCCGACGCCTTACTCACCCGCCGGACTTCGGAAGACGGCAAGGCCGTGCCGCTGCGCAGCACCGACTGGGCGTTCGCCGATTGCAGCCACGTTCCTTTTCCCGGCAAACCCGACCCGCGGAAGCTCTGCCTGAAGGGCGGGTTCAATCCAGTTTATTTGTACGAGCTGGTGTACACCGCCAAGGATCCGAAAGTCTATGGCATCGGCTTCGCCGCCACGCGCGACTTGAACTCATATCTCCGCTACGGTACCCAGGACGACACCGGCACGGCGAACCCTTTGCGTGGGCGTATCACCGCAACGATTAGCCAAGGCAATTCGCAGTCTGGAAACTACCTGCGCAGCTTTATTCATCTGGGCTTCAATCAGGATGAAACCGGAAGGATGGTCTTCGACGGCAGCAATCCGAATATCGCCGTTCGCCAGCAAGGGATGAACTTCCGATTCGCTGCCCCAAGTGGAGCGGCCGCCATGTACGAAACCGGAAGCGATGGCGTGGTCTGGTGGGAGGATTACGCGGACGAAGCCCGGCGCCATCCCGCGGCTGGATTGTTAGACCGCTGCCGGGCCACCGAAACCTGTCCGAAGATCGTGGAAACGTTCGGTTCTTCGGAGTTTTTCAATCTTCGGGCTTCTCCCGACCTGGTTGGCACGCGTGCCGATCGCGATATCCCGCTCCCGTCGAACGTTCGGCGCTATTATTTTCCGGGCGTGAGCCATGGCGGCGGACCGGGCGGATTCGATCCGAATCCACCGCAGCAGGCGTGTTGCGAACTGCCTCCGAATCCGAATCCGTCGAGCGACACGCTGCGGGCGCTGCAGACGGCCCTGGTCGATTGGGTGGTGAAAGGCGCGTTGCCTCCACCGAGCCAATATCCGCGGCTGGATCGAGGAGAACTGGTGGCGCCTACGCAGTCCGCCATGGGTTTCCCGGCGATTCCCGGGGTCCCGCTTCCGGACGGAATCCTAACGCAGCTCTTCCAATTTGACCTGGGACACCAATTCCATTACAACGACCTGTCGGGCGTCATCACCATGCAGCCACCGCCTATCCGCCAGATTCTGCCCACCGTCGTGCCGAGAGTGGACGGCGACGGCAATGAAGTGGCGGGCGTAGCCAGCGTCCTGCACCAGTCTCCATTGGGCACTTATACCGGCTGGAATACCAACGCTAGCGGTTTCTACAAGGGCCACATCCGCACCAATACGGGCGCCTATATTCCCTTCGCAAAGACCAAGGCCGAGCGGCTGGCCGCAGGTGACCCCAGACCATCGCTTGAAGAGCGCTACGGGACTCACGACAAATACGTCGCGCAAGTGCGCGCCGCCGCCGAACGAATGGTACGTGGACGGTACCTTCTTCCCGACGATGCAGATCGTTTGATAGCTCAGGCCGAAGCCAGCAAGGTCTTGAAATAAGACTCGGTGCTGCGACAAGGGGCAGCGTGGCTTTGATCGTTTTCTTCCGGGGCATCAACGTTGGAGGACACCGGGCTTTTCGTCCGAGCTTGCTCGCCAAAGAACTGGCCATCTACGATGCCGTGAACGTGGGCGCGGCAGGCACGCTGGTCGTTCGTAAACCTGGGTTGCGCGCAAAGTTCCTTGCCGAATTGCGCCGGAAGCTGCCGTTTGAAGCAACCATCGCTTTCTGCGACGGCAGCGATCTGATTCGACTAGAAAGGGACAATCCGTTTGGAAACGAGACACCGCCCGCGGATGTCGTTCAATTTGTAAGCATCCTGTCGGAGGCTGGACGCCGCAGAGTTTCGCTTCCGATTGCTCTTCCCGAAGGCGGGGAGTGGCTGGTGCGAATCATTGGCTCGAAGAAGCGTCTGGTGTATGGAATGTACCGCCGCCACATGAAAACGATTGGTTGTCTCGGCCAGATCGACAGGCTCTTTGGGGCGCCGGCGACAACGCGTAGTTGGAGCACAATACTCTCCGTGCTGCGGATTCTGAAATCCCACGAGCCCGCAAGTAGACCGCCTGAGGGCGGCGCTAGAACCTAAACGCTAGGCGACCAGAACGAAGCCGCTGGCACGGCGGACGCCTGCGGCGTGCGTGGTAGTGGGCCTGTCGGCGCTCTCAGCGATAGCGTTGGTTACAGAGAAAGGAGATCTCTGTGACCACACTCATGCAGCGGAT
>Ga0182024_10013148_pt1 | contig 16228 bp, 14 predicted proteins | sample P32metaG_FD_120480 | JGI IMG/M metagenome (GOLD analysis project Ga0182024, IMG submission 120480) | Permafrost microbial communities from Stordalen Mire, Sweden - P3-2 metaG (Illumina Assembly) | ecosystem: Environmental > Terrestrial > Soil > Wetlands > Permafrost | place: Sweden: Stordalen... | reverse complement strand
TCGCGATCGCTCAGGCGGACCGGCGCAAGACACCGGATGAAGGCATCGAGATCTGGTTTGACGGGAAAATGCCGCAGGGTGATCTCGGTGTGCAATTCGATCATCGCGCGGCGCGGCTCGTCACGATAATTGTACTCGCCGGGCACCAGTGATGCGGCGGCTCCGGGCGAAAGAATCCAATCGAATTTTGGTTTGTACCCGAGCGATACGATTATTTCATGCGCCTTTGGGACGTCACTCTGGCGCAGAATGATGTCTAGATCTTCAAATTCGCGAAGGGCAACGTCTCCGTAGGCCTGCGCGGCGACTATTGGACCCTTATAAGGAATAGCGGGAATGTTCTGGGATTGGAAGAGGCGCAGAATGTTGATCAGTTCCGCAGTTAGATAAAGGCAGCGTACGGTATTGGCCCGGCAGGTGTTCTTCAACTGTTCCTGCGCGGCTGCCGGAGCGGCGTCGGGAGCGACGGCCGACAAGTGGCGACCGAGCAAGGGCGTGATGGAATTTTCTTCTGCTTCCCAGAGCAGATAATCCCAATCCAGCGGACCCACAAGAATTTCGCGAATTGCGGTCGCGACTTCGGGCGTGAGCTTAGTGCGGGCGCAACAGACTAGCAATCGCTTTTCCGGAGATGGGATGTTTTCGTTTGCCGGCGTCATCATTTCCCGTGCAAGTCCGCGACCAGCAAATACTACGCTATTTACACGGGTGCTACCGGAGGATTCTTCGCACGCCCGTACTGGCGGGCTGAGCGCGAATTATGCCGCGAAATTAAGCGGGAATGGCGTATGCATCTCGACGCGGTGGCCAATCTTCAGCAAGCGGACGCGAAAATCATAGGAATCCAAACCTGCAGCAGTGCAGACCATCTCGAAATCTTCATCGTTGTCAAAAAGAAATTCTTGTGCTTCGCGCCGAGCGCGCAGTGTGCCGTTGCGCCAATCCTCGACGGCGTTCAGAATTACCGCTGTCCACAAGCGGCGGGCTGAAATCAGATCTTCGGTAGCGTTGTTGTGCATGTCAGCGTGTAATTGCGCTGTCATGGTCCTCCTTCGCAGCACCCGGATACTTTTGGTTCCGGCCTGACGCCATGGATAGCAGCATCTGGAGCGCCAATGCGTGAGGAGTCAACCAATGAACGAGCCGGGCGGAAGAGCATGCAACTGCGGGGTTTCCCGGCGAAGAACGCTGCGCGCGCCCGCAGATCGCGGAGAGTTCTGACGCAGCGGTGGTTCGGATGAACCCAAGTGTTCCGGGCCGAAACAACGACGTACTAGTGGGTGCGAAGTGAAGTTGTAGACTTTTGAGAATCTATATCGAAACGCGAGCTGGAACCTAGCGAGCGACTTCGAGATTCAAAATGTCACGCAATTTCGCAGCGAGAGCCGCCACTGTGAACGGCTTCTGCAGCAGGACCGCATCGGTTTCAAGGATTCCGTGGTGTACGACGGCTTGGTCCGTATAGCCAGACATGAAAAGAACGCGAATGCCGGGGCGGATGCTCTTCACGCGTTCGGAGAGTTCTCGGCCGCTAATTCCCGGCATGACCACGTCGGTCATGAGCAAGTGGATGGGCCCGGAATGCAGCGCGGCCAATTCCAGAGCCGTGTGGCCATTCTCCGCTTCAATGACGGTGTATCCGGTCATTTCCAGATATTCGCGCGCGAGTTCGCGTACGCCCTTTTCATCTTCCACCAGCAGGACTGTTTCCGTCCCCTGCGGCAGCGCCTTCCCGTCGATTCTGCGATCGCGGCCTGGCGTGGTTTGTTCGTCCCAGACGCGAGGCAGGTAAACTTTGAAGCTGGTTCCGCGTCCGGGCTCGCTATAGACCCACACGTAGCCGCCGCTTTGCTTGACGATGCCGTACACGGTGGCGAGGCCGAGCCCGGTTCCCTTGCCCTTTTCTTTCGTGGTAAAGAAAGGCTCAAAGATGTGCGCTTGGGTTTCGCCGTCCATGCCGCAGCCGTTGTCTGTGACTGCGAGCATCACGTGGGGGCCCGGCGAAAGCATGACGGAGGAATGCGAGAAGGACTCATCGAGATCCACGTTGGCGGTTTCAATGGTCAAGCGTCCGCCCTCGGGCATGGCGTCGCGCGCATTGACTGCCAGATTCAGGATAACCTGCTCGATCTGGCTGCGATCCGCTTTCACCAACCCGAGGTCCGGCACGCTGGAGGTTTCGAGCTGAACGTCCTCTCCAATCAGCCGGCGTAGAATTTTCTCCATCTCGGCAACGACGCTTTGAACGCTTAGCACTTTCGGCGCCAGCATTTGTTTGCGGCTGAAGGCAAGCAATTGGCGGGTGAGGGACGTGGCACGTTGCGATGCCGTTTGAATTTGTTCGGCGTTGCGGCGCAGCGGATCGCCTTCGGCCAGACGCTCGGTCATCAGATCCGCGTAACCCTGAATGACCATCAGCAGATTGTTGAAGTCGTGAGCGATTCCTCCCGCCAGGCGCCCGACGGCTTCCATCTTTTGCGCTTGGCGGAGTTGCTCTTCCAGTTGCTTGCGGTCGGTGATATCCAGCGCCATGCAAATCGCGCCCTGCAGTTCGCCTTCTGCGGTGCGCAGCGGCTCTACGTGGCAGGTGTACGATCCGCCCTTCCATTCCACGTGGAAGGTCGTCGGCTCGCCCGCGATGGCACGGCGATGGGCGGCGATCGGCAGGAACGCCGGGTCCGGCGTTTCGAAATAATCGAAGAGCGAGACGCCCACAATCTGATTCGGTTTCAAGCCCAGGCGCGTGAGGCCAGCGCCCAAAGCAGAGGTGAAGCAAAGGTCTTTGCCGACCGTCCACAGCACCGCCGGCAACTGTTCAACCAGCACACGAAGGCGCGCTTCGCTTTCGCGGATTTTTTCTTCGGCGCGTTTCCGGTCAATTGCCAGAGCGATCTGGCCGCCGACGGACGCCAGGAATTCCAGGTCGCGCTCTGTGTATGCAGCTTCATTTTCGTAATGCTGCACCACCAGCACGCCGATGGTGGCGGCAGGAGTGCGCAAAGGCACGCCCAGCCAGGAGGGCGAAGGTGTTCCCACTAGCTCGACTTCGCCTTCGGCGGCGAGCCGATCGAAAACCTGCTGTGGAATCAACATAGCTCGGCCGGTGCGATAGACGTACGCCGTGCAGCTTCTGCCCACCTGCTGCGGGGGAGGCGCTTCGTCGAACTGGTCAACGAAGAAAGGAAAGTGGAACATTCCCGAAGCGGATTCAAACAGCGCAACGAAACAGTTCTCGGCGTAGAGCACTTTATTGAGCGATTGATGAATCAGGTAGAGCAGTTCGTCCAGGTTGTCGGTGACGTTGACGCCGTGAATAATTTCAAACGTGATCTGACGTTCCAGCTCGGAGCGTTTCCGCTCGGTGATATCTTCCATGGTGCCTTCGTAGGCCGTGACCTTGCCGTCCGCCTCGCGAATGACTCTGGCGTTTTCCGAAATCCAGATGAGCGCGCCATTTTTCTTGCGCAGCTGATATTCGAAGGCCTGGACGGCTCCGTGTTCTTCCATCGCGCGCTGGAATTCGATGCGCGTTTGCGGGTCCGCGTAAAAATCCTTGCCGATGTCGTGAACTGTGGCGAGCATTTCCGCCGGTGAACTGTAGCCGCACATGCGCGCCAGCGCCGGGTTCACGCTGCGCAGCTGGCCATCCACGGTCGTCTGGAAGATGCCCTCGACCGCGTTTTCAAATAGCAGGCTGAGTTTTTTCTCGGCCTCCTGCTGCGCGCGTTCCGCTGCGCAGCGCTCGGTAATGTCCTGGTAAATTCCGTAACAGCCGACGCTTTTTCCGTCCTGCTGCAGCGGCACACAGATAATTTGCACGTCAACGAACGAGCCATCGCGGCGCCGACGCCGCGTACTCGCGCGGACGACTTCGCCCGCGGCTGCTCGCTCGCTGAGTTGCAGCGCTTCGCCTTGAAGTTCGTCGGACGCGAGCAGCGCGTCGAGGTCGGCACCGAGGATTTCGGCTTGGCGATGCTGGAAGAGATCTTCGAACGCGGGATTGCACATCTGTATGCGGCGGTTCAGGTCGAGGACGACCATGGCTTCAGGATGGCTCGAGAACAGGAGCTGAAAATCCAATTGTGACGGAAACGAACCTCCGCGAGTCGCCCCGACCTGCGGGGACGTGGCTGGCCGCTTTCCCGCATGGGCGCGCGACGAACCGTCTCCATTCTTCGGCAAAGCGGCGGCCTTGTTTGGCATGTTCTCTGGCGCGGTACGAGGAACTCGTTCCCGAGGATTCCCCCACACCTTGTATAGATTGTGGCGAACAGAGCCGCAATGGTACCTTCGTACTAAGCACTCACATTTCCTATGACTTAGGGACAGTGAAATGGTCGGTTTTCGCCATGCTGGGGCCTCAGAACCGGCTTCGCGGGTGCGCTCCGATCGTCGCGAACGCTCCGGGGCGGGGCTGTAATACCGGGGACTCCGACGTTAGTAGAAGCCGTCGGAAACAGGCTGTCAATCGTCCGGACGGGCTTCTTGGTCGGCATCGTGGGACCAAGACGAGAATATGGCGGCCCGATGAGGGAATCGTGGCTCGGCGGTGGTCGGCGGCGGACTCAGCCTCCGAGCCTCGATTCGTACCTGATCGAAAAGGTGGACGCGGCTACTTCTTGGGGCGCGATTCTGGAGGCACTCCGCCAGTCGCGCGGTAGTAAGCCACCAGCAACCCGTAGTGCTCGCCCATGTGCTCGGTGTAACCAACCCATCCGGAGAGATGCTTGAGCACTTCGGCGTCGCCTTCCTTCTGGATCAGGGCGGCGCCGTCTTCCACGGATTTTTTCAGATAAGCCACCGTCTGCGCTTTGGTCTTGTATTGACTCACGGGCGGGTCATTCTGCGCTTCGCCCACCTTGGTGCCAGCCAGATGATTGATCAGGTCGTAATTCGATCCCGCAATGTGCAGGATCACTTCCTGAAACGTACGCACGGCTGGATTTAATTTGTAGGTGTATTTTTCTTCGGGCCAATCCTGCGCCATGGTTATCAGGCGGTTGCCCACGTCGTTCCAGTTCTCCAAAACGGCTTGCGTGGGCGTGGCAGGAGTTTTCGGCTGCGCGCCTTCCTGTGCGCGCGCCGTGCCTGCGTGGCTGAGGAGCAGCGCCGGTGTGGCCAGGAGGAAAATTAAGCGAGCGAGTCTTTTCATGAGTGATCTCCTTCTTGGATTGCCCCGCCGTGCGCCCCAGAGCTGCCGGCTAGGCTACCGGGCTTCTGCGATCAAGTCCAGCACGATTCAGGCGACAGGAATCACGGAGCCGTGAATTTGGCGTGGCGCTTGCCCTCCGGTAAGATGGTGGCCGGACTTTGGCATTGGATTTCCGACTGTCATGGGAAAAGAAGACAAACTGAAAGCTCCCGCAGTGAATCCTCAGGAGACCTCGAAGAACGATATCGAGTTGATCGTCCGTGGCGAGCGCTCAGATCCTTTTGCGATCCTGGGGCCACACTGGCTCGACCAAGACGGAAAGAAGTCGCTCGTGATTCGAGTATTCCGCCCGAGCGCGGCAGAAGTGACCGTGTTGTGGGGAAAGAAAGCAGAACCGCAGCGCACCGTGCGAATACATCCCGACGGCGTGTTCGAAGCGCGCATTCCCACAAGCGGCGCTGGGAAGACGCATAGCGAAGCCGTGGCTCCCGGTGGATATCGCGTGCAGATTCGCTTCAGCGATGGAAATGTTTTCGAGACTTACGATCCGTATGCCTTTCCACCGGTGCTCACCGAATATGACCTGTATCTCTCCGGTGAAGGCACGCACTACCAGAAGTACGAAAAACTGGGCGCGCACGTACGCGACGTTGCCGGCGTGCGTGGCGTGCATTTCGGCGTTTGGGCGCCTAATGCGCGGCGCGTAAGCGTCGTGGGTAACTTCAACTTCTGGGATGGCCGCGTTCATCCGATGCGCCATCGCGGCTCGAGCGGGATCTGGGAGCTGTTCATTCCCGGACTGGATGAGGACGAGTTGTACAAATTCGAGATTCTTTCGACTGTCGGGGAGCAACTTGGCTTGAAAACCGACCCGTACGGATTTGCGGGCGAAATGCGTCCGAACAATGCATCGGTAGTGCGTACGATTGATGGATATCGCTGGAAAGACACCGCATGGATGGAATCGCGCCCGCTGCGTGATTGGTTGCACTCGCCGATGACGATTTACGAATTGCACGCCGGCTCCTGGCGGCGCAAGCCGGAAGAAGGAAACCGCTGGCTGACCTATCGCGAGCTCGCCGCGGAACTGCTGCCCTACGTGAAACGCATGGGCTTCACGCACATCGAGCTGTTGCCCATCATGGAACATCCGCTGGACGCTTCCTGGGGTTATCAGACCGTCGGCTATTTCGCGGTGACCAGCCGTTTCGGCTCGCCCGCGGATTTCATGTATTTCGTGGACCGCTGCCACCAGCAGGAAATCGGCGTGATCCTGGATTGGACTCCAGCGCACTTCCCTCGCGACGCGCATGGCCTGGGATTATTCGACGGCACGCATCTGTACGAACATGCCGACCCGCGCCGCGGTGCGCACCCGGACTGGGGAACGCTGGTCTTCAACTACGGGCGGAACGAAGTGCAGAATTTCCTCGTCTCGAACGCGCTTTTCTGGCTGGACAAATATCATCTTGATGGCCTGCGCGTGGACGCGGTGGCTTCCATGCTCTACCTCGATTATTCGCGCAAACCCGGCGAGTGGATTCCGAACGCGTTTGGCGGCCGCGAAAATCTGGAAGCGATCGCTTTTCTGAAACATTTGAACGAAGTGCTACACAGCCGGCATCCCGGCGCGCTGATGATCGCCGAAGAATCCACGTCGTGGCCGGCGGTTTCGCGTCCGACGTATGTGGGCGGCCTGGGCTTTGATTTGAAATGGAACATGGGATGGATGAACGACACGTTGCGATATTTCGCGCTCGATCCCCTGTTTCGCCAGCATCACCACAACGAGCTTACTTTTTCGATGATTTACGCGTTCCAGGAAAACTTCATTTTGCCGCTCTCCCATGATGAGGTGGTGCACGGCAAACGCACGTTGCTGGAAAAAATGCCGGGCGACGACTGGCAGAAATTTGCGAACCTCCGCTTGCTGTTCGGATATATGTACGCCCATCCGGGGAAAAAACTGCTCTTCATGGGCAGCGAGCTGGCGGAGCGGAACGAATTCTGGGACGAGGGCAGCGTGGACTGGTCGCTGGAAGACTCAGCGTCTCACCGGGGCGTGCAGCGGCTGGTGTCTGACCTGAATCGCTTGCACGCGACCGAACGGCCATTCTTCGAAGTGGACTTCGAATGGGCTGGCTTCGAATGGATTGACGCGAACGATGCGGCGGCGAGTATTCTTTCGTTCATCCGTAGGGCGCGAAACCCGGAGGATTTTGTGGTGGTGGTATGCAACTTCACGCCGGTGTTGCGTCTGGATTACCGCGTCGGCGTCCCCGCGGCAGGATACTATCGGGAAATTCTGAATAGCGATTCCGCGTATTACGAAGGCAGCGACGCCGGAAATGCCGGAGGCGTGCGCGCAGAACCGATTCCCTGGAATGACCGTCCGTGGTCTATCAAGCTGCAGGTCCCCCCGCTGGCCGCCGTTTATTTCAAGCCCCAACGAGACTAATTCCCCGCTGTCGCATCCCGGTTGAATCGCAATCCGTCGCTGCACAAGAATTCACGGAACATTTCCCCAGCCGCCTCCGTATTTATGTGCAGGAAGAGCACGGGAGGCTTCCAAACATGCGTAAAGGAATTCGAGCGATTGGTGTGTCTTGTTTGCTGGCTCTGACGATGGGCAATCTGGCAGTAACAGCGATGGCGGCGCCGGCCGAGCGCTACATCCACATTAAAGTGGACGATTCCTCGAAAGGCGAGAGCGTGAACGTAAACTTGCCACTTTCGATGGCGGCGGCAATTCTGCCCACCGTAAATAAGGGAACCCTCCACAACGGCCACGTAACCATCGGCGAAACGGATTTCAATGGCGTGGACGTGCGCGCGATATTGGAGGCCATTCGCACGGCTCCCGACAATGAATTTGTCACTGTGAAGGAAAAAGATCAGGACGTGCGCGTGGCGAAATCGAATGGAAACTTGATCGTTCACGTTTTGGACAAGAGCAAAGACGGCGAGAAAGTGGACGTCACCATCCCCATGAAGGTGGTGGACGCGCTATTTTCCACTGCGAAAGAAAACGAACTCGATGTAGCCGCGGCCATTCGCGCGCTCAGCGATGCGGGCGACGCGGTTCTGGTGACCGTGCAGGACGCCACGGAACACGTGCGCATCTGGATCGATTCGCGTAGCTCAGCGGAGTAGCTGGAAATTCGCGCAGGAGGTGCAAGATGGTTTTACTAGGAAAAGTGGCGCTGGGAATCGCGGGTACGGCGCTTGCGGGTCTCGGCCTGATTTGCAGCGAAGGGATGATCGAAGTAAACGTAGTGGAAAAGCAGCCGGAAGCTCACCACGTTTACGTTCTCGCACCGGCGATGCTGGTTCCCATTACGATGCATTTTATCCCCAGCCGCAATTTAGGCCGCGCTGCAGCCGAAATTAAACCATGGATGCCCACGATTCGCGCGGCACTCGAGCAACTGCGCGCCGGCGAGGACGTAACGCTGGTGGAGGTCCGCGAACCAGGGCAACACGTACTCGTCGCCAAGTCGGGCGGTTCGGTGGTGGTTGACGTCACGGATAAAGATGACGTCGTGCACGTCTCGGCCCCGATCCGCGCGATCGAAAGCACCGTGGAACAAGTCGCCGCCGCGAGTCCCGAGACTCAGGACTAAATCGCGGCGGATTCCCTTACTGGCGGGCGCAGCAAGGCCCCTTGCACGCGCCCGTCAGAATTGGGGATTTCACTTTGGCGGAACCCAGTAAACTTCTTCGCGCAGGGATTCTTTGGCGTAACCGCCGCGCAGCAGGATACCCCTTCCCAACTCAATCATCTGCGGGTGACCGCAAAGATAGCCGGTGGTATCGGCGGGATCGAGTTTCCATTCGTGCGCGTATTTGCGGATAATATCTTCCACTCGCCCGGTTTCTCCGCGCCATGCCGTGTCCTCCCAGGAACGACTAACGGTTGGAACATACTTCAGCCACGGCACTTCACCTGCGATGCGCTCGAGTTCTTCACGATAACCGAATTCCCAGGAGCGGCTGGCGCCCTGGATTACGTAGAGCCGCAGTTCGCCCGGAAATTTTTTCTCCTTCCAGTCGGCATACAGCGTGCGGACGTAGGAAACGTACGGCGCAATGCCCGTGACCGTGGCGAGCAGCAGATGGTTGTGGCGTCCGCTTTTCAAATCCAGCGTGAAGCGGCCCTTGGCGATTTTCCGCACGGAAAGCTCATCGCCCACTTGCAGCTTGTGCAACAAGGGAGTCAATTCCCCCTGCTCGATCAGTTCGAAGAAAATTTCCAGTTCGCGCTCGTAGGGCGAGGATACGATCGAGTACGCGCGTTCAACCCGCTTCAGCGGTGAATCTACTCCAAGCGTCGCGTACTGCCCCGCCACAAAATTGAATTCGCCGCCCGGGTCGATCTTGATCTTCCATAGGTCTGGCGCGAAGTTTTCGCGCTGCGTGATGCGGCCACGGTAGAATTTGTCGGCAGTGGAAACCATGTAGAAGGACCCCCAAGTCCTTTCAGATTCTCGTGCGATGCTGAAAACGCGCCTAAAAAAAGAAGAGGCGCCCCGGAGCCTCTGGCGCGCCTCTCAAACCCGAAATTACAGAATCTCTATCACGGATGTTGCTGATCTTGCTGGAACATCATCGGATTAAACGGCTGCGGAGTTCCAGTAATCTTGTCCTTGGCATCGGTGATGACCTTGGTCAGCACCATGGACGTGTCTTTTCCCTGGAACTTTACCAGGCCGTAGGGTCCGGCCTTCGGTGCTACCCAGGCATCGCCTGAGCCGTCCTTCATTTTGTAATGCTCTGCGGTAAAAGTTCCGGCCGGAGTGGTGATGGATTCGCTTCCGAGGTCTTCTGCGCGGTCGCGGATATCGGCGGGCTGCTTTTGGGCGCTCGTCTTGGACATTTGCGTGGGCATTTCCATCGGCGGGCGGTTCGGCATTTGCATAATCATGCGGGAAACGACGGTGTCCGTCCCGTCCACAACCGTCAACGTTTTTGTGACCATTTGGCCCATCGGTGTATTGGACATGGTCATCTCAAACCAGTAGGCGTCTTTGCCGCCGACCGATTCCTTGCCGACAATGGCGATTTCCATCACCATCTTGGCGCCCTTCTCCGTGGTCATTTCGTATTGGCCGCCCGAACCCACGACCGGATTGAAGATTCCACGCATCGCCGGACCGGCGTGCATGCCCATCTGCGCGCTCGCGAACCCTGGCAACATCGTCAACAGAACGCCAACGCAACCGAAACGCGCCACGATCTTCATGAGCACTCCTCGCGTGCTTGAGATTCCAAGCGATTGAGACTAGAGGTCGCGTCCCAATGTATCCGTCATTTTGGAAGTGTCAAAGCTCGCTTCTATTTTCACGTTAGTGACCACGCACGAAAAATCCACAACTTTTACATCGGCACCGATCGTGGATATACCAGTCTCCGACTTCTTCGGAAAGAAAAAGCCCACCGACTGTATCTTTTTCCCGTCCTCGCTGTTCTGGATCTGTATGCTGGTTGGAGCGATTTTTTGTTTCGTTTTCCTGTCCATAAGGAAAGCGCCGTGTTCCAGAATCTTCTCATCCACGGACTGGAACGGTTTCATGTCCGGTCCCGCGACCACAACTTCGTAGGTTTCGACAGGCTGCGCGAGCTGTTGTTCCGCCGCCTCTTCCTTTCGCTGGCCGGCCAGGACCGCGTTCCGAAACACGGCCTCGCGGATGGTCCGCGACGATGTCCAGCGCACTATGAATGTGGCCAAGGTCGTCTGGGGGGACCACCGCCTGCATCAGCGCCGCCGCCGCCGGGGCCTGTCCGTGGACTTGGGCCCGCTCTGGCTGGCCCAGGCTGCGCTGACGTGCCGCCGCTATCGGCACCGCCCGCTGCGGCATCAGCGCTTACCCACGGAGCCTCCACTTGCACACTCCGCGCCCATGGGGAAGCGTCGAGCACTTTGCGTACGTCCTTGGCGTCCCACTGCTGATACGGCTTGGACTTTCACGGATCGCCGCCTGCCCACACAATTGCCGCAAGCAAAAGCGTGATGCAACCGGAAAGAAAAGCCTTGCGCAAATTTCCCTCGATCTCAGTCAACGCCGGATTTGACCGGCGCCGCGCAACGGATATTCGGTGGGACGCGATATCCCCCGGCCAGGCAGCCGACAATCTATCCGCCAGCTTGCCTGGAAGCAAGCGTTTTTGCTTTGGGGTATCCGGAAATATTGGTGGCCTCGGGGCCGCCGTAAACGTGCTCAACCCGGTAGATGGGGTTCTCTCGGGATTCGAAGTGCGTGCGCATGAGCAGCTCGCCTACCAGCCCCACGGCCAACAGTTGCACTCCGAACAAGGTCAGCATCATTCCCAGGACCAGCAGGGGCCCATGCTGCGCGAACAGGTCCAGCCGCCACCACATCAGCTTTTCGGCCAGCAGGAACGCCATGATCCCGCCGCCCAAGAATAATCCCAGCAGTCCTGGAGGACCGAAGAAGTGCAGCGGCCGCGTCATGTAGCGCATCAAGAAGCGAATCGTGATGATGTCGAAGAAAACGCGCAGCGTGCGGGAAATGCCGTAGTGCGATTGGCCGTCTGGCCGCACGATGTTGCGTATCGGAACCTCGACGATCTTGGCGCCGTTCCATGCCGCCAGCGCGGGAATGAACCGGTGCATTTCGCCGTACAACGGAACGTCTTTGATGGTCTCGCGACGGTAAACTTTGAAAGTCGTGCCGAAATCGTGGATGGGGACCCCGGACAGCTTCGCCATCATCCAGTTCGCCACCAGCGAAGGCAGCCGCCGCAAAATAAAATTGTCCACGCGCTTTTGGCGCCAGCCGCTCACGATATCGCAGCCGGTGGTATCCAGAGTTTCGAGCAGAACGGGAATATCGGCAGGGTCGTGCTGCAAATCGCCGTCCATGGAGATGATCACATCGCCGGAAGCGTAATCAAATCCCGCAGCCAGCGCCGTGGTCTGGCCGTAATTGCGTTTCAGGCGCAACACGGCGACTCGTGGGTCCTCCTCGGCAATCTCGGCGAGGATCTGCGGAGTCGCGTCCGAGCTCTGGTCATCCACGTAGACGAACTCAACCGGTTCGAATCGCCCGGTCATGACCTCGCTCAACTGCCGGTGCAATTCGCGGACGCTTTGCTGCTCGTCGTGAAAGGGCACCACCAGGGAAAAGCGTGGCGGGGTTTTGGGGTGCTGGCGCATAGGATTAGTTTAACTCGCGATAGCTGATTAAGCGAACGCCTCGTTCGTTCAATGCACTGCGCACGCCGGGGTTCAGCAGCGCCTCGAGCTCCGTCTCGCGTTGCTCTCGCAGCCGGGTCCCCGACTGCACCAGGTCGGCGTCGCAAATTCCAGGGTGCAGCATTATTTCAGTGCTGCCATCGTCCAGTGTATCAACCATACGGCGCAGTGCGGCGGAGCTCACTTGCCCGGTCACTGCCAATCCCAGGAAATGATCCGGAAAAAGAAGCCCGTACTTCCTGGCAATGGCGAGGAAGCGCGGAGCGACGGCGCGCACTGCGCCCGCTGCCACGATCTGCATGGAGAAACCCTTCTCATCGGCCTGCATCGTCTGCCAGGAGTCATGAAGATTTTCCACAGGCTTGCGTACTCGCTTGATTCCAAATTCCTTGGCAACTCTTGCTAGCGCTTCCATCACCCGAGGATGCGCATGCGTATGTTTGTGAGTGTCCAGATGCGTCGGTGTTATTCCGGCCGCTCGAATTTTTTCGATCTGCGCTCGCAGTTCTTGTTCGATTTCCTTGGCCGGGATCATTCCGGAGCTAAGCCGGGCGACGAACTTCGGGAGGGACTCCGGCAAATTGCCGGCCGCGTCGGCCAGAGACTTGACATCTTCCCGGCGAGCGATGCACTTGCCGCCGACGAGAACTAAGTGGCAGCCAACTCCCAGTTTAGGATTCGCGGCGATTCGTTCCATCGCGTCGTCGAACGCCGGACCATTAGCCATCAGGGTCGTGCTGGTGAGAATCCCTTCGCGGTGAGCGCGAATGATTCCCTCGTTCACACCACGCGTCATTCCAAAGTCATCGGCGTTGAGAATTAAGGATTTCATTTCGGTCGGAAACATTTTGCAGCCACGTACCTGATGATAGCAAGCGCTCACACTCGGGCGCAGCTCGCCTGCGTGCGAGCGCCACGCGGGACAATTGCTTTTTGGGAAGGAAAACTCGCGGTCACGTCTGAAAAAGATCGTGGAGCCTGCGCCAAGGCATTTTTGAAACCATTCCATCGCCAAACCGCAAAGAAAATATAAATTTTGTGTAAAAGTTTTCAACAGTTCTGTTGAAAACTGTGTGGAAATGAACGCACGGAAAACGAAATCGTTCTGCAATGCAAAGGTTTAATCCTGTTTGCACATATTTCGGGCAGTTCGCAATCATCAACCGGAGAAAAAAGTTTCGCGTGTAACGAAACTAGTACCAGCGAGGAGCGGCTTCTAGCTTAATTTCAATTGTGTCTTGATCTTTTTCGATGTCGTACCATTTTCCAAACGTGTGCAAGCCCTTAGCAATCACCTGGATCAAAATCTTGCCTTGCGGCACAGCGGGAACTTTCACCGAGCCATCTTCGTTGGTCTTGAAACTGAGTTCGGCGAGTTTGTCTTTGTGCAAGAATCCACCCGGCTGATTGAATCGGACGTACACGCTGGCATTTCCCACAGGCTTGTCTTGGCTGTTGGTGACACGAATCCTTAGTCGCGTCGTACCGTCGGAAGTTTGATCGTCCTTCTGGTTGGATTTGCCCGTGGCGCTAGGTTGACTCTGGGTCGAGGTCTTGTCGGCCTCGTTCGTCTGCGCGCGGCAGGCGTCGGGGGAGAGCAATCCCGTTGCCAAAAATGTGGCCACGGCACACAAGAAAAATAATCCGCGACGGAGCGTGCAGGGCTTCATACTTCCTTCTTGTACTCCAATCCGGGCGGTCTCTCAAGCGCATAAGTCCACGGACGCTGGCGACGGCGGTCGGCAGCAGTATGAACGTGCCGCGGGATTACAACCAAGCCCCTGACCTTTCGGCGTGGCTGCGTTGCTGCATGCTTAACAACCCGCTGGGCGTTCCGTGTCGTGCCGGCCTCCGCCTGACGTATGATGAAAGGTCAAATCTGGAAGCCAATGCGGATCACCGAATTCCGCTGTGAAAACGTAAGACGCTAAGTGCCCTGAATTTGCGAGTCGCGCGACCGTGCCCAGGCAAGCTCTTGGAGTGGACACCTGGATTAGGCGCAACGCGAAGCCGAAAAATTCGCAGGAATCGTGCCTGGAGGAAAGTGATGGGTTTTTCGACCGATGCAATCCACGTAGGCCAGGAGCCGGACGCGCTGACCGGGTCAATCGTCGCGCCGATCTATCAAACCTCGACCTATGTCATCGAAGAGATGGGCAAGAGCAAGGGCTACGACTACGCCCGCACGAATCACCCGAACCGAAAAGCTCTCGAGCGTACCATCGCGAAATTAGAGGGTGGCCACGCGGCATACGTCTTCACTTCCGGGATGGCGGCCATTGATTCCGTATTCCGCCTGCTGCGCCCGGGCGATCATACCATCCTGTCGCAAGCGGTTTATGGCGGCGTGTTCCGCATCACCACGCAATTGCTGGTCCAGTTCGGCCTGGAATTCAGTTACGTGGACACTTCCAATCTGGAAAAGGTGCGGCAGGCCATCAAGCCGAACTCGAAAATGATTTACGTGGAGACTCCCACCAATCCCACGATGATCGTCACTGACTTGGCCGCCGTGGCAAAACTGGGACACGAACGAAATCTGACGGTTGTAGTGGACAACACATTCCTAAGTCCTTATCTCCAGCAGCCCCTCGCTCTCGGCGCGGACATCGTCGTCCATTCCATGACCAAATTCCTGAACGGCCACAGTGATTGCACCGGGGGAGCGGTAATCGTCAGCACGCCGGAACAAGCCCAGAAGATTTATTTTGTGCAGCGTTCGGCGGGGGCCGGCCTCGCGCCCATGGATTGCTTTCTGGTCTCCCGCGGCGTCAAGACACTGGCGGTGCGCATGGACCGTCACAATTCAAACGGAATGGCGGTCGCGAAGTACCTGGCGGCTCATCCCAAGGTAAAGCACGTCATCTTCCCCGGCCTCGCTTCCCATCCGCAGCATGAGATAGCCAAAAAACAGCAGCGTGGCTTTGGCGCCATGATTTCGTTTGACCTGGGCCCGCTGGAGGCGGCCAAGAAATTTCTGAATCACGTGCGACTGTGCTCGCTGGCGGAAAGCCTGGGGGGCGTCGAGACGCTCATTTCCCTGCCCGCGCTGATGACGCATGCTTCCATCCCACCGGAAATCCAGAGGCAGATTGGGATTACGCAAGGGTTGGTGCGCTTGTCGGTCGGGATTGAAGACGTCGAGGACATTATTGCTGATCTGGACCAGGCTCTCGCGCAAATTTAGCGTTTGCGGGCACCAATGAATTCCCCGCCGCGTCCGAGGTGACACACAAGACACCGATTCGCAAACTGCCTGGCAGGCTTGCAAACTATGAGGGCTTTACCGACTCCGCAATCCAATCCAAATAAGTGCGCGACCCCGCTGCGATCGGCAAAGCGATGATTTCCGGCACCTCGTAGCTGTGCAGCTTGCGCACCGCATCCCGCACCGCCGTGAAACGCTTTTTGCTCGTCTTGATTAACAGCAAAAACTCCTTGGCCGACTCGACCTTTCCCTTCCAGCGGTAAGTGGACGCTACCGGAACCCCGATTTCGCTGACGCAAGCCACCAGCCGCTGCCGAACCAGCGCCCGCGCGATCTTGCGCGCCTCTTTTCGTGACCCACAGGTGACCAGTACTAGGATTTTGTCGGTCAACTTTGCCGCCCATCTGCCTTTACTCTTGCGACTCGCGCCGTTCTTCCGTGATTTTAGTTCGCAGGCCAAGATACAATAGTCGCCCGTGACGAAACAAACGATCCATTTCGGCACCTCCGGCTGGCGCGGAGTGATCGCCGACGATTTTACCTTTGCCGGAGTTCGCCGTGCCTCGGCTGCCATCGCGGGACACGTCTGTGCGCAAAAGAAAAATCCGAAAGTTGTAGTCGGCCACGATACGCGCTTCTTTTCTCCGGAATT
>Ga0182024_10013147_pt1 | contig 16228 bp, 15 predicted proteins | sample P32metaG_FD_120480 | JGI IMG/M metagenome (GOLD analysis project Ga0182024, IMG submission 120480) | Permafrost microbial communities from Stordalen Mire, Sweden - P3-2 metaG (Illumina Assembly) | ecosystem: Environmental > Terrestrial > Soil > Wetlands > Permafrost | place: Sweden: Stordalen... | reverse complement strand
GAACCCGTCGATCCCGGTCCGAAGACGGGACGCGGTGGCGTCGCCGGTGTGGGGTGCGTGACGCGGTCGACCAATCCGGACGCCATCTCCCCGAGCTTCGTGACGCCTTCGCGCGTTTCCTGCGCGACTGCGGTCGCGACACGCGCGACGCTGGCGCCCGCCGCCTGCGCAGCGTTGGTCACGGCTTTCTTCACCGCGGCCTGCTGCTTCGGCGCTTTCCGCTCGATGTTGTGCACGGCCTTCGTGATCGCCTTGGTGACGGCTTTGCCCGCTTTCTTCGCGCGAGCGCGCGTCGCGCTCACACGCTTGGTCGCGCGTTTGGTCACCCGCTTCGCCGCACGTTTCGCCGCGCGTTTCGCCGTACGCTTCACTGAACGCTTCGCTGAAACCTTGCGCGCTCCCTTCTTGGCCGTCTTCCGGCGAGGCTTTGACCGTTTGGCGGCCTTGCGGGAAGATTTGCGCTTCGTTGCCATGGGTGCAGCTCCCGAGAGGTGGGGTAATGGCGGAGTCGTTGAAAAAGATCCGCAGCGGAGACCCTGAGAGCAAGGCACGCCGCGTACCGCCGGCATCGCACCCCCGCCTTGCTAGCGTCGTGCGAGCGGCCCCGCACCAGCGAGCGCACGGTATATTCGTGCCCTTGGCCGCACCCGCCGGACGGGTGCCGGCCACTACCCCATCCCGGCCGAGCCCCGAATTATGACACTCCGTCTCGCACTGCTGAGTGCGCTCCTGGGACCGGCACTCGCCGGGACCGCCTGCACCGGATCGTCCGCCGCCAAGTCCGCCGGCGCAGGCGACGGTGCCGCGCAACCCATGGCCGCCACCCCGGCGCCGGCCCCCGCCGCCAGCTCGGACCCCGACCAGGCGGTCGCCGGGAATGGAGTCCCCGCGGGCTTCGTCGGGCGAACCGATGAAGCCGGGTCTCCCCTCTCCGGCGCGAAGTACACGGCCGCCGCCGGGGGCACCTGGGACGTCCGCACCGGGCCCGCCCACATCCTGTACTCGCCCTCCCTGGCCGGTCATACCAATTACACGGTCGAGGCGAAAATCGACCAGGTCGAGGCCCCGCACCATCCGGAAGCGTATGGGGTCTTCATCGGCGGCCAGCAACTCGACGGGGCAGGCCAGCAATACACGTACTTTCTCGTCCGCGGCGACGGCATGTACGCGGTCAAGGTCCGCAAGGGCGACGACGCCCGCACGGTCGTACCCTTCACCGCCAGCCCCGCGGTGCCCAAAGCCGACGCGACCGGCCACGCGTCCTATACGCTGCGCGTCGTGGTCACCGCCGATAAGGCACAGTTCTACGTGAATGACCAGTTGGTCACGGCCGTGAACAAGACGGCCGCGCCCACGGACGGCATCGCGGGCCTGCGCATCAATCACAATCTGCACGTGATCGTGACGCCGGCCACGCTGAAGTGACCGCCCGGTAGCGGATCGCCACTCGCTGAGCGCACGACTCGCGGAGCCGTGTACAGCTACCTGCAGTTCGCGCTGATCACGTTCACGTCGATCCTGTTCATCGTGGACCCGATCGCCGTCATCCCCACGTATCTGGTCATCACCCGGAACGAGACGGCCGAGCAGCGCGCACGCACCGCGCGGCGCGCCTGTATCGCCGCGGGGGTCCTCCTCGCCGCCTTTGGATTCGCGGGACGCATCATCTTCGATCTCGTCGGCATCACGCTCGCCGCATTCCGCATCGCCGGCGGAGGCATCCTGTGGCTGATCGCCATGGACATGCTGCGGTCCCAGCGCACCACCCAGGAAACGGCCGCCGAAATCGTGGAAGGCCAGGAAAAGGACGACGTCGCGATCACGCCGCTCGCCGTTCCCATGCTCGCGGGCCCGGGCGCGATTACCACGGTCATGGTTCTCGCCGGGCAGGCCCATTCGGCCGCGCGCGCGGCCGCGGTGTACGGAGCGATCGCCCTGACCGCGCTCATCTGCTGGATCGTACTGCGGGTCAGCGATCGCCTCATCGTCCGGCTCGGACGGACGGGGATTCAGATCCTGACACGCATGATGGGTCTCTTACTGGCCGCGCTGGCGGTCCAATTCGTTATCACGGGAGTGAAGGATGCGATGGGCAAGTAGCATGTGGGCTGGCACGTGGGCGCTGGCTGGCGCCGCTCTGTGGGCCGTACCCGGACTGGCGCAGACGGCGCCGGCCCGCGCGACGCCAACCGCCCAGCCACTCGCTGGGTACACCGCAGCCGATGCGGCGGCCGAGAATGCGCTCGAAGCCCGGGTCATCACATCGCCCGACACGGCGTCCGCCGACACGATGTCGCGCGCACTCTCCCGCGAGCCCCACATGGCGGGTACGCCGGCGCAAGGACGCACCCGCGACTACGTGATCAATCTCCTGCACCGCTGGGGACTCACGACCGAGGTGCGCGCCTACGATGTCTACATGCCACAGCCGCTCGCGGTGCACGTGTGGCGGCTCGGTGCCCCCACCGCGGCCGACTCGCAGGAGCTGTCGCTGAACGAGGGTCCGGTGGCTGGCGACTCGACGTCGTCCGCGTTTCCGCAGATCCAGGCATTCAACGCCTACAGCGGCAACGGCAGCGCGGCCGGTGAGGTCGTGTACGTGAACTACGGTCTGATCCAGGACTACGCGCACCTCGACTCCATCGGCGTCTCGGTCGCCGGCAAGATCGTCGTCGCCCGCTATGGCCACTCGTTCCGCGGGATCAAGGCGCGCGAGGCGGAAAAACACGGCGCCGCGGCGCTGCTCATCTACAGCGATCCGGCCGAGGACGGGTACGCGCGCGGCGATGTCTACCCCGAAGGCCCGATGCGGCCGGAGCAGGGCGTCCAGCGCGGCAGCATCATGAACGCCAACGGCGATCCCAGCACGCCCGGCTATCCCAGCACTGCCGGCGCGCGGCGCGTCGATCCTGCCCAGATGGACATTCCGCGCATCCCGGTCGTGCCGATCTCGTATGGAAATGCGACGCGCCTTCTCCGCGATCTTCGCGGCTACGGCAACGCGCCCGCCGGTGCCGCCGGTAGTGTCGCCCGCAGCGCCGCGCGATTCCCGCAGCAGTGGCAGGGCGGATTGCCGTTTCGGTACCACGTCGGCCCGGGCCCGGTACGCGCACGTGTGTCGTTCACGGGCGAGACCGGCGCCGCCGGATATCACACGATCTGGGATACGTTCGCGGTCATCCGCGGCACGGAGTTCCCCGACGAGATGGTGATCGCCGGCGGCCACCGCGATGCGTGGGGACCCGGCGCCGCCGACAATGTGAGCGGCGTCGTGAGCGTGCTCGAGATGGCCCGCGCGGTCGCCGCCGAGGTACGCGCCGGCCACCGGCCGAAACGCACGATCGTGCTCGCCACCTGGGACGCCGAGGAATGGGGCCTCATCGGCTCGACGGAATACGTCGAGGATGACTCGCTCCGGCTGCTCCGCGGCGCCGTCGCCTACTTCAACCAGGACGTCTCGGCCGACGGCCCGGTGTTCGGCGCGACGGGATCACCATCGCTCCGCGGTATCACCCGCGAGGTCACGCAGATGGTGCCCGATCCGGACGCGGGCGCCGGCGTCAGCATCTACGACGCGTGGCGCGGCGGCGATCCGATGACCAGTCCGCGCGCGGACACCGGCGGTCCTGAGTTCGGCGATCCGGGCGGCGGTTCGGATTTCGCCGGCTTCGCCAATCATCTGGGGGTCCCGATCCTCGCCTGGGGCTTCGGCGGCACCGGCGGTGTCTATCACTCGGCATACGACGACTACAACTGGGAATCCAAGTTCGGCGACCCCGGCTTCCGCCGGCACGCCGCGTCCGCGCGCGTGGGGGCCGCGCTGCTGCTCCGTATGGCCAATGCCGACATCCTGCCCTACGACTACGTCGAATACGCCCACACGATGCGCGGCTACATCCCGGCGATCGAGACCGCGATCGCCAGCCACGGCTGGTCCGTGCCAGTCACCGCACTCACTCAGTCGATCGCCGGCATGGAGACGGCCGCCTCCGCTTGGTCCGCGGCGCGTGACACTGCGCTCGGTGCCGTCGTGGCCGCGAACGCCGTTGAGCCGGGACACCATCCCGCCGGCGCGGGCAGCGCAGGGCCCGTCGCCAAGCCGGCCACGCCATCGCTCCGTGCGGCAAACGCGGCGCTCATGCGGGTCGAGCGCGCGCTCACACGCCCGGAAGGACTGCGCACCCGCCCATGGTTCCGGAGCCTGATCTACGCGTCCGATGAGGACAACGGCTACGCCGACGTCGCGTTCCCGTCGGTCACGGAAGCAGTGCGGTCAGGCGACTCGGCGCTCGTGGCACGCGAGGTCGCGGACCTCGCGGCGCGCTTCGATGCGGCGTCAGCCGCGCTGCGCGACGCCGCTGTCGCGGTGCGTCCAGCCGCTCGCCACGAATGACGCGGGCGCCACATCCCTCGGCACCGGCGGCGCCTTAGCGGGCTGCGGCACATCCGCTCGCGACGCACGATCCGCGACCAGGATGCCGAGGGAATCATCGGCCGCCGGATCGAGATCGACATCCGCGCTCACGTCCGGCTCGACCACCGGCGTCGGCGAGCGCGGCGGCTCGAGCGCGACCACCGCGTCGCGCGCCTGCGAGGCCGTCACGCCGCTCACCGCGCCGCTGCACGCGCACCCGAGGCGCGGCCCGAGATCGACGAGCACCGGCGCACCCGTGATCAGGTACTGCGCCAGCTCGGATGCGTATTCGACCTCGTAGATCTCGACCACCGAGCGCGAGATGAACGGCAGCGGCTCATCCGCATCGGCATCCGCGTCCACGCCACCAGGCTGCCCGGGCACCTCGTGGTCCTGCAACAGGCTGTCGATCGGCAGCCCGCCAGGCCGCGAGTGGCATCGCCGGCGGTCGGGTGCGAAGAACGAGTTGAATACCAGCGGCTCCTGCGCGGCCGAGATGCCACGAGACTTGAGCGACGCGTAGAACTCCTCCGGGCGGATCTGCCGGTCGATCGACGGCTCGTTGCTCGCCGACGGACACGAACCGACGTACGTGATGTCGATTGGCGTCTCGCCGTACAACTCACGGAGATATCGCGCGGTCGCGACTGGTGGCGCCACGAACGACACCAGAAATGGAAGGAGGTCGGGCCCCGGTCCGAGCAGACGATCCCGCACCCGGCGGCACGAGCAGAAGATCGCGCTCGGCAGCGTGCGCGTCGCGAGCTGCCGCGCACACCCCTCGGCAATCAGCTCATCGCCCCACGTCGCAGGAATTGCGGCCGCGTAGCCGGCGCTGCGGCACGCATGGGCCACTTGCACCTGAGTCGCCGGCCGTGCCGCCAGATAACCGTCTGCGCCGATGATGACGAAGGGAGTCGGCCCGGCAGACGACGGCGTAGCTTGCTCGGCACGCGATGCAGGAACGATGGGACCTCCATCCCGATGCGTTGGACCTCTCTCACGTCAAAGGAAGCGGCCACGCCGGATTATGTCCAGCGCGCCGCACACACAAACAACGTGTGCGCGATCACGCCGCGACCGCGTGGACGCAATGACATGTCACGTTGACCGCGTGCCGGTCACCTTGGGAGCGATCGGGATGGAATTGAACGCCGATTCAGGCGTCGTATTCGTCGAGCGCTCGCTCGAGAAGCGGCCGCAGCGTGGTCGCCGGGTCCCCGCCGGCCGGAACGGCAAGGACGAGCCGCGAGAAGTGCCGCGCCATCTCGTCGGTCACGAAACTGTCGGATGGGCCGTGAACGCCAAGCGCCTCGAGTGCGACCAGCGCGAGTCGCCGGAGCAGCTCGAGGATGCCCGGATCGAGACCGGCCAACACGCCGGCATCGCACGATGGCTCCGGGCGGGGATGCTGCCGCCGCCGCGGCGCACTCACCAGCGCCTGAAGCGTCGCCAGCTCGACCACGAATGACCCGGGGTCGTGTTCGTGGACGGCCGCGATCACGCCGGTGCGCCGGAGCGCCGGGAAGCACCGCGCCACGGCATCGCGTACGACGGCGATGCCGTCCGGACTGCCCTGCCCCCGCCCCGTGATGATCAGGACCTCCCGCGCGCCAGCCGCCTGCCGCTCGCGCAGCCACGACTCGGCCCGGTACGCCGCGTCCGCACCGGTCGGGAACGATGCGCGCAGGTTGAGAATGCGGTCCGGAGCGAACCGCACCGCGTCGAAGGCCGACTTGAGCCCCCGGGACGCGGAATCCACCGGTCGATGACGTGGGGTCGGGCCAGGCATGGTGATGGCCCAATCTACGCCCGGATTCCCAACCCGGGCCAATCGCTCCCTGATTCGCAGCGGCGCATTTTTCTGTAGCTTTTGTGATGCCTTCGAAACGCGATCGCCAGGCCCTGATCCTGGAATTGATCGAGTCTCGCCCAATCGCCAGCCAGGAAGACCTGCGCCGGCTGCTTGGCCTGCGCGGCTGGGACGTCACGCAGTCCACGCTGTCGCGTGACGTGCACGAGCTCCGCCTCGCCCGCGTCCCCACCGGCGACGGCGTGCAATACGCTCGCGCCGACAGCGCCGCCCCGGGCGACGAGATGCGTCCGAGCCTGGAGGCACTCCTGCCCCAGTTGGTGACTTCAGTGGACGGCGTCTCCGAGCTCCTCGTCGTCCGCACCTCACCAGGCAGCGCGCAGACCGTCGCCAAGGCCCTCGACACGTCCCGCCTCGCCGACGTCATCGGAACGATCGCGGGCGACGACACGATCCTGATCGTCTGCCGCTCCGCCGCCGCCCGCGAACGCCTGGAACGCCGCCTAGGGCGCACCCGCCCGTAAGGGCGGCCGTTCGGACCGGCCCACCCGTCGCGCACGACCGCCTGATTCTCCTTTCTGCGCCGCTCCTCTCTCCCCCTTAGCTGTTTGCCGTTGACGTCCTTCGTCCCGAATGTTTATTTATGCATAGTTAACGCATAAATACACATCGCGAGGCCGTTATGCCCCCCACCCGAACGGACCGTCCGGTCTCCACGATCGTGCTCGCCTACTCCGGCGGGCTCGATACGTCAGTGATCGTCCCGTGGCTCAAAGAGCACTACCCCGGCGCACGCGTCATCTGCGTCGCGGCTGACATCGGGCAAGGCGACGAGCTCCTCGGCGTCCGCGCCAAAGCGATCGCCTCCGGCGCCGACGACTGCATCGTCGAAGACCTGAAACGCGAGTTCGTCGAAGAGTTCATCTGGCCGACGGTCCTCTCCGGTGCGATCTACGGACGGAAATACCTGCTCGGCACCGCGATGGCCCGGCCCCTCATCGCCCGGCGCCAGGTCGAAGTCGCACGCCGCGTCGGCGCTGACGCCCTCTCCCACGGCTGCACCGGCAAAGGCAACGACCAGGTCCGCTTCGAGCTCACCTACGCCGCGTTCGCGCCCGACCTCACGGTGATCGCACCCTGGCGTGAATGGGATATCCGGAGCCGCGAGGACGCGCTCGCATACGCCGCGGCCCGCCACATCCCCGTCGCCGCGACCACCGAGAAGATCTACTCCCGCGACCGGAACATCTGGCACGTCTCGCACGAAGGTGGCGCCCTCGAAGATCCCAATCAGGCGCCCGCCGCCGACGTCTTCCAGCTCACCGTCGCGCCCTCGCTCGCGCCGGACAGGCCGGAGTCGGTTGCGATCGCGTTCGAGCAGGGCGTCCCTGTCGCGGTGAACGGCATGCCCCTCGATGCGGTCACGCTCCTCCGGACGCTCAATACGATCGGCGCCCGCCACGGTGTCGGACGCGTCGATCTCGTCGAAGACCGCCTCGTCGGCATGAAGTCCCGCGGCATCTACGAGACACCCGGCGGCACGCTGCTCTACACCGCGCACAGTGAGCTCGAGCAACTGACCCTGGACCGCCGCACACTGGCGACCAAGGATCTCGTCGCCAGCCGCTACGCGGATCTCGTGTACGAGGGACGCTGGTGGACCACAGAGCGCGCCGCGTACGACGCGCTGATCGCCGTCACCCAGCAGCACGTCACCGGCACCGTCACGATGAGTCTCTACAAAGGCAACGTCACGATCGCCGGCCGCACCAGCCCGTTCGCGCTCTACGACGAACGGTTCGTCACGTTCGGCGCCGACGATGTCTACCAGCAGGCGGACGCCGCAGGGTTCATCCGCCTCTTCGCCCTGCCGCAGCGCGTCGCCGCCCTCCAGGCGCGAGAGCGGGCCGCGGCCGCGCTGGCCGATACGGCCTCGCACGCCGCCCCCAGCTTCGGCGGCAACGGCGATGCGACGGCAGACGCGGACGTCGGCGAAGACGCCGCGGCCGGCGCCGCAGTGGCGGCCGTATGACGCCCCCCCCGCCGCCGGTCCGCCCAGATGACCCCCCCATCAGCCTCGAGTCCGGCGACTCGCGCTCGTCACCGGCGCGCGCACGCGCGCACCGGCTGTGGGGCGGCCGGTTCGCGGCCGAGAGCGCGCCGGCGCTCGATGCGCTCAACCGCTCTGTCGGGACAGATTTCCGCCTCTGGCCGCACGATGTCCGCGCCTCGATGGCGTGGGCGGTCGCACTCTGGGATGCGGGCGTCCTGACGCTCGAAGAAAGCCAGCGCCTCGAGATGGGCCTCGGCGCCGTGCACCAGCAGCTCGCGGACGGCGCGCGCCCCGAATCCGGCGACGAGGACGTGCACACGATGATCGACCGGATGCTGCACGGCGAGGTGGGCGAGCTCTCCGGCCGGCTCCACACGGGCCGCAGTCGCAACGACCAGGTCGCGACCGCCGCTCGCCTCTGGTGCGCGGACGCCGTCGCCAGTCTCGACACCGCGGTGCGCGGGCTCCAGGAAACGGTGCTCGGCCAGGCCACCGCCCTGGGCGATGCGCTCATGCCGGCCTACACGCACCTCCAGCGCGCGCAGCCTGTCGCCGCCGCCCACTGGCTGCTCGGACATTTCTGGCCACTCGAACGCGACCGCGCGCGCCTCGCCGCCGCAGGCCGTTCGGCCATGGCCGTCCTGCCCCTCGGCTCAGGTGCGGTCGCCGGCTGCGCGTATCCGATCTCGCGCGTGCTGCTCAAGGAAAGCCTCGGCTTCGCCGGCGTCTCGCCCAACAGCGTGGACGCGGTCGGTGACCGGGATTTCGTCGCCGAAGTGCTGTTCTCGTCGGCCCTGCTTGCGACGCACCTGTCGCGGCTCGCCGAAGACCTGATCGTGTTCGGGTCGAGTGAGTTCGGATTCGTGCAGTTCGGCGAAGCGTTCACTACAGGGTCCAGCATGATGCCGCAGAAGCGGAATCCGGATGCCCTTGAGCTGGTCCGCGCATCCAGCGGCCGCGCCCTCGGCGACCTCGTCGCGCTGCTCGTGACGCTCAAGGGCCTGCCGAGCGGCTACAGCAAGGACATGCAGGAAGACAAGCGCGCACTGTTCGACGCGGTCGATACGCTGATGCTCGTGCTCCCGGCCGCGACGGGTGCGCTCGGCGAGCTGGTGTTCCGGCGTGACCGGATGCAGGCCGCGGTGGGAAGCGGCATGATGGCCACCGACGTCGCCGATTACCTGGTCGCTCGCGGCGTCACGTTCCGCGATGCGCACCGCGCGGTCGGAACGCTCATCCGCGTCGCGGACGCACAGGGGCTGGAATTGCACGAGCTCCCCTTCGCGGAGTTCGCCACCGCACATCCGGATTTCGGCATCGATGTGTTCGAGTCACTGTCGCCGCGACGCTCCGTGGAGCGGCGCGATCTCACCGGCGGCACCGGCCCCAACGCACTCCAGGCGCAGCTCGAAGCCGCCCGGGCGGCGATGGCGCCGGCACGCGACACGCCCCGCGGCAACGGGGTCGTCATCGGAGCACGCTGACGCCGCACCGCACGCGATAGGCCACCACCCGGAGTTGAGCCGGCGCCAGACACCAGCGCCGGCTCTTCCATGTCCGCCCGCCAGCGGGTGGTCACAGGGTACATCTTGTAGCCGTGTTCCGCGCGTTCGTCTTCCTCGTGGGAACCACGTTCCGGAATCGCCTGTTCCAGCGCATCCGGCGGCTCCGGCATCCCCGCTATCTGTTCGGCGTCGCCTTCGGCCTGCTCTATATCTGGGCGTTCTTTTTCATGTACCCCACCAACCTGCCGGCGCGGGGCAGCAATGTCCCGGCGCACGCGGGCGACCTTCTCATCCGCATCGTCTCGCTGGGCCTCCTGCTCTTCGTGGCCAGATGGTGGCTCTTCGAAACGGGAGCGCCGGTGCTCGCGTTCGCACCCGCCGAGGTGCAGTATCTCTTTCCCGCTCCTCTCCGCCGCCGCGACTTGCTCTCGTACAAGCTGGTCACCGCGCAGATCCAGCTCTTCATCAGCGCGCTCGTCATCAGCATCTTCGCGCTGCGGCTGAACCCCACGATGCCGGCGGGTCTCCGCCTGATCGGCGCATGGGTGTTCCTGGTGACTCTCTATCTGCACCATCTCGGCGCGTCGCTGATCCGCGTCGGCGTGATGCAAGCCACGCCCGGCCGCAAGCGGCCGTTCCTCGCCGCCGCCATCGCCGCGATCGTGGGAGTGATCCTCGTCGTCGGCGTCGTGACTGCGTGGCCGGGCAAGCTGGACTCGGACGACCTGCGTGGCCTGATGCACGCCGCCAGCACGGTGCTCCGGAGCCCGCTGGTGGGAGCGGTCTTGTGGCCGTTCCGCGTGGCGCTCGCGCCGCTCTTTGCCTCGACGCCGGCCGCATGGGCCCATGCACTCGTGCTCGCGATACCGCTGCTCGCCGTGCACTACATCTGGGTATTGCGCATCGACGTCCGCTTCGAGGAAGCCGCCGCCGACGCGTCCGCGGCGTTGGCCGGCCGGATCCGGGCGATGCGGCAGCGGATGATGGGCGGCTTCGAGATCGCGTCGAGTCCGGGCCAGGCCGGCCGCCACAGGCGTGCATGGTTCACGTTGCGGAGCACCGGCGAGCCGGCGATCGCGATTCTCTGGAAGAACACGGTCGCCCTGCAGCGCCGCGGATGGCGCACGGTGTGGACCTCCGGTCTGCTCATCTTCGGTTGCACGGCGGTCGTCATGGGCAACCCCCACTCGGGACGCGGCTCAAACGCGCTGGCGCTCGCCACCGCCCTGGGCTTCCTCGCTTGGATGCTGGCGTTCTTTCGGCCAGTCGCCTTTCAGAATGATCTCCGGCGGGATGTCGCGTACCTCGCCCTGCTGCGCACGTACCCGCTGTCCGGCGTGCGCGTCATGGCGGCATCGGTCGCCTCGGCGGTCCTGCCACTCGTGCTGGCGCAACTCGCGCTCGTCGCGGCCGCCTGTGTGATCTGCCCATCCGAGGTGACGGGCCAGATGATAACGGCGCGCACGCGCGTAGCGGTATTCGTGGTGTCGGCATTTGCACTACCGATACTCGACACCACCTCGGCGACCATCGGCAACGTGATCGCGCTCCTTTTTCCCGGCGCGCGTGCACTCGGTACAGCGGTCGGAGGCGCCGGCACCGAAGGCGCCGGCCAGTTCCTCCTCTCACGCATCGCCTCGATTATCGGCGCGCTGCTCGCGTTCGTGGCACCGACCGGCGTAGGCGTGCTGGCGAATGGGGTGGGACGCCAGCTCGTCGCGCCGGCGCCAGCGATGCTGGGCGCCGTGGCAGCGTTCGTCGTGGCCTACGTGGCCCAACTCTCGCTCCTGATGCGATTCGCCGGCCGTGTCTTCGAGCGCACGGACGCGGTGAGCGTGAGCGCGGTCGACTAGGTCACGACCACCCGTTCGCCGGCGCGTGCGGTCACGGCCTGCACCACCATCCGGGCTGCATCTTCGATCGAGACTCGCCCGGTGTTGAACTGCATGTCGTAGAGGAGCGGATCGCGCCAGTCGGTCTGATGATGGCGGCGCACGTAGGCCGCACGCGCCTGGTCCATGCGGCGGGTCTCCGCCACCGCTCGCGGGGACTCGCACGGCATGCGCGTGCAGACGCGCTGCAGCCGGAGTGCCAGCGGGGCGACGAGCCGGATGTGCAACGTCCCGGGACGATGCCGGAACAGGCACTGCGACGCATGGCCGACGACGATGAGCGGCGGTGAGTCCGCAGCCGCCAGGATCGCCGCCCGCGCCGCGGCGGCCACGGAGTCGGGATGTAATCGGTCGGTCTGCATCTCCGTCGGCAGCTCCGGCGGCGCCATGAGTAGCGCCGATGCGATGAGCCGCGTCAGCAGCCCTGGCGGCTGCTCGTCGACGGCCTCGACATGATGCGGCTCCAGCCGCAACCGCTCCGCGACCCGGTGCACGAGATCGCGATCGAGCACCGGCCATTGCAGCTCGTACCCCATGATTCGGGCGAGCTCGCTCCCGCCCGCGCCGAACTCGCGCGAGACGGTGATCAGATCGATCGGCTCGCCCGCAGCGCCACCGCCTCCGTCACTCGGCAGCCGGTCGATCACGGGCGGCCTCGCTCGCGCACGCCGTCACCACGCAGCGGGTTGATCATGGGCGATCGCGCTCATGCATGCTGGGATCTCGAAACGCCGCGTTCTTGTCCTTGGGCTCGTATCGCCGCGCCACATCCTCGAGATAGTCCTCGGCCACATGATCGCTCGGCGACGGCGTATCGAACGGGCGGAACACAGAGCCGCCGCAGCGTGGACACGCAAGCCGTCCAGCCGCCGGCCCGCGAGAATAGATCTCGCCGCCGCACGTGATGCACACCCACGTCGTCAGCTGTCCTTCATGTTCTCTGCGATGCGCCATACCTGCTCCCTGAACGAGTCAACCACGATCGTCGCAAGAGCCGTGCGGTTATTAATAGGACAAGGAAGCGATTTGCGTTAGCCCGTCCGGTGCAGCCCCTGGTATGGCCCGGTCGCTTGCTGGCGCGCACCGGTATAGCCCTGGTAGGGGCCGGTCATGTCCGGCCCGGTTTGCTCAACCACGGGGCCCGGTCATATGCCGCACCGGGATCGCCCTGGTCATGACCGGTCCCGCTTGCCGATCCGCCGGACCCGGTCATATGCCGCCCCGGGATGGCCCTGGTAGGGGCCGGTCATGACCGGCCCCTACGGATGCCGCGTCAACACCGCCCCCGTCTCATGCCGCCACCATGCATCGAACCGCCTCGGCAATCCCCCGCGCTAATATCCGAACCAGATGCCGCGACTCGCCTGGGCCACCGACATCCATTTCGAATTCGCATCGGTTGATCAGATCGTCGCGTTCTGCCAGACGGTGATTGCAACCGCCCCCGACGGCCTCCTCATCACGGGAGACATCGGCCAGGCGCAAAGCGTGGAGCGCTACCTCCGCGCGCTCGACAAAGCGCTCCCCATGCCGGTGTACTTCGTTCTCGGTAACCACGACTTCTACAATGGCAGCATCGCGGATGTCCGCGCGGCGATCGCGGAGCTGGTCGCGTCGTCGAAGCACCTGTATTGGATGACGAACGCCGGCGTCCTGCAGGTGGGCGAAGAAACCGGCCTCGTCGGCCACGACGGGTGGGCGGATGGCCGATGCGGCGATTACGCCGCGTCGCGAGTGCTGCTCAACGACTACCGGTTAATCCGCGAGTTGTCGGGCCTGTCGCCGCCGGCGCGTCTCTCCGTCCTCAACGCGCTGGGCGATGAAGCGGCTGCGCACTTTCGCCGCGTGCTCCCCGAGGCCCTGGCCCGATTTCCCAACGTGGTCGCGCTGACACACGTGCCGCCGTTCGCTGAGGCGTCATGGTACCAGGGGCGGATTTCAGACCCCGAATGGCTGCCGCATTTCTGCTCGCACGCCGTGGGGGAGGTGCTCCTCGAGGTGGCCGATGCCCACCCGGACCGCGAGTTGCTCGTTCTCTGCGGCCACACCCACGGCGGCGCTGGCGTTCAGGTCCGGCCGAATCTTCGCGTCGTGGTCGGCGCCGCGGAGTACGGGCAGCCGGCCACGCAGGACATCATCGACGTCCGCTGACCTGCGTGGGGCCGAGCCTCACGCGCGGTGCTTGCGCGTAATGCCTACGCGTAGTGCGCGTACTGGTCCTCGCGGCGCGCGTGGGCGGTGCGAACGATCCAGCTGATTCCCATCGCGATGAGCAGGATCGGCAGTGCCACGAAGAGCGCCAGCTTGAGCGCCACGGCGATCGCGACGACGAAGAGCGCGACGAAGATTCCCGCCACGAGTAGCATCGGCAACGCGAGCGCAGCGAGTACAATCAACGGCACCGCGACGAACACCCCGGCGACCGCGGCGCCGGCGATGAAGAGCGGGAGGCCGAGGACCGCGAGAACGATGAGCGCCGGAATGGCAACGATCGCGCCGATCGTGCCGAGGATGAGGCCTTTGATGAGCGTACCCATAGGTTCTCCCGCGAGCTGAATTCGTGACGTGTGTGCCGCACTGTTACTACGGGGCGGCCCGGTACCCTGTTTCACCGTGCGTCTGCAGTCGTCCGAGGATGGACACTACAGAGCCGGAGGGTGCACCATGAACCAGCGAAGCAGACCGGGCTGGGAGCCGCCAGAGCCCGGACCAGGCGATCAATGGCGCGGATCGGAGCACGCGGAGGGATGGCCTGAGGAGCTGGCCGGCCCGGAATATTGGGCCTACCGCGTCCGCGACGAGATGGAGCGCGCGATCATCGAGCTGGTCGGAGAGCGCACCGCGCGCGAGCCGCTGCGCGGCCCGAGAAAGTAGAAACACAGAAAGTTGAGAGTAGAGGAGCGAGCCCGTCGTGGGCTGCGGTGATCGCTCCCCTTCTCTGTTTTCCTTTGCTTTTTTCTACTTTCTACTTTCTGTAGGTCTACTCTCTAGCCGGCCGCGAAGCGCCGGCTCCCGTCCGGTCTCCTTTCCCGTCACTCTTTTCTAAATTTTCTCGACCTACGCTTTCCACAGCGTGCGCCGTAACACACTATGTAACATAGGGTTACAACAGTTTCTCTCTTGACAGTGAGATACAAGTAATGCTACTGTAGCCTCCACTTGACCCCTACCCTGCCCCAGCCGCATCGCCACGGCGCCCGGGGCAGCCGCCAGCCGAATCCTCGGCCTAGCGACGAAAGAAAAAGTGGCGGCGGGTAGGCCACCCTCACGCGACGCGCTGGAGGCGCGACTACCGTGAAACGGCGAATACCCGGACAAGGGCGATTGATCGTCGGCACCGTGTACCTGCTGCACTTCAGCCGCCCCTACCTGCACGCCCGCCACTACGTCGGATTCACCACCGACCTGAAGAGTCGGCTCTCGGCACACCGCGGCGGCCGTAGCACGCCACTCATCCGCGCTGCCGTCGCGGACGGCATCGAGCTCTTGCTCGCGCGCACCTGGGAAACCGTCACGGTCGGATTCGAACACCGGTTTCACGAACGCAGCCGCAGAGTCATGGCGTGTCCCATCTGCTCCGGACCCCGCGCGCTCCGCTGGATGCAGTGCCGCCGGAACCCCGTCAGCGGTATCGGACATTGATCACCCGCGCGCTCTTCCTCGCCGGACGCCTCATCGCGCGCCCCCTCGCTCTCCTCATCCTCCTCTCGGCCGCGATTGTCGCGATCGCGCGCACCTACGCCCACCATCTCGCCGCACCACCCACGCTCGGCGACGCCCGCCGCCTCACCGTTGCCATATATGGCGTCCTCGCCCTCGCTGCCTCCGCGTGGGTGATCCGCCGCGCGAACCGCTTCCTCGCGCTTCACACCCCATTCGGCACGCACCCCACCTCCCAAGGCAGTGCTCGATGGGGATCCACCCGCCGCCTCGAGTCGCCACACGGATTCATCGTCGGACGCGGCGGCCGCTGGCATCGGCCACTCCTCCGCTACGCCGGCGACGCACACCTCCTCACACTCGCCCCCACCGGCGCCGGCAAAGGCGTGAGTTGTGTCATCCCCACGCTGCTCGATTACCCGGGCTCCATGCTCGTGATCGACCCCAAAGGCGAGAACTACGCCGTCACTGCCGCCTACCGGCGCTCGATCGGCCACGAGATCGTCGCACTCGACCCCTTTGGCCTCGTCGGCGGCACCGGCTCGTTCAATCCGATGGAGTCGCTCGACGCGGAGGACGTGGAGTCCATCGACCAAGCCGCGGCGCTCGCCGAGATGCTGGTCGTCCGCGATCCTCGCGCATCCGCCGACACGATGTTCTGGTCGGAGGAAGCGAAGGCACTCATCGCTGGTCTCATCCTCCTCGTGGCCGAGTCGGAAGGGATGCACACGATGAACACCCTGTGGGAGATCCTGTCGGTCCCGCCTCGTGATCTCACGAAACTCTGGCGCATGATGTCCGCCAGCAAAGGCGCTGGCGGCGCGATCAAGCGCGCCGGAGACCGCGTGCTACAGAAAGCCGATCGCGTCCGATCGTCGGTGATCGCAGAAG
>Ga0182024_10013146_pt1 | contig 16229 bp, 14 predicted proteins | sample P32metaG_FD_120480 | JGI IMG/M metagenome (GOLD analysis project Ga0182024, IMG submission 120480) | Permafrost microbial communities from Stordalen Mire, Sweden - P3-2 metaG (Illumina Assembly) | ecosystem: Environmental > Terrestrial > Soil > Wetlands > Permafrost | place: Sweden: Stordalen... | reverse complement strand
TCAATCTGCCGCAGCATCGTTACGATTTGCTCTGGCTTGTACCTCTGGATGGGCATGACCTGCTTTTCCTCCAAGTGGATTCTCTCTCATTCCACCTGGTACAAAAATCGCCGGTCACGTCACTTGCTGATGTTTGCGACTAAGACATGCATTCAGAATGACCTTTTCATACTCGTGGTTGTGCGCCGTACCCTTCGTACCAGCGGCACTCCCATCCATATTTCACGCCCCGGAAATGCTCCGAACCTTCAACCTGCTGATTAAGAGTCAGTCAGGGTTCGGCCGTCCATGCTCCGGGAACTCACAATTAACCAATAACTTACAAGAGTCTTGCGCGCACAGAGAACTAGTTCCAAATGCTCAAAACGTTGGCCATGTTTAGCAACGTACAGCCACAGTTACAGCCACACCTGCCACAAGCGATTCGCGTTGCTTCGCGCCATCAGACCGTACTGAGTCTGGCTTGATTCAGGATGTCGGGTCACTACTTTAGAGTCTGGCCGGGCCGGGCCTCCAACCCCTTCGACGTAGCTGATAACCGCCGAACCGCCAGGCGACAGCACCTTAAAGAAAGACAAGGTCCTCGACCGCAGTGTAGTTAACGCAATACTACTTTCACTTTTTCTCAGCGACTTCGCTCATTTTCATCTGAATCGACGTAGCTGAATTGTCGGCAGACGCTTTCCCCATGGGGTCCAGGCTTTGGGCGGAAATCGCCTGCAGTGATTTGGTCGCATCCGCCGCGAGAGTGTGGTTCTCGCTCTCGGCAGCCGAGAAACCTATGGTTCGCACTCCCTGGACCGCCTTAACGGCCACATCGGCCTGCCTACTACGGCCCGCCTCCAGCGATATATCTGTCAGGGCTTGCAGGGAAGTATCGGGGGCTTGCGGCGCAGCTTGCAAGATTGCGTTAATGGCTCTAACTGAGGACTTCGCGATATCCTCTTGCGTGCTCGCATCCTGCACGCGGGATGCAGCTTGCAGCGCTGCATTGACGCTCGGAAGTGTATTTTTAATCTGTGCCCCTACTTCCGGACCGCCGCTCTGGGCTGCAGTGCTAAGCCGATCCACAGAGCTATTGACACGGGCTACCTTGTTACTCACGGCAGCATTCGTGACTAGCCGTTTGCCTGCATCAGTAATGGGCTGCCATACCAATCCGCACACGACTGCAAAGATATAGGTTCGCATCGGACTCAAATCGGATGCTGTGAGTAGGTAGACGCCAATGGCGGCGGACAAAGCTCCAATGAACATCAGCGCGGCAATTTGTCCGAAGCGGTTGAAGCCAGTGAACATCGGGCTATTTGTCCATTCCCCCAACAGCCAAAAGCCAAAACCGACAGCAGCACCTGCAATGATTACTCCTCCTAGCCCGCGATCCGGTCGAGGGCCGCGATCTGGCGTCGCAACCGACATTGTCGCGTTTCGAGAACGGGATTGGGATAAAGGAACTCTACCGGCTGGGCGAGGCCCTGGCCGTCAGCGTAATCCGGCGTCACGCCGAGCGGCTGCGCCGTCGCGCCTATCGCGTCACCATCGATCTGGATCCAACCGACGATCCCACGCACGGCGCGCAGCAGTTGTCCTTCTTCAACGGACACTACGACACCTGGTGCTACCTATGCGCATTCGGAGTTGCTCAAGTGCAGATCCCGGCTCAGCATCGGAGCGACGACCGAAAGAATCTGCCGATCCAGATAATTGATAAGGGTGGCGAGAAAAAGCAGTGCGGCAATGATCCACCGTAGATTCTTGATTTGGCGACGTTTTATCAAAATGGCGATTACAGTTGGAAGCCAAAGAATCTGCGAGTTGCAAAGTATACGGTATTCTTAATTTAACTGGTGGCATCTTACATAATTTAACTGGTTAGGCTTGACAATATCAATTAACTGTGTACAGTATTCAGTTGTATCCAGTCGTATTAAATGCTTATGGTACAAAAGGCAAAAACAGCTTGGAAGATCTTCCCCCTGCTCGTTGCGATAGTTGTTTCAACTTCGGCTCAGGGACAGGCACGCGGAACCGAATCCGACATTCGGACGTTGAGCCAGGATTTCATTTCCCCTTCCAACGACATTTTTCCATGGGTTTTTTCCCCCCGATCCAATATTGCTTCACTAACAACTTCGGAGCACCGCGGGCTACTCACCCTGCGCGACGCGGGTCATGGCGAGGACATTAAGGGCGTAACCCAGGAGCCAATTCCCATCGGCAAGTATCACCTTCCCTGGGAATTTCAGATGGGTTTGCTCCAGCCGGAAAGCAAAGCCGGAGACGCCCAAACGAACTATGCCATCGGCATGAATCTGGCGGTAACGTTTTCGGATCCCTCGACGTGGCCGAGCGATCGCACCAAGCTGCCGCCCGATACGCACACGCTGCAATTGATGGTCGTGCGAATTGGGAACTACGGTGAAATTTACCGAACCGGCATACCCCAATTGCGATTTGGGAAGCTCAATTACGGCGATCCATCGCCCGAGGCCTACATGCTTTACGGCCGCGGAGATTTAGCGGCAAATGTCATTGGCGACTGGAAAATTCCCTACATCTGGCTTGGCTATCAGCCGCCGGAGCCGGGGCAGTTTGGTGCCGCATTTGGCTGGTCGTGGGAGAAATACGGCGGACCGGCGCAACAGGCCGGAATACAGGACATTCGTTTTCGCGTCAGGATGTTGACTCCGACTAATCTTGAAATCGGTTTCGGCTACGGTCCCGAGCGCGGATGGAGGATGCGCACGGTTGATGTTTCCCGCTTCGGCAAGATCACCGGCGTGTGGGAGATCGGTCCCGTCATTTCTCTCGATCGCTGGATGGCCGATGATCTCGCGCCCAAACTCGATGTAAATCCAACGCCCGTGCTTGATGTGCCCAATCCCGGCAATCGCACGTATTCCATCGACTACCTTCATTTCTTTGGGGAAGGCCCTGCAGACTTCGAACAGCTCTCCGACGACTTCAATGTCCCGGGCATTCCTGCGGATAGCAAGTTTTTCATCGAAGACGACGTGGTGGCGGAAACCTGGTCCCACCCGGGCTACTTGACTCTCACCGCGTCGGGCAAGAGCGATGGGTGGGCCATATGCCCAATGGTTGCCGGCCAGATGACGGCCGGTCTGGCGTATATCGAGCTTTCGAAATTCAAGCCGCCGATGGAATTCGAGATGGCCTTCGATGTGCCCGATGATTCGATTCCATGGTCGTTCTTTCACAGCCTAGCGCTGAACGACGAAAAAGATAAAGCTCACAGCTGGTCGCCGGGAATGCAGAACATTCCAGGCAAAGGGCGAATCTTCATCAACGAAGCTCCGGTCAGCGCATTCGAAACCAAAGCCAGCGCCGAGATCAACCTCGTTTTTGACAAGCAGATTCCGCAATCAGTGCTCACCCATAAGCCCTTGCGCATGCTGATTCAGATCATCGACGAATATCACGTCCGCGTCGGTTTCAAAGGAGCGGATTCCGACCCGTGGTATTGGTCAAAGACTTTTGACACAACGAAGGTCTTCGGCAAGATCGCGAAATTCCAGCTCCCCTGCGTGGTTTCGTACATCCTCGATGGTTCCGGAGTCGGCAACTATCCTCACCATCAGCAAATGTTGATCGACTATTTCCACTACCGGTACGGCCAGACGAAATGAAATCGATTGGCTTCACGATAATTCTCATCTCTGCTCTCTGCGCCTGCGAAGTTGCGCCGGCGCGTGGCCAATCGCGTGCCGCTGCGGAAAAGGACATTCGCAAATTGAGTCAGCACTTTACCGATCCGCAAGACACCTCGCCCTGGATGTTCGTCCCGAAAGACAACATCAAATCGGCGAACACGACCGAGCATCCCGGCCTTTTGACGTTATGGGAAGCTGGTAAAGGCGAAGATATCAAAGGAATTCTCAAGGATCCGATCAGACCTGGAGACTATCCTCTTCCCTGGGAGTTTCAACTGCAGTTGGCGCAAAACCAGCAGGCATTTAAAGCCGCCACCAGCGACAAGGAGCGGCAACTAAACTATGCCATTGGCTTGAACCTGGCCGTCACATTCTCCGACCCAGCCACGTGGCCGAAAGACCGTACGCAAATGCCGCCGGACACGCACTCGGTTCAGCTCTTCGTCGTTCACCTTGGCAATTACGGGGAACTCTATCGAACCGGGCTGCCGCAGGTCAAAAACAGCGCGCTGAATTATTACGATCCGTCGCCCGAAACATATCTCGTCTATGGTCGCGGGGACTTAGCTTCAAACGTAAACGGAAATTGGCAGATTCCTTTTATTTGGACAGGCTATCAACCTCCGGCGCCGGGACAACTCGGCTCGGCCGCAGGCTGGTCCTGGGTTTCGGATCAGGGGCCGGCCAGCATGTACGTAAGATTTCGTGTGCGTATGATCAGCGCGACCCAGTTAGAAATTGGTTTTGGGTACGGTCTGGGTGTGGGTTGGAGAATGCGCCCGATCGATGTTTCACAGTTCGGTAAAATTACCGGAATCTGGCAGATCGGTCCGATCGTTTCGCTGGATCACTGGATACCTGACAAGCTTGCTCCGGAGCTCGGCATAATTCCTCATCCCGCGGTGCAGTTGCCCGATCCTTCGTACGAATATTTTGTCGATTACGCCGTGTTTCATGGTGATGGCCCGCAGAACCTTGAGCATCTGTCGGATGATTTTGATATTCCCGGCTACGAGGGCACCGACCAAAAGTGGTTTCAGGAAGGAAGCGCGATCACAGAGACATTCAGCCATCGCGGTTATCTGACGGTCACTCTGATGGGTATGAACGGCATGTGGGGTATGGCTCCCGCGCTTTCAGCAGAAATGCCGGGAGGTCTCGGTTATGTGGATCTGACGAAATTCAAGCCGCCATGGGAAATCGAGACGTCATTTATCGCGCCGGATGAAGACACGCCCTGGAATCTCTACATGTTCTTCACTTTGTTTGATGAGAAGGGAGTCGGCCATCTGTGGACCCCGGGTCTGCAAAACTTTCCGGGCACTGGCGTTAAGTACATCAACTACCTCATCGATCCGAACACGCGGCGCAGCGGGAGCCCAAACGAAGCCGATTTCATGAGGGACTTCAACATGGAAACAAAGCGCGCGATTAACCTTGAATTTGAGAAGGAATTGCCGCGCTCGTTGCTTTCGCACAAGCCACTTTTTATGCTCGTCCAACTGATTGATGACTCGCACGTCCGAGTAGGATTCAAAGCCAATCGGACTGATGTATGGTTATTTTCCAAGCCTTTCGACACGACGACTTTGTTCGGAAAAATCGCGAATATCCAGTTGCCGGAGTTCGTCTCCACTCAGGGCAATCAAGGCGAGAAGGGCTGGGGCGCCGGCAATTATCCCTACTTCCAGCAGTTTCTGATCGACTACGTGCACTTGCGCTACGGAGCATCGAACTCGAATTCGATTGGATCTGTACATTAGATTCGCAACAAGCTTTCCAAAACAGCACAAGCAACAAGCATCACCGCAGCCGGATTCACGAAAGGGCCAGCCGAATATGGAAAATGCCAATAAGTTTAGAGACAAAATCCGCATTGGCCAGCCGTGTCTTGGCCTTGGCATTAGTTTCAATGATCCCGCGGTAACTGAGTCGCTCTGCACGACGCTGGACTTCGTCTGGATCGACATGGAACACACGGGAATGTCCCTCGAGTCGGTGCAAGGCCACATCATGGCGACCAAGGGTACCGATACCGCGCCGCTGGTGCGTGTGCCCTGGAACGATCCGGTGCTTATCAAGCCGGTTCTGGACATGGGCGCGGCGGGCGTGATCGCTCCCATGGTGCGCAATGCTGAAGAAGCCAGGAACGCTGTTGCCGCCTGCAGGTATCCCCCGGATGGAATTCGTGGATTCGGACCACGCCGCCCTGCGGACTACGGTCGACACTTCGGTCCGGAATTCTGTAAGAGGGCGAACGAGTCCATCATCGTTATCGCTCAGATCGAGCACATCGACGCGATCAAAAACATCGACGAGATTCTGGCAGTTCCGGGGCTCACAGGAATTGTATTCGGTCCTTACGACCTCTCCGGATCCATGGGCCACATGGCCGAGCCGGGACATTCGGAAGTTGTACAGGCCATGGAAATGGTTGTGGCCAAAGCCCGCAAAACCAAGTTGTTCATCGGGATGGGGGTCGGCGATGCGCGCCAGGCGAAGGAATGGCTGGATAAGGGCGTGCAATGGCTCCTCTTGGGCGTCGATTTCGGGCTCCTCGTGAAAACTACCACACAAATAGCGAATGACGTTCGTTTACTCCGCCGCTGAATTCAAAAAGTCGCTCGAAAAACATTCAGTAATGTCGACTTAGGGAGGGAAAGCGCAAAACGCGCTTGCCATTATTGTAGGCATACTGTATACACAACAGAAACATTTCGTGACGCTTCGCAGTTTGCGCAAAATAAAGCCGTCACTTACAAAGCAGGAGTACGAACTGCCCGCAATTATGAGCAAACCTCGAATTTTGGTGACAGGATCAACGTTGCCCGTCGTGGAAGAACTCCTGGGCCCTTTTGGACAAGTCGAGGTGACAAGCAATACTGATGAACAGAGCCTGATCGCCTTGATGAACGGCACTATTGCCGTGATCGCTCGAGGGATGACGCAGATTTCGGCGGCAGTGATCCGGGCTGGCGCGGACTTGCGTGTGATTGGGCGAACCGGCTCGGGTTACGACAGCATCGACCTCGAAGCTGCCACCGGCCGCCGAATTCCTGTCGTCTATGCTCCCGGAGCAGGCGCTCGGGCAGTGGCGGAGGGAACCCTCTGCATGATCCTGGCGTGCGCCAAGCGCCTGAGAGAACTTGACATTCAGACAAGAGAGGGCAAATGGGAGGCGCGGGAAAAATTTGCTCTGGGCGATCTGGAAGGGGCAGTTCTGGGCATCGTCGGCCTGGGACGCATTGGGCGCGAAGTGACGCGTCTGGCCAAGCACTTTGGAATGCGAATCCTCACTTATGACCCACTTATATCGAGGCAAACGGCAGAACACTCTGGCGCCGAGTTGGTGGAACTGGATGACCTGTTGGGAAAGTCGGACTTCATTTCCCTGCACGCCCCTTCAAACAAGCAGACGCGAGGGATGATCAATCGCGAACGGTTGCAACGGGTGAAGCAGGGCGCGGTTCTGGTTAATCTTGCCCGCGGTGGACTTCTCGAAAGCCTTGATGTGCTCGATGAATCGCTTGCATCCGGCCGCCTTTCGGCTGTCGGCTTGGATGTATATCCCGAAGAACCACCGAATCCATCTCATCCAATTTTCCGGCACCCAAATTTGATATGCACGCCGCACATCATGGGGTTATCTCAAAGAGCTGCTCAAGCTACTTTCGCCGTCGTGAGTGAAGGAATGGCTGCTGTGCTCGCCGGCAAAGTTCCCGAGAACGTTGTGAACCCGGAAGTTTTCGGCGTCAGGAACTGACTTAGGCGTGTGGTGTGTTCCAGAATCTAAGAGGGAAGCCAATTATCTCTGGGCAAAAGTTTCTTGCTTGCCTAATGCGAGGCTGGAAAAACGCTCAGGTTGGTTGTAGCGGTAGCTAAGATGTTCCATCATGACTTCTTCGGCCGACTTGGGCGATTTGCCCCGCAGGAACTCGAGCAGCATCCGGTGATGATTAGGCAAGATCGACGCCCATCCCAGCATATCGCGATTCAGGCGCCACAACACGCGGTGGGCAAAAAGGGGGATGGTAATACCTTCCAGAGTCTTGGCGAGATATTCGTTGCCGGTATGGCGCCAAACCAGGCGATGAAATTCAATATCCAGAGCGGAAGCTTCAATCTCAGAAACCTCGCGGGAGTGCTCCATCTTGGCGACCAGCGCTGCGAGAGCGTCAAGACCTTCAGCCGGAATTTTGGCGCGGCAAAGGCGGAGAGCCTCGGCCTCGAGAATTAGGCGTAAGCTATTGATCTTTTGGATTTCTTCTTCGCTGAGATTAATGACGAACTTGCCGCGGCGAGGGACATCGACCACGAGGCCATCTTGCTGAAGCTGCTGCAACGCCTCGCGCACGGGAATGCGGCTTAAACCAAGATCGCGGGCGAGTTCACTTTCATTTAGTCGCTGGCCAGGACGAATCTGTCCAGAAAGAATGGCTCCGCGGAGCAATTTCACGATCTGCTCCTTTAACGTTCGAACGTCCATCCGCTCAAGGTTGAGTCGGCCGTTTCCGTTGATGTTCTCTTTTACTGCCATTGAGCTTCTCAAAATATAAGGGGTTTAGAGCAATCATAGATAGTATACAACAGGCTTACCCAAAAACATTAGAAGGAAATTAGAAGCGGAGATTTGCTCAAGTTTCGCCCAGCCTTTCTAAGTCGCAGGCGTCAGCCATCTTCGCGGATTCTTGGTCATTATCTTGTCGATTTCTTCTATGCCGAGTCCATAATCTTGCAAGTTAGACTGGAAGGTTCGCAAGATATGTCCGTAACCGAAACCTCCGTAGCGGATGAGCTCGATTTTGAAACAAACGTCGTGTGAAAGCAGCAACTGGCTGCCGAAGCCAGCCTGGTAAAGCAAAGAGGCGGCCTTGGCTCTTTCGCGGTCATGCGGACACCAGAAGGATGGGAACGCGGCGCGCGATCCGCTAGGAAAGTAGTGCTCTTTGCCACAGCCATCGTAGCCAAGAAAACATCCGCGCTTGGCCAGATCGCGATGCAGACTCACGGCCCGAAAAAAATCGTCGCCGGGCGCGAGCATGTTGTCGAGATGACATAACAAGACTCGGGAAGGATTCACTCCCTCAGATTCAAGGATGTCGAGCACGGCCGGCCCCATCCATTGGTTGAGTTGCGGCGCAGGTGAAAGATGCACCGCGATCGCGACGCCAGTCTTCTTGTGCACATGCGCTGCAGCCCGCAGAACTTTTTTCTCATCTTTGTGAATTGGGCATGATGTACCAATCTCTCCCAGCACTCCCGCGCGTATCTTTGTGCTGCCAATGCCCTGTGTTATTTCGCCCAGCAGGCGCTCCTCAATGGAATCGATCGGCTCTTGCGCGAGCTTTGAGGGATGAGAGATTTGGATGTAGTGCCCGCATCCGGCAATGATATTGAGCCCGGTGGCCTGCGCAAGGGCGAGAAGCGCGCCCGCGTCTCGCCCGATGTCGGGCAAGGTCAAATCGACGACGGAAGTTCCCCCGAGCGCGCGAAACTCCCGCAGTTCTTTGATCGCAAGCTCCGTGTCGGATAGCACCAGATTGTCGCGATTTCCAAGCGGATTGCGCCGGCTTTGGCCGATCGTAGTAATCTTCACTCCAGCCTCGGCGAATTTACGGTGCGCCGCGTCCTCAGGCGCTCGCCAGTAAGGCCGCAGATCGATCAGGCAGTGCTCGTGCGTGAGTGTGATCCCAAGCTGATCGGCAGAAATCGAGCCAGCGACGGTCGTGATGGAGTTTTTAAGAGAAGCCAAACAGCCTCCAGCATACAAACTGCAATCGGCAAGAGTTACGCGATAGGCGCAACGCGCTTTTCCCAGCATTGCAAGAAGGTCTCGCGGCCACGCCTCACCAGGTCAACCAGTGGAAGATTCCAAAGCGAATCAGGAAAAGCATTCCCATAGATTCCGTTATCGGAGAGAACTTCAAATTCGTACCAGCCATCGTATCCGGCAGCTTCGAGGGCGCCGAACTGAGCCGGCAGGTTGGCAATGCCCTCCCCCGGCAGAACGCGGTCACACCAGCTTCGCGTCGGCTGGCGGTAATCGCCAATGTGAACGATCAAGAAGCGATCGGCGTAGCGCCGAATTTCTTCCATCAGATTGGGCTGATCCCACGAGTGCCATGTATCAAAGCTGATTCCGATATTGGGCGCACCCACTTCGTCGATGAGATCGACCGTTTGCTGAACGGTTGTGATTGTTGTAAACCATTGCGCAATCGAGGGATGGATGGGCTCGAGGGCGAGTTTGAGATTCAAGCCGGCCGCAAAGCGTGCGGCCTCGCGCAATCCCTCGACAATAATCTTACGAGCTTCGCTGCTTCCGTAATTTCCCTGGGCGCCGGTCACACAACCGCACGCTATCGGATTAAAGGGATGCAAGTTGCGGATTCCGTCGCAAAGTGCCTCGATGCGTTTCTCAGGATCCTGTGGACCGCCGAACAGGGTGAGCGGAAGAATTGAGGGTACGGCGGGCCAGCAAACCGTGGGCTCAAGTCCGCTGTTGCGCAGCGTTTGTACCATCGTTTCGTGCTCTCGAACCTTGGGACCGGTAAATTCGGTGATGCCCACGCCTTGCGCTCCTCCCTCGCGGAAAGCGGCTAGTTCATCGGCGAAACTCAAATTAAGAGTGGCGTATTCGAGGATTGAATATTTTGGTTGTCTCGCCATTTAAGTGCCCTGAATTAATTTGGGTTGCTCAAGCAAATACGAATCGAAACTTACGTTGAATCCTTTACCAGCTGGCGATGTGGCATATCTTCCGACGAGAACTTTGGTTGCAGTGGGCAAGGCGAAGAGCTTGATGACGTCGTACTTTGCGCCATCGAGAGAAAACGACACGAAAAACGTCTTGCCTTCGCGGACAACCTGCATCCACACGTAATCGGGATTTTTGGGAAGCTGCGGCAGGGGTGACCATTCTGACCAGCCGTTGGTCGTAAGTCCCGAACACACAACGAGAGCGCTGCCCTGATACTCATAGCGCTCGGCCCACTTACCCATGATGTGCTCAACCCCACACTTCAACCAGTTATTTTGATCCTGGCGGACGAATAGGCCCGCCTGATCGTATTGATCGCGGTACTCTCCGGAGACGCGCACGGTTGCTGTGAAATCCCCATTGGCCTCGTTGTAATAGAGATGGCCGTCGTCAGCGACGGTATCGACCAGCGTGCTGCGCCAAAAATCGACACCGCCCTTCGTGCGGAAGGTCAGCTTGGACCCATCATCGTTCCACTCCGGCGGCTCGTGCAGCCAAATTCCAGTCTTTCCATTCGGGCTCATCGAGTTCCCTCACGACCCTGAAGCAAAAATCGGATCGACAAACGAGATTTTACAGACTGTATACAGAATGCTAATCATGGCGATCAAGCTTGTCAACTGCGCGGCAAGTTATTAGCCAAAGAAAAAAGTTGAGGATGCCCCACTAAAGAACTCGAGAAAAATCGCCGGATGGCTTCTCAGGTTGCTTGTGCTTTACGCGCTCCTGGAGATCGGCTACCGAACCGATCGATTCCACAGGCTCGAATCCGCAGCCGCCGCCCAGCTTCCGTATACTTTTTCTTCGTTTGAAAGTCCTCTTGATGTCCTGGACACGGCAACAGGTTTCGCCTACAAACCAAACACGCGCGTCCACCAGCGGCTCTACGATCCGAAGGGCGTTCCCACATCCTGCTGACGTGCGGTATCGTTACAAATAACTTGGTCTGATTTCTCCCGACGAAAGCGTGCTTGCAAAGCCGGAAGCGGAATATCGCATTGCGATTATCGGCGACTCGTTCTCGGCCACAACAACTTCGAGCCTCACCTGGCCGACAGCTTTGGAGCAGCTTCTGAATCGGGATACTGCTCTTGAGCAAGGGAATCGACGCAAGAGCCTATCTCGAGACCGTACCGGCGCATTATCGAGAAGCTAGAAGAATTTGCCGTGAAGTACGGGAAGAAAAACTTCTATCTGATCTCCCACTCAGTGGAGGACATGACGGCGGCATTGCAAACCGAAGCGCGCTTCGACCGGCAGCTTGTCGATTGTCTCGCGGCGCGCAATCTGATTTACGTCGACGATCTTGATGCGCACCGGGCGGATTTCTTGCACTCCAAACTCAGCGTCGACGACTATTTAAAGTAGTACTACATTGGACACTACACACCGGCCGAGAACTTTTTTCAGGCTTTCGCGATCAAACACAAATGCGTCGAATTTCTCGATCCGAAACCGCCTGCGTATCCGGCTTGAATTATGGCCGCGACGGTAATTGGTCTGTGAGAATCAGACGAGCAGATATTCGAGGAACGCCTTGAGATCCGCCGCGGTTTTCCAGGGATCGAGTTCCCAGTGTTTCGGGCTTAAGAGCTCGCACGACCAGCACCCGTTGAAGCCCGTGGCACGGACGGCGTCGACCCACTCCTGAAGAGGAATGCGGCCGGCGCCAGTCCAGACATCGCGGCCTCGCTGCTCAAACGTTCCGCGTTCCCCCCACGGCTCGAGCGAGTCACAAAAGTGCACGCAATAAATCAGGTCTTTGTTTAGTTTCGCAATTTCTTCTGGGAAAGTGCCGCTGTCCCATAAGTGCCAGAAGTCGACCACCAGGCCGACATTGTCCTGCTCGGCGCCGTCAATCGCCTCCAGCGCTTGTTGCAGCGTGTGCAAGGGTGCCCATGTCAAAGCTTCGAGGAAAAACTTTACTTTGTGAGCCTTTCCGATCGCGCCCAACGACTTCAGATTCTGCGAAGTCAACTTGCGCATCTGCGGCCATGACATCCCCGTGAGTCCCTGATACCGGCCGCCCGGATCGAGCGGTCCTGTCAACAGCTGAACCATTGGGCAGCCAATTTGTTTTGCCAGTGAACACAACTCTTCGCACTCGGTTGCAAGATCGTCGTATTCGGAGCCTTGTCGCTCGATGTCTTTGAGATATGTCAAGCCAACGGGCGGCAGGTTCTCAAAAAGAGGCAGCAGGCTCTCGATCTTGTAACCTTGTGCCAGATATCGCTTGAGCTTGTCGCCGTTCACCTCGATCCCTACATGACCGGTCTCTTTCGCAATTCGAATATCCGTTAACAGATTGCAGTGCCTTGTAACTTGGCTCTGCAAAGCAATGAAGGGGCGTAATTGGCGCACAATACTGTGGCCTTGACTCATATCTGCTAAGTGTATACTGTATGTAGATAGAATTAACAAGCCGTTTAGCTTTTCATTCCTGGAGGAGAAAATGGAACCGACGCACACTCCTTAAGACCACAATGTTGTCCGGTCTCGGATGTCTAGTAGCAGATTCTGTTGCGATCACCAGCAAACCGAAGACCAAGGGAGCGCGTTTATCACGCGGACTACATTCGAAAAGACACTCCGGCTTTTCAAATTCCACCCTATTCCGGCGAATCGTATGAAGATCTTGTCCCAGACACGCTTGATCTTCAGGAGAGAGCGAAGCTCGCCATTCACGGGATCACTTCGATCACGGACCCTGAGTGGGATTACGAAATTTTCTGGCTGGCGGATTTTTTTCGAAATCTACCGATCATGTTGCACGACTTCAGCGATTGGTGCCAGAATGTGGAAGGGATCATGGAAGCACTGCCCTTGCTGCGCACCGCGACGGGCAGCGATCTGAATTCCAAGGTCGATGCGGTGTGGATGCGAACTCTGCTTGAAAGCATCGGGCCAGACGGCCTCTGCTACATCCCTATGGATGGGCGACCTTGGGAACGAATCAATGCCGCGGGGGTGGATCCGGTATGGAGGGCGGACGGATCGGGTACCTGGAGCGGCGATGCGCACGTTTCGCAAGTGGCCAATGCCTGCACTTCGCAGCGCGCGATCGGCACCATGACCGCGTATTACCTCCGGGATCGCAATTTGATGTGGAAGACCGCGATCGAGAAGATGATCGATTGTCTTGCTGCTCTGGCTATTCAACGCGACGATTACTGTTTTTATCCGGCGGGGTCGTTCGAGGTGAATGCAAAGGTCAATCCCCACGCGGACATGCCCGCGGGCAGCGAATGGGGTTGCACCTGGAACACACGATTGATTCAAGGCTTGTCGCAATATTACACAGTGACCAAATATCAGCCGGCAATCGAGCTTGCCGGTAAGTTGGCGAAGTACACGCGATACCACGGGCGGATTTTTGATGAAGAGGGCCGCTGGCTCCTTGAGCCGGGTGTCATGGGACAGAAGCTCTACGCTGGCATTGGCATTTATGACGTGGAGGGGCTGAAGTACGGCGGCCACGGCCACGGAATCGCCATGCTGAGCCTGCTGGAATACGCAATTGCTGCCGACGATGCGGACATGCTGCAGTACTCCAAGGCAATTTTTGAGTGGACGGCGAATCCAGGGCCGATTTATGGAGTCTCGCGGCCGGTAGGCTGGTTCCCGGAGCGATATCTGCCAAACTATCCGGCTAGTGAAAGTTGCACGACAGGAGACATGTTGGGAACGGCAGTAAAGCTCACTCAGACTGGCGCCAGTGACTATTGGGACGATATCGATCGCTGGGTGCTCAATCACTTTGCCGAGGCGCAGCTCACACATCCAGAGGATGTATATCGCTTTGCCGAGACTCAGCCGCGAAAAGCAGTGAATGAAAATGAAACTGCCGACCATGTGCCGGACCGCAGCGTAGGAGTGTGGGCTGGTTGGGCAGCGGCAAATGAATGGGCGACCTGGCTCGGCATTCAGCACTGCTGCACGGGCAATGCTCCGCGCGCCCTCTATTATGTATGGAACGCTATGATCGAACATCGTAACGATCAGTTGGGGGTGAATTTACCCCACATTTCCTTTTTGAACTCTGAGTAAGTGGTTGTATGATCGCGCCAACGCCAGCATTCATGCGGCTTTGAGAGCAAAACGAACTCTACGGAGGCTCGACCCAGTGGGTGAGAAACAAAATCAGCCCTTTTCAGCTCTCGTTTAACCCTTTCTTGAAAGTTGATTTCCAAGGTTCTCGCGTCACCTCCGACAGCGGTTTGCTTTTGGTGCGCGAGTTGGATGAACGTCTGGGATTGAGTGCGCTCATCGTCGAAAACATCATGGACGACCGACGCGGCAAGAACACGCAGTTGCCGCTCTCCGATCTGCTGCGACAGTCCATCTACAGTCGCTTGGCCGGATACGAAGATCTGAACGATGCGGAGCGGCTATCGCAAGATCCGACCTTCCGTTTGATCGGCTCGGAGAAGATCTGGGAGCGTGGGGCAGCGTTGCCTTCGCGCCTGCATTGGTTTGAGACCGAGGTGTTGAGCCAAGCCGAGAATCTGGAAGGTCTGAGCCGAATCAATCGGGAACTGCTGACGAAGGCAGAGGCTATGGATTCACCCCAGAGGGTAGTGCTGGATATGGACAGCACGGAAATCCCGGTCTACGGAGAACAGGAGCACAGTGCCTACAACGGGCATTTTGAGTCCACCTGCTATCACCCGCTGTTGCTGTTCAACGGGGAAGGAGACTGTTTGGCGGGCAAGCTGCGGCCGGGTAACGTGCATAGTGCCGAGGACTGGGAGGAAGTGCTTCTGCCAGAGATCGAGCGTCAGCAGGAACTAGGGAAGCAAGTGGTGTTTCGCGCCGATGCCGCGTTTGCCAAACCGGAGATCTACGAAGCGATGGAAGAGCGGGGAGTGAAATACGCGATTCGGATTCCGGCGAACGACAGCCTGGCGCGGGATGTTGCGGAGCTGCTGACACGCCCGGTGGGGCGTCCCGGTCGCAAACCCATCGTGTGGTACAAGGGCTCTCTCTATCAGGCCGCCAGTTGGAAAACGGCACGAAGAGTAGTGGCGAAGGTAGAGTTTCACGCCGGGGAGTTGTTTCCGCGCCTGGGGTTCATCGTGACCAACCTGGAGACGCCGAGCCGGGCGGTAGTGCGGTTCTACAACAAGCGGGGTACGGCGGAGCAGTGGATCAAGGAAGGTAAGCAGGCGGTGAAGATGACCCGCCTCTCTTGTCATCGGTTCCGCTCCAACTAAGTGCGGCTGGCGCTGAGCCTGCTGGCCTACAACTTGGGAATTTGTGGCGGCGGCTGGGTTTGCCGAGAGGGATTGAGAACTGGTCGCTGACCAGCTTGCAGCAACGGCTGGTCAAGACCGGAGGACGGCTGGTGAAACATGCGCGTTATTACTGGCTACTGCTGGCGGAAGGACATCTGAACCGGCGGCGGTTCGGGGCAATGCTAGATCGGATCTCGCTACTGCCGGTACCGACGGGATAGATCGGCGGGCGCGCTCAAGCAGCGGAATCTGTCTACAAGGGACTAGGCAAGGAGGAGAGGTATTGCAAAAGTTGCGGAATATCGGGCAATTTCGGCACGGTGCGGGTTCGGATATCGGAGCGCTAGGGGCCGGTCCGTCTGAAAATTGTTTCAGACTATCGGCGAACAGCGGGATGGGTATATGATCAGTGCCGTTTTTGAACCAAAAAGGAGATTCCGGTTTATACAATGCGGATGCTATGAATAAAGTTGTGGCCAACGCAGATGAAGCCATTCGCGACGTCTTTGACGGTGCGACCATCATGATCGGGGGCTTCGGACTGTGTGGGATGCCGGAGAACCT
>Ga0182024_10013145_pt1 | contig 16229 bp, 14 predicted proteins | sample P32metaG_FD_120480 | JGI IMG/M metagenome (GOLD analysis project Ga0182024, IMG submission 120480) | Permafrost microbial communities from Stordalen Mire, Sweden - P3-2 metaG (Illumina Assembly) | ecosystem: Environmental > Terrestrial > Soil > Wetlands > Permafrost | place: Sweden: Stordalen... | reverse complement strand
TATCCGCAAACGGCCCCAAAATGAGGTCCGCCTCGCGAAAGCCGCGTCTCCAGGCGCGGAACCTGATCCTCTTCAGCCTCGTGCAATCCATGGAAGGGCGCCGATATAGCCGCCCTCCCCGCCCCGCGCCAGGGCCAGTTGCCGAGGATCAGCGGGCGCAAACAGCGTCCGAAAAGGTACGGAAATGTACCGAAATTGCATCGAAAGGGGTTTAAGCCGGTCCCCAAGAGGCTTCCGTTTGCTCGTTTGTGGTCGGGGAATGCACGTCTATGTCGCAGTTCGCGATGACCCGGTGCGGGTTACCGGCTAGCGCCCGCAGGGCGGGCGCCGCGCGGGCGTGATTACATATTGCGATGATCGGCCGGCGTCAAACCAACACGCTTTGCGCCCCTTCCGTCTCGGCGCTGGCGCGCCGATCCACCTTCCCGCCCCTTCTCGTCTATGCTTCGGAGTGATGCGGCCGGAGATTCTCTTTCCCCTGTTCGCGCCGGTGACCTCGCTCAAGGGCGTCGGCTCGCGCGTGGCGCCGCTGCTCGAGCGCGTCGGCGGCCCGGTGGTGCGCGATGTCCTGTTCCTGAGCCCGCAGCGGATCGTCAGACGTCCGCCGGCGACCATCGCCGCGGCGACCGAAGGCGAGATCGCCACCTTCCAGGTGGTGGTGGAATCGCACCAGCGGCCGGGCAGGAGCGGCCGGCCGTGGAAGATCCGGGTGTTCGACGACACCGGCTTCATGACCCTGGTGTTCTTCCACGGCGCCGGCCCCGATCTCGAGCGCCGGCACCCCAGGAACGCCCGCCGGGTGGTCAGCGGCAGGGTGGAGCGCGAGCGCTTCGGGGGCGCCCCGCAGATCGTCCATCCCGACTATCTGGTGGCCCCCGAACAGGCCGACACGATCCCGAAGTTCGAGGCCGTGTATCCGGCGACCGCCGGCCTTGTCTCCCGCACCGTCCGGCGTTTCGCCCTGGAGGCCCTGGAACGGGCGCCCGAGCTTGCCGAATGGCAGGACGGCGCGTGGCTTGCCAAACAAGGCTGGCCGACGTGGCGCGAGGCGATCGCCGCCCTCCATTCCCCCTCCGACGAATCCGACCTGTCGCCGGCCTCCCCTGCTCGCCGGCGCCTGGCCTTCGACGAGCTGCTGGCCCATCAGCTCGCGCTCGGTCAACGCAAACGGCGCGGGCGCGACCATCCCGCACCGCCGATCGCCGCCAGCGACCGGGCTACGCGCGTCGAGGCCGCCCTTCCCTTCCAGCTCACCGGCGCCCAGCGCCGCAGCCTGGCAGAGATCAGGACCGACCTCTCCTCGGGCCAGAGAATGACGCGCCTCATTCAGGGCGATGTCGGGGCCGGCAAGACGGTGGTGGCGATGCTCGCCATGGCCGACGTCGCCGCCGCCGGCCTCCAGTCGGTGCTGATGGCGCCTACCGAGATCCTCGGCCGCCAGCACTTCGAGACCCTGAGCGCCCCTCTCGCCTCCCAGGGCGTGGAAACCGTTCTGCTGACCGGACGCGACAAGGGCGCCGTTCGGGCCCGCAAGCTCGAGGCACTCAAATCGGGCGCGGCGGCGGTGGCGGTGGGCACCCATGCCCTGTTCCAGGAGGGCGTGGTCTTTCAGCGCCTGGCGCTGACGGTGATCGACGAGCAGCACCGCTTCGGCGTCGCCGAGCGCACCCGCCTTCAGGCCAAGGGCGAGGATGTCCACCTGTTGACGATGTCGGCGACCCCGATCCCCCGCACCCTCGAGCTGACGGTGTTCGGCGATCTCGACATCTCCCGCCTCGACGAGAAGCCGCCCGGGCGAACGCCGGTGGCGACCCGCGCCGCTCCCATGCCGCGGCTGGCGGACGTCATCGCCAGGCTGCGCGCGGCGGTCGGCTCGGGGGCCCAGGCGTTCTGGATCTGCCCCCTGGTCTCCGAATCGGAAAGCGTCGACCTCGCCGCCGCCGAGGCCCGCTGGGGCAAGCTGCGCGAAGTGTTCGGGACCGCCGTTGGCCTCGTGCACGGCCGGCTGCCGGCTTCGGAGAAGGATGCGGTCATGGCCGACTTCGCCGAGGGACGGCTTTCGGTCCTGGTGGCGACCACGGTCGTCGAGGTGGGCTTAGATGTTCCGGCGGCGACGATCATGGTCATCGAGGCCGCCGAGCGTTTCGGCCTGGCCCAGCTCCACCAGCTGCGCGGCCGGGTCGGACGGGGCGGCGGCGAGAGCAGCTGCGTCCTGCTCTATGATCCTCCCCTCTCGGCCGTGGCGGCGCGGCGGCTCGATATCCTGCGGCGAACCGATGACGGCTTCCAGATCGCCGAGCTGGACCTGGAGCTGCGCGGCGGCGGCGATCCGCTCGGCCTGCGCCAGAGCGGCTTTCCCGACTACCGGTTCGCCGATCCGACCGCCCACGGCGATCTCATCGCCCCGGCCGCCGCCGACGCCCGGATGGTCCTGGCCCGCGACCCGCTCCTGGCGTCGCAAAGAGGAGTGGCCCTGCGAACGCTTCAGGAGCTCTTCGACTGGCGCCCGGCGGCAAGCCAGGACTGAGTGCGGCGCAGGGCGTCCGCCTCCAGGTCGGCCCAGAAGAGGTTGTAGGGGGGCGCCTTGAGCCGCGCCGCCCAGTCGCCGGAAGGACGAAGGGAGGAGGATCTCGGCCGGCTGACCTCCAGTATGCCGTTCTCGCACTGCGCCCCGACCTGGCGGACCATGAAGCCCGGCCGCGCGCCCCACTCCAGTCCGGTGGCGTTGGCCGCCCCAAGGTTGAGCCGCGGCGGGGCGTCGGCGTCGCTCTGGGCGCCCAGGAGCGGGTTGACGCACAGGGCGGCCCGGCCGGTCAGGCCGACAAGGCGCCCCCTGTCGTTCCACACGACCGAGCGGCTGAGAATCCGCTGGGCGCGGACGAAATCGGTCCGCTTGACCGCCATCCAGGCCAGGACGCAGCCGCTCTGGCCGGGCCTCGCGCAGGCCGGGACAGCGGTTCCGGGGCCGTAATCCTCGGCCGGGACGACAGTGTCGATGAAGTAGGCCGCGATCAGACGGCGCCGCAGCGCCGGGTCGGGCGCGATCTCGTCGCGCAGCAGGCGGGCGGCAAGCTCGCCGCCCTGCTCGACGCCCACCAGGATGATCGGCCGGTCGCCGGCTAGAGAATCCGCGAACACGTGGAATGCGGAGGCGATGTCGCCATAGGCAAACTCGCGCGCCTGCAGGGCGTCGTCGAAGAGGGTGAGCGAGGTGTAGAGGCTCGCCTGGCGATAATAGGGGGCGAAGATGCGCCCCGCGCTGGCAAAGGGCGCGGCGTAGTTGGGGAGCATCGTCCGCGCCAGCAAAGCGGCGGCCGGGCGATCGCCAATGGGTCCGTTCCAGTCCCGTCCGCCGTCGAAGGTCGTCGGGGGGACGAAGAAGACATCGGCCGGCGGACCCTCGGGGCCAGGCGGCCGAGGCAGATGCGCCCACGCCGCGGCCCGTTCGTAGTCGGGCGCGGGAGGGGGTCGGTAGACGGCGTAGGGAAGCTTGGGATCGAGCAGGGCTTCGAGGATGTCGTCGCGCCAGATCAGCGCCGCCGAAGCAGCGAGGATGGCGGCCAGAAGTATGGCGATGCCGAGCCAGGTGCGCAGGCGTCCAGAACGCGTCGATGCGGCGCTCACCGGTAGGGGTCGGGCTGGGAAAGAAAGCGGCGCACGTAGTCGTCGACGCCGGCCTCGAGCGAAGTCATTTCCCGGCCGTAGCCGGCCGCCCGCAGACGCTCCAGCCGCGCCTGCGTAAAATACTGATAGCGGTCCTCGAGAGCCCTGGGCATGTCGACGTATTCGAGCCTGGGATCGCGGCCGGCGGCCTTGAACACCGCCTCGGCCAGATCCTTGAAAGATCTCGCCTTTCCCGACCCCATGTTGAAGACGCCGTTCACCTGGGGGTTGTCGACGAGCCAGGCGACGACGTCGACGCCGTCTTCGACGTAGACGAAATCGCGCATCTGGCCGCCATCGGGATAGTCGGGATTTGCGGAGCGGAAGAGTTTCACCGGCTGGCCCGCGGCCACGGCCGGCCAGATCTGCGAGGCGACCGAGCGCATGTCCCCCTTGTGCTCCTCGCTGGGGCCATAGACGTTGAAGAACTTCAGCCCCGCCCATTGTGGGGGCGCTTGGCCCCGGGAAGCCTGGCGGACGGCGAAGGCGTCGAACAGGGCCTTGGACCATCCGTAGGGATTGAGCGGCCGCAGGGCCGCGAGGGAGCCTAAGTCGCTGGCATCGTCGAAGCCCCGCGATCCATCGCCGTAGGTGGCCGCCGACGAGGCGTAGATCAGGCGCACCTTGTGGTGGGCGCACCACAGGAAGAGGTCGCGCGACAGGCCAAAATTGGCGGCCAGGACCGCATCGACGTTACTCTCCAGCGTCGAGCTGACGGCGCCCATGTGGATGACGATATCGACCTCGTCCCGGCGCTTCTCGAGCCACGGCCACATCGCCTGCGGCGAGATGAGATCGGCGATGGGGTGCTTGGCGAGGTTGCGCCACTTGCCGGTATGCGCCTCGCCGAGGCTGTCGCAGACCGCGACCTCGAGGCCGGGGTCGGCGGCCAGCCTGGCGACGATGTTGGAGCCGATGAAGCCGGCCCCGCCGGTGACCAGGATGATCGGCCCGCTCAAACGGTCCCCGCGACCTTGCGGATAGTCTCTGTGGTGGAGTGACCCTCGATGTACGGCGCGAGGCGCACCTCGCCGCCGTAGGCGCTGACGATGTCGCGGCCGACGACGGAATCGAGGTTGTAGTCGCCGCCCTTGATGAGGACATCGGGGCGCGCGGCCTCGATGAGGGCGCGCGGCGTGTCGTCGTCGAAGGCGACCACCAGATCGACGCAGGCGAGGCCGGCGAGGACGAGGGCCCGGGCCTCGAGGTCGTTCACCGGCCGGCCCTCGCCTTTCAAAGCCCGCGCCGAGCGATCGCTGTTGACCGCCACGATGAGCCGGTCGCACCAGCCGCGGGCGCGGGCGAGATAGGCGATATGGCCGGGATGGAGAAGGTCGAAGCAGCCGTTGGTGAAGCCGATTTTCAGGCCACGTCCGCGCCAGCGTTCGACTTCGCGCACCATGCGCCCGGAAGTGGCGATCTTGGCCTCGAAGGGCTCGCGGTGGGCGGCGATCTCGGCTTCCAGGAGTTCCTCGGGTGAGACGACGGCGGTATCAGCCTTCTCGATCGCCACGCTCGAGGCCAGCAGCGCCAGCTCCACCGCCTCATCGATGGGAGCCTTGGCGGCCAGAGCGAGGCCGAGGGCGGCGAGCGCCGTGTCCCCGGCCCCGACGGTGTCGTAGACCTCGGGCGGGGCGCGGCGGAAATGGCGGACACTCTGGCCGCGCACCGCCAGCGACATGCCCTTGGCCGCCCGGGTGACGAGGACGGCGCGGCATTGTGAGAGTTCCAGGGCTCTGGCCAGCGCCGCCTCGACCTGGGCGTCGGTGTCGGTGGGCATGTCGGTGGCGAAGGCGAGCTCGCCGGCGTTGGGCTTGATGACGTCCGCGGCGCCATAGCGGCCAAAGCCGCGGGCCTTGGAATCGACGATCAGGACGGCGTTCTGGGCCGCCGCCGCCTCGTGGCAGACGGCGATCAGCGATGAGGTGACGACGCCCTTGCCGTAGTCGGAGATGAGGATCGCGCCGGCGCCCTTGGCGGCGTCGGCGATGGTGCGCGCCAGCCGCGACTCGATCTCGCCCGACACCGGTTCGACGCTCTCGAGATCGACCCGCAGGAGTTGCTGGCCGGCGCTGACGTAGCGGGTCTTGACCGTGGTCGGCCGGCTCGGATCGGTGATGAGGGAGCCCTCGATCCGCGCCTCCGCGCCCACCAGGCTCATGGCCTCGTGGGCGGCGGCATCGTCCCCCAGCACGCCGATGAGCGCCGCGGTTCCGCCGAGGGCGGCGATGTTGCGGGCGACGTTGCCGGCGCCGCCGAGCATGACGCTCTCCCGTGTGCGGCCGAGAATGGGGATGGGCGCCTCGGCCGAGACGCGGGCCACCTCGCCGTAGACGAAGCGGTCGACCATGAGGTCGCCGACCGCCAGCACGCGCACGCCAGCAAGGCCGCTCAACAGCTCCTGGAGGGACGAGAGATCCATGGGCGCGAGGCTCTGCCCCCTCGTCATCGGCCGGTCAAGTCGAGCGCCGGCTTGCCGGACGGCGGGCGTCCCGCCAGGCGGGACGGCCGCCCGCGGCCGGGGACGGCCGCGCTCCGAGGAACTAGCGGCGGCGCTTGGCTAGGGCGTCGAATTCGAGGAGTTCGGCGACCAGGGGTTCGAACTCGCGCAGGGGGACCATGTTGGGGCCGTCGGAGGGAGCGTTGTCGGGGTCGGGGTGGGTCTCCATGAAGACCGCCGCCACCCCAACCGCCACCGCCGCGCGGGCGAGGACCGGAACGTACTGCCGCTCGCCGCCCGAGCGGTCGCCCCCTCCACCCGGCTGCTGGACCGAGTGGGTGGCGTCGAAGACGACCGGACAGCCGATGGCGGCGAGGATCGGCAGGGCGCGCATGTCCGAGACCAGGGTGTTGTAGCCGAAGGAAACGCCGCGCTCGCAGGCCAGGACATTGGGATTGCCGGCCGCGAGCGCCTTGGCGACGACGTTCTTCATGTCCCACGGGGCGAGGAACTGGCCCTTCTTGATGTTGACCGCCCGACCGGTGCGGGCGGCGGCGACGATGAGGTCGGTCTGACGACTGAGGAAGGCGGGGATCTGGAGGATGTCGACCGCCTCGCTCGCCGGGGCGCACTGGTCGATCGCGTGGACGTCGGTGAGAACGGGGAGGCCGAACCGCTCGCGGATTTCGGCGAAGATCGGCAGGGCTTCGGTGAGGCCCAGTCCGCGCGCGGCCGAGGCCGAGGTGCGGTTGGCCTTGTCGAAGGAGGTCTTGTAGACGAGCCCGACGCCGAGGCGAGCGGCGATCTCGCAAAGCGCCTGCGCCGTTTCCAGCGCATGGGAGCGGCTCTCGAGCGCGCACGGACCGGCGATGATCGCCAGCCGTTCCCCGTTTCCGATTCGCACGCTCGCCCCGCCGGCGTTGATTTCGACCACCGCGTTGGGCTGCATGGCTTACTCAAACGTTCTGCTTCTAAGGTCCGCCAAGGCGCGGCGCGCGTAGAACTGACGCGGGGGCGGCGCCGGCGCAACCCCGCGCACGCGTTCGCGGCGGATCGGTGTTATGGTGGCGCTGTCTCTTCGGAGAGGTCTTCAAGCCAATGGGCGACCTGTTCGACGGTCATGACGATCGCGCCCTGCGAGCCGCCCCGGCGGCGTTTCGCACGGTCATAGCCATCGCCCGCCGCAACTGGCGCGTCGGAACCCTGACCTTCATCCTGTCGGGCGGCGAGGAGATCAGGATCGCGGGTGATGAGCCCGGGCCCGACGGCCGGCTGATCGTCCGCGACTACAACTTCGTCAAACGGGTCCTGGCCTCGGCCGACATCGGCTTCGGCGAAGGGTTCATGGCCGGCGAATGGGACACGCCCGACCTCTCGCGGCTGCTCGAGGCCTTCACCGTCAATTTCGACCGCCTGGAGCGGCTGGTGACCGGCAACCCGCTGATGCGGTGGATGAACGTGCTGGGCGACCTGCTGCGCGCCAACAGCCGGCGCGGCGCCAAGCGGAACATCCACGCTCACTACGATCTGGGCAACGCCTTCTATGCCCGCTGGCTCGATCCGAGCATGACCTATTCGGCGGCGCGCTTCGAGGCCCCGGGAGAATCCCTGGCGCAGGCGCAGCGGAACAAATACGCCAGGATCGCCGGCGACATCGACCTTCGGGCCGGACACCATGTCCTGGAGATCGGCTGCGGCTGGGGAGGTTTCGCCGAGTTCGCCGCCAAGGAAATCGGCGCGCGGGTGACGGGCCTGACCATCTCGCCGGCCCAGTTCGAGTTCGCCCGCAAGCGCCTCTTCGAACTGGGCCTGGCCGAGCGGGCGGAGATCCGCCTGATGGACTATCGCGATATCGACGAGACCTTCGACCGCGTCGCTTCGATCGAGATGTTCGAGGCGGTGGGCGAGCCTTACTGGCCGCGGTACTTCGGCAAGGTGCGCGACGCGCTCGCGCCCGGCGGCCGGGCCGGCCTGCAGGTGATCACCATCCGCGACGAGCTATTCGCCGTCTACCGCCATCGCTCCGACTTCCTGCGCAAGTACATCTTTCCCGGCGGCATGCTTCCCAGCGAAACCCGGCTTCGGGAAGAAACCCAGAAGGCCGGCCTGGAGTGGAGCAGCATCGCCAGGTTCGGACAGAACTACGCCGACACCCTGGCCGAGTGGGCGAAGCGTTTCGAAAGCGCCTGGGACGACATCCGCGGCCTCGGCTTCGACGAGCGGTTCGGTCGCCTGTGGCGGTTCTACCTGAGTTACTGCGAAGCCGGCTTCCGCGCCGCCAGGATCGACGTCGTCCAGGTGGGCCTCACCCGGACCTGACGGCGGTCTTTTCGCTTGCGCGCGGAGCGCAGGGTCGCGATCTAGAGCCATGTCCGTGCCGCCCGAAACACCGCCTAGGCGACACCTCTCCCGGAGGGGAGAGGGAGCAGACTCACGCATCTCGAAGAGCCCCAACGCGACACCTCTCCCGGAGGGGAGAGGGAGGGGCCCGCCGATCCGGCGAAGGCCGGAGCGGTGGGAGGGTGAGGGGTCACGGTGGATCGGCAAAAGCCTCGGAGCGCGGCCGTCCCGGCCGCGGGCGGGCGGGGCGCCCGCCGTCCGGCGCCCAGCTCGAAATGGCCGCACCGTCACCCCTCACCCTCCCAACGCTGCGCGATGGGCCCCTCCCTCTCCCCTCCGGGAGAGGTGGTTCGCGCCTGATTCCCCGGTAGTGCAATTCAAGCGGATACGGCTCTAGCGTGATGCGAGCCGCCGGGGTTAGCGAGGGTGTGCTCGGGGTCATCGGGGAGACGCCGCTGATCAGGCTGCGGCGGGCGAGCGAGGCGACGGGGTGCGAGATCCTGGGCAAGGCGGAGTTCATGAATCCGGGCCAGTCGGTGAAGGACCGGGCGGCGCTCTTCATCGTCCGCGACGCCGAGCGCCGGGGCCTGCTGCGGCCGGGGGGCCGGATCGTCGAAGGGACGGCCGGCAATACCGGAATCGGCCTGGCGATGGTCGCCAAGGCGCTGGGATATCGGGCGACGATCGTCATCCCCAGGACCCAGTCGAAGGAGAAGAAAAACGCCATCTCCCTGGCGGGGGCCGAGCTCGTCGAGGTCGACGCCGTCCCCTACTCCAACCCCGAGAACTACGTCCGCTTTTCGGGCCGGCTGGCGGCGCAGCTTGACGAGGCCGAGCCCGACGGCGCGTTCTGGGCGAACCAGTTTGACAATACCGCCAATCGCGACGCCCACGTGGAAACGACCGGGCCGGAGATCTGGCGCCAGACCAACGGCGCCGTCGACGGCTTCATCTGCGCGGTCGGCACCGGCGGCACCCTGGCGGGGGTCGCCATGGCCTTGCGCCAGAAGAAGGCCGATGTCGCCATTGGCCTGGCCGACCCCTACGGCGCCTCGCTCTACGAGTGGTACGCGCACGGGGAGCTGAAGTCGGAAGGCGGATCGATCAGCGAGGGGATCGGCCAGAGCCGCATCACCGCCAATCTCGAGGGCCTTGACCTCGACCACGCCTATCGGATCAGCGACCGCGAAATGCTGGAGGCGATCTTCGATCTGGCGCAGCACGAAGGGCTGCTGATGGGCGGTTCGACCGGGATCAATATCGCCGGCGCCGTCGCCCTGGCCCGCGAGCTCGGCCCCGGCCACACCATCGTCACCATCCTCGCCGACCACGGCTCGCGCTATCAGAGCAAGCTCTTCGATCCGGCCTTCCTCGCCGAACGCGGCCTGCCGACGCCGCCGTGGCTCGCGTCTTGAATCCGCTGGTCGCGACCTCGTGGCTGGGCGAGCGGCTGGGGCGCGAGGGCATCGTCGTTCTGGACGCCAGCTGGTTCCTGCCGCCGACACCCAGGGATGCGCGGGCCGAATTCGCAGAGCGCCACATCCCCGGTGCGCGCTTCTTCGACATCGACGCCATCGCCGATCACCGCACGGCCTTGCCGCACATGCTGCCCACGCCGGAGGAATTCACGGCGGCGGCAAGGGGCCTGGGCGTCGACGCGGGATCGGAGGTGATCGTCTACGACAGCCAGGGATTGTTCTCGGCCCCGCGGGTCTGGTGGACGTTTCGGGCCATGGGGCATGCCAAATCCTTCGTCCTGGACGGAGGACTGCCGCGGTGGCTGGCCGACGACCGGCCGGTGGAGGCGGGCTGGCCGGACCCCGCCGAGGGTGACTTCGAGGCGCATCCCGATCCCGGCCTGCTCGCCGATCTCGAGGCCGTGCGAACAGCGCTGCGGACGAAGCAGGTGCAGATCGTGGATGCCCGTCCCCGCGCCCGCTTCCTGGGAACCGCTCCGGAGCCTCGGCCCGGGCTTCACGGCGGTCACATGCCCGGCGCCCTCAATGTTCCCTGGTCCGAACTGGTGACGCCGGCCGGCGGACTGGAGTCGCCAGAGAGGCTGCGCGCGGCGTTCGAAGGCGCCGGGATCGACCTGGGACGGCCGATCGCCACCACCTGCGGCTCGGGCGTGAGCGCGTCCCTGCTGGCTCTCGCCCTGGCGCGCCTGGGCCGGGCCGACGCGGCGGTCTACGACGGCTCCTGGGCCGAATGGGGCGCGCGGAGCGACACGCCGGTCGTCACCGGGGAGGAACGGGGCCGGTGAGCCGGAGACGAACCGAAGCCACGGCGCTGATCCGCGCTGGCCAGGTCACCGGGAAGCTCGCCCGCACGGTGGGACCGCCGATCCAGAAGGGCTCCACGGTCCTCATTGGCGACGCCGCTTCGCTCTATGACGAGACCCAGCTCACCTACGGCCGCGCCGGCCTCGCCAGCCAGGAGGCGCTCGCCAGCGCCCTGGCGCAGCTCGAGGGCGCCGCCACCGTTCGCCTGTTCCCGTCGGGACTGGCGGCCCTCACCGGCGCCATGCTGGCGGTGCTTTCGAGCGGCGACGATATCCTGGTCACCGACGCCATCTACAAGCCGACGCGGCGTTTCTGCGATCGGGTGCTGACCCGTCTGGGCATCTCCGTGCGCTACTACCCGCCCCGGCTGACCGCCGACCAACTCCTGGGTCTGGCGGGGCCGGCCACGCGCCTCATCGTCCTCGAGTCTCCCGGATCCCTCACTTTCGAGATGCAGGATGTCGGCGCGATCGCCGATCTGGCCAGAGCCCGGGGCGTTCTCACCCTGGCTGACAACACCTGGGCGGCCGGCCTCTATTACAAACCCCTCGCCCACGGCGTCGACCTGTCGGTCCAGGCGCTGACCAAATATGTCGGCGGCCATTCCGATACCTTCATGGGCTCGGCGGCGACGGCCGATCCCGCCATGGGTGCGGCCCTGGACCACGCCGTCTGGGACTTCGGCTGGGCGGTCTCCCCCGACGACGCCTACCAGATGCTGCGCGGCCTGCGCACCCTTTCCACCCGCATGGCGCGCCATGGGGAAAGCGCGCTGACGATCGCGCAGTGGCTGCGCGCCCAGCCCGAGGTGGCGCAGGTGCTGTTCCCGCCCCTTCCCGGCGCCCTGGACCACGATCTGTGGAAGCGGGATTACACCGGCGCGGCGGGGATCTTCTCCATCGTCCTCGAGCCGGTCGGGCGGGCCGCCGTGCGCGCGCTTCTCGATCGCCTCGAACTCTTCGGCCTCGGATTTTCCTGGGGCGGTTTCGAGAGCCTGGCGATCGACTGCGATCCCCAGTTTGGCGTGCGCACCCACAAGACGGCATTCGAGGGCCCGGTCGTTCGCCTCAACATCGGCCTCGAAGACCCGGGCGACCTGATCGCCGACCTCCGCGCCGGCCTCGACGCCCTCGCGCGGGCGGGCTGAGACCGGCCATCTCAGCGAGCGTTCGCGGAGCGGGCTGCGGGGCAATCAGGGCGGCGTCGGGCGCCGCCGCACCTTCCGGGACCAGACGGTATCAGGGGGTGAACAGCTTCCAGTGGGCCTCGGAGATGACTTCGACGGCGCCGTCCACCACCTTGATGGCGGTGTCGTCACAGATCGCATAGGCCGGATTGGCGAGCCCGGCCGCCCATCGTTCCGCGTCGGCCATGGTGTTCTCCGGCAGGGCCGGATGATCCAGGTGCGGAAAGATCGAAAAGTCGACCCACCCCAGCGCACCGTCGCCAACGCCTGGCGGCTTCCAGCCGACGAAGTCCTCGCCGATGCGCGGGCTCATCACCATGCTGCCGGCGCTCAGTCCCGCCCAGACCAGGTTGGGCAAGGACGGCAACAGGTCCGCCAGCCCCGACTGCCGCATCCAGTGGTTCAGGTACAGGGCGTCGCCGCCATTGACCAGCAGGACGTCTGTCTCCCGGACCCGGGGGCCCCAGCGGTCTTCGCCGATGCTGGGCAGGGCGGTTAGCTCCAGCACGCCAAGGGACTTCCAGTGCCGGAAAAGCTGGGCGTCGACTGGCTTCAAGAATTCGAAGTTGGCGCTTTTCGGCTGCATCCGGCCCGACCTTAGGGCGACTACGGGACTAAAAGGCGAAGCAGCGCAAATCCTGCCACTATGGGGCGATCACTTGGCCGGCGCCGCGCTTAGCGGACGCTGGCGGCGGATCGGATGGCAGCGTGAAGACGCCCCGGCTAAGCACGAAAGGGGTGGCGCGGCCCAAACGCGCTGGCGACCCCGGCAGGACTCGAACCTGCAACCGTCCGCTTAGAAGGCGGATGCTCTATCCGGTTGAGCTACGGGGTCCCTTGCGAGGTCAGTGGGTCCAGGGTTCCTTTCGATGGAAGGCGAAATTATCGGCGTAAGCCTTGATGATCTTTGGTGGTTTTTCACTCTCCGAGACTTCGAAGGCGATCCCGTGGCGGTCGGCGAACGCCACCGCTTCCTCGCGGGTGTCGAAGCTGAGCCGCACCTGGCCGTCGGTATCGCCGGTGACGGTCCAGCCCATGAGCGGATCGGAGATGGGCGCCGAAGCCGGCTCGAACACCAGCTCCCAGCCCTTGGTGTTGGCCTTGCCCGACTGCATGGCCGACCTGGCCGGACGATAGATGCGCGCGAGCATTCCTTGAGGCTCCTCCTCGCTAGGCCGCCGATCGCCGCCGCCGATGGTCGGGGCGGCAGGATTCGAACCTGCGACCCTCTGCTCCCAAAGCAGATGCGCTACCAGGCTGCGCCACGCCCCGATTCCACCGGCAAATCAGTTAGTTAGCGTTTGAACCGAAATCGGCCGGCTTTCAACCGCTTCGAGCCGTTCCACCTCCGTGCCACCGCAGCTTCAAACGCGTGGAAAAAGCCTGCGCATTTCCTAGGTGGCTGGTTACTGAATCGGCGTCAAGCACGAGCGAAGCGACAGCAGCCTGCTCGAAACCGCCGCGTCCGAACATCGCCAACGTTGGAGACTGGAGCCCAACGTCATACACGGCCGTGACGTTCGGCCGTTCAGCGCCGATTGTCGACTTGGCCGAAGAGAGCCCGTCCCGCCACTGCCGTGACAGCGCGTTCGTTGTAGTGGCAGAGTGAATGCCGATGCCTAGAGTCAACCCTGACGTGCTGCGCTGGGCTCGGGAGACCGCGGGTCTAACCGAGGCAGAAGCCGCGCGCCGGATCGGGCTCAACGCGGCGAGGGGTCTGACGCCCGAACAGCGAATCGAGGCCCTCGAAGTGGGCGAAGCAGAGCCGACGGACGCCCAGCTACGAAAGATCGCCGAGGCTTACCGGCGGCCCTTGCTGACGTTCTATCTCGAAAAGCCGCCGGCGGCCGACCAGGGCGTCGAGGACTTCAGGACTCTCCCTGATAGACGACCGGCAGCCGAAGGGCTGGTCGCCGCCCTCCTTCGTGACATCCGAGCCCGGCAGGCAACGGTGCGAGAACTCATGGAGGATGACGAGGCCGGGCCAATCGCGTTCGTCGGCTCAGCCAAGCTAGCTGACCCACCCCCGCGGGTCGCGGCGCAAATCGTCAAGACTCTTAATTTTCACCTGGGCGTCTACCGCCAGCGAAACGATGCCGCGGCCGCCTTCGATTACCTCCGCGGCTTGGCGGAGGCGACAGGTGTGTTCGTGCTGCTAATCGGCGACGTGGGCCACCACACCACAGCGCTCGACACCGAGGAGTTTCGCGGCTTCGCCATTGCCGACCGGATCGCGCCGTTCGTCGTGATCAACAACAATGACGCCCGAGCGGCTTGGTCGTTCACGCTCCTACACGAACTTGCCCACATCTTCCTTGGGATCACCGCGGTCAGCGGAGCCCGCATGGAGGCCAAGGTTGAGCAATTCTGCAACGAAGTCGCCAGCCAAATCCTGTTGCCCGACGCTGACCTCGCGGCCCTCCGGTTCGAGTGGCATGTTCCAATTGAGGTGGTGGCGAACGAAGTCGGGCGGCTCGCGCGAGCTATGAACCTAAGCCGCACGATGGTTGCACTCCGGCTCCATCAGGCGGGCATGATCGCGGCCGATCAATGGAACGGCCTGCGTCAGATGTTCCGAAACCAGTGGCTGCAAAACCGGGAACGCGAGCGCGTCGCGCGTCAGGATCAGGAAGGCGGACCGAACTACTACGTGGTCAGGCGGCAGCGGCTTGGGCGCGCCCTGCTGGACTTCGTCTACCGGATGGTCAGTGCGGGCACGCTCACGCCAGTGAAGGCCGGAAAGGTGTTGGGCGTGAAACCCAGGAGCGTCGAGCCGCTGCTGCGGCGCGCTGCATGACGCACAATGGACTTGCTCGATGCAAACACGCTGATCGTCGCGAACAACACGTACTACCCGATCGACGCGGTCCCCGAGTTCTGGGACTGGCTGGAGCACCACTGCCGTGCCGGCGCGGTGAAGGTCACAAGCGAGATCATGGACGAGATCGAGGCGGGAGGGCAGACGCCAGGCCGCGACCGGCTCTGTGACTGGCTGAAACAGCATGGGACGCGCGAAGCCTTGCTGTTGGCTGAGCGAGTGGACCTAGCCCTGGTGAGGACGGTGGTCGCAGGCGCCTACGCCCCGAACCTCAACGAGACCGAGATCGAGAAGATCGGTCGCGACCCGTTCTTGGTGGCCTATGGCCTGGCTGCGCCTCGCGATCGCTGCGTCGTGACCGCGGAAGTGTCTGCACCTTCAAAGAGACGAGCCAACGTCAGGGTGCCCGATGCGTGCGTGAAGATGGGTGTTCCGTGGTGCGACCCCTTCGCGCTCTATCGGCGTCTCAGATTCACGACGTCGTGGCGACCGCCCGCATGACCATGGCGGTGGTGCAAGCGGCATCCCCCGCAACGTAAGCCCGCGCGGTCAGTCGCCGCGGCGGCGAAGAAGCTTGAAGACGCCGCTGGCCCGCGCCAGATCCCGGCCGGCGATGTGGGCCCGGCCCTCGGCGAAGGCGATGGCGCCGGTGGTGCGGGTGACCCGCGCCTCGCCCATCACCCAGGCGCCGGCCCGGCCCATGTCAAGGAAGTCGATGGAAAGGTGCATGGTGACCGGCGTCGCGCCGGTGGCCCTGGCCGCGGCGGCGGCCAGCAGGCCATCGAGGAAGGCCGACAGCATTCCGCCGTGGATCAGGCCAACGCCGTTGCAGTGGCGATCCGTGGCGAAGAAGGCCTGCTCGGCGGCCTCGCCGTCGGCGCGCTGGAAGTAGGGTCCGTTGTGGCTGGTGAACGGCCCGCGCCCGGTCGCCGGGACGAAGCCTTCGGGCGGCTCTGGCCCGCTCACGGGTGGAAGATCGCGCTCTCCACCCGGTCGCCGGGCTCGGCGCCGATTTCATCGGCCCGGCCGCCGCGAAGCTCGACCACGCCCAGGACCTTCCCGCCCGAGGGAATTGAAGTCAGCGAAAGCGGGGGCGCCTGCCTGGCGATGGAGACGATATGGCCGTCCTGGGCGACGAACAGCATGTCGAGCGCGATGAGGGTGTTCTTCATCCAGAAGGCCACGTTCTGCGGGGTCTTGAAGTCGAACAGCATGCCCTCATTTGCGCCCAGCGACTTTCGGAACATCAGGCCGCGCTCGCGTGCGGCGTCGGTGTCGGCGACCTCGACCTGGAAATGGAATGTCCCCTTGGCGGTGGCCACGGCCAGCGGCGCGACCGGGAGCTTCGCCGGCTGGGCGAGAGCCGGACCGCCGGCGACGGCGAGCCAGGCGGCTAGCGCCAGGAAGACTCCGCGGGCTAGTGGATTCACGGATCTAGGACGAGGCCGTGCTTCCTTTGCTCTTCCCCTTGCGGTCTTGCACATGAACACATCTCTGAAG
>Ga0182024_10013144_pt1 | contig 16229 bp, 8 predicted proteins | sample P32metaG_FD_120480 | JGI IMG/M metagenome (GOLD analysis project Ga0182024, IMG submission 120480) | Permafrost microbial communities from Stordalen Mire, Sweden - P3-2 metaG (Illumina Assembly) | ecosystem: Environmental > Terrestrial > Soil > Wetlands > Permafrost | place: Sweden: Stordalen... | reverse complement strand
TGCCGGAGCTGAGCGCCTTCGGGGCACAGCTTATCGAGATCGGGACATTGGGCACCTGGTTGCCATACACGTCCAGCGCCGCCACGGTCACCGGGCTGATGACGCTGCCCGCGGTGGTGTTGCTGGGCTGGCTCAAGTAGGACAGGTTGATCACAGTCGATGCCGTGATGGTGAACTGGTTGGAGATGCCGGCGCCCACGCCCGCGGCCGTGGCCGTCAACGTGTAGGTGCCGGCTTTCGTCATGGACAGACCGACGAAGATGGCCTGGCCCGACCCGTTCGTCGCCACCGTGGTCGTGCCGCCCAGCACCGCCCCCGACGGCGTCAAGGTGACCGACAGCCCCGACTGCGATAGCGGATTGCCGGTGGAATCGACCAGCTGGACTGTCACGCCAAACGTGGTGCCGGCGATCATGCTGCTCGGCGGCTGCGTCGTGAAGGTGAGCCCCTTGCCCAGCACGGTGATGGTCGGCGAGGCCGAGGTGACGCCTTGGCCGCCGACCGTGGCCGTCACCGCCGTGGCCGAGCCGGCGATCGTGCCGGTAAACGTCGAGGTGTAGGTGCCGTTGCCATGGTCGGTGACCGGGCCAAACGAGCCGCCCGAAGTGCCCGCGCCCAGACCGAAGGCCACGGTTTGGCCGGGAACCTTGTTGCCGAACGCATCGACGGCCGTCAGCGTGACGGTGGACGTGGCGCCCTGGACGATAACGGCCGGGTTGACGGTGATCGTGGATGTGGACAGATCCACGGGGCCCGGCGTGACCGTGATGGTGGGCAAGGCCGACGTGACCACGACGCCGTTGACGGTGGCGCCGACCGTCGTGGCCGTGCCCGCAATGGTGCCGGTGAAAATGGCGGTGTAGGTGCCGTTGCCGTGATCTGTGACCGTGCCGAAGGTGCCGCTCGAGGTGCCCGCTCCCTGCAAGGCGAAGGTCACGATCGCGCCGCCGAACGGGATTTTTTGACCCGCGGCGTCGTAGGTAGTCAACGTCACGGTGGATGTGCTTCCCGCCGCGATGCTGGCCGGGTTGACGGTGACCAGCGACAGCGATGGGCTGGGCGGTCCGATGTTGTCGAGGCTGAAGGCGACCGAGGCGGTCGGGTCGGCCGAGGCGGCGTCGGTAAATGATCCCGGCGTGGCGTTGGCGGTCGCCGTCGGGCTGGCCTCGTTGTTGCCGTCGCTGTTGTTGAAGCTGATGGTGCCCAGGATGGTCGCGGGATTGGTGCTGGCCCCGCTGCTGGGACCGGCGAAGATGATCGCTCCACCCACGACCGGCTCGACGGGGTTGTTGGCCGTCACGCTGACCACGAGCGGGCTGCCGAACGCGGCCGAGGTGGAGGTCGTCTGATGGTTGCCGCTGATGAGGGCCACGGTAAAGCCCTGGCTCTCGAACGCGCCCATGTCCACGACCGCCGCGCTGGCGTACGGGGCCGTCACGCCGCGCTCATCGGCGACGAGATAAACCGGCGCCGAATTCAGGTGGGTGGCGGCCGTCGTGCCGTTGACGCCGCGTATCACGGTGAAGGTGGTCCCACTCGTCATGGTGACCAGCATCTGCTCGGCGTCCACCTGGATGGTGAAATACCCGGACGCCAGCAGCGCCAAGTTGCTGCGCGTGAAGACCGTGCTGCTGGCCACGGTCAGGGTCGTTACGGCGGTGCTGGCGATGGCGGCGCTCAGCTTGGTGACGGCTCCGCCGGTCTCGAGAGCGGAGTTGCCGGGCAGCAGCGGCAGCGTATCGGTCGTGCCGCCGTAGTTGCCCAGGGCGCCCAGCCCGGCGAACAGCGGATTGAGGCTGTTGCCGACGCCGGCGGCAACGCCGGAGCCGGTGGTGTTGCCGATCTGAGAATAGGTGGCCGTGATGGCGCCGGCGGAGTCCGCGTCGGGGCCCGTGGCGGCGCTATTGCCGGCCACGATGGTGTCGAGCAGGGTCGAGGTGCCTCCCGTGGTGGCGATGCCGCCGCCTGTCGGACTGGAATTGCCGCTGATGGTGGTGTTGGCCAGGGTCACCGCGTTGCTGGCGGCGTCCACTCCGCCGCCGCTCGCCAGGGCCGTGTTGCCGGCGATGGTCGAGTTGGATACGGTCATGGCGCCGAGGCTGTCGATGCCTCCGCCGGCCGTCCCCGCCTGGTTGCCGTTGAGCGTGCTGCTCAGCAGGCTGAATGTGCTGGTGCTGTAGATGGCCCCGCCGGCCGTGGTGGCCTGGTTGCTGCTGAGCGTGCTGCCCAGGACCGTGAAGGCGTTGGTACTGTTGATGCCGCCGCCGGTGGTCCCCGCGCTGTTGTCGCTGATGGTGGACCCCGACAGCACGAAGGTGCCGGTATTGCCGATGCCGCCGCCGCTGGCCGTCGCCGTATTGCTGTCGATGGTCACGCCGGACGCGGTTGCGGTGCTCGTGCTGTAAACGCCACCGCCCAGATCCGCGGAATTGCCGGTGATGGTGCTGCCGGACAGGGTCAACTTGCTGGAGTTGTAAACGCCGCCGCCGTCGCCGCCGGCCTGATTGGCCAGGTAAGAGACGCCCCCAATGGTGGCGGCGGCCATGGTGCCGCCCGTCACGGTCATCGTGCCGCTGTTAAAGATGGCACCGCCGTTTGTGGTCGCGATATTGCCGGCGAACGTGCAACCCGAAACCGTCATCACGCCGGTGTTCTCGATGGCGCCGCCCGTGGTTGTCGCCGAATTGCCGGTAAACGTGCAGTTGGTCACGGTCGTGGTGCCGACGTTTTCGAAAGCGCCGCCGGTATTGCTGCACGAGTTATCGGTAAGCGTGCAGCCCGTCACCGTGGCCGTCACGCCGGCGCCGGCAAAGCCCAGGGCTCGATTGGCATTGTCGGTGAAGATGCTATTGGTAATCGTCGTGGTGCTGGTGGTAACCGGGGAGAATATCTCGCAAGTGATCGCCGCGCCGGAGTTGGTGGCCGTATCGTCGGTGAACACGCAGTCGTTCACCGTCAGCGAGTAACCGTGGTCGTCGATGGCGCCGTCGTCGGCGGTGGAACAGTCGCTAATCGTGCAGTTGTTGACCGTCAGCGTGCCGCCGCAAAAGATGCCGCCGCCGTCGCCTTCACCATTCGTGATGATCAGGTTGTTAACGGTGGCTATCTGGTGGTTCGCGTTCCCGGAGCCATCCGAAATGATACCGAATGTTCGGTTGCCCTTGATGGTGATCGGCCCGGGGGCGCCGCTAGCGTCCAGGGTGATGGGCTGAGAGTGGCTGTTATTCAACAGATATTGGCCGGCCGCGTTGATGGTCGTGGCACTGGCAAAGACCGTCGGGTCGAAAACGATCGTGGCGGGAGTCGTATCGCTGTTGGCCTTGCTGACGCAATACGCCAGGGTGCCGCTGCTCCCGGAACCGGCCGTGGAGGCGGTACCGGAGGCGCTGTTGACGGTCCAGGTGCTCGGCACAACCCGGTTCTCCAGCCCTTCCACTTCCAGCCGAACGGTGCGGGACGGGCGCACGATCTGCCCCACCGGACCGAACCATGATCGAACAAGAGCTTTTATCCAACGGCGCATGGGCGATGGCCTGGACATGCAGACACCTGTGTAGGAGTGATTGCAAGTTTTCGCAACCGCGATCACCAACTCAAGCTGGAAGAGTTATCGTACCAGGATTATGCACCAACGCAAGCGCATATTACTTCACCGAACCCCAGGGGTGTAATCAGATTCTCTTGGGTATCACCGGAACCCGCTCAAGGACGCCGAAATCTCCACAAAAATCTTCGCGCCGTGCGAAGATTTAGGTCGAAAGCTCTGCAAAACTCCTAATACACACTTGGCAGTCCGTTCGTCGTCAATGTTCGTCCTCCATCATGTCGAAAAAGGGATAAATGAACCAACACGGGCGCTGCAATGGAAAGGCTCACAGGACATGCGGCCGCCATCGGAGCCAACATGATCGGCACCTTCAGACCGTACTTCGCACAGAATGCCTCGGCACGATCGCGTGGATGGGCACGCCTGTTTGGCGATTCGCCAGCGGCGCACCAGGCCCTCGTTCGTCGTGATCAGAGCGCGGTCGTCCTGAGTAAATGCCATGCGCCCGTTCGCCTGGGAAAGGCTCATGAGCAGCGTCGGCTCGGGCCGATCCACGTCCCAGATCTCCACCGGGGGCCACCGGCCTGCCGACACCGCCAGGTGCTTGCCGGTTTTGGAGAAAGCCAAAAAACCAAAATAGTCTTGTGTTGACTTCTTGAATGTTGTCCGTTTGGTCCACTTCATCTCCGCGAAATCCCAGAGAGTGACCTGGTCCTTGGTGTGAAGGACTGCGAGCCGCTTGCCATTCCCCGAGAAGACGAGGTCCACGGCAAAATCTTGGCTGAGCAGCGCTACCTCGGGCGTGCCGGGCTTTGCCACGTCCACCAGGCGAATCTCGTTCGGGGACGAACGATATGCGAGAATACTGCCGCCGGGCGCGAAGGCAAGCGGGCTGTCACGTGTTGTCGTTGTCAATTCCGCCAGCGGCCTGGGCTTTTCGCCGCCGACCTCCCAGACCTGAACGGTATTGGTCCCGGTGGAAAGCGCCAGATGACTGCCATCCGCCGATGTGGCCATATGTTGCACGAAATGGCCGCCCTTCGCTGAAAAGCTCCAGTCAGGGCCCAGGGGGTCAAGACGGCCGGTCTTGGGATCGAGGAGGCGGACCTTGCTGGGAAACGTTCCCCACCAGAGCAGACCTTTGCGGGGACCGGCGGGAACGTAGGCCACGGCTGAAGCTAAAGACGCCTGCTCGGAAACGCCACGCGACTCCAAAGAGACCGTGTCCCAAAAGCGGACCCCGTCCATCCCGCAGGTGGTCACGGTCGCTCCGTCGGGGCTGATGGCCATGCCCGTCGTAAGCCCCCAGTGCCGCTGCCGGTGCGTGCCGATGACCGCCACCAGTTCCTTCGGCTGCCAATCGAAGCGTTCCGAGGCGGGAATCTTCGCCGGGTCGAGTTGGTCGAGCGGACTGAGGGCGGGAACCGCGGCCGGGACGAACAGGCCGCCGTCGCATTTGATCTTGCAATTGGGCAGAGCCTTTTGCAAAGCGGCGATTGCCTTCGCCGTTACTTTTGTCGATTTCAGATTGATTTCTCGCAATTGGGTCAGCTTTGCCAACTTGGGCAGTGCGGCATCCGTGACCGCGGTTTTTGCGAGATCGAGTGTTTTGAGCCGTGTCAGCTTTTGCAAATCATCCATGGCCGCATCGGTTAGCCGAGTTCCTGATGCATAGAGTTCCTGCAATTCAGAATGACGGCTGGCAATCTCGGCGAGGGCAAAGTCCGTGAATGGACTGACATCGACCCATAATCCGTTCAGGGGCGCCTTGAGTCTGGCAATGCATTTCCAGCCCTCGGCATTGATGTTTGGGTTAGCGATAAGAACTAGATACGGGATGGGCCGACTTGCCCAGGCATCGAAGCCAACGCCGGTGATCGGAGTAGCGGAGGCCCCCAACCCGATGAGTTCGGGCCCAGGCTGTGCCAGGCGGCGCAGACCGTCGTCTGTCAGTTCGACGTGGCCGAAATCCAACCCGCCAATATTCAGCCCTTTCCAGGAAATGATGGTGGTGAAGTCCTTTTCTTGCAGATCGAGCACGTTGTCCAGAGTCACCTTGCTTATCTCGAAATCCCCGGCGGGCAAATCCTCGATTTTCGCGATATCGTGACGATCGCCGATCCATACTTTGCCGCCGCGGCGGATGGTCCATTCGGCGATCGCCCGCGGCGTCCAGACAGTGGGTGGGGACTGCAAAGGCAGACTCGACCCGGCCAGGCGGAGGACGTAGATCGTGCCGTTGGCGTTGTAGGTGATGATGTGCCGGCCATCGCGGGGGACGAAAATCTGGCTGATGACTCCGGGAAGTTTCCACTCGTGGACCGGCCCCTGAGCGGCGAAATCCCACACCACCAGCCGCCCTGATGAATTGCTCCACGCCAGGCGTTTGCCGTCCGGCGTGAAGCAGACCGCCTGGGCCCAACCCTCAACCCCAAGTTTCTCCAGCTTACGAGGCTCCTTACCCGTGAGATCCCAGAGCACGATCTGCCCAAGCCCGGAGCAGGCCAAGGTCTTGCCGTCGGGGGAGAGGGCCAAATCTGTGATGGCTTCACCTTTGTGCAGCACCGCCCGCTGCTGTGGTTGCTCGCCGCTAACATCCCAAACGTGGACCCCGCCGCCCCATTTCCGGAAGACGAGGGCAGTGCCGGCAACGCGGGGCCGCATGGCGTAATCTTGGTCGCCGTCGCCACCGACATCGACCGCCTTGGTGCGCTGCCATGGCCGGACCGACGCATCCCAGACCTGAAGGCGGGCGGTTTCTTGATAGCTTGCACTGAAAGCGCGCATGCCGTCCTGGGAGAACGCCAGAAGGTCCTGCTTGAGCGTGCTTTTGAAACGGTCGCTCAAGGAAAGTTCGACACCATCCGTCTCCCACAGTCGGGTAAACGGCGATTCCCACGGATAGTAGGTGGCGAGCAATTTGCCGTCAGGACTGAAGGCGGTGGGCGAACCCTTGATCGGGGCGCCCTGTTTGGATTGGAATTCGCGGGGCTCTGGCCCCCCCAGACCCCACATGCGCACCTGGCCGTCGAACGCAACCGCCGCCAGGTGCCGACCGTCCGCCGACACCGACATTTGGTCGGTCTGTTGGGGGCCGCCTATTTGGCAGCTATTGACGAGCATCCGATCCACTGGGAGTAGCGGTCGTTCCATGGCTGCCTTGTCTCCCAGTTCCCAGCGGCGCACGGCGGTCTGGGCCGTGATCAGGGCACGGTCGTCCGAGGTAAATGCGACAAAGTAGCCCCCCTGGTCAAGGGTCATGCGCAGCTTCGGCTCGGGTCGCTCCACATCCCAGACCTCCACTTTATGATGGTGGCTCGACACCGCCAACTGCTTGCCGGTTTTGGCAAAGGCCAACCGACTTTCCCACTGCGGCGTTGACTTCTTGAATGCCGTCCGTTTGGTCCACTTCATCTCGGCGAGTTCCCAGAGAGTGATCAGGTCATTCGAGCCAAGGACTGCCAGCCGCTTGCCGCTCTCGGAGAATACGAAGTCCACGGATTGCGGATGTTCGTGACTGAGCAGTGCCACTTCGGGCATGCCGGGCCGTGCCACGTCCACCAGGCGAACCTCCTTTGGGGACGAGCGATAGGCGAGAATGCTGCCGCCGGGCGCGAAGGCAACCGGGGTCAAATGCGTTGCCTTCAATTCCGCGAGCCACCTGGGCTTTTCGCCGGCGACCTCCCAGACCTGGACGGTAGTGAACCCTGCGCCCGAAATCGCCAGATAGCTGCCGTCTGCCGACGCGGCAATATGAGCGACGCCCCAGGCTCCTGGGGGCGAGTGGGATAAGACCCAGTCGGGGCCGAGGGGATCAAAACGGCCCGTCTTGGGGTCAACCAGGCGGGCCGTGTCCCCACTCCCACCACACCAGATCAGGCCTTTGTGGCGGCCTGCGGGAGCGTAGGTCGCGGTACGGACCCTATCCTTTAACTCCGAAACGCCACGTGACTCCAAAGTGGCCGTGTCCCAAAAGCGGACCACGCTGTCTTCGCCGCAGGTGGCTGCTGTCGCTCCGTCGGGACTGATGGCCAGGCCAGTCACATTCCCCCAATGCCGCTGCCGGTGCTCGCCGATGACCGCGACCAGTTCCTTCGGCTGCCAATCGAAGCGTTCAGAAGCGGGAATCTTCGCCGGGTCGAGCTGGTCAAGCGGGCTGGTGGCCTGCTGAGCCGAGGTATCGACCACAGCCTTCGCCAGCTGTTTCGCTTGTTTTGGTTCGAACCAGGCTTTGAAGGCGACCCGTTCGCCACGTTTGATGGTGAACGTGTTGGTGGTGAACCCGAGGTCCTCATCGATCACTGCCAGTGAATATTCGCCGGGGGCCGTCGGAGTCACCCCCTTCAACTTGAAGTTGCGCTTTTTCAGGCGATCCTCCACGTTGACGCTGCCGTCCTTGCCGACTTGGAAGAAGATATCGGGATCGTCGGTGTCGATGACGTAATCGCCCTGCTCGGTCCGAATGATGATTACTGAGAGTGCCACCGCGCCGATGCCCATGAGCCCGGCCAGCAGCCACATGGCCGCTCGGAGCGGTCGGCGGGGCGCGGAAGTGCCGGCCAGCGCAGGCGCCGTGACGGTCTTGGACGCGGCGCGCGCGGGCATCGTTTCTTCCGCGGCGCCTTCCTTGCGGACCAGTTTCTTTTCCAGGCTTTGCAGGGCCTTGACCACTTCCTCGCCCGAACCAAAGCGGCGGTCCGGATCCTTCTCCAGCAGTTTCATCACCAGGGCGGATAGCTCGGGCGGCACCTCGGCGTTCAACTCGATCGGCGGGGCCGGGTCGCGCATGGCGACCTCCATCAGCGTGGACACGGTATCCTTGCCCCGGAACGGTTGCTGGCCGCTGCACAGCCGATAGAGCACCACGCCCAGGCTGAAGAGATCGCAGCGGGCGTCCATGGTGTCGCCGCGGGCTTGCTCGGGAGCCATGTAGGCCGGGGTGCCGATGATTGCCCCTTGCTGCGTCAGGCCGGAATCTTCCGACACGGCGCGGGCCAGTCCGAAATCGAGGATCTTGACACGGCACCTGGGAGCTTCGAGCCAAATATTGCCCGGCTTGATGTCACGGTGAATGAGGCCCGTGGCATGGGCCGCCGCCAGAGCCTCGGCGATCTCTCGGCCAATACGCAGCACGTCCGCCAGTGGCATCTTCTCTTCGCGATTCAACCGTTCGTCGAGCGGCTCGCCCTTGAGGAACTCCATGGCCAGGAAGGGAACGCCGCGCTCTTCATCGATCTGGTAGATGCGCACAATGTGATCGTGCTCGACGGCGGCCATCGCCTCGGCTTCGCGCAGGAAGCGTTTGCCGCAACTGGCGCTGGCGGCCATGCCCGGCAGCATGGCCTTGATCGCCACCGTGCGCTTGAGCTTCGGATCCTCGGCCTTGTAAACGACGCCCATGCCGCCGTGCCCGAGAATCTTCAGGATGCGATACTTGCCGAGCCGGCCCAGCTCGTCGTCGGCCTGGGGTGGAGCCAGGAAATCGGTGAGGCTGGAATCATGTCCCGCGTCGGGCTTGGCCGTCATGGTGGCGTCCGGCTTGCTCATCGGCGGCTGTGTTGCGGCTTCACCGACTTCGACCTGCGACGGTGGCAGCGTCTGCTCGTCGCGGTTCGCCGTCGGCGGCAAGGTCCGCATGTCCTCGTTGCCCGCGGCAGCGACGGCAACCTGAGCGGGCACGACCGTCACCTGGCCGCAGCCCGGACACTTGACCTTCTTGCCGACCAGCGTTTCCTTGACGGACAGCTTCTTGCCACAGGCGGAGCAGCGGAAGACGATCATGGCAGTTCCTTGGTTCAGGGAGCTTGCGGACGCTGATCGCAAGGACTCCAGTTTTTCGATGAGGGCTTGGACCACCGGGGTGGAACGGAACGCGTCGCCGCTGGTTTCGTCCCTCAGGACGCGAGCCAGAGTTTCCTTGGTGCGGAAGAGCTGTTTGAGTTTGTCCAGGCACGAAGCACATTGCAAGACATGTTGCTCGACGGCTTCGACTTCCTTGTCCGACAGGCCGCCCAGAAACAGGCGTTCCAGATCCGCAGGGGGTGGACAGGCAATTAGCGGCACGCGAGCAACCTCAACAGGGAATGGAAAACGACCCATAACATTACGCTTGGGCACCCGAAAGTCTTTCAGGAAAACCGATCTTTTCCACCAGACAAAAAAAATCATTCCACGAGGCCGCTCAATTCTTGCCGTAATCGCCGTCAGGATCGTTGCCAGGCCCGCCACGTACTTCTGCCGATCCTCGTCCGAGAAGACGTGAAACAGGCCGCAGTCGATCACGTTGTCGAAGCGCTCCGACCAATCCTGGAGGGTCAACGCATCCTTGACCAGGAAGGTGGCAGACAAGCCTCGCTCGACTGCTTTTCGTTTGGCCCGCAGGATCGGTTCTTCGAGGAAGTCGATGCCCGTGACCTTGTGGCCTCGGCTGGCGAAGAACAAGGCGTTGTCGCCGGTGCCGCATCCAGCATCGAGGATCGAGCCGGTTATCTGCTCGGCCAGGTCGATGAATGGCTTCTGCGGCTTGCCAATGTCCCAAGGGGGCTGGCCTGAATAGAGTGATGCAAACGTGTTCTTGTCCGGGATGTCGGGCATGGCTGGTCCTCCTTGGAATGCTGTTGCGCCCGGAAGACATGAGCTACTTTTCAGCCTTGGGGAAGCCGTTCTTCAAAAGAGCGTCGTACCCTTCTCGCAAGGGCCGAACATCATAACCACTTTTCATCAAGATGTCGGCGGCTTGCAAGCAGCGACGACCGGACGCACAGTGCAAGTAGAGAACCGTGCCCTTGGGGAACTGCTTCTCCAGCGTCTTGCCGGTCACTATTTCCGGTATTTCGCTCAAGGGCAGCAGAGTGGCGTCCCGCAAATGCCCATCGTCCCATTCTCCCTTTTCACGCACATCGACCAGGACGGCTTTCTTGGCTGCCATGTTCTTTTTGACGGTATCCAAGGAATCTTTCGTGTGTTCGGAAGCCGTGATCGCAGAAATTCCTGCGACAAACCAGGCCGACATGGCCAGGAGCGTGCCGAAGCCCGCTGCCAATGTGTTCTTCATTTCTTGCTCCTTCTCTGGCATGCGTGGAAAAACAGGTTTACACCTCGTCAAGCGGCTAGAATATCCCACGGAAGCGATTCTTCAATCGACGGAGCCAGCCTGTGGCCCAGCCCAAACACAAGACCGTCCTGTTTCTCTGTACCGGCAACTACTTCCGCAGCCGGTTCGCCGAGGTTTTTTTCGACTCCGTGGCGACCAAATTGGGCCTGCCCTGGCGTGCGTTTTCCAGGGACTGGCCCTGGAGCGGGGCGTCAACAATGTCGGCCCGATGGCTCCTGCGGCGATCCAAGCCCTGGAATCGATGGGGATTCGTGATGCCGAGCGATACGCCCAGTTCCCCGCCCAGGTGACGGCGGACGATCTCGAAAAGGCGGACAAGATCATCGCCCTGAAAAAAGACGAACACCTTCCTTGTTCCAGCAGCGGTTTCCTGCCTGGGCAGAAAAGGTTGAATTCTGGCACGTTGACGATGCACCCGAAGCCCTGGCCTTGATCGAGAATGAAATCATGGACCTGGTGGCCCGCTTTTTTGGCGGTGGCGGCAAAGCGCCGTCCCAGGAAATCGTCCATCCTCAGCCAGCCAGAGATCCCGCCAAGAACCCGATCACCGTCAAAGTTGGCAGGGAGACGGCAGGACGGCGTGGCAAGGGAGTTACGACCGTCTTTGACCTGCCCCTCGACGAAAATGGAATGCTGGAACTTGCAGCCAAGCTGAAGCAACGCTGCGGGACCGGAGGGACTGTCAAGGATGGCCGGATCGAGATTCAGGGCGATCAGCAAGAGCGGCTGGTGGCCGAATTGGAAAAGCTGGGCTACAAGGTGAAGAGGGTGGATGATTTACGCTCAACTTCAAACTGCCGATTTCTTCTTCCTGCGTATCACGTCGCAGATCCCGTCCCACAACCTTTGCCGTGCATCGAGGCAATCTACCGCCGCCTGTTCGGCGATCTGCCAGCGGGCTTCGTCCGAGCCGCACAAGGACAGGAGTAGCCGGTTGGCCATCGGGCCATGCTCCTCGCCGTCCAGACCGATGTGCCGTTCCAGGTAATACTTGAAGTCTTCCAGCCCGCCGCCTGCCTCCACGTTCAACTCGTCCACGATGCGCCGGAAGACCGCAGGAAGCAAGTCCTCCCGACCGAAGGTGAATGCCGAGGCAATGGCGCAGAGGTTACCTCCCTCAATGACATCGAAGGTCTGCCGGACGAAACGCCGAGCGCATTCAGGGACGCTGGACGATTGGAGGGCGGCTGAAACCAGCTTGCCCTGGCGAATCTCGCTCAGGAATTGGTCGATAGGATTGCAGTTCGCTCCGCAGCGGATCATCGCTCGGTGGTATAGCTCGAAGTGGCTGGTGAACCCGCCCCGCCCGTCGTCGTCACTCTCCTCGGCCATCACGATCTCGTTGATGAAACGACAGCCGAGGGGATCAGGTGCAGGCAGCCAGGGGACTTCGACGCAGCAGAGCCGTCTTTGCAGGGCCTTGAGCAAGGACATGAAATCCCACACGGCGAAGACGTGGTGTTCCATGAACAGACGCAGCGAGTCGAGCCGGTCGATTTCCTGATAGATGGGATGGCTCAGCAGTGCGGCCTTTTGCGGCGTGAGACGCTCATGAATGTGTTGAAGTCGATCCACCGTGGCATAAGCTTTCTTCGAGGAGCAAACTCATCAGGCCGTTGCGAGCCTATCTTACTGGGCCTTCCCCGAAACATCCTCGATTTGCTCCTCGCCCTTCATCAAGATTGTCCTGATTTCCCCGGCGTCAAGCTCCACAGCCTTCATGTCAACCATGCGGATGCGGCTGTTGTCGAAGGTACGGAAGTAATAGCGCAGGTTCTTCAGGTCGGCGGCGCTGGTCCATAACGTGTAGTCGGAGACTTCCTTGCCGTGTTCGATGCCCCGTGCGGCTCCCTTGGGAATATCGAACTGATTGAGGATGTGGAACGCCTGGAGAACGCCGTCCCTGGCCTTCTCGACCGGCAAGGCGCTCTTGGAGAAGGCGACTGCACGCACGAAGCGTGACGGCGGCGTGAAATCACCGGGCAGTCCGAGCATGCCACTGCCTTGACCAAGGCCCTTTATCTCTTTCCCGGCCAGATCGATCTTTTCGATGTTCTTGGCGGTCAGGGTCACGTAATTGCTGAGGTTCGTCATGTGCCAATCAAACGTCGGCGAATTTGACATGACACCGAGGGGATTGGAGTGAATTTTGAGTTCCCCGCCGACGTATTCGAGAACGATGCTGCTTCCACTGGCGTCGGTCACGATGAAATGGGCAGGTGGAACGAAGCCCATGTCCTTCTGCACAACTGCCCCCACAAGCACATTCTTGGCCGCAGCGGCGGCTTCCTTCACGTCCGAACTTGTGCCGAGGAGGTAGAGGCCAAGTTCCCACGGGGCCAGAGCCTTGTCGAGATCCTCTGCCTTCAATTCCTGATACTTGGCGAAGCCGGGAAAATAGAACAGCCCAACATGCAGTCCCTTTTCATTGATGCCATCCACGGTCACCGGCAAGCCAAAGGCATTGGTCCCCACGATCCCATATTTCGTCTTCCAGCGAAGCCCCGCCTTGTCGCCCGGTGCCGTGCCGACGAACTCCTTTCCCTTCGGCACGACGATGATATTCGATTGGAGGTCCATGCCGAATTCGAGTGTCCGGGCGAAAATGATCGAGCCGTCCTTGGGCTTGATGGTGATGCCCGTGCATGCGGGGGCAGTCGATGAGTGGATAACGGCGAAAATCCCGAGCATCGCAGCAGCTTGAAAGCAGGTTTTCACGGTCATTTCTCCAGGGTGTCGTTTCGTTCGTTGATTCGGTAGTTCTACTGGAAAACGTCATTGACGTGGTGGTGATCCGCTGTTCTCGACCGGTCCTTCGAATTGGGAAGCCGTGCGCAAATCACCGAATCGGGCCACTTCACCGAACGGATTCGGTGCGGGTGGCTACGATTAAGATGGCTCCGATGACCATGATGATCGACCCAAGGAGTCGTTGAGCCACGTTCTTCTCTCGGAACACATGCCAGCCCAACACGACACTCACCAAAGTCGATGTCTGGAACAGAGCCAGGGCAGCGGCGACTTGAAACCCACTGAAAACGATGAGCGTGCTGAACTGCATCAGGCCAGTTGTGGCTCCAAGCATCAAGCAATTCCGTTTGCTCGCCCAGGCGGTTCGGACCCCCTCATTTACGTTGCCGAACACCAGAGCGAGCGGTGCGACGACGACCAGGCATAGAACCGACCACACGGCAAAAGTTGCCACGGGTGACGATGCGATCAATGCACGCTTCAAGAAAACAGCCTCGACCGCCGTCAGGACCAATGCGGCCAGACGGAACTGGACTCCCCGATCTGTGAAGAACCGAATCAACGCATTCTGTCCCGGCTTCGTGCCATCCCGATCTGCGATGACGTAGCCGCCAGCCACGATTAGGGCGACTCCCAGGAGCGCCGACGCTGACGGCACTTCATGGAGCAGCACCATTCCGGGGATGAGGCTGACGACGGCCTTGTACGAGTTGACTGGGCCGAGAATTGACAGATCGGACATCTGCATCGCCTGGACGAGCAGAACGTTCCCTGCCACAGCCAACGCCGTGGAAACGGTGATGTTGAGCCAAAAATCAGACGAACCCGGTGGTGGGTCAATGAGCAAAAGGGGGAGGCAAGCGACGGTGAGTAATCCGTGAGTGATAGCGACGATCACTAACGGCGACACCCCCTTGCCGGTCAGACGCTTCTGGAATACGTTCGAGAGCGGATTAACGAACACCCGCACCGCCACATTCATCCAGAGCATCGAGGCAACCTCCGTGCGGTTTCGGCAGAATCTCAGTACGATGCAGTCTCAGCGAATTCGCCAGAGGCAGACTATGCACCAAACTGCAAGAACCGTGTGCAAGATGCAGGCAGGCCAAAGTCCCAGCCCCTCCAGCGACAAAGCAATCCAGCCATGGATCAGCACGACCGGCACCGCAATGTTGTAAATCACCATTCCGGCGACAAGCACTGCCTGCGCTCGATGCTCGCCATTCCGTCCCAGCCAGCACGCAAAACCCACCGAAATCAAGGCGCTGCCTGCGATTCTGGCCACGACGATCGCTTGCGGAGAAGAAAGTCCATTGCCAAGCAAGAATTCAACCGCCAATGAAGGCACGACGAGCAGCACGGAACCGGCTCCAACTTCGATCAAGGCTGTGACGATCAGCAGTGCCTTGGTGTTCACCCGGCGACTCCATTTTGTGAAACAGGTTTGGTTTCACTTGTCGATCAATCCGTCAAGGGCATCATTCAGCATATCGTATCGTGCCAACCCTTCACGTAGGCTCGCAGGGATGCCGCTCTCGCCGCAGAATGCGCCAGCAAATTGACCGCAGACGGCTCCGGTGGTATCGGCATCATCGCCGAGATTCACGCCCTTGAGGACCGCTTCCTCGAAACTCCTGGCATCATGGAAGGCCCATAGCGCTGCCTCCAAGCTCTGAACAACCCAGCCCGATCCACGGATGGTACCCGATTGAGGGCAAAGACACGATGGTCCCAATCCCCGAAGACCCCTGGTTCACCTTCCGTTTTGCCGACGACCGGATCATTCCTCGTTTCCACCTGGAAGGCGTGGAGGCCAGGCGGCAGGCATCATTCTTCAAGATTCGCCCGTCTCCGGCGGACAGCGGGGTGGACCTGGACGAGCCGATCATCGTCCGGGTCAGGGAGGCGTCCATTGCGGTGCTAAAGGAATCTTAGGCCGCTTATTCCGGAATCCGAGGTCGATAAGCCCTGAAGAGTTGCGAGCAGTTAAGGGGTAAGAGTCCTCGCCACACGGAAACCGACATAGTTGTAACGGATCGTTGGAGCACCGTCGTTACGGAAGGCACAACGCACCAGCGACGCAGGATAGGCGAACCAACCGCCCCGCAACACACGGCTGGCACCAGAAATAGCTAATTCATCATCCTCGTTATCTTCAATCACATCATCACCCTTTCCTGTTGGGTATTCCTTGTACCTCTCCTGACACCAGGTATACACATTCCCCTGCGTGTCGAAGAAACCCAAATCGTTCGGCTTCAAACTTCCCACGGGCCAGGTCTGCCCCTTCGAGTTCTTGGAATACCACGCATACTTCGGTATCAGTTCTTCTGTCTCTCCGAAATACCGGCTTGTCACTGCGCCCGCACGAGTCGCATACTCCATCTCCGTTTCTGTGGGCAGCCGATAGCCTTCCAACCGCAAGTAATTCGCCTTCAACTTCACGACCTTGGAGTTCGGCCCTGTTTTTCCCGCTGGTTCTGTTTCATAGCACCATTGCGTTGTGTCGATGCCATCTTGCTCGCTCAACCAGTTACAATACGCTGCCGCTTCAAACCAGTTGATTCCCACCGCAGGCAAATCCGCTATGCACGAGTAGTTCTCAGGCGGCTGGTAGCCCTTCTGGAATTCACGGAAGTGCTCCACCGTCACCGACTTGGCAGCGATGGCAAACGTCCGACTGATCTTCTTCTTGTGGGTCTGACCGCTGTTCCGCAAACCCTCATGCTTTGAATTCCTTGTAGTTTTTGACCAACGCCCTGTGCGGATGGAGCCGTTTGGCCTCTTCCGCTTGCCTCCAGCTGCCAAAATCGTCCC
>Ga0182024_10013143_pt1 | contig 16230 bp, 11 predicted proteins | sample P32metaG_FD_120480 | JGI IMG/M metagenome (GOLD analysis project Ga0182024, IMG submission 120480) | Permafrost microbial communities from Stordalen Mire, Sweden - P3-2 metaG (Illumina Assembly) | ecosystem: Environmental > Terrestrial > Soil > Wetlands > Permafrost | place: Sweden: Stordalen... | reverse complement strand
GCTGCGCTCAAGACCAAAGGCGTGCCGGTGATCTGGGTCGGACTGCCTGCGATCCGCGGCACCAAGTCGACGGCCGATGTGAGCTATCTCGATGAGCTTTATCGCGAGCGCGCGGAAAAGGCCGGCATCATCTACGTCGACATCTGGGACGGTTTTGTCGACGAGCAAGGACGCTATGCGGTGCAGGGCCCGGATTTCGAAGGCCAGATCCGACGGCTGCGCACCGGCGACGGCGTTCATTTCACCAAAGCCGGCGCGGTGAAGCTCGCAAGCTATGTCGATCGCGACTTGCGCCGCATCCTGTCGAGCCACGTCACGCCGGTCGCGTTGCCCGGCCCGGAGGTGACGGCGCCGAAGCCGGGCGGCGGGCCGCGGCCCGACGTCGGCCCCGTGCTGCCGCTGGCGACGGGCGGCGGCGAGGGTGGCGATCTTTTGGGCGCAGCCGCCCGTCCGGCGCAAATCATGTCCGATCCGGTGGCCGCGAAGGTACTCAGCCGCGGCGATCCGCTCGCACCGCCCACGGGCCGCGCCGATGATTTCTCGTGGCCGCGCCGGGGCAACGACACGAATCCGACGGACCTCGCGCCCGAACCGGTGGCGCTGACGCCCGGCGCGTCGAAAAAGGGTCCGCTCGGCAAGAACGACGCAAAAAAACCTGACGCCAAGAACGACGGGAAGACCGACGCAAAGACAAAATCCGCGCCCGATGCCGGAACCGCGAAATCGCGCCGCTCGCCGAGTGCGCAGCTTGATGGTGCGTCGCGGGCGCCGGGCGGCGGTTTCTAGGAAACCGCTTCGCGCCTTTGCCTGCCTTACGGATTCACAGCGGCAATAACGTCGATCCCATCAGATACTTGTCGACCGCGTGCGCCGCTTGGCGGCCCTCGCGGATCGCCCAAACGACGAGCGATTGGCCGCGGCGCATGTCGCCGGCGGCAAAGACCTTGTCGATCGAAGTTTTGTAATCCTCGGTCGTGGCGCTGACATTGCCGCGCTTATCGAGCGCGAGATCGAGGCTCTTGAGCAGTCCCTCGTGCACCGGATGCACAAAGCCCATCGCCAACAGAACGAGGTCGGCCTTGATCTCGAATTCAGTACCGGCGACCGGCTTGAACTTGTCATCGGCGCGCACGCAATGCAGCGTCTTCACCGCGCCGTTCTCGCCGGAGAATTTCGTCGTCATCACCGCGAAATCGCGCTCGGCGCCTTCTTCGTGGCTGGACGAGGTGCGCAGCTTGAGCGGCCAGTCCGGCCAGGTCAGCATTTTGTTTTCATGGAGCGGCGGCTCCGGCATGATTTCGAAATTGGTGACCGAGAGCGCACCCTGGCGGAACGAGGTGCCGATGCAGTCCGAGCCGGTATCGCCGCCGCCGATGACGACGACGTGCTTGCCCTTGGCGAGGATGGGCTCGCCGGCCTCGGCCTTCTCGCCGCTGACGCGCCGGTTCTGCTGCGGCAAAAAATCCATGGCGAAATGGATGCCCTTGAGCCCGCGGCCGGGCACCGGCAGGTCGCGCGGTTTTTCGGCGCCGCCGGTCAGCACCGCCGCATCATGCTCCTTGAGCAACTTGTCGGCTGCGACATTCACCCCGACATGGGCGCCATAATGGAACACGACGCCTTCCGCCTCCATCTGCTCGACGCGGCGGTCGACGTGATGCTTTTCCATTTTGAAATCGGGGATGCCGTAGCGCAAAAGGCCGCCGGCCTTCGCCCACCGCTCATAGACGTGAACGCTGTGCCCGGCGCGCGCGAGCTGCTGCGCGCAGGCCATGCCGGCCGGGCCGGAGCCGACGACCGCGACTTTCTTGCCAGTCTTCGCCATAGGCGGCTCGGGTTTTAGCCCTTGCGCGATGGCGCGGTCGGCAATCGCGCATTCGATCGATTTGATCGTGACCGGGTTCTCGTCGATATTGAGCGTGCACGAGGCTTCGCACGGCGCCGGACAGACGCGGCCGGTGACTTCCGGAAAATTGTTGGTCGAGTGCAGATTACGCGCGGCCTCGTCCCAGTTGCCGCTGTAAACGAGGTCGTTCCAATCGGGGATCTGGTTGTTGACCGGGCATCCCGGCGAGCCAGGTGCGACCGAACCCGTGCCCTGGCAATACGGCACGCCGCAATTCATGCAGCGCGCGGCCTGGGTGACATAATCCTGTTCCGGCAGCGGCAGGACGAATTCACGCCAGTGGTGAATACGCTCGGCGACCGGCTCGTAGTCACGGTCCTCGCGCTCGTATTCCAGAAAGCCGGTGATCTTACCCACTGCGCACTCGTTTTTGGCGCTCTATTCCGCCGCGATAGCCGCGGCCTTCATTTCGTTGAGAGCGCGGCGATATTCGACCGGCATCACCTTGCGGAATTTCGGATACCAGGTTTTCCATTCCGTCAGGATTTTGGCCGCGATCGCCGAATTGGTAAAGCGCGCGTGCCGGGAAATCAAATGATGCAGCCGATGCCCGTCGAAGCGGCTCAGGTCCGACATGATATCGACCATGCCATGCGCTTCGAGGTCGCGGGCGTGGTGGAAAACCCGGGCGTTGATGTCTTCCTCGCCGGGCATCGGCTCGAGCTCGACCATGGCGAGATTACAGCGCGAGTTGAAAGTACCATCCTCGTCGAGCACGTAAGCGATGCCGCCCGACATGCCGGCGGCGAAGTTGCGGCCGGTCGGGCCGAGCACCACGGCCACGCCGCCGGTCATGTATTCGCAGCAATGGTCGCCGGCGCCCTCGATGACGGCGATCGCGCCGGAATTGCGCACGGCGAAGCGCTCGCCGGCGATACCGCGGAAATAGCACTCGCCGGCGATCGCGCCGTAAAGCACGGTATTGCCGATGATGATCGAGTTTTCCGGAACGATTCCGGACTCCGCGGGTGGGCGGACCACGATCCGGCCGCCTGAAAGTCCCTTGCCGACATAGTCGTTGGCATCGCCGTCGAGCTCGAAGGAGACGCCGTGGGCGAGGAACGCGCCAAAGCTTTGCCCAGCGGTGCCTTTGAAGCGCGCCACGATCGTGTCAGGCGGCAGGCCCTCGTGACCGTAGCGCTTGGCAATCTCGCCCGAGAGCATGGCGCCGACGGTGCGATCGGTGTTTTTGATGGGGAACGTCAATCGCACCGGCGCGCCGCTCTCGATCGCCGTTTGCGACTGCGCGATCAGCTTGCGATCGAGGATGTCGTGGATCTTATGATCCTGTTCCTCGCAATTGAAGATTTTGACCTCCGGCGGCACGTTCGGCTTCATGAACAGTTTGGAGAAGTCGAGGCCGCGCGCCTTCCAGTGATCGACCAGCTTGTGCTCGTCGAGCATCTGCATCTGGCCGATCATGTCGTCGAATTTGCGGAAACCCATCGCTGCCATCAGTTCGCGAACCTCTTCGGCGACGAAGAAGAAGAAATTGATGACGTGCTCGGGCTGGCCGCGGAAGCGCTTGCGTAGCACCGGGTCCTGGGTGGCGACGCCGACCGGGCAGGTATTGAGATGGCACTTGCGCATCATGATGCAGCCGGCGGCGATCAGCGGCGCGGTCGAGAAACCGAACTCGTCGGCGCCAAGGAGCGCGCCGACGACGACGTCGCGGCCGGTGCGGATGCCGCCGTCGACCTGGACCGCGATGCGCCCGCGCAGCCGGTTGGCGACCAGCGTCTGATGGGTCTCGGCAAGGCCGATCTCCCACGGCGAGCCGGCATGCTTGATCGAGGTCAGCGGTGAAGCGCCGGTGCCGCCCTCGTAGCCGGCAATGGTGACGTGATCGGAGCGCGCCTTCGATACCCCGGCGGCAACCGTACCGACGCCGACCTCGGAGACGAGTTTTACGGAGACATCGCCGTCCGGGTTGACGTTCTTCAGATCGAAAATGAGCTGCGCCAAATCCTCGATCGAATAGATGTCGTGGTGCGGCGGCGGCGAAATCAGCCCGACGCCCGGCGTCGAGTGACGCACCTTGGCGATGGTCTTGTCGACCTTGTGGCCCGGCAACTGGCCGCCTTCGCCGGGTTTGGCGCCCTGCGCGATCTTGATCTGCATCATGTCGGAATTGACGAGATATTCGGCGGTGACGCCGAAACGACCCGACGCCACCTGCTTGATCGCCGAACGCATGGAATCACCGTTCGGCAGCGGCTTGTAGCGATCGGACTCCTCGCCGCCCTCGCCAGTATTCGATTTGCCGCCGATCCTATTCATGGCGATGGCGAGCGTGGTATGCGCCTCGCGCGAGATCGAACCGTATGACATCGCGCCGGTAGAGAAGCGGCGCACGATGTCCTTGGCCGGCTCGACCTCCTCGATCGCCACCGGCTTGCGCGCGTCATTCTCAGCAGACTTGATGCGGAACAGGCCGCGGATGGTGAACAGGTGTTCCGACTGGTCGTTGATGATGCGGGCGTATTGACGGTACTTCTCATAGGAATTGCCGCGCACCGCATGCTGGAGCGCTGCGACCGTCGCTGTGTTCCAGACGTGATCCTCGCCCCGCACGCGCACGGCATAATCGCCGCCGACGTCGAGCATAGAGCGGTAGATCGGCGCGTCGCCGAAGGCGTCGCGGTGCCGGCGCACCGCCTCTTCGGCAATCTCGGCGAGGCCGACGCCCTCGATCCGGGTCGCGGTGCCGGTGAAGTACTTGGCGACGAAGTCGGATTTGAGCCCGACGGCGTCGAAAATTTGCGCGCCGCAATAGGACTGGTAGGTCGAGATGCCCATCTTCGACATCACCTTGAGCAGCCCTTTGTCGATCGACTTGATGTAGCGCTTGATGATTTCCTTCTCGTCGAGCTTTTGCGGCAGCTCGTTCTTCATCGCCACGAGCGTCTCGAACGCGAGATACGGATTGACCGCTTCGGCGCCGTAGCCGGCGAGGCAGCCAAAATGGTGCACTTCGCGCGGCTCGGCCGACTCAACGACGATGCCGACCGAGGTGCGCAAGCCCTCGCGAATGAGATGATGATGCACGGCCGCGCAGGCGAGCAGCGAGGGAATCGGGATGCGGTCGGCGCCGGCGCGCCGATCCGAGAGAATGACGATATTGATGCCGTCGCGCACGGCGATCTCGGCCCTGCCGCATAGCGCGTCGATGGCTTCGGCCATGCCTACGGTGCCGGTTTCGGCCGGCCAGGTCGTATCGAGCGTGCGCGATTTGAAATGGCTGTCGCTGACGACCGAGATCGAACGGATCTTTTCCAGGTTGGCGTTGGTCAAGATCGGCTGGTGAACCTCGAGCCGCTTGGTGTTCGACATGCCTTCGAGATCGAACAGGTTCGGCCGCGGCCCGATGATCGAGACCAGACTCATGACCAGTTCTTCGCGAATCGGATCGATCGGCGGGTTGGTCACCTGCGCGAAGTTCTGCTTGAAGTAGGTGAACAAAAGTTTCGGCCGGTCGGACAGCGCCGAGATCGGCGTATCGTTGCCCATGGAGCCGACCGCCTCTTCGCCGGTCGTCGCCATCGGCGTCATCAGGATTTTGAGATCCTCCTGGGTGTAGCCGAACACCTGCTGACGATCGAGCAGCGAGAGGTTCGAGAGGGGTGCCGCTTCCGATGCGGCCGGCAGATCCTCGAGCACCAGCTGCGTGCGCTCCAGCCACTTTCGATAGGGGTGGCTCTTCGCCAGTTGCGATTTCAGCTCCTCGTCGGGAATGAGCCGGCCTTGCTCGAGATCGACCAGCAGCATCTTGCCGGGCTGCAGCCGCCACTTCACGACGATGTCTTGTTCCGGCACCGGCAGCACGCCGGTCTCCGACGCCATGATGATGCGGTCGTCGCGGGTGACGAGGTAGCGCGCGGGGCGCAGCCCGTTGCGGTCGAGCGTGGCGCCGATCTGTCGGCCGTTGGTGAAAACGATTGCGGCCGGGCCGTCCCACGGCTCCATCAGCGCGGCATTGTACTCATAGAAGTCGCGTCGCTCCTGGTTCATAAGCTGATTGCCGGCCCACGCCTCCGGAATCATCATCATCATGGCGTGGGCGAGCGAGTAACCGCCCATGGTCAGAAACTCGAGCGCATTGTCGAAGCAGGCGGTATCGGATTGGCCTTCGTAGGAGATCGGCCACAGTTTTGAGATATCGGCGCCGAATTTCGGCGATGAGACTGAGGCCTGCCGCGCCGCCATCCAGTTGTTGTTGCCGCGCAGCGTGTTGATCTCGCCGTTATGTGCGATCATGCGGTAGGGATGCGCCAGCGACCAGGTCGGGAACGTGTTGGTCGAGAAGCGCTGGTGCACCAAAGCGAGTGCACTCTCGAAATCCGGATCGCGCAGATCCGGATAATAAGTGCCGAGCTGATCGGCGAGGAACATGCCCTTATAGATCAGCGTGCGGCACGAGATCGACACCGGGTAATAATGCGATGTGCGCCGCTCGCGCTTGCCGTAGAGCGTGCTCGAAATGGTCTTGCGCAGAATGTAGAGCCGGCGCTCGAATTCGTCTTCCGTTTTCACCTTCGGGCTGCGGGCGAGAAAGACCTGCTTGTGGACCGGTTCGGTTGGCTTCACCGATTCCCCGAGCGTCGAATTGTCAGTCGGCACGTCGCGCCAGCCGAGGATCTTCATGCCCTCGCGCGCGGCAACGGCGGCATAGGTGTCCGTGATGTCCCGGCGCCATGCCTCATCGTGCGGCATGAACAGCACGCCGACGGCATAGTGGCCGGGCGCCGGCAATTTGAAGCCAAGCTCGGCCGCCTTCTTGGCGAAGAATTTGTGCGGTGTCTGCACCAGGATGCCGGCGCCGTCGCCGGCGCGCGGATCGGCGCCGACCGCGCCGCGGTGCTCGAGATTGAGTAGGATCGTCAGCCCGTCTTCGACGATCTTGTGCGACTTGCGGCCCTTGATGTCGGCAATAAATCCGACCCCGCAGGAATCCTTTTCCAGCGCCGGATCAAACAGGCCGAAACCAGACGCGTCCATCGTCGTACTCGCGCGACCCTCCCTTCGCTCCACTGTTTGCGGGGAGGGAAGGGAGGCCCGCAAAGGGCGAGCCACTTACATCTTGGAGGCAACCTTTGTGCCGCTTGCCGGCAGCTGGCTGCTTGTTCTTGCCGCCGTCCGACGCGCCCTCGCCCACCGGCGGCTGACCTCCGCACGGCTTTCGCCGCGTGTTGCCGGTCACCAATTGGGACAGCAATGCTGTCCTATGCCGAACATGGCAAATTCCGGTCGCCGACACAAGGGCAACAGTCCATGCCGCGCCGCAAAAGGGGCTGTTTCGCCTCGATCCGGCTCCGTTTTCTGCGACGTTCGCGCTTCAAGTGGATCATGGGTTACACAGGAGCGCAATGGCGGACCGCGGCGCAGTCACCGCAATCCAATGAACCTAACCCGGATTGCGCGACGCGCAATCCGGGCTACGTTCTTCGAATGGATTTTGCCAGCGACAACACGGCGGGCGTCGCGCCCGCCATTCTCGACGCGATCGTTGCGGCGAACGAGGGCTATGCGCTCGGCTATGGCAATGACGACTGGACGCGCCAGGCCGAACAGCGGCTGTCGGAGATTTTCGAGCGCGAGGTCGCGGCATTCCTGGTGCCGACCGGCACCGCGGCGAATGCGCTGGCACTCGCGCAGGTCACGCCGCCTTGGGGCATCGTGCTGTGCCACGCCGAATCGCACATCGTCACCGACGAATGCGGCGCGCCGGAATTTTTCGGCGGCGGCCTGAAACTCGTCGGGCTGCCCGGCGACGGCGGCAAGATCGCGCCGGAAACGCTGCAATCGGCGCTGGCGCACTATCGCGGGCATCGCCCGCATCAGATGATTCCGGCGGCGCTCTCCATGACGCAGGCCAGCGAAGCCGGCACCATTTACCGCGCCGGCGAGATCGCCGCTCTTGCCGAGATCGCGCATGCGCGCTCGCTCGCCGTACACATGGACGGTGCGCGCTTCGCCAATGCGCTCGTGCGGCTCAACGCATCGCCGGCCGAGATGACGTGGCGCTCCGGCGTCGACGTTTTGTCGTTCGGCGCCACCAAGGGCGGCGCGCTCGCGGCCGAGGCGGTGGTGTTCTTCGATCCGGAGCGCGCCGCGTTCATGGGCGAGCGCCGCAAGCGCGCCGGTCAGCTTCTCTCCAAGCATCGCTTCATCGCCGCGCAGATGTTGGCCTATCTCGAGGAAGACCGCTGGCTCACGCTGGCGCGGCACGCCAATGCCATGGCCGATAGGTTGGCGCAGGGGCTTGCCGCGGCCGGATTGCCGCCGATCTTTCCGGTCGAGGCCAATCTGATTTTCGCGATCTTGCCGCGCGCGCTCGACGCCAAGCTCAAAGCCACCGGCGCGAGCTATTACGCGCGCACGCGCGGTGGCATGGATGGCGGCAGCGACAGTGTCCTGGTGCGTCTGGTGACCTCGTTCGCGACGCGGGAGGAGGACGTCGATCGCTTCGTGAATCACTGCAAAAAATCCTGATTACGCCCAAGCGCCGCCCCAATTGCCTAATCTCATACGGGCGTTTGAGATAACCTGAGAAAACGGGGAGGGCGCCAATCGTGCGTGTGAGCGTATCCGGGATCGCGGCGGTTGCTCTGACGATGCTGCTATTGGCCATCGGGTCCGGCCATGCGCAGGTTCCGCCGCCACCGCCAGCCGTGGCGCTGCCGCAACCCGGCTTCGTGCCGCCCTACGAGATCACGCGCACCGTGCGTGCGGCCGGCTTCGTTCCGGTGGCGCCGCCGCTGCGCGAAGGCACGACCTATGTGCTGCGCGCGACGGATTTTCGTGGCATTCTGATGCGCGTGGTGATCGATGCCGACACCGGCGCCATTCGCGCCGTCAACCGCATCGTGCCCGGCCCCGGCAATTACGGTCAGATTGGGATGGCATCGCCGCCGTATGGTCCGGCGGACGATATGCTGCCTTCATACGGCGCGCCGCCGGAATTCGACGGACCGCCGCTGCCGAACGGGCGAAGCGCGCTGCCGCCGCCGCCATTCACGCCGCGCCCGCCCGTCGCGCACGCCACCGCTAATCCGACCGTCACGGTCATGCTGCCGCTGCCGCGTCCGCGACCGGCCGAGCTCGCCGCGCGTAAGCCCGCCGACGATGCCAAAATCGATACGTCAGGTCCGAAGCCGGACGCCAAGATTGAAACCAAGCCTGACGTGAAATCCGACGTCACGACCGCCGCGCCTGCACCGGCGCCCACGACCGCGCCGGCAAAGCCGAGCAGGCCGCCGCCTGGACCGCCGATCAATGATTGACAGCCATGAATCAAAAGCGCCCCGGAAATGACCGGGGCGCTCCTTTATCGAATTCCAACCGGACCGCTTACGCGGCTTTCTGGGTCTCGATCACCGTGCCATTGCTCTTGCCGTTGATCGGGATCGAGCGCGGCTTCTTCGCCTCGGGGATCTCGCGCACGAGATCGACGTGCAGGAGACCGTTCTCGAGGCTCGCGCCCTTCACCAGGACAAAGTCGGCGAGCTGGAACTGGCGCTCGAACGTGCGGGCGGCGATGCCCTGATACAGCACGTTGCCGCGCTTCTCTTCCTCCTTGGCGTTTTTCTCGCCGCGGATGGTGAGCGTGTTCTCCTTCGCCACGACCGAGAGCTCGGGTTCGTTGAAGCCGGCGACCGCAACGGATACGCGGTACTCGTTGTCCCCCGTCCGCTCGATGTTATAGGGCGGATAACCGGGAGCGCTGCCCTCGAGGCCCTGATCGAGCAGCGAGAACAGACGGTCGAAGCCGACGGTGGAACGATAGAGGGGTGCTAGGTCGAAAGTTCGCATGGCATATCCTCCTTGTGAAGCGACATGCGGATGGCTCGCCTAAGAGGGCCAAGCCGATGAATCGCGCAGCCCTGGATGGCCTGCGCAAAAGCCATATAGGGTGAGGTCCCGGGCCTCGCAAGTCTTCTCAAGTAGTTGTTTCGTTTGATGTTTTTGAAAATACCGAAAAGCGCAGAAATGCTCGTTTTTCGCGGTTTCACAGCGCTGCAATGCGACTTCACGTACTCGGCCAAGCGCCAAACTGCGAAGGTTGAGCAGCACTCGCAGGCTGTTATAAGCGGAGGCCGGCCCGGCCCGATCGCTCCATGAAACTTGTCTCGATTCCAGCCAATCCCGTTCCGGACAATTTCGTCACGGACACGCTGAAAACGCCGGACGGCGTTTCGCTGCGCTTTGCGCGCTGGCAGCCGCCGGCGGGTCGGCGCGGAACGGTGTGCATTTTCCAGGGCCGCGGCGAATGGATCGAAAAATATTTCGAGACCGTGCGCGATTTGCGTACGCGCGGGTTCGCGGTTGCGGCGCTCGATTGGCGCGGCCAGGGACTTTCCGACCGCGCGCTGAGCGACCGCCGCAAAGGCTATGTCGGCGATTTTTCGGAATACGACCGCGATCTCGAAACATTCATGCACGAGATCGTGCTGCCGGATTGTCCGCCGCCGATCTTCGCCCTCGGTCATTCCACCGGCGCGACCGTGCTCATTCGCGCCGCTTATCGGGGCCACCGCTGGTTCGACCGCATGGTGCTGATCGCGCCGCTGATTGCGCTGTCGCCGGATATGGGTCACTCGATGACGACGGCGTCAATGATCGTGCGCGGGCTTCGGCTCTGGGGCCTCGGCGGCATGTATTTGCCCAAGCGCGAGACCGGCGTCATGGAATCGCGGCCCTTCGTCGGAAATATTTTGACGTCCGATCCGGTGCGCTATGCCCGCAATGCGGCGATCCTCGAGGCGGAGCCCATGCTTGCAGTCGGCGCGCCGACGGTGGCGTGGATGGACGCGGCGTTCCGCGCCATGCGCACGCTGCGCGAGCGAAGCTATCCGGGGCGCATCCGTCAGCCGATGCTGATCGTCGCGGCTGGCAATGACGCGGTGGTCTCGAATCCGGCGATCGAGGATTTTGCCACCATGCTGCGCTCCGGCTCGCATCTCGTCGTTGCCGGCTCCAAGCACGAAATGCTGATGGAGCAAGACCGCTTCCGCTCGCAATTCTGGGCGGCGTTCGACGCCTTCGTTCCGGGAACGGCGCTTTATTGATTCGCCGTCCTTGCGAGCGAAGCGACGATGGAAATTATTTATTCAACAATTCCATGGCCTGCGCGTGCACACGTTTGTCGCCGGCAGCGACGACGCGGCCGCCTTGGTGCGGCCGGCCATTGTCCCAGGTGGTGACGATGCCGCCGGCACCTTCGATGATCGGGATCAGCGGCAGCACGTCGTATGGTTTGAGCTCGGTTTCGATGACGAGATCGACGTGGCCCGAGGCGAGCACGCAATAAGCATAACAGTCGCCGCCATAGCGTGACAGCCGCACCTCCTTTTCGACGCGGCCGAAGCATTTTCGGTCGGCATCTTTCATGAGTAGCGGGCTGGTCGTGGCGAGGATCGCTTCCTGCAGCGACGCGCAGGGGCGCACCCGCAACGCCCGGTCGCCGGCCGGCCCGCGATAGCGCGCGCCTTTGCCGTCGCCGGAGAAATGCTCGCGGGTGAACGGCTGGTGCATCATGCCGTAGATCGGCTCGCCGCGCCGCGTCAGCGAAATCAGCGTGCCCCAAACCGGCATGCCGCAAATGAACGATTTGGTGCCGTCGATCGGATCAAGCACCCAGACATATTCCGCGTCCGCCCGGTCGGCACCGAATTCTTCGCCGATCACGCCGTGCTCGGGAAACGTTCGCTTGATCAGTGTGCGCATCGCCGCTTCGGCGGCGCGGTCGGCGGCCGTGACCGGATCGAAGCCGCCGGACAGGCTCTTGTTCTCGACGCCCAGCGCACTGCGGAAAAACGGCCGGATGGTCTCGCCCGAGATGGCAGCGAGTTCGTCCACGAATGCCGCGAAATCGATCGCCGTCATGGAAACCTCACGCTTCGAGTAACGGAGAGCGGGAATAACGGCAATTGGGACGTTGCCGGCCGGTCGCCGCGGAAGGTCAATGGTTATGCGAAAATGGGCGATCAACCCGGCGCAAGTGCGCGAGTCTTTGCCGTATTTCTAGGCATGGTGGGAACATCTAACTAAGACATTGATTTCAAATAATTATTATTGGGGCAGGCGCGGCTGATCAGGTGCGAAAGACTACAGAGGCACAATTAGCGGCAGATTCCGGGGGAAACCTCCCCGCAAATAGGTCAGCAGGACTTGCGTTTTGTGCGTCGCGGTGTATGTTGCTGCAGTGCGGTAGCGGGAGGCTCTCTCCTGTTACCGTCGCCCTCCTTGGGCGTTTCCTCCCTAGACTTGGGCCGCTCCCGCAAGGTGAGCGGCCCTTTTTCTTTGCCGGCCGTTCGGACCCGTTTGGGCCGCCGGGATGCTATTCTGCCGCCGCCCGATAGGGCCGCAGCTCCTCGATCGGGATGGCGGCAAGGCGGTCGGCCAGCACTTCGAATTCGCCGGCGAGCGTTGCGAACGACGCCGAGGGTTCGTAGCGCTTCTCGTCCATATAAAGCGCGCGATTGATCTCGAGCTGGATCGCGTGCAGCCCGGTGGTCGGATTGCCGTAGTGCTCAGTGATGAAGCCGCCGGCATAGGGCTTGTTGCGGCTGACCGAATAGCCGAAGCCGCGCATGGTCTCTTCGATCGTCTCGGCGACCGCGGCGACGCAGCTCGTGCCGTAGCGATCGCCCAGCACGAGGTCGGCCCGCGGCCGCTCGTCCCGGCCGCCGGTGGTCGACGGCATCGAATGACAATCGATCAAAATGGCGGTGCCAAAGTCGCGGTGCAACCGCATGAACAGGCGCCGCAAGGCCCGATGATACGGCTTGTAAAGGCCTTCGATGCGCTGCAGCGCCTCGGCGACGGATATGCGCTGATCGTAAATTTCCTGGGCATCGCCGACGACGCGCGCGACGGTGCCGAGCCCGCCGGCGACCCGCATCGACCGGGTATTGGCGAATGACGGCAGCCGGCCGTCGAACATGCGCGGGTCGAGTTCGTAAGGCTCGCGATTGACGTCGACATAGCAGCGCGGGAAGTGCGCCCGCACCACCGGGTGGCCTCGCGCCACCACGCCGGCGATCAGTTCGCCAACGAACGAATCCTCGGAGCGCCGCAGCGTCGCCAGATCGAGCCGCGAGGCGAGGAGAAAGGACCGCGGATAGACGCGCCCGCTATGGGGCGAATTGAACAGCAACGGGCCCCGGCACTCCGCCGGCTCCATGGCCTCGAACGGGGGATCGAATTCGTCCTGGTTTTCCAACATGACGCCTGGCGGGCTTCCTGAGACTAAAGCGACCCGGTGCCGCTCCCTAGCGTGCGCTCAAGCATATTGTCCATAGGCGGCACCGCTTGCCAAGACCGATTCCAGGCTCGTTTTGAGCCGACTTTCACTCGATGTTTACCCGCTATCCCGCTTATGGAATGAAGGGGGCCGGCGAAAGCCGGGTTCGAGTGATCATGTCAAAAATTTTGCTTGCGGAAGACGACATCGACATGCGGCGTTTCCTTGTGAAGGCCCTGCAAAATGCCGGTTTCGAGGTTATTTCCTACGACAATGGGCTATCGGCCTACCAGCGCTTGCGCGAGGAGCCGTTTGAGCTTCTGCTCACCGACATCGTCATGCCGGAGATGGACGGCATCGAGCTTGCCCGTCGCGCCGCCGAGCTCGATCCGGACATCAAGATCATGTTCATCACCGGCTTCGCGGCGGTGGCGCTGAACTCCGATTCGAACGCGCCCAAGCACGCCAAAGTGCTGTCGAAGCCGATCCATCTGCGCGAGCTGGTCAACGAAGTGCAAAAATTGCTGGCGGCCTGACCCCCGGCCGCGCCTACGCCGACCTGACGTGGCGTAGAAATTTCTCGACATTCGCCTGCACGCCGCGGGTATGGTCGAACAGGCGCTTGGTCGTATCGAGCACCTCATTCGAGGCGGCGTAGGTTGCGTCGGCGTGGCCATTGAGATCGACGATATTTTCCGCGACTGCGCGCGAACTATTGGCGGCCGATTGCGCATTGGCAAATATCCCCGCCGTCTCCGCTGATTGCTGGCCAATGCCGGTCGAAATCTCGGTTGCAAAAATACTGAGATTTTTGATCGCCTGGATGATCTGGCCGATCGTTGAAACGACAGCCGTGCAAGTTTCGCGCAACGACGCAATCTTCTGCGCGATTTCGTCGGTCGCCTTGCCGCTCTGCTGGGCAAGCGACTTGACCTCCGCAGCGACGACGGCGAATCCCTTGCCCGCCGTTCCCGCCCGCGCCGCCTCGATGGTCGCATTTAGCGCCAGCAGGTTCGTCTGCTGCGCTATGCCCTGAATGAGATCGGTGATCGGCAGGATTTGTTCGACCGATGCGGACAGCTTCGCCAATTCGGCGCTGGCGCTCTCCGACTGCGCCGCAGTGTCATTGGTGAGCTTGAAAACGTCATTTGTCCGCAACGCAAGCGCATCGATGGTGCGCGAAAGTTCACTGGCCGCCTGCGCGACGGTTTCCACGTTCTCCCGCGTATTGACGACTGCAGCCACCGTAGACCCCGACTTCGTTCGAGTGTCCTCGGCAGCCTTCGCCATTACCTCCGCGTTGTTTCTGACCGCCGTAACCGCTCCAACGAGTTCGCCGGCAATGTGCTTGACCGAACCTTCGAATTCTTGCGCCAGGGCGGTCATCTCCTCCTTGCGCTTTGAAGCCTGCTGCTCATCGGCTTCGCGGCGTGAGGCGTGCATGGCCTGAATTTCAAGTGCATTGTGGCGGAATACCTCGATTGCCTCGATCATCTGCCCGATTTCATCGCGACGGCCGCGGTAACTCAATTGCACTGCCGTATCGCCTGTTGATAGCTTCTGCATGACCTGAGTGATCGACGTGATTGGCTTGACGATCGATCTCGCGATGAAAGCGATCGCCGCAATGCTGAAGGCCAAGCAAGCTAGTAGTCCGATCGTCAGCGACAGCGTTTCGGTCAAGGTGGCGGCAGAGAGATTTTCGACTATGGAATCCGATTCCGTCGTTATCGCCTTGAGAATCTTGCGGACGTCGCTCTCGATGTTGGTGAATCGGTCGTCGGTCTGGCCGAGCATCATCGTCGCCATCGCGGCGTCGGTGCTGCCGACGTCGAGGACGTCCCTGGCCGTGCTCTCGTATTTCTCCAGCTTGCTCTGGAGCGCGCTCAGATTTGCTTTCTCCACGACGGACAAATCGGGCCGCGCCGCGAGCTCCTTGAAGTTTTCATTAATAGTCCCGAAATCGGCTTCGATTTCCTTGCGCAGATTTTTTAGGAGATTGTCGCTGACGCCGTTGCTGGCCCAGGACACGTAGCGAAACACGCTCATATGCGCGGCGATAACAGCGTTGTTCACGGCCGCAGCCGCCGACCGCGTCGGCAAGTTTGAGCGTGAAAGCACGTTCAGATCGCGCGCGACCTGGCTTGTGGTCAGATTGACCGCGACGCCCATGCCGATCAAACACAGCAACGCCACGGCAGAAGCCGTAAACGTCTTTGTCCGAATTGTCAGACCGGAAAGAAAGGCAACTCGGGAGGAGAGACTGCCAAGACTCAGCATCCGCGGCCCTTTGCGCATCTCTCCTGGCGGCACGTGTGATGCCATCACTACCTATAGACCCCGACTCCGACGAAATAGTCACCCATTTTTGCGACGTAACTGGTCTTGTCTTCGATCTTGTTATTCAGCGGATTCGGCCATTTGTAGTTGACCCAACCGGAACCGGGCCCGCTGGCGATTTCGACCATCTCGCGAATAAGGTATTTTCCGTCCTGGTCCTTCAATTCCATGAGGTTCTTGCCGATCAGCGCCGACCGTGCGCCATGCGCGACGCAATTGCCGCTCATGTCGTAGATGAACGGATAGAGGTCGCGATCGTGAAACGCGGCGGTCGTCTTGTCGGAAACAGCCTTGAAGGTCGCGTCGGCACCATCGGTCACGAACATTGCTTCGACCCGTTTGACCATCGCGACCGCCTCGTCCTTGGTGCCGAATTCGTCGGCGGACGCCGAGTACGTAAACATCAGCGCAAGCATGGTAATTCCGGCAATTGCGCGGAGCATCGGAGCCCTCCTTGCAGAGAATGGCTGGGCGTTCAAAATGACTAATGATAATTAACGATTATTTAATCGGCATTAGACGGCGAGTACCTTTGTTGGGGCGCCCGGCGCGTCTTCACGGCATCGGCATTCCCTCGCCCCGTTCGACGGCGCAGCGGCAGATCAGATCCGCAAAGGCGACGTCTTCGAGCGCGATGCCGAGCGACTTGAACAGCGTGATGTCGGCCGGTTCGCGCCGCCCGCTTGCTTTCCCCGTGACGAGGTGCCTTTGGCGGTGACTAACGCCCGCATGTCTTCTT
>Ga0182024_10013142_pt1 | contig 16230 bp, 13 predicted proteins | sample P32metaG_FD_120480 | JGI IMG/M metagenome (GOLD analysis project Ga0182024, IMG submission 120480) | Permafrost microbial communities from Stordalen Mire, Sweden - P3-2 metaG (Illumina Assembly) | ecosystem: Environmental > Terrestrial > Soil > Wetlands > Permafrost | place: Sweden: Stordalen... | reverse complement strand
TCGTCGGGGAACTATAACGACACGGTCGTCAGCGCGTCGTACGCCACGGGTCTGGCTCGCCGCTTTACCGTTTCTCCCAACGGTAAGACGCTGCTGGTCTCGCTCCAAGATTTCGATAGCCACCTGACGACCGACGGCGGTTCGACGTGGACGGCCGATTACGGCCTTTACGAAGACGGCTTCAACGAGCTGCGTCCCGGCGATCCGAGCGTTTGTTATGCATACGACGAAGCCTCGGGCTTGAGCCTATCAAACAATGGTTGCCTCTCGTTCTCGGGATTGAACGACGGTATTTATCCAAGCCGCGTCATGACGACCCCCATCGCGTTCGACCCCAAGAAACCCCTGACGATGTACATTACTTCGGGCCCGATCAACGCTCCCGGACTCTCCGGCCCTAAAGGCATTTATCAGACGACCGATGGCGGCACCACCGTTTCAAAGCTGTCGTGGCCGTTTACCTGGCCAGGTTCCGTCGTCGTGGACCCGGCCAACGGAACGCATATCCTCGTGTGCGATCTCAACAACTTTGCATCGTCGTTGTCGGTAACGACCGACGGCGGCACGAAGTGGACGAAGTCGACCGGCGTGCCTGCAACGCAGTTCTGGTACGCGATGACGATCTCGCCGGTGAACGGAAACATCGTTCTCGCTTCGAGCGTCGATAAGTCGAACAACGTCTTCGTTCTACAGAGCACCGATGGCGGCCGCACGTTCAAGCGCATCGCGACGGTAGTAAACGCGCCCCTCATTCGCGGACGCATCGACCCCGACCGAAACCCGCGTCGCAAAGCGGGCCTCCGCGCCCGCGACCGCGACGTCGAAGCCTCGAAGTCTCCGGCCTTCGTCTACTCGCCCGAGCGGGAAATCCTTTACAACCCGGATACCAAGAAAGGCGTCGCCGATGTGGTCATCACCACGTTACGCGGCGCATACGTTTCGAGCGACAACGGCAGCAAGTGGCAGCGGCTCGACGATGCGACCATCGCTCATAGTTTCTGGGGAATACGCTGGCTCAAGGGCCGCGTCTATCTCGGATCGGACGGTCAGGGCGTCCTTCGTTCGACGACGCCCCTCCAGGCTCCAAGCGGGTCGCACTGACAGACTCTGTTAACGTGCGTCGGGCGCGTCCGGAAGACGCCGAGCCGATCTGCGTGCTCATGGCCCAACTGGGGTACGACGTGCCGGCCCCCGCCATCACTGCCCGCCTGCAGCGCCTGGGAGAGCGGCGCGACGTTTTCGTCGCGACCGACCGCGAGCGCGTGGTGGGCTGGGCGGCGCTATTGATCGACGAGGCGTTCGTCGAAGGCTTCGGCGCGTTCCTCGAGGGCTTCGTCGTCGACGAGGCCGCTCGCAGCCGCGGCATCGGGGTTACGCTGCTGGAAGCCGTTGAAGCCCGGGCGCGCGAACGCGGCTGCGCCGAGATCCGGGTGCAGTCCAACGTCTTGCGCGAGCGTGCGCACTCGTTCTACGAGCGCAACGGTTACACGAAGGTCAAGGCGCAGTACCAACTGCGCAAGCCGCTGTCACAATGAAACCACGACCGATGCTAAAGCGTATAGGAATTCCATGAGAACTGCAGTTTTAACGGCCGTAATCCTCGGGCTCTTTCCAGTCGCGCTCTCGGCGGCGCCGGTGGCGCCGGAAGACCTGTTCAAGATGACGTTCCTGAGCAGCGCCTTGATCTCACCCGACGGCACGCACGTGCTCGTCGAGTCCTCGCGCATGAACGGGCCGAAAGATACCTACGATCGCACGATCGATCTGGTTGACGTTGCGACCAGTGCGCTGATCCACAACGTGACCAAACACGTGGGCGACGGCGACTACGATTGGATGCGCGACGGTAAGAGCTTCGTCTTCGTTCGGACGCTCAAAAAGCAGAAACCGCAACTCTATCGCTATACGCTCGCCGGTGGGGCCGTCGTCCAGCTGACCCACATCAAGAACGGCGTCTCGGCGCCGGTGGTCTCCCACGGCGGCGATCGCATCGCGCTCACCGTCACCGATACCGACCCGGCCCACGATGCCTACGTCGATTTCGGCAAAGCCGGCTTTACGCCGAGCGGTTCGCAGAAGAAGAGCGACGTGCACCTCATCGATCAACTTTTCTTTGAAGGCAACGGCGCGGGCTATACCTATCAAGACCATCAGCACATTTGGACGATCGACGCCGACGGCTCGCATCCCAAGCAGCTGACCTCAGGTAAGTACTCCGAGAACTTCGACGCCTGGTCGCCCGACGACAAGACGATGCTCTTTGACTCGCTGCGCTACGAGAGCGTCGATAGCGGACCGAGCGACGTCTACGTAATTCCGTCGGCGGGCGGCGCCATGGCGAAGCTCACCTCGGCTCTGCCGGCAAACAACGGATTCTTCTTCGACGCCGCCGGCCGGCACGTGTACTATCTGAGCGGCGACGTCAAAGACGCGGCACAACTGCCCGCCCTCGTCTCGGCGAACAGCGACGGCTCCCAGCCGCGGGTCATCGTCGCGCGCGACACGGTCTCTTGGGGCGATACGCTCTTAGCCGATATGAAAGAGGGCGGCGGCCTGTGCGGAGCGCCGCTGCCGTCGGGCAATCTCGCCCTGCTCAACATCGACGGTCCCGGCTACGCCAACCTGCGCACGCTCGATCTTAATACCGGCGCATTGCGCGACGTCACGCCGCCGCACGGCGAAGCCTGGTCGTGTTCGGTATCGCGGAACGGCGAGCACATCGCCTACCTCTACAGCGACTTTACGCACCCGGCCGACGTCTACGTGGCTAACGTCAGCGGAGGTGCGCCGCGTCAACTCACGCACGTCAACGAGCAGTATCTCGCTTCGGTGACGCTCTCGCAAACCGTAGAGTTTACCGTCAAAGATGCAGCCGGTTTTCCGGTGCAGGCTTGGTTCATGCCGGCCGTCGGCGGTACCCCGGGAACGAAACACCCGACGCTGCTCGACATTCACGGCGGACCGGAGACGCAGTTCGGCGACACCTATTTCCACGAGTTTCAACTCTATACGTCGCTAGGCTACAACGTGGTCTTCTCCGATCCGGCCGGCAGCACGGGCCACGGTTACGCTTTTGAAGAGGCGCTCGAAAACAACTACGGCGACGCAATGTTCGCAGACGTGCAGGCCGTGATGGATGCGGCCGTCCAGCGGCCGGACGTCGACGCCTCGCGTTTGGCCGTGCTCGGCGGCTCGTATGGAGGATATGCAACGCTCTGGGTGATCTCCCATACCAATCGCTATAAAGCCGCCGTCGCCGAACGCGCCGTCAGTGACTTGCAGAGCGAAAACCTCGCCGCCGACTTCGCCGGCAAGAACGGCCTGGGGGGCGGTTATTACACCTGGGGCCCGCCGTGGGATCCGGCGAGCACCGACTACGCGAAGTTCTCGCCCCTAACGTACGTCGCCAACGTCAACACGCCGCTAATGATTCTGCACTCCGACAACGATACGCGAGCACCGATCGACCAGACGCTGCAAGAGTTCACGTCGCTCAAGGTCTTAGGACGAACCGTCGAGTACGTGGCGTTTCCCAACGAAAATCACGACCTCTCCCGCACCGGCTCGCCGATTCACCGAGTCGAACGCCTTCGCCTGATTGTCGACTGGCTAAATAGGTATCTCTAGTTCATGGCGTCGCCGCTCGCTCGATCACTCGCGCGACGGCGACCGGCTCGGAGACGTAAATCGCGTGGCTGCCCGCCGCTTCAACGATTGTGGCGTTTGCGCGCTCCGCCATGAAGTGCTGCGCCGCGGGCGGGATCATCTTGTCAGTCGTGGCGATCATATACCAGCTCTTCTTGTTCTTCCAGGCAGGCTCAGTGATTACGCCGTTGAGCGCCTCGACGCCCCACGGGACCTGGGAGTTCGCCATAAAGGATGCCAGCTCGGGGTTCACATCCGCCGCGAAGGAGGCAGCGAACTTTGCCTTGTCGAGCATCAGGAATCCGTCTTGAGGCGGCAAAATCGGGGGGACGGGCGCGCCGGGAACGGGATGCGCGATCAGCGATGCCACGGATTCGCCTTTGTCCGGCGCAAATGCCGTGATGTAGACGAGCGCGGCGACCTTCGGATCGTTGCCGGACTGCGTGATCACTGCGCCACCGTACGAGTGGCCGACGAGGATGACCTCGCCGTTAGCGCCGTCGATGGCGCGTTTTGTGACGGCCACGTCATCCGCCAAACTCGAGGTCGGATTTTGAACGATCGTGACGTCGTAACCGTCGCTCTTGAGGATCTTGTAGACGCCCGCCCATCCAGAGCCGTCCACGAATCCGCCGTGAACCAGAACGATACTCTTCAACAATATGATAACCTCCATTGCGTTTTTGTCGTGTGCCACAATGGTAGCGCCGCGTGGATCTGTGGTTACAGAGCCACTGCGTACAGTTGGAGGTACAGTTAGGACGAAGTTCGTAGCAGAGTTGAGGCGTGGACACCACCCAGCTGCGATCGTTCGGGGACCTTTTGCGCCAGTACCGCGTCGCGGCCGGACTGACTCAGGAAGCCCTTGCTGAACGGGCACATATGAGTCTTGCCGCCATAGGCAAACTCGAGCGCGGAGCGCGTCAGCGACCATACCGCGCCACGGTCGCCTTGCTTGCGGACGCGCTCTCCCTGCCTCCGGACGAACGCCTCGAGCTGGAGCGCGCGGCGAATCGCTGCGCACCCGGCCTATCGGAGCGGGCACAGAACGCCGCGGCGGCTACTAATCTTCCGATCCATTTCTCTAGCTTTGTCGGACGAGAGCGCGACCTCGCAAGAGTTCGTGAAATGCTTGCGACTCATCGTCTCGTTACGCTCGTGGGCGCAGGAGGCGTCGGCAAGACGCGGCTCGCGATACGCGCTGCGGAGCATGTTGTCGACGCAAGTCCAACGGGCGACCACTTCGACGGCGTCTGGCTTGTGGATCTATCGTCGCTCGCCGACGGCGCGATGGTCGCGATGACCCTTGCTTCGAACATCGGCCTCGATCGGTGCCCGACGATGGATGCGCTAATTACCTACCTGCGGTCACAAGCGTTCTTGCTGGTACTCGACAACTGCGAGCACTTATTGGAGCCCATCGCACATGCGGCCAAAGCGCTCGTATCCGGCTGCCCCGGCGCTCGGATCTTAGCAACGAGCCGTCAAGCGCTTTCGCTGGAAGGCGAGCGGGTCTATCGCGTTCCGCCGCTGGGGCTTCCCTCATGCGATACGCTTTCGGCTAGCGATGCGCTGGAGTTCGACGCGATCCGGCTCTTCAAGGATCGTGCTGAGGCCACCGACAGCCGCTTCGAACTAACCGATTCGGTAGTCCCCGCGGTGGCTGAGATCTGTCAGCGAGTCGACGGCATCGCCCTCGCTATCGAGCTTGCCGCGGCCCGCACGAACGCATTCTCGCCGGCCGTCATCGCTGCGCAGCTTGGCGAGCATCTCTCACTCTTGGCCGGCGGCCGAACCTCACTTCCGCGGCACAAGACGATGCGCGCTCTTTTCGACTGGAGCTACGACCTGCTTGACGATCGTGAGAGCGAACTCTTTCGACGCTCGTCGATATTCGCCGGCGGCTTCACGCTGGACCTCGTGTGCGCACTCTACGCCGAACAAAAGGAGCAAGGCGAAGTCCCGGGCGTACTCGCATCGCTCGTCGACAAGTCGTTCGTGCAATGTGACATACTTGCTGGGCCGCGTTATAAGCTGCTGGAGCCCGCTCGCCAATATGCGCGCGAGAAACTCCGCGAGCGAGGAGAACACGACCGCGCGGCACGGTCGCACGCGCGCGCGCTTCTCGCTCTAGCCGAAGATTTCGATTCGAGATTGGAACTGATTGCGGATCACGTATGGGATGCAAATATCGAACGCGAGCGTGACAACTTTCGCGCCGCCTTCGAATGGGCGCTCGGCCCACGCGGCGATGCGGCTCTCGGGCAGCGACTGGCATCGTCGCGGACTGCAACCTGGAGCGGATTCGGATCGGGTGAAGTGCAAAACTGGGTGAGTGCCGCATTTGAAACCTGCTCCAACACCACGCCACCCCAGGTTCTGGCAAAGCTGGCAATTAGCGCAGCGCGAACGGCCGTTCATTTCGAACGCGATCTCGAAGCCAGGCTTGACGCGTGCCGCCGTGCGCTTACGTTTCAGCAAGGTGACGATCTTCGCGCCATAGCAACAACGCAATGCTACCTTGGGCTAGCGCTTGGATATATGGGGCGTTACGACGAGGCAGACAGCACACTGCGTCAGGCGCGGGCTAACGCACGTTCTGCCGGTGCGCAAACTGAATACAACCTTGCAACGACTGCGCTGGGCGCGGCACTTTCCGGCACCGGCGATTTAGGTGAAGCCCGGGAACTCATTTCAGAATCGCTGCGGCGGAGTGAAGCAGCGGGATCCGAGCGCGGTGCCGCGGGTTCGCGGGTGGCCCTCGGCGAGATCGAATTCGCCTCGGGTTCTGTCGCAGAGGCGTTGCAGTTAAATGAAAGTTCGGAACAATTCTTTCGCTCTCGCTCGGATCTGGTACAGCTTTCGACGACGCTCTGTAACTCATCGGCGTACCTCATAGCCTTAAATCGCTATCCGGAGGCCCGGGACGGCGCGCACGAAGCGTTGCGCATTTCGCGCGCGATTGGAAGTGTGAACGCCGCTCTCTGGGCGATGCAGCATCTCGCTGCGGTCGCCGTCCTGGACGGCGATCGAGGCGAAAGCGACACGACGCTTCGCCGTGCGGCGAACATCCTCGGATTCGTCGACGGAGCAATGCGGCAACGAGCGAAGCATCGCTCTTATGTAGAACAACAAGGGTACGACAAAGCGCTTTCAGGCTTACGCGAAGTTTTCGGAGAGGTCGAACTCGCAAACCTCATGGCCGCCGGAAAAGCGTGGTCTGAGGACCAAGCCGTTGCCGAAGCGCTCGCAATCTAAGAATCTGGCGGCGGGAAATCGCCGCCCGTTTCGGTAAGGCGCGGGTTTCATGCCGCCCAATACCGGAGACCTCCGCACCAAGGCGCTGACGCCTGCGATCGGCGCGACCGTTGACGGCATCGACCTCAGCGCGCCACTCAGCGACGAAGCGGTGACGCAGATTCGTAACGCGCTCGACGACCATCTCGTGCTGTTCTTCGAGGGGCAGTCGTTAACGCCGGTGCAACAACGCGACTTCGCGGCGCGTTTCGGGCAGCTCTACCTTCACCCGTTCTATCCGGGCCACGAAACGGCGACCGAGGTGATGGTGCTGGAGCACGATGCGACGCACCGCGCCAACAGCGATCGCTGGCACAACGACGTCACCTACCTGGAGCGGCCGCCGCAAGCGGCGGTCCTTTACGCCGAAGAGATTCCCGAGATCGGCGGCGATACGCTCTGGGCGAATATGTATCTCGCCTACGAGACACTCTCCGACCCGCTGCGGCAATTCGTTTCGCAACTGCGTGCCGTGCACTCGTTCGCGAAGAACTTCACGCCGGAGCGATTCAAGGCACTCGGAATTGAGGAGCGGCGCGATCAAATGTATGCCGAGCACCCGCCGGTTTTACATCCCGTCGCACGAACGAATCCCGCGACGGGACGCAAGGCGCTTTTCGTCAATCAAGACTTCACGTCGCACATCGAAGGCGTCTCGCCGAGCGAAAGCGACGCGCTTCTGCGGATGCTCTTCGAGCATATGGCGAGGCCGGAGTTTCAGGTTCGCTGGCGCTGGCGGGAAGGCACCGTGGCATTCTGGGATAACCGCTGGACGCAGCACTGCGCGCTGGCCGACTACTTTCCAAATCGCCGCCTCGTCCGGCGCGTCACCATCCTCGGCGAACGCCCCGTGTGACGTCAGCGCTCGCGCGGCGACTCGGCGTCGCCGACGTCGTGCTCATCGTGATCGGCAGCGTCATCGGCTCGGGAATTTTCCGCACGCCGTCGGTCGTAGCGCAGCGGATACCGATACCCGGATTGATTCTCGTCGCGTGGGCGTGCGGCGGAGTCGTCGCGCTTTTTGGAGCTTTCGTGCTCGGCGAGCTTGCCGCGCGCCGGCCGGCGGGATGCGGTGTCTACGCCTATTTGCGCGATGCGTTTCACCCGGTCGTTGCGTTCGCGTACGGCTGGTCGTCGCTGCTGGCCTCCTTTACGGGCGGCATCGCAGCAGCGGCGGTACTCTTCGCCGGTTACTTTATCTCGTTGACCGGTTTTGGAGTACCGCCCGGCATCCTCGCGGTCGTTACGCTTGCCGCGCTCGCGCTCGTGAACTGTTTTGGCGTTCGCTTTGGCAGCAACGTGCAAAGCGCACTGACCGTGTTGAAGGTTGCCGCGCTCGTCGCGCTCATCGTTGCCGGCATTGCCGCGCATCCGGCCCAGGGTCACCAGCTCGCGACGCTCTCGAACTCCACGCTCGGCACGCTCGGAACCCTCGGCGCATTTAGCGTCGCGATGATTCCCGTGCTCTTTGCCTATAACGGGGCGATGGTTGCCAACTTCATGGCACCCGAAGCAAAAAATGTCACCTTCACGTTGCCGCTGGGCCTCTGGCTGGGGATTTCCGGCGCGGCCGTGCTGTATCTCTTGGTGAATGTCGCCTGCCTTCGCGTGCTCGGCGTCAACGGCTTAGCGAGCACGCCCGTCCCCGCAGCAGCAGTGCTTCGCGCTGCGGCCGGCTCAGCGGGAGCGCAGGTCGCGTCGTTTGCCATCGCCGTGTCGACGCTTGGGTTTATCAGTAATCGAATGCTTACGATACCGCGGCTCTATCACGCGATGGCCGAAGACGGCCTGTTCTTCCGCGCCGTGGCCTGGATCGATCCGCGAACGCGCGTGCCCGTTATTGCAATCGCGTTGCAAGCAGCGTTCGCGATGCTGCTAGCGCTCTCGGGAAGCTACGAACACATCCTCAACTACGTCGTCTCGACGTTCTACGTATTTAACGGGCTGCTGGCCATCGCGCTCTTCATCATTCGCGCGCGTGATCGGCGTGCCGGCATCGCGCAAGCCGTGAGTTTCCACGTCCCCGGGCATCCGTTTTCGACTGCGCTCTACCTGCTAGTCTCGTGGGGCGTCGCAATCGCGACGTACGTCGCCTATCCGCGCGACGCAATCGTCGGGATCGCGATTCTTCTAAGCGCAGTGCCGGTCTACTTCCTCTGGAGGCGTATTTGATGTCAGCAACGAGCCTGCGTCAGAACGGGCCCCTCTCCGAAACGTACCCAGGGAATCCGGGGAGGCTCACTACGAACTGGCCTACGGAGGCACCCGCCAATGCCGGTCGAAAACCCAAAGGACAGTCTACTCCAAGGGAGCAAGGTTAGTGCACATCCCCGGTTTAGTTAAGTTCGGCGGCGCTGTCGTTGCACTCGTTATTGTTTCGGGATGCGGGAGCACCCCTCGACAGGCTGAGGATGACATGACGGTCGCGCCGTCAGCCGCTACCCTCAATGCGACCTACGTAGGTAGGACGCTGTTCGTTAATGGGAGTCCGGTAGCGGCTGCGAGGCTGAACCCGCTGCCGCGTTACGCCGAGCTTGTACCGGATAAATCGAATTCAAAGAGCTACGAGTACATCTTCAACAACTACGATACGTACGCCGGCATTTTCGACTATCCGAAGAGCGTTCAACAGATCGGTACGATTAACGGTGCTGGCGGCCAAGGGTGCACCAACGTTTTGTATGGCTACGGAAAGAAAATTGTCTGGAACGTCGGCCGCACGAGCGGGCTGATTTCCGAATACAGGGTTCCAAATAAGCTGATCAAGACACTCTCGCTTAACTACACGTACACATCCAGCTGCGCCATGAATACTAGCGGCGATATTGCAGTCGGAGTCCTAGTGGGTAATCCTTTGGGTAATGCTTACGGTCCCGGCGGTCAGGTCGTGATCTTCAAGAAGGCAGCCGGCTCGGGCACAGTGTACAATACGCCTTTGACCAAAGAGTACTTCGACGGCTACGATCCCAACGGCAATCTCTTTGCCGATGGTTTCACCGGTTCAGGCGAGACATTCAGACTCGTCGAGCTTCCGAAGGGCAGCAGCGCATTCGTTACGATCAAAACGACCAACTCTCCGGAGTTTCCCGGCTCGGTGCAGTGGGACGGTACCTATCTCACCGTGTTCGATCAGTACCCCAGTGAGACGTATCAGTACACCGTTAGCGGAACGACGGCGACGTTGAAGAACACAATACAGTTCAGGGGGGCTAGCGATTGCGCGCAGACGTGGATCGTTAAGGGCCTGCTGTATTGCGGTGACGCGGGAAACAGTGCCGGCTACGTTTTCAAATACCCGGACGGCGGTTCACCGGTCGCGACGTTTACGGGCAACTTCGATGTGCCGATGGGCGTGACGGCAGCGAAGAAATAGTCTACTTCCTCTGGCCGCGAACGATGGAATAGCGGTCGGCGCCCCGAACGCGGGGAGCATGAAGGTCTTTGGTCTTGGCACGTACGCCTTGCATGGAGGCGTTGCGGTCGCATTCCTAGCAGGCTGTGCCGGATCACAGCCAATCGGCGCGCCGGCGGCGGCCAAGGCTTCGTGGGTGCGGGCGGAGGCGAAGAGCAGCGATCTCCTCTACGTTTCGAATCCGGGCAACGATACCGTAACCGTGTATTCGTATCAGAGCCGCAGACTCGTCGGCACGCTGGATGGGTTCTCCAGCCCCGCGGGTCTGTGCGCCGATACCGCCGGCGACGTTTGGATAGCCAACCAGGGCGGCTACGACGTGGTCGAGTACGCGCACGGCGGCACGCAGCCGATCCGGACGCTCGACGACGGAGGCGAACAACCGTTGGCGTGTTCGGTAGATAAGACGACTGGCAATCTCGCCGTGCTCAATGCCGACGACGTTGCGGTTTATCCCGATGCAAGCGGATCGCCGACCGCTTACACCGGCGGGGGCGTCTATGGAGACGACGCGCTCGGTTACGGCGCGCACGGCGACCTTCTGGTCGACGGCGGCAGTTACGACACCGGCAAGATAATTGCGTTTGCGCAGCTCCCGTCAGGCGTGACGCAGCTGAAGCCGGTGGTGCTCTCGAAGACGCTGCAGTGGGCGCCGCCGACCTTTGTGCAGTGGGACGGCCAGTTTTGGGTGGTTGGTTCGGCGACGCTGGACTGGTTCCGGATCACCGGTAAGAACGGTAAACTCGAGGGCTATTCGGTTCTCTCACCAACGAGTTCGATTATGCAGCTTTGGATCGCGTCGGTCGGGGGTGGGAGCGGCGGACGCGGAAATCAGATCGTCGTCACCGAGGACGACCCGTACAAGGTCGAGTTTTTCCAGTATCCCGCTGGCGGCAAGTCGTTCGCCACCATCATCGACGGATTGAGCGATCCCTACGGCATCACCGTCAGCAAGGCATCAAAGCAATGAGGCCCAACAGTAATCGCTGCCGCGCGCTCCTCATCTCCCTCGGCGTTGCGTTGTTTGCGACGTTGCTAACTGCGTGCGGCGAGCATCCCGGCGGCTCGATTCCAACCGTGAGTCCGCTACATCGGACCTTTTCCCACAGTCAAACGTTTAGCTTCACCGGCAAACCGCAGCGCTTCAAAGTTCCGCACGCGCGGTTGCTGCAGGTCGTGGTGGTCGGCGCCGCCGGCGCCGGAAGCTCCAGCACCGTGGTGCGGGGCGGCCGCGTATACGCATTGATCCCGGCCTCGATCGATAAGGAACTCGTGGTCTACGTCGGCGGAGCTGGAAACCTAACTCAGGGCGGCTATAACGGCGGCGGTGACGGCGGTCCCGATAAATATTGTACGAACTGCGCCGGCTATGGTGGCGGGGGCGCATCCGACGTTCGCCTCTCGACCGGCACGTTGGGCGATCGCGTGATCGTCGCCGGCGGTGGCGGCGGCAGCGGCGGCGCCAACAGCGACAAATACTCCGGTGGCGCGGGCGGACGTGGCGGCGGCAGCACCGGCGCGAGCGGCCAGGACGGTTCCGGATCGAGCGGCTCCCGTGAATGCGGCGGTGCCGGCGGTGGCGGCGGGTCGCAGATCGCCGGCGGGTTGGGCGGCAGCGGCGGTAGATGCGGCGTCAACCGCGATTATAACGGCACTGGCGGAGGCTTTGGTTATGGCGGAATCGGCGGCACACCGTACGGCGGCGGGGCCGGCGGCGGCGGAGGCGGCGGCTTTTATGGCGGCGGCGGTGGTGGTGGCGGCAGTCAAGGCTACAGCTCCAGCAGCTACTACATCGCCGGTGGCGGCGGCGGCGGCGGCGGCTCGTCGTTCGTCGGCAAGCGCGCAACGCATTCGCACGTCTGGCAAGGCTGGAAGGACGCGGTCGGCAACGGCCTCGTCGTCATCAGCTGGTAACGATATGAAAATAGCAATTGGCGTTCGGGTTGTTTTGAGTCTTGGGGTAGCTGCAATGTTGGCCGGCTGCGGTGGCGATGGCAGCTCGAGCGGCGCGCCCGCAGCGGCTTCCGTAGCTGCGCGACATGCTGCTCGCTCGTGGATGGCGCCTAACACCAGCTCGCAAAGTCTGCTCTACATTACCGGAGCGTGCGGCGGCATCTGCGTTTTCAGCTATCCGGGCGGCACGCTGGTCGGCGAACTGGCGGACTCGAACACGCCGTTAGGCGAGTGCGTCGACCAGTCGGGCGACGTGTTCGTCCTCGACTTCGGCGCCGAGGGCGGGACGCCCGGCGTCGTCGAGTACGCGCACGGCGGGACGAGCCCGATCGTCACGTTGAGCGACCCTGGCTATTATCCGGAGTCGTGCTCGATCGATCCCACAACGGGCAATCTTGCGACGACGAACGACTCGTCGGGAAGCGGCACGGGCGTCGTCGCCATCTACGCTGATGCAAAAGGTGACCCGGCCGATTACGTGGACCCAAAGATCTTTTACATGGGCTTCTGCAGTTACGACGATAAGGGCAACTTGCTCGTTGACGGTCAACACGACCATCAGGGGACGTTTGAGCTTGACGAGATGCTCGAGGGCAGCAGCAACTTCAAAAGGATCAAGCTTGCACAAGCGCCCGGGTCTCCGCTCAAGCTGCAGTGGGCTGGTAAATACGTTGCACTTGCAGCCAGTAACACCGTCATCGATCACGTTGTGGTCAACGGCTCGAAGGGCACCGTGGTGGGGACGACTCTCCTCAACGGGCCGGTTTCTGGAAGCGAAGGGCAGTTTTGGATTCAGGGAAACACGATCATCGCACCGTACGCGTCGGGCACCGGTCCCTATCAAGTAGGCTTTTGGAAGTACCCGACGGGCGGTCGCGTGAGAAAAAACATCGTCGGTACCGAGTTCGACGATGCCGAGCCTGTCGGAACCGCCGTGAGTCTCGCTCAGCCTTGAGCGAACCCGCTTCAGACTCTTTTCACGAATCCTCTGTATCCTACCGGGCTATGAGCAATCTACGCTTCTCGATCGTCGCGCTCGTAGCGGGCGGATTGCTCGCCGCGTGCGCAAATCCATCGCCGTCCTCGTTCACGCCGGGTTCTGCTCGGGCACTGCAAGCGCCGTCGCGTGGAGTGGAGCAAGCAAAAACTCGAGGCGGCCGTGTCCTCTACATCGGCAATATCGACGGCTCGCCGGGTGTGGGCCAGGTTCTCGTCTACACCGCAGGCATGAAAAATCCGCAGTTGCTGCGGACGATCAGCAACGGCACGGGCCGGCCGATCGGACTCTGGGTCGATAGCAAGAATAACCTTTGGGTCGCCAACGAGACCGATAAATATCCGGCCAGCGTCACCGCATTCAAGCCGGGCGCGTCGTCGCCGTTTTTCACGATCACCAACGTTTACGGACAACCGGGAAGCGTGGCCGTCGATAATAAGGGCGACGTCTTCGTCAACGAAAACCAGCAAGACGAAGGCTACGTGCAAGAGTTCGCGCCGGGCAGCACTACGGCCGAATACACAATCGACACGGGCGTCAGCGGCTACGCGTTCGATCCCGGCAGCATGGCCTTCGATCCGCAGGGAAACCTCTACGTTGCAGAAGAGGCGAAGCTCCAGCTGCAAATCGTGAAGCTCGCTCCTGGTTCGCAGCAGTTCACGCCGGTCAATCTCGATTTGAAGAACATCGACGGACCGGGAATGGGCATCGATAAAGCCGGTAACATCTACGTCGGTAATGCCAACGGCGCCACGGTCTCGGTTTATCCGCCCGGCCAGAGCGAGCCGTCGCGCGTGATTTCGAGCGTCGGTGCCTATGGCTTAACCTGGGTAACACCGAAGGGCGCGGTCTACCAGGCGAACGGCGAGTCTTCCGTCATTGAAATCGTGCCCGGCTCCAATACGCCGACCTATACCTTAAACTGCAGCTGTCAGACACTAGGCTCGGCCGTTAGCAACTAGGTCCGAACAATCGCAGCCGTCGGTCCGTTCAGCCGTCAGGAGGTCGAGATGAGGATTTCCAGTTTTGGCCGCTGTGCTTTAGCCGTTTGCGCCGCTGTGGTATTGCTCTCAGGCTGCGGTGGATCGCAGATGGGCCCGCCACATCCGGCGCATCAAGTTAACGGGCTTTCTGTACTGCCCGCGACAAGCGAGACGTACAAGGATCTTTACAGTTTCAAGGGCGGCCCAGACGGCGAATATCCGGTCGCAGGCCTAATTGTCGTGCACGATATGCTCTATGGCACAACGTTAGGAAGCGGATGTCTATCCGACTGCCAGCCGGGAGCAGCCGGGACCGTCTTTAGCGTGAGCACCAACGGCTCGGAGACGGTCCTCTACCGATTCAAGGGTCTTCCGGACGCCGCGGCTCCTACGGCTGCATTGCTCGACGTTAATGGCACGCTCTACGGCACGACTCAACTCGGTGGTACCGGCTGCGGTTCAACCGGATGCGGTACCGTTTTTGCCGTCAAAAAGTCCGGATCGGAGCGAATCGTATACAGCTTCAAAGGAGGCGACGACGGCGAAGCGCCGTTTGCAAGCTTGATATCGGCCAATGGAGAGCTTTACGGCACGACATATTTTGGCGGCGGCAGCGACGAATGTAACGGCGGATGCGGAACCGCTTTCGAAGTCAGCACGTCCGGAACCGAGCGCATACTCCATGTATTCAAAGGCTATCCGCGCGACGGAGCGCATCCGCTTGGAGCATTGTTCGCCGCGAACGGGATGCTCTATGGCACGACGTGGCTTGGCGGTGGAGGCAGTTGCACGAATGGCTGCGGAGCGGCCTTCGAAATAAGTACGTCCGGCAAAGAGCGGGTGCTGCATAGTTTCAAAGGTGCGCCGGACGGCGAGAACCCCGGCGGCGGCCTCGTTAGCGTGAATGGCTCGCTCTATGGTACGACAACAGCCGGCGGAACGAGCGAAGCCTGCCCGCAATTTGACGGCTGCGGGACGTTTTTTTCGATGAGCGCCTCCGGCAGCGAGACGGTTCTTTACAGCTTCCCGGGCGGTCGAAATAGCGCGGAGCCGAACGGTGGCCTTTTGTCGCTCGACGGCCTCCTGTTTGATACGGCTGAAGGTGGCGACAAATGCCCGCCCTCTGGTCGGTGCGGTACAATTTTCGATCTAAGCGTGTCCGGCGAGGAGCACGTTCTTTACCGATTCAGACACGAGGGCTTTGCGGATCCCGGATCGCCGCTCGTTGCCAAGGATGGGCTGGTATACGGAACCAGGGGCGCTAACGGTGGTACATATAACTACGGAGCGGTCTACAGTATTGAACCCTAGCACTTGCGGGCTCAACCGCTCGATCTATCAAGCGCCTCTGCCGCGACTATAGCGGCCGCCATTGCGAGCTTGTGATCCTTGTTCCACGGCGGGCCGACAGCCCTCCGCGTGTGCACCTGGCTCGCCGCGCCCAATACCGTCTTCGCATCGTACCAGTGGACGGGCCAACCGCGCGCCGCGGCAGCGGTGGCCAGCGCCTTACGGTACATCACCCAGTCGGCGACATTCCGTGCACGGTAGTCCTTGATTCGCTCGGCAATTGTAGGCGGAAGCTGTGGGCAGGTACGAAGGGCAATGCCGAGGATAGGCCGCACGACCGTCGCGACAGCTTCCAGCGCAAGCACTGCGTGCCTCTCCGCGGAAACACGCACGCGCTCCACTAAAGCTACGGCCTCTTCCGGCGGGAGTCCCTGGCCTTCGTGGTGATGGGGAAGCGCCGGCAGGAACTCGTCGACAAGTTCTACGCGGCGGCGGTCGAGAAGCGTTCCATCGCGCGCCGCCGTCACTAGCACCGCCCAACCGCCGTGATCCGAAACCCCGATGATGCCACCGCTCTTCGACATGATGCCCCCCATCTCACGTCACAGCCTTCAGGGCTGGGCACGGCCAAACATGCAGCTTCGGATGCCGGC
>Ga0182024_10013141_pt1 | contig 16231 bp, 14 predicted proteins | sample P32metaG_FD_120480 | JGI IMG/M metagenome (GOLD analysis project Ga0182024, IMG submission 120480) | Permafrost microbial communities from Stordalen Mire, Sweden - P3-2 metaG (Illumina Assembly) | ecosystem: Environmental > Terrestrial > Soil > Wetlands > Permafrost | place: Sweden: Stordalen... | reverse complement strand
CGCCGTTGGTTGGCAACGCCGACAGGTACGTGACGAACGCCACGGCCCAGGCGCCCTGCAAGGATGATTGCCCCTCCGGCAGCGCCTGGACGCGCCAGATCGCATAGCGCAGGGTCAGACCCGCGGACAGGCATGCTGCGGCGATGCGGGCCAGGCGCGCCGCGGGATCGAAGATGGCAAGCAGCTCCTGCTTCTCCTCGATGCCGAGCTGCAGATTGGCGGCGATGGTGTCGCTCAGCTTGGCCGGCTCGTCCATGCGCACCGCGGCGATGATGGTCTCATAGTTGAGCGACTGCTGCAGCTTGACGTATTGCTCGAACAGGCCCGTGACGCGCTGCATCAGCTGCTCGGCCGCGGGCGTCATCTCAAACTGCGACTTGCCTACGCGCACGGTTGCGACGAAGAAGCCATCGCTGTCGTTGACCTCGATGGACTTGGCGCGCTCCACGCCTTCGACCAGCACCTTGATATTGCCGTCGGGCATTTTCACGCTTTGAACAATGTTGCAGATCGAGCCCACCTGGTAGATCTCTTTCGCGGTTGGCTCGTCCACGCTGGCATCGTGTTGCGTCGCGAGGAAAATTTTGCGGTCGCCGGTCAGCGCCTCCTCGAGCGCGCGGACACTCGACTCGCGGCCCACCACGAAGGGCGTCATCATGTAGGGGAAGATGACCATGTCGCGGATGGGCATCATGGGCAGCTTGCGCGGCTCGTTCTTGTCGCGGGCGACGGTCATTGTGCCTCCATGAGTATTGGACGCGCGAGGAGGGCTTCGGCTGCTGGGCTGGCAGGCTGGTTCATATTCGGATTGTACAGCCAAACCGGCCGCAACGGGGCGAGGTTTCGAAGAGATCAATCGGCTTGGAACGGGAACGGCGCCGGCTGTTAAGATTGTTCCTGGAGCGGTCCTATGAAGATCAGCACAGTGCGGGAGTTTCGGGACGATGCGGCGGGGATGCTGCGTTCGAAAGACCCGATTCTGGTGACACGCCGGGGACGGCTGGCCGGAATATTCTTTCCCCATCCTGAGGCCACGCTGCCTGTAGAACTAAAACGGGATTTGTTCGCCGTTCTGAGCGCGGAAGTTTCGCGGCAGATTCAGAAGCGCGGACTTGGCGAGGAAGAGATTCTGGCCGACTTTGAGTCCTGGCGAAAGAAGCGCCGTGAAGCTCGCAGCCGACGCTAATGTCCTGCTCTCGTGCGTGCTAGGCGGCCGTGCCCGGCTGGTCCTCGGCCACGCCGAGATTGAAGAAATATTTACGACCGGACCGACATTCGAAGAAGTAAGGGAATACGCCGTCCTGCTAGGCCGCAAGAAGAAGCTCGCCGCGGAGACAATGATGATGACGGTCGCCGCATTGCCCGTTTCGATAGCGGCCCCTGAAGTCTATGAGAAGGCAATCGACGAAGCGCGCGGACGAATCGAATGGCGCGATCCCGGCGATGTCGAAATACTTGCGCTTGCGATACACCTGAAGATTCCCCTTTGGTCGAATGACAATGATTTTGAAGACTGCGGGATCGAGAGGTACACGACGGCGCAGATTCTTCGCAGGCTCGGAATCTTCGAAACGAGCTGACCGCGAACTTTGCTTGCCCGACAGACCATCCTCACCTGAGGAAAGGGGCAAGCGTCAGCGGTCTGATCATGGCGCTAATTCACAGATGAAAAGCCCCAAGGCCGACTGCGTTGCCCAAGGTTGATTGCTCCAGCTGCTTGCTGATAAATCAGCCCGCTTTTTCCAGCAGACACAGCGACAGATCGCGGCGCTCGACCATATCCTTGGTGATCTCGAGGTCGCGGACGCGCTTGTTGTTGGGCAGGTGATACATCAGGTCGAGCATCAGCTCTTCGAGGATCATGCGCAGGCCGCGGGCGCCCACTTTGCGCGCCAGCGCCTCCCGGGCCACGGCGCCGATCGCCTCCTGCGTGAAGTGCAGGCGGACATTTTCGTACTCGAGCAGGCGCTGGTATTGCTTGAGGATGGCGTTGCGGGGCTTGGATAGAATCTCGATCAGCGCCGGCTCATCGAGCTCGTCGAGGATGCCCATCACAGGCAGACGCCCGACAAACTCGGGGATGAGGCCGTACTTGATCAGATCCTGCGGCTCGGTCTTGCGCAGCAACTCGGTATCGCGATGGGAGCGGGTGGTCGCCGCGTCCGCCTCGGCATCGGCTGCCTTGAAGCCCAGCGCTTTCTTGCCCACGCGACGGCCGACAACGCGCTCCAGGCCCACAAACGCTCCGCCGCAGATGAAGAGAATGTTGGTGGTATCGACGGCGGTGAACTCCTGGTGCGGATGCTTGCGCCCGCCCTGCGGCGGCACGTTGGCCACGGTGCCCTCGAGGATCTTGAGCAGCGCCTGTTGCACGCCTTCGCCGGAGACATCGCGCGTGATGGACGGGTTCTCGTCCTTGCGGCCGATCTTGTCGATCTCGTCGATGTAGATGATGCCTTGCTGTGCGCGATTCACGTCGCCGTCGGCGGCCTGCAAGAGCTTGAGGATGATGTTTTCGACATCCTCGCCCACATAGCCGGCCTCGGTGAGCGTAGTCGCGTCCACGATTGCGAAGGGCACGTCGAGCATCTTGGCCAGCGTGTGCGCCAGCAGTGTCTTGCCTGATCCAGTCGGCCCGATGAGCAATATGTTCGACTTCGCCAACTCCACTTCGTTGTTGCGCACGCGATTCATCTGGATGCGCTTGTAGTGGTTGTAGACGGCGACGGCGAGCTTCTTCTTGGTCTGGTCCTGGCCGATCACGTAGTCGTCGAGAAATCCCTTGACTTCCTGCGGCTTGGGCAGGTGGCCGGCGGTTGTGGCCGGATGAGCCGAGTCGCCGCGATCGTCTTCGAGGATCGAATTGCAGACGGCGACGCATTCATCGCAGATGTACGCGCGTGGGTAGTCGCTGGGCGAGGAGATCAGTTTCGCAACAGCGTCCTGCGATTTGTGGCAGAAGGAGCAGCGCAGTGCTTCTTCGGGTCCCGTGCGCGTTTTCATGGTTGAAGTCCCTTTGGACGACGAGTTAGCTGGGTTACGTTGCGCGAATCAAGCTACGCAACATTTTGAAGTTTGCTTTCGACGCGTGCCAGGCGCTCCAGAATATGGCTGTAGTTCTCCATCCTGTGCAGCGTGTCCAAAACCTGAGCCTGATTCCGTTCAATTTTGCCTTCAAGAGAATCGAACCGTTTGTCGACTCTGGCATCAAGCAACTCGAGGCGCTTTTCGACGGCGGCAAGCCGAGCATCGAGCAAGCGGACCTCCGGGGTGACGAAGTCCTGGATGAGCTGCCGGCCTTCTTCAACGAATCCCATGCTTCGGTCCTCCTCCGCCCGGTTCTTACGTGCGCGGCCTGTCGATGATTTCGTCGACGATGCCGTATTCCTTGGCCTGTTGCGAGTTCATGATGAAGTCCCGCTCCACATCGCGCTCGATGCGGTCCAGCGGCTGCCCGGTGTGCTTGGCGATCAATGTGTTGGTGATTTCCCTGATGCGCAGAATCTCGCGCGCGTGAATGTCGATATCCGTGGCCTGTCCCGAGAGCCCGCCCATGGAGGGCTGATGAATGAGAATGCGGGAGTTGGGCAGCGCGAAGCGCTTGCCCTTGGTGCCGGCCAGCAGCAGAAACGCGCCCATTGAGGCCGCCTGCCCGATGCAGTAGGTGACCACGTTGTTGCGGATGAACTGCATGGTGTCGTAAATGGCCAGCCCCGCGGTGATGGAGCCGCCCGGCGAGTTGATGTAGAGCTGCACGTCCTTCTCCGGGTCCTCGCCGGATAGAAACAGCATCTGCGCCACAATCAGGTTGGCAATCTGGTCGTCGATGGGCGTGCCGAGAAAGATGATGTTGTCGCGAAGCAGACGGGAGTATATGTCGTAGGCGCGCTCGCCCCGGCTCGTCTGCTCAACCACCATGGGAACCAATGCCATTGAGTGTTCTTCTCTCTCCGTTGAGGCCTCGTCCGCCCCGGTTTCAATTCATTGCGCCCGGCCCTGCTTCATCGGCTCAGGCGGACGTTGCGCTTCGCCTTTTCGCCGCCCTGACGAGGCAGCCTGTCGTGCTCGAAGTTCATGCAACCCCACGCTCGCAGTTCATACAAGCTAACGCAGTTCATGCAAGCCGGTCATACAGCATATCGGCAGTTTTTTCACGAAGCATTTGTTCACGGATTCTAACCAGCCCGCCGTCGGCAGTCAAACGCGCACGCAGCGTCTCCAATGGTTCTCTGGACTGCAATGCAGCCATTTGCAGCTCGCGGTCCAGTTCCTCATCGCTTACGGTGATGTTTTCCTCACGGGCAATGCGGTCGAGCAGGATCGCGCTCTTCACTTCGGCAATGGCGCTCTCGCGCTGCGCCAATCTGAGCCGCGCAAAGTCCAGCTTGCGCATCTGCTCGGTTTCCATGCCCTGCGCCGCCAGCGCGCGCAAACCGCGGTCCAGGCGCGCGTCAATCTGCTCCTGCACCATGGATTCCGGCACCGGGAACGAAAAGCGCTCATTCAACGCCGCGAACAGCCGGTCTTTTGTCTCGCCCCTTATCGCGCGGCTCTTGCGGCTGCTCAGGTGCTCGCGCACGCGGGCTTCAAGATCGGCAAGATTCTCATAGGTGCCGAGCTCCATCGCAAAGTCGTCGTCCAGCACCGGCACGGTCCGCTTCTTGATCGCCTTGACCTCGACCTCGTAGGCAACCGTCTTGCCGGCCAGCTTGGCCTCGGCATAGTCGGCCGGATAGATCACCTCGGCCTTCAGTTCCTGGCCGGGCTTTGCTCCGCGCAGCGCCCCAGAGAACGCCTCCACCGTATCCTTGCCGCCGATCTCAACCAGCGTGTCCTGGCCGCTCACAGTTGGCGCGTCCGCCGCACCCTCGATCAGCCCCGTATAGGTGATCTGCGCCCAGTCGCCATCGACGAGCGCGCGATCTTCCTCGACAGGCTCAATGGTGGCGCGGGACTGGCGCAACTGCTCGAGCTCGCGCGCAAACTCTTCGTCGGTAACATCGACCGAAGGCTTCTCCACCGTGACGCTCTGATAGCCCTCGATGGAAAAATCGGGAACGAATTCGAACACTGCCTTGACGTGCAGCGGGGCGCCGTCTTCAACCGTCAGCTCGGTTACCTGCGGCTGGCCAACGGTCCGCACGCCCAGCTCGCGAACCGCCTGGTTAAACCGATCGGGAAGCAGGCCGTCGATCACATCCTTGCGAATCTCGGCCGCATAGCGGCGCTTGATCACCGAGTCGGGAACCTTGCCGGCGCGGAAGCCGGGAATCTTCGCATATTTCTGATAGTTCCTGACCGTGTTGCGGAAGGCCTTTGAGACCTCTTCGGCGGGAATGTCGAGAACCAGTTCGCGCGTGCACTCGGGATTGAGCACCGGGCCGTGCTGGTGGTCGTGGTCATGATCGTGGCCTTCGTGATCGTGGCCGGCGTGGTCGTGACCTGGGTGGTCGTGATCCGCGTGATCGTGGGGATGGGGGGCCTCAGCGGTCTCCGGCTGAGGGTCGTTTTCGAGAGTGTCCGTAGAACTCAACGTTATGCCTTCCAGGTTCGCCGTGGCGAACCGAACCACCAGCCATAGAGGGCCGGTAAACAGACCCATCGGGCCAGCGCTACGGGCCAAGCCTGTGCGCCGTGGAGCCGGGGGAAGTGTCTCATTTCATGGTAAGGGGGATTGCTCCATAGGGTCAAACGGCCGCGGCGCGATTCCGGCGGCTGGGGAACCGCAAAGTCACGTTACTGGTCAGTGACCTCGGTCTTACGGCCGGCAGACGGAACAAGCGGTGCTGCGGAGCGCTGCTCGGCGCCGGTCTTGGGCGCAGGGGGATCCATTCGCGATGGTTCGCCCGCAGCCTGCAATTGCGCTTGGCTGACGCATGTCTGTTGACCGGCCCGCTGCGCAAGACCCAGTGGCGACGGGCATTTCAGCGATATTTTGGGCGAATCGGGGCCCGGGAAAACGCCCCGAATGCGTGACGCCAACTTTCCCGGCGAGGGCCAGGAAAGCGCTGGATTGGCGAGAATTCAATTACCAGATCGGCGTATTCATTTGTAGTCCTGTCAAAACGGGAATTCTCTGCGCACTGCAACCATAGTCCAACCCCACGTTGACCAAAGTTGTAGTCAGGCGGCGGGCGGAATTGCGATCGTGCCGGCGAAGGATGCCGTTCGCGAGCGCGCGGCCGATCCATCCGTTGCGGCACGCACCCCGATTGTCGCGCGTCTCTCAATCGTTGCAAGACTCCGGCGTGTCCGTTTTCCGGAGTAGAATCGGGCGGAGAAAGGAACACCGTCACCATGCCGTTTATCGCTCGCTGTTTTGCCGTTGGTTTCTTGATGCGGCCCTCAAATCATGTTGGAGTTTCCCATCCTTGCGCCAGAAAAAAGGCGCAAGGATGGGGCACCCAGTGTAAGAATTTATGGGCCGGATCATTGAGCCGCGCTCTGCTGGCCGGCCTTATCGCAGCCTTGCCCGCCGCGGCGCTGGCGCAGACTCAGCCGGCGCCACTGCGCGTGGCCATCGTGGGGCTGGAGCACGGCCATGTGGAGGGCTTTCTGGCCGCCCTGCCACAGCACCCGGACGTGCAACTGGTGGGCATCGCCGATCCCGACCCCGGGCTCTTCGCCAAATACAGCAAAAAATATGGGCTGGCCGATGCGCTCTACTACCCGAGCGAGGCCGGCATGATCGAGAAGACGCGCCCCCAGGCGGTGCTGGTCTACACCTCGATTGGCGAACATCGCCGCGCCATCGAGATCGCCGCGCCCTACGGCGTGTCGGTGATGGTCGAGAAGCCGCTGACGCTCTCGCTCGACGACGCGCTGGCCATCCGCCGCACCGCGCGGCAATATCACATCCAGGTGCTGGTGAACTACGAGACCACGTGGTACGCGAGCAACCGCGCGGCCTACGAAGATATGGAAAATCATCGTATCGGCGACATCCGGCGCGTGGTCATTCACGACGGGCACCAGGGTCCGAAAGAGATCAACGTGCCGCCCGAGTTCCTCAAGTGGCTCACCGATCCCGCGCAGAACGGCGCCGGCGCCCTGTACGACTTTGGCTGCTACGGCGCCGACCTGATGACGTGGATGATGCATGGCGAAGCGCCGCTGACCGTGACCGCGGTGACGAATCGCGACAAGCCGCAGATTTATCCGAATGTGGACGACGACGCCACCATTGTGCTCGCTTATCCGCGCGCGCAGGCCGTGATACAGGCCTCGTGGAACTGGCCCTTCAGCCGCAAGGACATGGAGGTCTACGGCGCCACCGGCTACGCCATCACTGTCGGCCCGGACAAGCTGCGCCTGCGCTACGAGCACGACAACGAAGAGCGCCTGACCACCGCGCCGGCGCTCAGCCCCCCCGAGAACAATTCGCTCACCTATCTCGCCGCCGTGCTGCGCGGAGAGATCAAGCCCAGGGGCGACCTGACCGCGCTCGACACCAATATTGTGGTGATGCAGATTCTGGATGCGGCCCGCGAGTCGGCGCGCACGGGAAAGACTGTGCGGCTGTCGAGGCTGGAGGATTAATCGGCGGGCGGTGCGGACGGGACGTCCGCACGACAGCCGGCCAGGAGGCCGGCGCTACCGTCAATTCGACTTCATTTGACATGGCTCCGCTTTGCCGTGGATTATCCTTGCAACCCCTTGCCGGTGTCATGACCAAACTTTGTTCAACATGTGCATCCGAGATTCCTCCAGACTCCCAGTCCTGCCTGAGTTGCGGCGGCACAGCGCTTGCATTGGAGCCAATCACCGCGCCTGTTGAGATCGTCCCGCCGTCCGCTCCCATGTTCGCCACCAGAGACCATAGGGAGGGTTTATCAGGCTGGCTGATCCTGGTGGGAATCGGCCTCGTGATTGCGCCATTCAGAATCCTGTTTATCATCTTCGGAACCAACCTTCCATTCCTCCTCGGCAGCAATTACCAGGCTTATCTCAGCAGTCATCCGGGAACCGCGGTGCTGGCGGGATCCGAGGTCCTTATCAACACCCTCTTTTTCACGAGTTTGCTGGCCCTCAACTATCTCTTTTTCAAAAAGAAGAAGAGTTTTCCGACCTACATGATTCTGTATCACTTGCTGAATGCCATTCTTCTTTCCATCAATCACATAGCCTTTCAGATGATGCACCCAACGGCGAATCTGTCCGCCGGACTGAGGACAGTTGTGCAATCCATCCTGGGGGCGCTCATCTGGATTCCGTATTTCCTGGTGTCGCGGCGGGTAAAGGCCACGTTTGTCCATTGACGGGACTTGCCGCGACCGTTTCATGGCGCTACAATTCGTGCACAACTTCAGCTCGATCCCGAATCGATCAGACATCCACCCAATCCGCCGGATAAGGTTCCCAACTCCCATGCATCTCCAGGAGGAATTATGAGTTTCAGCAACCCGCGCGCCATCGTCTGCGTAGCCGCTCTGGCTCTGCTCGTGTTTTCACCCATTCCCGCGCGTTCGCTTCCCGCGCACAACGTTCCCACCGGCCTGGCCGTTGCCATGGACCAGGGCCGCGTGGATCCCGCCAAGGAAATGAATCTCACGGTGGCGCTGAAGATGCACGACCGCGCCGGCTTCGACAAGGTGGTCGAGGACCTCTACGATCCGGCCTCGTCGATCTTTCACCAGTGGCTGACCGACAAGGACTTTGAGAAGTACGCGCCCACGCAGGCCGAGTTTGAGACGGTGAAGAACGAGCTGGTCCGGCAGGGATTCAGCGTGGTCTCTTCCGATCCGCTGCGCCTCTCCATCCGCGTGCATGGAACCGCCGCGATCGTCGAAAAGGCCTTTCAGACCGAGCTGCACACGTTCTCCTATAACGGCCGCACCTTCCAGGCGCACGTTCGCGACGCGCAACTGGCCGGGCCGGCCGGCGATCTGGTCGAGGGCGTGTCGGGAATCGAGCGCCACCAGTCGCGCCCGCAGTTGAGCTATGTGAAAAACCCGCTCACCGGCAAGCAGATGTTCAAAATGCCGCTCAAGACCAGGGAGAGCCTGGCCTCATTTGCCGCTTCGCTTACCGATACGCCGCTGACGAAGGCGGCAACCGTGAGTTGGACCGGGAGCACGGCTGCCAGCTACAGCGGGATGGAGTACTGCGCCAACGGCGACACGGGCGGGTTCACTCCGGCCCAGCTGGAGGCTCACTACGGGTTGACCTCGCTGATCAAGGAGGGCTACAACGGCGCCGGCCAGACCATCGCGCTGGTGGAGGGCTACGGTTACCCCACCGCCGAAGCCGATGCCAACGCGGCGGCCACGCTGTTCGGGCTGCCCGCGCTCACGTCGTCGAACTTCTCGGTCATCTATCCCGAGGGACATCCGCTGAATCCGAATGCCGGCGATCTATCCGGGTGGGATGTGGAGATCGCGCTCGACATCCAGTCGGCGCACGCCATCGCGCCTGGAGCCAAAATCCTGGTGGTGGCCTCGGCCGGCCAGGACAACGAGGACCAGCTCAACTCGCTGAGCTACATCCGATCCAACCACCTTGCCAAGGTGGTCTCGAACAGTTGGGAGAACGACGATGAGATCCTGTCCGGCGTTCTGGAAGAGAACGCCTTCACGACCGTGCTGGAAACCGGAGCAGCCGCCGGCATCGCGTTCCAGTTTTCGAGCGGCGACAGCGGCGATCTCGGCCTGGGAACGCCCGTCGGAGTCGTCGGCCTGCCCGCCAACTCGCCGTACGTGACCGCGGTTGGCGGCACGAGCGTTCTCAACAACCCCTACAACACCGATAATCAGCAGGTCGTAACCGGCTGGGGCAACGACCTGGTCTATCTCTACGTCTACGGCGTGTACGACCCGCGTGAGGGCTACTATTTCGGCGGCGCGGGCGGCGGCCAGAGCCAGTACTTTACCAAGCCCCAGTGGCAGAGCGCGCTGCCGGGCTCCTGGCGCCAGGTGCCGGACGTTTCCGCGCTGGCCGATCCGTATACCGGGTTTGCCCTGGTTGTAACCTCCGGCGGAACCCAGTATGGCGAGGTGGTGGGCGGCACCAGCCTGGCCAGTCCCGTGTTTACGGCAACCTGGGCCATCGCCGACCAGTGGAACGGCGCGCCCCTGGGACAGGCGGCTCCGATTGTGTCGAAGCTGACGGCGGGACACATTAGGGATGTAGTGCCGCCCGCCTCCAGCCTCGATCAGTACGACGTCAAGGGCTCCATTACCGACTCAAGCGGCACGCAGACTGCCAATTCCACGCAGATTTTCACCCAGGCGCAGAATGAAGACGACTATCCAAACGATCTGACTCTCTATTCGCAGAAGGCGTTCTTGAGCGCGATCTGGCCTGTTCCCGGCAACAACGGCAATTTCGATCTCGCGGTCAGCTTTGGCACCGACTCGTCGCTGACGGTCAAGTCCGGATGGGACAACGTGACCGGCTGGGGCGAGCCGAACGGGCTTCCGTTCATCGAGGGCGTGACCGGCAAGACGACCGGAGCGCCGTTGGATAAGAAATAGCCGGCAAACAGATGCACCAACAGGAAGCGCGCCGGGCAATCGCCCGGCGCGCTTCGTTTTGCGGTTTGCAATCGGTCGACGCGCCTTTACAGCGCAAACACCTTCAGGCGCACGTGCCACTCGGTGGTCTGGCCGGGCTTGAGCGTCACCATGCCGGTATCGGTGTCGCCCCACTCCTTGCCGAACGGGTCGCCGAAGTTGTACTGGTGCTCGATGGCCACAAACTTTGCCGTGGGCGGCGCATACATCTGGATGGCCTTGATCTCCGGCGATAGCCCTTCGATATTTACGGCATAGTGGGCGGCGGGATCGATAATGCGCACCGTGGCAGCTTTGTTGTCCCAGGTAATGTGGTTCCAGTTGTCGTCGAAGAAGTTGGTCCCCAGCGGAGCGCCGGCCGTTCCGCGAAAGTCGAAGCGCGTGCCCTCGACCGGCAGCAACTTGCCGGTGGGGAAGACATTGTCATAGCCATCGACCTCGGCGATGCGATCAGCCGGAATGCTGATCCTGACCTGCGACCGGTCGCCCGAGGGCAGGTTGAAATAGGGGTGCCAGGCGATGGCCATGGGCTCGTCCTCTTTGCCGACGTTGCGGGCTTCGACCTTCACGTCCACGGCTTCGGCGGTGAGCCGTATCTTGATCATCAGCTGGGTCTTCGAAAGCCAGTGGCCGCCAAAGTCGCCCGCGCGGATGACGCCCGAGGCTTCCTGTCCGCCCTTCACGTCATCCACGCTGAAGTCTTCGGTCTTCGACTTCAGGATGAGCCCGTGCATGGCGTGGCGCTCGGCAGTGGGCAGCTTGCCGATGTTGTTGGCAGGCAAAGTGATGGTGTGGCCTTCCCACTCGGTTGTGATCGTCTTGCCGTCGGCTGAGAGCTTGCCGCGAATGCGATTGGGGTAGGGAACCAGAAAGGCCGCGCCCAGCCGGTAGCCGAGGTCGCCGTTCGCTGTGTCCTGCTCGTCGAGCATCTTCTTCGCGGTGGCAAGATCGGGCGAGGCCAGCACGTCGACGTTGCCCTTGCCGGGGAAGTTGGCGGTGATCTGAAAGATCTCCATGCCGCGGCCGGGAAGAATGGTGACGCTGGTGAACTCCGGCTTGGTGGTGCTCACCGCCTTGCGGTTCATGACGGCGATTTTCTGCCCGCCGATTTCGGTAACGGCCTGTGCGTGGCCGGCCAGCACCACGGCGCCCGCCATCATGACCGGCAGGAGGTAGGGCAGCACTTGAAGTGCGCGAACCAATAGCTTCATTTTTGTCCCGTCCCTGGATATCGAAATGATTTCTCCGGGATGGATGCTGCGGCGAAGACAGCTCGCTCCGCGACGCACCAAAGCGCATTCCGGATTCGGTGCCATTCTACGCCACGCGGCCATTTGTCGCGCTGCGCGTGCTTATTTTGATGCCGACGCAATCAGCAGCTTCCAGTTCACATAATCCGTCTTTTCCAGCGTGCCCAGAGCGTTCGTCAGGTATTCCAGGCGCGCGGTCGCGGGCGTTTTCGTCTCGGCGCGATCGGCCAGGAAATAGGGCGGCATGGTCTGCGAGTAAAGCTTCACAGTGGCACTGACGTTGCCCGCATCAGCGCCCTGCGGCAGCGCGATCTCGTAGCGCACAATCGACTGGCCCTTGCCGGCCCTGTAGACCGGATCGTGGGCCGCATCGCCCTTCGGCAAGGTCGCTTCAAGATACGGCTCGGGAATCGTCAGGCCGGGCGGGCCGGTCTCCGACCACCCGATCGGCAGCAGCCGGTTGTCTTTGATCTCGTGATCGCGCCGCGTAAATTCGGTAGTGAACTGGTGATTGACGTCCTGCGTCAGCTCCTCGTAAATCTGCACCTGGTCGCTCTTCGAAATAAAGTGCTCCTGGTCGAAGTGCGGCTGATATTGGCCGTTCTTGAACGACTCGGTGGGCAGCACCTGCCCGCCCATGTCGGTGATCTGCCCCATCGCGTTGGTAGTGCCGGATCTGAAGAACGACTTGCCGGCCACAGTGGCATCGAGCTCGAGAAATGCGCGCCGGAAGCCGACCCCGCTGGGGAAGCGATGGCCCGCCTGGTTGGTCACCGTCACTTCAACGATCAGCTTGTTGCCCTCGATCTCCCACTTGCTGATTTCGACATTGGCGGTGATGGTCTTCGCCTGCGTGACCACGTTGTCCGACGCGTCATTCAGATCCGTGGTGAGGCCCGTCATGTAGTCCGACAGCCGCACGCCGAGCACTTCATTGTTCAACTGCTCGTTGACCGGCTGCAGGAACATCTGCAGCAGGAAGCCGTTGGCGCCGAGCAGCTCGTGGCGCTTGTAGCCGGTTTCGCGATAGCGGACATCGATATCGTCGGGCTTGGCCAGATGATCGGTCTCCGCATAGGTCTGGTCCTGCACAATGGCGATCTTGTCCTTGATGGCGGGCACGTCGATGCTGTTATGCGCGTTTGCGTAGCCCGAAGGCATGTGGCAATCCTGACAGGTCTTCGGCGTCGCGCCCACGGAGCCGTATTCGTTGCGATATTGGCTGTTGAGCCACTCGGGATATGTGGCCTGCTCAACCGACATCTCTTTCGGATTCGGACTATCGAGCACCGGCAGCAGGATGGTGTGGCAGGTGCCGCACATCTGCGCCGACTGAATGTAGGCGTCGTGCTTCGGCTTGACGTTGAGGCCGGTCACCATGGGGTAGGTCGTGATCTCGTCGTCTTTGAACGGCCCGTGAAGTTCATCGGCCGGAGTCAGGTTGAAGACGCCGTTGATCTGATGCTCAAGAAAGTAGGGAAGGCTCGGATTGGCCGGCGCCTGCATGCGATGGCACACCTCGCAACTGATGCCGTCGCGGGCCAGGCCGCCATACTTGAAGCCCTCGCTCGCCGGATCGGCGTCATAGACGAAGTCCACCTTGAAGTCCTGTTTCGGATGCTCGGCCGCGAACGACTTCTTGCCCATGGCGCCGTGGCAGGTTTCGCAGGTGTCGATCACGCCCTGCTTCTTGGCCGGCACTTTCAGGTAGGCGAGCTCGCTGTCGAGCTGCGAATAGAAGACCGGATCGCGCCCGGCCAGGCCCATCGGCGACCAGCGCCACTCGCCGTACTGCGAGATGTTGACTGTCTTCGGTTTGGCCGGCGGCGAGGACGCAACCACCATGGTGGGGCCGACTGCGTTGCCTGCAAGTCCGCCATGACACCCGAGGCACTGCGCCGAGGTCACAAAGCCCGGCGCGTTGCCGGTTGTTCCTTTGGGCGCGGCAACGAGATTGTCGAAGGTCTCGGGCGGCATCTCCTGAATCGACGGCGCTACGGTCAGCATTCCAACATGGAGCGCCTGCACATCCTCCTGGATCGCCGCATTCTGCTCGTGCGTCGGAAAGAGCGCTGGAGCGATCGCTTCCTCCTGCGGCAGCGCCTGCGTGGCACTGATCCGATTGGCCGCCGACTCGAGGGAATCGATCAGGCCCGGCGCGTTGCCGCAAGCTTTGGGCGGAATGACCGTTGGAATCGCCCGCCAGCCGTCGTCGACGCGGTACTGCAGCGGCCAGCCCGGCGCGCCCTCGATATTGGTGAGCGAGGCAAACGTGAGCTGGCTTTCAGAGGAGGAGTGGCAGCGCAGGCACATCAGTCCATAGCCGCCGTTGGGATACTGAAACTTGTTGGTGAAGCTCATCGACGTGGAAGGCTTGGTGCCGTTCCACACCTCGACCCAGAACCAGCCGTCGAGCGATGCCTTGGAGTTGCGGATCATGATCGTCCAGTCGTTGGAGCAGCCAAGATCCTTGTTGGGAATGTCGCGGTAACGCGCGGCCGGCACAGGGTTGAACTGTTCCTTGATCATGACCGCCCCGTCGGGAATGTCGCCCTTGCGGCCATCGAGCAGCCAGTTTGACACCTCGGGCGAGTAGTAAATGTGCACCGGCAGATGCACGATCGACGCGGTGCCGCCGATCAGCGGGCCAGTGTCGCGCACCCACTTGTCCCGGCACCAGCCGAGATTGCGGTAGTCGAGCGTGCTCACGTAGGCGAGCAGGGCTTTCTCAAATTGCATCGGCTCGCCGGCCGGCATGTTTGCGGGGAGTTGGAATGCCGCGGGGACGGGCTGCCCGTTCGGACAGGGGTTCGGGGTTTGCTGCGCGTGTGCGGCAGCAGCTAACAACAGCACGACAGCAATCGGAAAAGATCGCATGGGACCATTCCTCGCATGACTGGGATTTCAAGGGTTGCGGATGCCGCTTGTGGAAAGCAACCTAAGTCTGCTGGAGGACTGGTTTCCTGTCAAGAACGAAATGGATGCCTTTGTTTCACTTGCAGGCACGTGCCACGCCGCCGCGCTCCGGTCTTGATATACTTCTTGAGTGGATTTGCGCAGCGGCTTCGCGCATTGCTATTACAGCTTGCTTCAAGAATGCGTTTTGTGTCAGGGCATGACTTTAGTCGTGCCGATGACGACCGAAGAATGGCGGGCTTTAGCCCCTGCGGGATTGCGACCGGAACTCGTTCGCCATTCTTGCTAGATATTGAACCTACAGGTGCGGGAGTAGTTCAGTGGCAGAACGTCAGCTTCCCAAGCTGAATGTCGCCGGTTCGATCCCGGTCTCCCGCTCCATAAAATCAAGGTTTTACGAAGAAACCCTCTCCACACCCTGGCCGCTTTCAACGCGCGCCTTGATATCCGCGTACGCCGCCTCGATGAGCCGGTGAAGCGATGCGGCATCTGGCGCTGCCCCCGGTCGCAGCTTCACATGGCGCATTCGCTTGCCGGCGCCTTCGAGTAAGCGGGCCGGATCGGGCAGCGCCGCGCCGTGAAAGAACCCCACGTTGACATGCGAAGTGAACACATTGACATAGCCGAACGGCGCATCGCCCAGGCAGGCCACCGGACAGCCGTCATGCAAGAGCTCGCGGACCTCGTCGCCACACTTTCGCATCGCCTCAAACCACTCAAGCGCGAGGTCTCCCAATTCACCTTTGTGCGCCTTCAGCCACGCATCGATGGCTGGATCGCGCTCCCGAGTTCCATTGAATCGCAGGAAGTCCGTTTTCATTGAGGCTCCAGGCTCTCTGCCCGACAAGAGGTAGCTCGAAACCTAACCCGCCCACGGCTTTGTTCTGGTTCGAGCCTCGGCCACCCGAATGTCATGGTCAAGCGAACATATGCATTTGTTCATGTTTCAGCGATTGGATTCGATCAAAAAGTTTGATTTTTTCGTCAGCTTTTCGCTTGGCGTGCTCGGACATATACGAGACCAGTTCTTCGAGCTGTTCGACAGTCGATACATCCTTGAATATTCTTGCTTTATTTACGAAAACTGCGGACTTCTTCTTTCGCGCAAGAAGCTCCAAGATGTTGCTGAGCGTACCGGTGCTCTTTGTATCCCAAACCATTAGACCGAAGTCCGCCACTTCCGCCATGCGAATGTCTTTAGCGGTGAAGAACGCACGCGTTCCCTCTAAATGGCTCGTCTCCACACGGTGAACGGGCCAGTTGCCCACGTTGTTCCTGGGGCGTTCTCCGCTACAATAGACCGTAGCTCTCGATGATCCGTGATTGAAAAGATAAGCTTGGATCGAGGTATCGGCGCCATCAGCATCGCCCACCACGACTTCAAAGTTCTTCGCCAAGATATTATCGATGCAGAGCTTGACCTTGGGGTCAAGGTGCTTGATGTTCATCGAACCGGCAACGAAAACTTTCGTATTCATTCATGACCTCCACGTCAGCGCCGCTATGTAGATTCTCCCTACTTTGGGGCAAGTGCGCAACACCTTGCAGGCCGTT
>Ga0182024_10013140_pt1 | contig 16232 bp, 13 predicted proteins | sample P32metaG_FD_120480 | JGI IMG/M metagenome (GOLD analysis project Ga0182024, IMG submission 120480) | Permafrost microbial communities from Stordalen Mire, Sweden - P3-2 metaG (Illumina Assembly) | ecosystem: Environmental > Terrestrial > Soil > Wetlands > Permafrost | place: Sweden: Stordalen... | reverse complement strand
CTGATATGATTCCCGGGTGTTGAACAGACGATCCTTGCTCAAAGGTCTCGCCGCGCTCCCTCTGTCCGCATCCGTCTTGCGCGGCGCAGTGCCGCTAGGGAAAGTCAAGATCACCGGCTTTGAGATCCACAAAGTCTCCGTGCGCTGGCGCGATCTGATGTTCGTCGAAGTGCACACGGACGCGGGGATCACAGGGCTAGGCGAGGCAACTCTCGAAAGCCGTACCGACATAGCCGAATCTGTTTTGCGCTGGCTTGAACCGGAGTATGTGGGGCTCGATCCCGCCGGTCCGGAGGAGCACTGGGATCGCGTCTACTATGTGGCGACACGCTGGCGCAACGGTCCGGCGCTGATGACTGGCCTCTCCGCCATCGACATGGCGCTCTGGGATATCGAAGCGAAGCGTTTGGGAGTGCCTTTGTGCAGGTTGCTTGGCGGACCGATCCAGAACAATTTGCGTGTTTACTTCACCCATTGGGACGCATCCATTCCAAAAGACAAACGCGACATCGGCGCGGTGACGGAGCTGGCTGCGCGCACCCGCGAACAAGGCTGGACGGCTATCAAGTACACCCTGCCGCAAGCGGAGAGGGAACTCGAGCGCATCGATAAAGACGTCGCCGAATTGGCCGCGATCCGCAAAGTCTTCGGATCGCAGGCGGATATTGCGCTTGAGTGTGCGGAGACGTTCACGGTGCGCTCGGCGATTCAGATGGCCAACGCCATCGCGCCCTATCATCCTCTATTTATGGAAGAGCCGACATGGCGCGAGAATCCTGCCGGCCTCGGGGAAGTGGCCGCGAAGAGCCCGGTTCCCATTGCCACCGGGGAAGGGCTCTTCTCGCGCTTCGAGTTCAAGCAATTGCTCGATGTGAAAGGCGCGTCGATCATTCAGCCGGATGTGATGCATGCGGGCGGGGTCACAGAACTGCGCAAGATCGCAAACATGGCGGAGGCCTACGGGGTAGAAGTCGCCCCGCACCAGTGCAGCGGACCAATTGCGCACATGGCGTCGATGTCCACCATGTCAGTGTGCCGCAATTTCGTGATCCACGAATGCGAAGGCGCGGATAACGACTTGTTCACCGAGATGACCGAAGGCACCTACCCGACCCAAAAGGATGGCCGGGTTCGGTTGCCGGAGGCTCCAGGGTTGGGGATCAAAGTCAATTTCGCCGAGTTCGAGCGCAAGTGTCCCTACAAGGCGATTCGATCGCGGGCACAGGTGAAGCTGTAGGCGCAGCGCTCACTTCGTTCGTTCTCTCCACTTTGCGTCTGCCAGCACAACGGACGTTTCAATCTGGCGTTCGGGAATAGACCAATACCGTTTGAGGAGCCGATTCTTTTCCTGAGCACCAACTACCTGGAATCCATGCCTCTCGTAAAAGCGGATCGCCCACACCGCATCAGCCCAGGTTCCGATCAACACTGGACTTTTGGCCAGCTCGCGCAAATGAGATAACAGGTGTGCTCCGATCCCTCGCTTCTGGTGGCGGGTCTGAACATAGGCGTGCCGTATGAGGGTTACGTCTTGTACCTGTTGAAGACCCATGACGCCTAACAACGTTCCAGTCTCCTCGTAGCCCCAAAACACCACGCCATCCGCAATTTCATGGCGCAACTTCTGCAGAGACATGTACGGTTCCGTCCAGCAATCTGCGGGGATGACGTCTTTGTACGCCTGGGCGCCATCGTTGATGATGGTCCAAATTAGATCAAGATCTAAGTCGTCACAACGGCGGATCATAAGTTGGTTTGATGCCAGGGTCATCGCCGTGACTTCCGGGATAGCCGATCGGTGCCGCTCACCTGATGGATGCGGGAGACCACAGTCGTTGATTGTAGCTCTAAGCCGATACGGAGGGTGAGTTTTACCGAGTAAAGTCAGCCGTGAAGCGGTGCTCGCGGCGTTCAGAGGTGGTACCAGTGATCGGCTCCGAAACCAAGGCCTAGGGTGATGATCGCCTGGCCCGGAGCAATTCGTGCTTATGATCGACGAGGCACAGTCCAAGCTTCGAGTTGGTGACGCCGGAAAATGTAGCCGCCGCGCACTCTGCCGGTTTGCAAGTCATGCCCTACACTGTCGATAAGCCTGAGGAGTGGCAGAAAATGGTCGACGCGAAGGTGGATGCGATGATTACCGACGATCCCGAAGCGTTGGTTATCTGGTTGCGAAACCGTTCCCTGCATCCCTGAAAGCGCACTAATTTGAGTTAATCGAGTAACGGACCACGAGCCCCTCGACATAAATCACGTCCACGCGGCGATCGCCGTTCGAATACTGAAAGGTTTGTGTTTTCAATCCTTCGGGCGAAACAGATTCCGATACCTTCTGTCCTGGCCCGAATAACTTAGCGACATCGTCAATATGCATGCCCCGCTTCAGTTGGGCGGTAGCAGGGATTGCGGGATCGCCGGCAACGTTCGCCGCGGCAGGCGGGGCAGCTCCCGCGTCTTGAGGAGCGCCGAAACTCACGTAGTCCGCGAGCAGCTTCATAATCGCATCGGGGTTCTTTTGGTCCGCAGGGATCGAGCCTGACCACCTCAGGTTGAAGCGCGAGCCGCCGCGCGTGCGATCGTCCGCTACCTTTTGCGCTTTGATTTGGCTGGCGATTTGAGCAGCGTTACGATTGTCGGCTTCCTGCCGCTCCCGGCGGGATCGCTCGCGATCGAGGTCCCGCTGTAGCTTCCGTTTGAGGTCGGGATCGTCGGTGTTGGCGATCTGCCTTTCCAGATCCTTCTCGTAAGCGCTCTTTTCGACTGGCCGGGCTGTGACCGTGGAGTCGGAGTCATCTCCGAATGTACCAAAACCGCCACCGTCCAGCTGAAACTCGATCCGATCATCTTTTACGACAATCCCTGTAACTCTGGCGGTATCGCCCTTGCGGATCGCGGCGCCGTAGGTCTTAATCCGACCGGAGTACTCTTTCCAATCCATAGGGATGTCTTTGTTGAAACGAAGATCGACGCCCTTCTGGCTGCCGGGCATGTCGATCTTCAACACGACCTCCTTGCCGGTGAAATAGGTCACAAGAGGGGAGGGACTACTCTGGGCGCTCAATGACAAGGTACAAAGCGCCATGGCGAGGATTACTACCCTGCGTGCCGATCGAAACACGTCTCAATCTCCTGGTTTGGTAAGGGATGATGATATGCGAGCTGCGGTCTGCGCTCAACGGATTATTGCAACCAGCCGGTTGCTGATTTGTTATTCGGGTCGCCCGACTTTCAACGTCGATAGACGAATCGGGTTCACAACAACATCAGTTTGTAGAACCGTACCCCAGGGACCGGATTGTCATTAAACCTCCCCGTCTCCTCAAACCCCAGCGATCGATAAAGTTCGCCCGCTTCGGGCATAGCCTCATTCACTGTATCGAGCACCACCGCACCGTACCCGTGCGACCGCGCCCACTCGATAGCACCAACAACCAACCCGCGCCCCAGACCGAGTCTACGAAAACGCGGCTCGACCCACAGCCGCTTCATCTCGCCGGCACGCGTCCCGTCCGTCAGCATTCTCTCCGCGATCGCGACACAGCCGGCTGCCTCGCCTTGAATGCGCGCCAACAGCAGGTCTGCCTCCTTCTCTAGATACTTGCCCGGCAAGTCTCGAAGCTCGGTCTCGTAACCCGTAATGCATACGCCGGCGGAACCCGAAGGAGAAGCGGCCAGATACCGGCCATAGTTCGTTAGCAGCGCGCGCGCCTCCTCGGTATCCTTTGGCCAGCGCGCGACGGCGATATCGTATTTGGCTGACATACGCTGTTCCCATCAGCTTACATTGCACAAGATCCCGCGATGTCCATAGAATCGTGACCATGAAGATATCGGCGCGTAATCAATTGCGAGGCAAAGTAGAAGACATTGTTCTTGGTGTTGTGACGGCGAAGGTCGCGGTTCGCGTGGGTGAGAATCTCATCGAGAGTGTCATCACTCGGCAAAGTGTGGAGGATCTGGGCATCAAGGTAGGGGATGAGGTCACGGCAGTCATCAAGTCAACCGAGATCATGTTAATGGTGGATTAGAGCGCATCCAACCCGACCCGGACGGGTCCCCCGCGTTCGCCTTGGAAGGTGTGAAGAAATCTTCCTTAGAATTTTTCCCATTTATAATGAAGCACCCATGGTCCGTTGGTACAGGAAAATCCTCAGGTGAGGTTTCTTCACACCTCATGGTGCACCCGGCTACTATTGCCGCTCTGCCTTACCTCTGCGCAACGGGCAGAGTTGGATTACCCTCGTTTGTCTTGATGTAATTTCCGTATCCCACGACCATCGTCGAAGCCACCAGAAACGCCAGGCCGATGCCAACCATGCTGCGCGCGCGTACGCTGGTACCGCGCCACTCCTTGAGCGCAAAGCCCAGGATTGTCGCGAAGATGATGATGCTGGCCATGTGTAGCGTCCAACTCGAGAAGGCGTATTGGCCCATCTCCGTTTCACCCATGCTGTAGAAGAAAAACTGGAAATACCAAATGACGCCGGCCAGCGCCGCGAGCGAATAGTTGTTAAAGAGCAGCCTGGCCGCGATCCGGCCGCGCGTCAGTTCAACATGTGCTCGATCTTCGGGATCGGTCTCCGGCGCAGGAGTCCCCGAGAACTGCTTGGCCGATCGATTCCGTATCAGCAGCACGAGGCACCACAGAAGATTGGTAGTGAAGCCGCCCCACAGCACGACCACCAAAACCGACAGGTTTTGCCATAGTGCGGCCCCACGGTTACTCAGAAGTTCCGCCCGGGTAATATCTGCAATTGGTTTGCCGGCTGCTAGCCCGTAGGCAAAGCAAGCGCTCATCACACCGGATAAGATGGATACGGCGATCCCTCTCCCGTAGCGGAACTCTTTGACCGAAGCTTTCTTCTCCTGGGCGCTCAGCTCCTTCTGCTTGGCCAAGCCAGCCATCGCGCTAAAGATGATGCCGATCACGCAGACGCCGATCCCTATAAGAATCACCTGGCCCGACCACTGGTGGGCGATCGAGCCCATCTCCCCGCTGAAGACTGGAGGCATCAGCGTTCCAAAAACGGTACATAGCCCGAGAACGATGGGATAACCGAGGGCAAAGCCCAGATATCGGATGGAGAGCCCGCAGGTCAGCCCCCCGATTCCCCAAAGACATCCCCAGAAGTAGGCGAAGAAGATGCTGGAGGAAGGCGAAGCGTGCAGGATCGAAAACAAATGAGGCACCAGCAGCGTAGCCAAAATCAGGGGAGCGAAGATCCAGCTGAAAGTACCCTGGACCAACCAGTATGTCTCCCAGGACCAACGCCTGATCCCGCGGAAGGGCAGGTAGCAAGTGGCGGAGGCCAATCCTCCCAACCAGTGATAGATGACACCGATGAACGGATTGGTTCCCAAAGTCCCCCCGGGGAAGTGAATCCCCATTTGCCGGCGCACCACATCATAATTCACCGGCGGTCATGTTGGAAACAAGCTCCCTATTGAAAGATCCGGCTCTGCGATTGGCTCGGGAGCTGCGGAAGATAGCCTGCGACTAACCCTGATTCGACGCAAGGGTGGAGAGCGCCAAAGCGAGGCGCCACCCAGTGTAGAATCCAAGGCGCAGAACTCCGTGAGTGAAGTGAGGACTCCATGCTCAAAGCTCACCTGCAGCAACCACCTCACATCCCTCGATCGTTCGCTTTCGCGATATGTGTGCTTCTGGTGGCGGTGGCTACCGTCCCGGCCTGCGCCGGGCAGCAAAGTACGATTCCGTCCGAAACCATCACGTTGCCAGATCTCCGACAGCCGGTTGAGATTCTGATCGACCACTGGGGCGTGCCGCATATCTACGCCAAGAACGAGGCGGATCTGTTTTTTGCCCAGGGCTTCAATGCCGCCCGCGATCGGCTCTTCCAAATCGATCTGTGGCGCCGGCGCGGTCTGGGGCAATTGTCGGAGGTATTCGGGCCGTCTTTCGTCGACCAGGACAAAGCTACCCGCTTGTTTCTCTACCGGGGAGACATGGACAAGGAGTGGGCTGCTTACGGTCCCGCTGCGAAGCAGATTGCTGAACACTTTGTCGCCGGAGTGAACGCGTATATTGACTGGTTAGCGCACCATCCCGAACGCACCCCGTGGGAATTCAAAGAGCTCAGCTACGCACCGGCGAAGTGGAGCGCCGATGACGTTGTCCGTATCCGCAGCCATGGTTTGACCCGCAATCTCGACAGTGAAGTGGCGAGATCAAGAGTCGTGTGCGCCGCCGGCCTGAAATCGGATGAGATCCGGCGGGGGCTGCAACCGCCCTGGCAGACGCAGGTGCCTTCGGGAATCGACCCCTGTCTGCCAAAAGGCCTTCTGAAAGTCTTCACGCTGGCGACGCAGGAAGTCCGCCTGACGCCTACTGCACTGAAAGCTACGGCCAGTGCTGACTCTGCGCCCGCAGTCGAGACAGCCGGCAGCGAGCAGCCCACGGAGAATTTTGAAGGCAGCAACAACTGGGTGATTGCGCCCCGGAAATCGGCTACTGGACGGGCCATCATGGCCAACGATCCGCATCGCGGGTATTCGGAACCGAGCTTGCGCTACATCTCCCACCTCGATGCACCGACGCTGCACGTGATAGGCGCCAATGAACCGGCGCTTCCTGGCGTTTCGCTTGGGCACAACGACTGGATCGCCTTCGGCTATACGATCTTCGCCATCGACCAGGAGGATCTCTACGTCTACGAACTGAACCCGGCAAACTCGAACCAGTACAAGTATCAGGGCGGTTGGGAGCCGTTCCGGGTGGTGCGGGAGGAGATCAAGGTCAAAGGTCAAGCTCCCGTGTTGGCTGACCTCACATTCACCAGGCATGGCCCGGTAATCTACATCGAGAAGGAAACCCACCGAGCCTTTGCTGTACGCAGCGCCTGGCTGGAGCCGGGCATGGCGCCCTATTTCGGTTCGGTGCGCTACATGAGCGCCAGGAACTTCGATCAGTTTAAGCAGGCCGTCGAGTACTGGAGCGCGCCCAGCTCGAACCTCGTTTACGCCGATGTGAAAGGCAACATCGGATGGGTGATTGGAGGACTGGCTCCCATTCGCTCCAATTGGGATGGATTGTTGCCGGTGCCCGGCGATGGGCGCTTCGAGTGGGCAGGGCGCTGGAAAGGCGAGCAACTGCCGCGAGTGTACAACCCCGTCTCGGGGTACATCACCACGTCGAACGAAATGAATCTTCCCGCTGACTATCCTTACCAGGAGCGCAAACTTGGTTTTGAGTGGGCTGACGGCTCGCGCCATCAGCGAATCGATGAAGTCATCTCCAAGGCGAACAAGCTTTCGATCGAGGACTCGATGCATCTGCAGAATGACGAAGTATCGATCCCGGCCAGACGGCTTATTGCGCTGCTGAAACCGCTTTCGAGCGACGATCCGAAGACCAAGGCTGCTCTCGGCATCCTTACCAGCTGGAATGCCAGCGTTGACGCCGGCGCGCCGGCATCCGCTCTGCATGAGGTTTGGTTCAGCCGGCATCTTGAGCCCGACTTCATGAGCGCCGTGCTCACCCAGAGGGCGGTCGACGCGATGGCCGACGCGATGTACCGTCCCGATCCGGCGGTGATGCTGGACGCCCTGGAGCATCCCGAAACCCGCTTTGGCGGGAATGCGGCCGAGAAACGAAACCAGCTGCTGCTGACAAGTCTTCGTTCGGCCTACGAAGAAATGGAAAAACTGCAGGGCCCTGACGCGAAACAATGGAATTGGGGCAAGCTGCAATACAACCTCAGCGAACATCCTTTCGCCGCCGTTGTCGATGATGCCACCCGCGCCAAGGTAAACGTTGGACCCATTGAGAAGAACGGTAGTCCCTTTGTGCCCAATGCGTCCGGCTACCGTGTAAGCGATTTTCGTCAGATGGGCGGTCCTTCGGTACGCGTGGTGGTCGACGTTGGGAATTGGGACAATTCGAAAGCCGTCAACCATCCCGGCCAATCCGGTGATCCAGATAGCCCGCACTATCGGGACTTGGCGCAGATGTGGCGCAGCGGCCAGTACTTCCCGTTGCTGTACAGCCGGAAAGCAGTCGAGAACGCGACCGAGAAGAGGATCAAGCTCATCCCCGAGCGTGCTCAGCCGTGAAGAACGAACTCCGGTCAATTGGCTCGCGGGGAGCGCTCAAAGCCTGAGTCACCGTGGTTCGGACGGCGTGGCGCACGCCTGCGCCCGCTCGAGAAGCAGGTTGCGCTCGCGCGAATTACGTGTGAGCGCCGCCGCGGTCTCGAACTCCGTACGGGCCTCGCCAAAGCGGCCGAGCTTGCTGAGCAGGTCGCCGCGCACGCTTGGCAAAAGGTGATAGGTCTTCAACGACGGTTCGGAGGTTAGGGAATCGACCAGATCGAGACCGGCTTGCGGGCCGAACGCCATCGCCACCGCGACCGCACGATTCAGTTCCACGATAGGGGAAGGTGCGAGCTGCGCGAGTGTTCCATAGAGCGTGACGATGTGTGGCCAATCCGTGTCTTCAGGGGAAAGGGCCCGCGCGTGACAGGCAGCGATCGCGGCCTGCATCGCGTATGGGCCAAGGGCGCCACTCAGCTGCTCGGCTCGCTCGAGCGCGGCGAGGCCGCGACGGATGAGAAGTTGATCCCATTGCGCGCGGTTCTGACTTAACAGAAGGATGGGCTCGCCTATTGGTCCTACGCGCGCCCTTGATCGCGACGCTTGAATCTCCATCAGCGCGACCAGGCCGTGCACTTCCGGCTCCTTCGGAACGCACTCGGCCAGGATTCGCCCCAGGCGAAGCGCATCTTCGCACAGCGCGGGCCTTAGCCAGTCGTCACCGGAAGTCGCTGAGTACCCCTCGTTGAAGATGAGGTAGATAACCTCCAGAACCGAAGAGAGACGGGCTGCGAGTTCGCCGCCGCGGGGTACTTCGAAAGCAACATGTGACTCCGTGAGTGTGCGTTTGGCGCGGACAATCCGTTGCGCTATGGTGCGCTCCGGGACGATGAATGCACGCGCGATCTCCCCGGTTGTCAGCCCTCCGAGCAGGCGGAGCGTGAGCGCGACCTGCGCCTCGGTTGAGAGCACCGGATGACAGGATATGAACACCAGGCGCAGAAGGTCATCGCCGAAGTCGTCGTCAATGGCGCTAACGAAGTCCGGCACGGCCATCTCCTTGGCCTCAAGCTCGCGCCCGAACTCATTGAGTTTGCGTTCGAGCCGCGCGCTTCGGCGGAAGCGGTCAATCGCACGATGCTTGGCAGTGGCCATGAGCCAGGCGCCCGGATTGTCCGGGACGCCCGACTGTGGCCACTGCTCGAGCGCGGCGACGAGAGCGTCCTGTGCGAGGTCCTCGGCAACGCCGACATCGCGCACCATCCGTGTCAAGCCGGCGATCAGCCGCGGCGACTCCATTTTCCAGACTGCGTCAATTGTCCGATGTGTGTTGGCGGCCGTCACAGCCACCAATCACATCATCTTCCATCCGCGGGTGCAAGCTGATCCGCCGCGGCCTTAACCCGGGCTGCGCTCCCCGAATTGCGCTTGCAATTCCGGAAACCCGGCCGCGGCTTCCTTTACGTCGGCAGGGAAATCACAGAACTCCTGCACCTGGCGCACTTCGACGACACAGTCGTCGCTACCAGGGCAGCGTTTGGCCCATTCGATGGCTTCCTCTTTTGACTTCACCTGGATCATCCAGTAGCCGCCCAGCACCTCCTTGGCCTCGGCAAAGGGTCCGTCGGTCACTTTTGCTTTGCCGCCGGGAAAGCTGACCCGTGCTCCCATCGAGGGTGGGTGCAGCCCATCGAGCGCGAGCAGCACACCGGCCTTCTGCAGGGACTCGTTGTACTTCATCATCGCCGCCACGGCTTCGGCACTTGGCATTGCGCCGGGCTCGGCCTTCTCGTATCCCTTGGGGATCATCAGCATCATGAATCGCATGGTTGCCTCTCCTTGTATGTCGGATTTAAACGGGTGGTTCGTAGACCTGGCGCATCTCGGTTTCGCCGTCTCCGGCCACTTTGAGGAAGTCCTTGATGAATTCGATGGCCTCCGCCTTCGACTTCGCCTAGATCAAAGCGAAGCCGGCGACCAGCTCCTTTGATTCGGTGAAGGGGCCGTCGATGACGTTGAACTTTCCTCCGGTGAGGCGAACACGCGCGCCCAACGCACTCGGCAGACAGCCCTCGGTGGCGAGCAGCTTGCCGGACTTCATAGACTCTTCAATGAGCTTCCCCATTTCGGCCATTTCCTGCTGGGTGGGGGGAGTGCCTTCCGGCTTGGCGGGTTTGTACAAACACAAGAATCGCATTGTTTTTTCTCCTGACTTTCTAGTCTAAAAGTGAGCCCGGGACAGCCTCGCGAAACCGCTCTAAGTCCCGGCTCTACATACACGTCGAACAAGACGCTGCGAAATCGACAGGTTCCGCATTTTTTCTTTTGGATATTCTTTAGGTTGCAACGCCTTCACGGGTGGATCTTTTCGTGTCTCTCCAGCATGGCGACGAACTGGCTTATTTTTTGCGCACGAGTCTCCGCTTTCTTTACCGTTTGTATGCGATACAGGATGGCATATCGATTGCGGCTTTCGAGAATGGCAAAGAAGGCCTTTGCCTTTACGCTCTTGTCGAGAGCCGCCTGGAAGTCTTCCGGAACAGCGGCGCTGCGTGGCGAATCATAGGCCGCTTCCCAGCGTCCGTCCTGTTGCGCGCGCTCGATCGCCGATAACCCAGCGGGTTGCATCCGTCCGCACGCCGCTAACGCTGTCGCCTTCTGGCGATTGATCTTTGACCAGATGCTCCGCTTGCCACGCGGAGTGAATCTCTCTAACCATGCGCGCGGACTCACCGGCTTCTTTTGCGCATCGATCCATCCGTAACAAAGCGCTGAATCAAGCGCCTCGGCATGGGTCAACGACTGAATGTCCGATCCCTTCTTCGCCAGCCGCAGCCACACACCAGTCGACTTGTCATGATTCCGCGACAGCCAACGCTCCCACGCCTTCTTATCCTTAAGTAGGAGTACTGGCGGATCCTTTGCTGCAGCCTGCTTTACATTCGCGCGATCCATAGTTTTTGTGATGCTGCCGCTTGTTCTCATGAATTCACGACGATTCCGAGCAATGACGGGAGCGCTGGATGCTTCTTGGCGGAAAGCGCAACCTTCTGCTCTCTGGGATACATAGTGCCAAAGATGTCCAAATTAGCGGGAAACCGGGTTGTTGGAGGACGTAGTTGGCTGATTCCATTGAGGAACGATTCGGCAAACGAAAAGCAGGTTGCTTCTGTGGAACTGCTGCGGTGGAAATTGCACCTGGAGTTCTTCGCCTTGCGCTCGCTGCCTGCTTTTTTGGCGCGCCCTTAACGTACCCGACACGACCTCCGAGTCCCGAAGGGACGGCGTGAAAGTAGCCCAGGACGTCAGTCCTGGGTACACATTGGACCAAAATCAAATGAGTCCCCGCAGGGACGGCTGAAAGATGTATGCGATCAAATTCAGCCGTCCCTTGCGGGACTGGACTCATTTTGTTAATCCTACCCAGGACTGACGTCCTGGGCTACTTTCACGCCGTCCCTGCGGGACTGCTGCGTGCTCCCGGTGAGATATCCGGTCTCACTGCCGATGGTCCTCGGTGAATGCTTCAGGTGCTGTCCAAATTGACCGCTCCAAGAAGCTAATTTGGGCAAGTCTGTTATAGTGCGAACTTCCAGCTCAGGACACTAGGGCTTTGCCGCGACCACTTGCACCAGCCTTCTGGCCATGCTTTCCGACACAACAACGAAGCCAACTGCGTTAAGTTCCGAAACCAACCAGTCAGCGCCCAAACGTAATTTTCGATAGCTGCTCTTGCTTAGCGACCAAGCCGTCCCGTCGCGCGTATATACCAGATCATGGACGACGACTGATTCCGCGCTTTCGTATTCAAGAAAGCAGGTCATGATCGTGTTGTCATCGCTCCGAACGGGAATAAAGCGGTCGAGCCCTTCCAGTTCCTTCGTTAGATCGCGGTAGGTAATAACGAACACTCCGCCAGAGTGGAGTGCATCGAACACATCTTGAAACAGAGCGCTGACATCAGCTTTGCTTGCAAGATGGGTTAGCGTATCCCCCATGCAAGCGATGACAGAGGCATCTCCGGCTTCCACGAAAGTTGGCAGATCGCGTAGATCCGCTTTCTCGATCTGAACTGAAAAGCTGTCGATGTGAGATCGCAGCTCATCGAGAAGTTCTGCACTGGAGTCAACGGAGATCACCGGAGCAAAGCCCAACTGCGCGAGGGCAACTGTCTGGAATCCGGGTCCGCTCCCCAGGTCAACCGCAAGCGCCCTCTCGGGCTTGTTTTTCAGGGCTTCCAGTGCGTGGGAGAGAAGTGACTTTTCCTGGTCCACTCTCTCCTCAAAGGAGGGCGCGAGCATCCATGTGTAGTGCTTCGAAAGAAGCTGCTTATAGTGCTCGTTGACGGTGGACATCTCTTAATTTTAGGACTGGATAGCGTGATGACCTGCTACAGCGCCGCGTATTCCTTCTTTCCGGCCACCAGCATGGGCAGATCCGGGTCCGCGTCCTTCCAGGTCAGCAAGAATGCCTCGTATGCCTTCTTTGCGTTGGCTTTGTCGCCGGCCATCGCATAAGCCCGCGCCAGTCCCAGCTGTGCTTGTGCGTAGCTGGGCGGTATCGCCGCCACTGCCACAACAAAAGAGCCGCCTCGGGATCGCAACGCTGATTGAAAAGCACTTGCCGCATGGCTGGGATCTTGCAGTTTCAGATACGCCAAACCCTGCACATAAGATCCGGGATAGATTACGGCGTACGGCTTTGCCGGCGCGGCATAATCCACCGCTTGTTGCTGCTGGCCCGCTGCCAGAGCCAGAAAGGCCTTGGCCAGCGGCACGTAGACATCTTGCAGCAACGTGTCCTCGGGGAACTTGACGCCCAGTTCCTGTGCCGTGGGGAGCACCAGCTTGCCGTTTCCGCACACTGCCGCCGCCAGCAACGCTGATTCCTGCGTTTGCTTGCTCTTGTCCAGCGACAACGCCCGTTGCACCTCCGCTTCGTTGCCGTCACACAAACCTGCCAAGCCGCGACCCGCGGCATCGAGCAGAAGGATTCCGGCCTGCACATCAGGAGCCTTGGCGCGTCCAGCCTGCCCAAAGGCCTGCTCAAAGGTTGCTGCTGCCTGGCGGTATCTTCCAGAGAACTGCTGGGTAATTGCAAGGGCCTCAGTTATGAGGAACTCGTCCGGACGGCCTGCCGTTTGTGTCACAATCCGTTGTACTTCCTGCGACTCTCCCATCAGGAAATATGCATAGAGATGGATCTGCGCGGCGTCTGTGCTCGTGTCCAGGCCCAGCCGCCCCGCTCGCTCCATCTCTTGCCGAGCGTCCGCCATCCGGCCCAGCGCCACATATCCAGCCACCAGGTCTTCTGAGCTGATCGCTTCCTCGGGTTGCAGTTCTACAGCCTTTTGCCCAAACGGCAGAGCTCTCTCAATCTGACCCATGTACCCGTAGGCCGCGTTGATATTGACGTAGCTGTTCAGTTGCCCCGGGTATGTCTGGATGGAGTCCTGTAACGCCTCAATCTCCTTGGGCATATTTCCGGTTACATTCCCGTAGTAGTGGCCGGCTATGTAGAGCCGTTCACGCTCACTCACGCGTTTAGACAACGCAAAAGCTTTGGTAAAGGACTGGTTGGCCTTTGCATACTGACCTGAATTGAGGTAAATGACTCCCAGCCGCGCATAAGCCATGGCAAAGTTGGGATCCAGTTCCAGGGCGCGCAGGTAGTGGCCTTCCGCCTCGGGAATGTCCTGCCCCTTCGAGTGCGCCTCATCCCCCAGTGCGTATGCGCGGAAGGCCTGCAGCGACGGCGTAGTAGCCTGCCCAAACGGTGTGTCCAGCTTCTTGATGCTTGCCAGGTCCTCCCCCAGCTTGGCCCGAATCGCTGCGGCCGCCGAGCCCAGCGCGCCCAGTACATGCTCCTTATCCGACGCCGTTGCCTGCTCGCTGGCGATCTCATCTCCAGTGGCGGTGTTCTGCGCCGTCAGTGTAATCACGTACTCCTTGCCAAGGTTTGCAATCGTCCCCGTGAGGAGCGCTTTCATGCCCTCACGCTCGCCGATTTGGCGGGCAATCTCCGGTGTTATCGGCGTGCCCTCCGGCTTGCCCAGATATTTCACGCTTTGCCTCAGGTGCTCCTGGCTCACGATGTTGATTACCGGAGACTGCTCCAGATCAATCTGCAGTGCCTGGTTCAGCGTCGTGTCAAATACCGGATCGTGGGTGTTGTTTACAAAATCCGCCAGGATGATCGAGTCCTTCGCCATTTTGGGTGCGGGTGTCGTGGCGTTGCCGCCTTGCACTGCACCACCGGGCGGCGGCGCCACTGCCCCATGTCGCCTTAGCCCCCACCACGCCAGACCACCTGCTATGGCAAGCAGCAGCACCGCTACCATGGCTAGCAGCGGTTTGCTTCCCACGCGGTATGCCTTTGCCGCTGAGTTCATGCCCTGGGCCGCAGCATGCTCCCCGGCCGGCGCCGCCGCTCTCGCTCCGCTCACAGCGGCGGCTACTTGACCACTGGGTCCACGGGAAGCGTGCCCGTCCAGGGTCTCCAGGTCCTCCAGCAGATCCTCTGCGCTCTGGTACCGTTTTTCTCTCTCTTTGGCCAGCAGTTTGGCGACAATGGCATCCAGTTCCTTGGGGGTTGCCGGGTTCACCGTGCTCACCGGCGGCGGGTCTTCCCGCAGGAGCGCGACAAATACCTCCGCCGTGCTCTCGCCCGCAAACGGCTTCCGTCCGGTCGCCATTTCATAGATGACCGCCCCCAGGCTGAACAGGTCCGTGCGCGCATCCAGCGGCAAGCCCTTCGCCTGCTCCGGAGACATATACGCCACCGTCCCCACGGTGCTTCCGGGACTGGTCAGCTCCAGCGTCGCCCCCGCCCCTGTCTCCGTAGGGTCCGCGCTGCCACTCCCCGTGCCAAAGGCTCGTGAGTCGGCCGCGGCCGCATCGCCCTGCTTCTTCGCCAGTCCAAAATCCAGAATCTTGATCTGCTTCCGGCCGCGTCCCAGTTCGTTCACAAACAGATTTGCCGGCTTGATGTCCCGGTGAATGATGCCCTTGCTGTGCGCCGCCGCCAGCGCGGATGCCGCCTGCTTGCTGAACGCAATCACGTCGCCGGGATCCAACGCCCGTTGCGGACCAATCTTTGCCAGATACTGCTTCAGCGTTTCGCCGTGCAGCAGTTCCATGACCAGATAGGGCCGGCCGTCCTGCTCACCGGCGTCGAAGATGGCACAGATATTCGGATGGCTTAGCGTCGCCGCCGACCGCGCTTCCCGCAAGAACCGCTCGTGTGTCAGGTGTGCGCGCGAATGCGGCGTGGTTCCCGCAGGGGAGGGGCTGCCTTCCGTCGCTGCTCCAAGAAAGCTCTCGGAGACCAGCTTCAGCGCGACCTCGCGCTCCAGCCGCGTGTCCAGGGCACGGTATACATCGCCCATGCCACCCGAGCCGATCTTCTCGAGGACCTTGTGCGACCCAAACTGTGTTCCCTCTGCGATCGTCATCGTCCCCGGCAGCACAGACTGGATTTAAGGCTAAGTGCAGTGCCAGCAGTCTATCAGCGCCGCAGGCTGCGTGGACTCCCTCATTCCGGCGGCGATGACATTCTAACGGTCTTGTGTGATACAACAGGACTCAAATTCGGGAGGGTTGCTCGCCGATGGGTCCACGCCGGAAGAATCCCGTGAGTCGCCGCGATTTCCTGAAAAATGCCGCCGCCGGCGCCGCCGTGCTCGCTGCCGCTCCTGCCGCCACTGCCCAGCCGGCAACTCTGGAGCGGGATACCCCCGCAATTCCCGCCTCGGCCGACGTGGAACACCGCCCCCCGCCGGCTACCGAGATCCTTACCGCTGAGCGTACCGGCTCCGACTTCATGGTCGATGTAATCAAATCTCTCGACATCGAGTACGTATGCTCCAATCCCGGCTCCAGCTTTCGCGGCCTGCACGAATCGATCATCAACTACGGCGGCAATCGCCGCCCCGAGTTCATCACCTGCTGCCACGAGGAATCCTCCGTAGCCATGGCACATGGCTACGCCAAGATTGAAGGCAAACCCCTCCTCGTCATGGCTCACGGCACGGTCGGCCTGCAGCACGCGGCGATGGCGGTTTACAACGCCTACTGCGACCGCGTTCCGATCGTGATCATTGGCGGCAATATCATCGACGCCACCAAGCGCCTCTCCGCGGTCGAATGGGCCCATAGCGTTCAGGACGCTGCTGCGCCCCT
>Ga0182024_10013139_pt1 | contig 16233 bp, 12 predicted proteins | sample P32metaG_FD_120480 | JGI IMG/M metagenome (GOLD analysis project Ga0182024, IMG submission 120480) | Permafrost microbial communities from Stordalen Mire, Sweden - P3-2 metaG (Illumina Assembly) | ecosystem: Environmental > Terrestrial > Soil > Wetlands > Permafrost | place: Sweden: Stordalen... | reverse complement strand
GGCGGACTGGCGGCTGCGATTGGATTAGTGATCGACGACGCGATTGTAGTAGTCGAAAATATCGTCTCCCATCGAGATCGCGGCGAAAGCCGGGCCCAGGCAGCTCGACTCGCACTCCGGGAGATTGCCGTGCCGCTGGTTGGATCGACCATCACGCCAGTCGTTGTCTTTCTGCCGTTAGTTTCAGTTACCGGAGTGACCGGAAGCTTCTTCCGCGCGCTCGCGATCACGATGACGATTGCGCTGCTTACTTCCCTGCTGCTTGCAGTCACTTGGACTCCCGCGTTGAGTCTTGTTTTTCTGCGGGAGCGGCGCAAAGGAAGCGATGGTGAAGGCGGCGGTGCAAACGATGATGGGAGCGAGACGCATCACGAAGAGCATGGACGCATAATGAGAAAGATCCTGCAATGGCATGAGCGCGGACTTGATTGGTCCCTCACTCGTCCGTTCATGCTACTGGGCCTCTGCGCAATCCTCGCCGTGGGAAGTTACCTTTGCTATCGAGGGCTCGGGTCAGATCTGTTACCGGAAATGGATGAAGGCGGCTTCATCCTCGATTACATCATGCCGGCCGGCAGCTCGCTTTCTGAGACGAACCGTGTGCTCCAGCATGTGAGTAAAATTCTGCACTCCATGCCTGAGGTCGAAAGCACATCTCGGCGAACTGGACTTCAGATGGGCCTGGCCGCCGTTACCGAAGCCAATACCGGTGACGTTACGGTGAAGCTGAAAAGTAAACGCGATCGTGGAATCGATGAAGTGATCGCCGACGTGCGTTCGCAGATCAAGAAGACCGAGCCCGAACTGGATGTGGAGTTCACGCAGGTGCTTCAGGACATGATTGGCGATTTGTCGAATGCGCCCGAGCCAATTCAAATAAAAGTCTTCGCGAGTGATCCAGCGCTGCTGGCAGAGCTCGGCCCGCGAATTGGGGATGCTATCGGCAAGATTGGCGGCGTGGTGGACGTGCAGAACGGGATCGACAACACCATCAGCGGTCCGGCAACAAACTTCCAAATCGACCCGACAGTCGCTGGGAGACTAGGCTTCACGCCGTTGGAAATCGCCGAAGACGCAACCTCGATTCTGGATGGAGTGACCACGACCGATCCGCTGATTGCGAATGGAAGGCCGTACACGGTACGAGTTAGGCTGGGAGATGAAACGCGTCAATCCCTGGACACTATCCAAAATACTGTGTTCAACAGTTCAACTGGCAAGCTTGCGAGCTTGGGATCGCTGGCGCAAGTTACGCAACTGCCTCCGCAAAATGAGATCAAACGCGAGAACCTGCAGCAGCTCATCACCGTGACCGCAAGACTCGAAGGTTCCGATCTTGGAACGGCCATTGCCAAAGTTCAGCACACGGTTAGCGCCATGCATTTGCCGCCTACCGTCAGAATTGAATACGGCGGCACGTATCAGGAGCAACAACAATCCTTCCATGAACTGTTGCGCGTGCTGGTTCTGTCTTTGGCGCTTGTGTTTGGCGTGCTCATGGTTGAGTTCCGCAACTTCTCTGCTCCGATTTCGATTCTCACCTCTTCGGTGCTTTCTATCGCAGGCGTAGTGTTCGCGTTGCTGGTCACGAGGACGACCTTCAATGTGGCGTCATTCATGGGTCTGATCATGGTGATCGGAATCGTGGCGAAAAACGGCATCCTGCTGCTCGACGCGGATGAACGATATCGAGCGGAAGGCGTGTCGGCGCGCGAAGCCATGGTACACGCGGCGCAACGCCGTCTCCGCCCGATTCTGATGACCGCGTCGGCCGCAATTTGCGGCATGCTGCCGCTCGCATTCGCGCTCGGCTCCGGATCGCAGATGCTTCAGCCCCTGGCTATCGCCGTCATCGGCGGGCTGGTGATCTCGATGGTGTTGAGCCTGATTGTCACTCCGGTGATTTACTATCTCCTGACGCGATCCGAATCTCACGCCGCGTAATTCTGCTATGCAGAAGAGTCGCCGATGTTGCGTGAGACCGAATCGCGCTGACGATCAGCAAAATTATTGCTTCGCTACGAAGATCGACTTGGGAATCATGCAGTGGACGCCCTTGCGGATATCCACTACTTGCGAGACGCGACAATCGCCGACCAGCGACGTGAGTGAATAAGCTTCTTCGCGCGACATGGGCACCATCTTCTGTTCCGCTAGAAAATTTACGGTTTCGCGCACCGCAATCTTCATGGCTTCGTTCAAATCTTCGTCAAATCCCATGAAAATCCAATGCGTGGAGGTCTCGGCACGCGGCCAATCAATGTGAAGATCCTTGCGTACGATGGGTTGGATCTCGATCTCCTTATAGGAACATTCGAGCGCGGTCAGGTTCACCTCGCCATTGCCCTGGAGGCAGTGGGAATCTCCAGTCCAGATCAAGCCGCCTTTCTGAAACACGGGGAAATAAAGAGTTGAGCCGACTTGCATCTCGTTCACATCCATGTTGGACCCATTCTTCCAGGGCCGCAGCGTGCTCGTGCGGCCTTTGGCGTCGTGGATCGGCGGTCCCGCTTTTTCTTTCGGCTCGTTGGGATCGGGCCCGACGGCGATGGTGCCCGGGAAGGGTTTCAGGTGGAGGATAATCCCCGGTTTGAATTCCGTGGTCATGGTTTTCGTGTCGAGCTTGAAATATTGAACGTGGCCTTCGGGAAATTCGGAAGCCAGCAAACCGACGGTGGGAAACTGCTTGCCGGGAAGATTGAAATTAAAGCCGGAATCCTTCATGACGATTTTCTTGATGCGGATTTCCAGCGTGTCGCCCGGCTCCGCTCCGTTCACGTAGATCGGGCCGGTGACCGAATGCGGGCCGCCGCCGGGATTTGCGAGGCGAAGTTTTACGATCTCGTCCATTGAAGCGCCGGGTTTAATTTCGTCCATCGCGTGGCGCAGCGTCTCAATGGAAACGGTGTCTCCGGAGTTGACGACGAGTTTCGGCTTCTCCGTGGGATCAAACCAACCCCACTGAACGGTGTCTTTATTGGCCGGCAATACATAGTGTTTGCCGGTGGATTCTGGCGCAGCACTTTTAGTTGAAGCAGTTTGCGTCTGTGCAGCGGCACAAAAAGCGTTGGCCGCAATGAACAGGGAGAGCAAGATTCTGTGAGCTGAGATCATCGTGTGCGACTCCTCTTTTTGTTCGAGTTTTATTCGAATCTTTCGAATCCTTTGGATGATCTGAGAGTATAGAAGCGAAGCACCCGGAATGTTCGCAGAAAATATAATGCAATTGATCGAAGAAGTTGCTTACCGGGACAATTCCCACGAGCTATTACCTACACAGGAGAAGAATGGACTACGCCAATCTTGGTACCAGCGGACTTAAAGTATCTCGTATCTGCCTCGGCTGCATGAGCTATGGAGCGCCTGCCAGCGGCGAGCTTAAACCCGGGAGCCATGCCTGGACTCTAAACGAAGAACAAAGCCAGCCGTTTTTTCGACAGGCGCTTGATCTTGGAATCAACTTCTTTGACACGGCTAACGTCTACTCCGCCGGGGCTAGCGAGGAAGTGCTGGGACGGTTCTTGAAGGCTAACGTCCGCCGCGAGGCCGTCGTTATCGCCACCAAGGTTCACGGCTTGATGCGAGAGGAGCCGAACGGCCAGGGACTTTCCCGCAAAGCTATTTTGTTTGAACTCGACCAGAGCCTCCGGCATCTGCAGACCGACTATGTGGACCTGTATCAGATTCACCGCTTGGATCACGAAACCCCGATCGAAGAAACGCTCGAAGCGCTGCACGATGTGATGAAATCGGGCAAGGTGCGCTATATCGGCGCCTCCTCTATGTATGCGTGGCAATTCGCGAAGGCGCTTTATCTTGCCGATCTTAATGGCTGGACTCGTTTCATTTCCATGCAGAATCATTACAACCTTCTCTATCGCGAAGAGGAGCGCGAGATGATTCCTCTTTGTGAGTCCGAGGGCATCGGCGTGATTCCCTGGAGCCCATTGGCGCGTGGACGTCTGGCTCGTCCCTGGCAAGCGGAGAAAACCAAGCGCCTCGAGACCGATCAATTCGGAAAGAGTATGTATTCGCAGACAGAGGCAGCCGATAAGCTGGTGGTCGATCGTCTAGCCAAGCTGGCGGAACAACGCGGCGTTCCCCAAGCGCAGATCGCTCTCGCATGGTTGCTAAGCAAGCCGGCCGTCACCGCGCCCATCGTTGGCGCAACCAAGCCACATCATCTTCAGGACGCAGTAGCAGCGGTGTCGGTGCGCCTGACGCCGCAGGAGATTGCTTCCATAGAAGAGCCGTACGCGCCGCACCCGGTACTCGGCTTCAGTTGAGCATGGCCGAATGTGCTGAATCGTTTTTAATAAACTCGATTTTAATAAACTCATGGCAAGCGTAAGAATAGACAAGTGGCTTTGGGCTGCGAGATTTTTCAAGACACGATCCCTGGCAGCCCGCGCCTGCGAACTTGGGCGGATTCAATCCAATGGCCAGCCCGCGAAAGCGGCGCGCGAGGTTCGGGTTGGGGATATGTTGCGCATCACAAATGATGGCGGCGACTTTCAGGTGGAAATCCGGCTTCTGAGTGAAGTGCGCGGTCCGGCCTCCGTGGCGCAAACATTGTATTCCGAAACGGAAGCGAGTCGAGAGATGCGTCTGAAAGTGGCGGCCGAACGTAAGGCGATGAGGCAGTTCGAGGAGTTGCCGGCGGGGCGCCCGTCAAAACGCGATCGCCGGAAAATTATCCAGTTTCGCGGGTCGTCCCGGTGACACTATCGCGCGAAATGCAGCATATGCATCGCGATGGCGCCGCATAAGGACACGAGTAATGCGATCGGCATCGCCACGGCGCCTACCTTGAGAAAATCCCAGAAACTGACATCGAGCTTTTCCTTGCGCAAGGCAATGAGCCACAATATGGTCGCAAGCGAGCCGGTGATGGAGAGGTTCGGACCCAGGTCGACACCGATCAGAACGGCGTCGGTGATCAGACCTTTGGCGTGCGCCGCCTGCACCGTGCTTCCGGCTATTAATCCAAGCGGGAGATTGTTCACCAGATTATTCGCTATGCCAACGGCAAATCCGGTAACCAATGTGCCCGTGGTTGCGCCTAGCGTCTGCGCCCAGAGTAGCCAGTCTCGCGTATAACGCATCGCACCGATGCTCTCCATGGCGTCTACCATGATGAAGAGCCCGGCCACGAGTGCCAAAGTTCCCCAACTTATCTCCCGAGCCAGATGCAACGGATTGTTTCGCGCTTTGACTGAGACAGCTGCCGTAACCGCGAGAGCCGCGAGACATGTGGGCAAGCCCAAGTCTTTGTCGAGCGATGACGCCGTTAGAAGGACAACTACCATCCCCGATAGGCCTGCCAGCACAAGCTTGCCGTCGCCGCGTAAGGGGTGGACCTCAACTTCGCCCTCGATGGAAGCACTAAGATCCTTTCGAAAAAGCCAGCGCAGCACGATGAATGTTGAAGCAATCGAGAGAAGACACGGAATGCCGAAGGACACCAGCCATCTACCCAGCGGCGGCATCTGGTTATGGAACACAACCAGATTCGCCGGATTGGAAATCGGCAGAAGAAACGATGCTGCATTGGCGATGAAGGCGCAAACAAAGAGATACGGCAGCGGCCTGACCTTCGATTTTCGGATTGCCGTCAAAATTGCAGGAGTTAGAACCACCGCCGTCGCATCGTTGGACATGAAAATCGTGACGATTGTTCCCGCCGCGTAGACCAGTGCAAATAATCTTGAGCAGGAGCCATTAGCCCTCCGCACAGCGACCGACGAAAGCCAGTCGAAGACCCCATGTTCGCGCGCGAGTTCAGAAAGCAACATCATGCCAATAAGAAAAAGGCAGACATCCAAAGCTTTCGTGACCGCTCGACCTGCAAGCTGCAAGGGCACCAATCGTAAAGCGAGCAGTAGGAAGACGCCCCCACCAATCCAATAGGCTTCTGGAATATTACGGGGACGGATCAGCATCAGCACGATGCTGATACCGACGATGAGGACCAGCAGCGGATGCGCGAGGACGGGCGAAATCATCTACGATTCGCTCCCGTCTTGCTCAATCCCCAGATGAATCTCCAATGCGGAAATAAAATCGGCTCCCAAACCGGTATTGACTCTTTGCATTATAAAGTTCGCAAAAATTATCACAGGTTTCTGAGATGTCGTGATCTTCCACGTCGGAATCAAGGAACGCGGTCCCCTGAAATGCTGCGGAATTATCGGTGGCTTATGACCAGGCGGTGCGTTTGTGCGAAATACATTGCACAAGTCATGCTTTTTTTTGCTCACGAAGTCAGATTTGAACGCTTTATTTGATGGAGTGTGCACTTTTGCACAGTCACTGCTTACGCTTTGGCGGTAATTTTGGCTGCCAGCCAAAGATGCTTTTGGCTAACACTCTGGCCCTGTGTCATTAGTTTTCCCCCCAGAGCCCAAAGGTAGGGTCGATATGAAATTGCGTCTGTTTCGTCGCTGGGCTCTGTCCTCGCTGCTGTTTCCTGTGTTGATCATCAGTGCTTACGCCGACTCCATCAATATGGGAACGGCCGGCACCTATGCCGTGTTGGCAGGTACAACTGTGACCAATACCGGCACAACCACAATCAATGGAGATCTCGGCATCAGCCCCGGTTGCGCGTTAACGGGCGGTAGCACCATGACCGTAAGTGGGACGATTAACCCATGCAATCCCGCATCGCTCAAAGCGCAGAATGATCTGATTACAGCCTACAACCAGGCGGCCGGCCTGAAGAACGCCTCCAGCTTGACGGGCACCGATTTGGGCGGGTTGTTTCTCAAGTCGGGCGTCTACTCTTTTACTAGTTCAGCGGGCCTCGCCGCCGGAACGACATTAACTCTAGAAGGCACGCCTGGCGCGAGGTTCGTTTTTCAGATAGGGACCACCCTGACTACGGGGAGCGCCTCCTCAGTAATTTTTATCAATAGCCTGACGGGAAAACCGATGACGGATCCGCACATTTATTGGCAGGTTGGCAGCTCCGCCACTCTCGGTACCAGCACCAGGTTTGAGGGGAACATTCTCGCGCTGACCAGCATTACATTGAACACCGGCGCCACTATCAATTGCGGAAGCGCCTTGGCGCGAAATGGCGCGGTGGCGCTTCAGGGCAATACGATTACCAATTGCGGAAGCAAGACGACCGCGGTTCCGGAACCCGGCACCATGAGTTTCATGGGAATGGGGCTGCTCGTTCTGGTTGCGGGAGTACGCCGGAGGATAGGTATCTAGCACATCTCTGAAGTTCAGCGATTTAGTTCAACGATTTCAACGGGCGCGCGGCTTTTAGCCGCCGGCGTGATTTGAAGGGGCGCGGCTTTAGCCGCGCCGAAACCGTGGCATCCCCAAACGCGGCTTTAGCCGCTGCAGGAATGCTACGTAATGCATCCCATAGCGACTTCCTGTAGGGACTTCCTGGAACTTGATCGCCTCTAGCGTCCGTTCTAACCTGCACGGCTAGTCGAAGGGGTTTTTCGAAAGTCGCGAAATTAGATGTCCAGGCTCGCGCTTTGCAGGCCAATTTGGCCCTCCTGCGGAGTGCCCGTCTCTCCCACCCAAATCACCTGAAATTTTGCGTCCACGCCATCGGAGACCAGATGAACGAATTCGCCGGCCTTCAGATGGAAGACCAGGCCGCCGACTCGCGCGCCGCCATGGCTGACGTCAATCAAGGAAGTGGTCTGAGGATGGGAGGCTTCGTGACCTTCCCTCCAGACTTCGACCGGTCGCGTCACGGCGGTTCGTGGTTCTCGCCGTTGAGGGACATTCAGCGGGGTTGAATTAACTTTTGGAGCGGGCTCGATGGAACGTCCCAAGCAGTGTTTTTCCAATTCGAGCAAAAGCTCTTTTTTGTCCAGGGTATTACCCGTACGGAATAATTCGAGGAGCGGATCCGCGTCTGGCTCCTGCTGCGAACTATTGCTTCCGCCGGGAGCAGCGTCTTCCCAATCGAGTCCTTCTGGTTCGACCAGGACCTCGCCAATCCGCGCCGGGCTGGTGCTCATTTGAGTGATGAAGTGCTCTAATTTTCGCCGCTGCTGGTACGTCCGGGTCAAAAACTCTACCCCCATCCCTAGTTCCGGATCCATGAGCCGGACCTTTCCTTCGGTTTTCACGGAACCCTCCGGGCCCTGCAGCAGGAGTTCGACGCGCGTCTGGTTGGGAAAGGGAGACTGGGTTCGCAGGAAGCAGCCACCAAAAGTGACTCCCATCAAGGAGCAGCGAATTGGCGGATCGTGCTTCTCTCCGCTCCGCGAGCGCAACCATTCCTTGAGGTTCTGACGCGAGGCTTCGGAGAGTGTCGCAAACTGGATCCCGGTACGATGGCGCGCATCCTGCCAGGCGATCATGCCTTTGGCGTCGATCACGGTCGTGGTGTCCGGCAATGGGAAAGAACAACTGACCATGCCCACTTTCCTGCCGCTCGAGTTCGCGAACTGGACCGAGATTCCACCTTCGCTCACTCCAGAGATGGTTGCGCGTTCGCCATCTCCATTCTGGAATCGGAAGTAAGCGGGAATATCAACCGGCAGGCGGATAGAACGCCGGCGCTCGCGTTTCATAAGAGCTCGGGCAGCGCGAAAACTCGACTTGACCCGTTCCGTCGAAATCGGTTTGTAGACTACGAAATTGGCTCCTAGTTTGAACGCCGTTTGCAGGCTGGTTTGCTCGTCGATGATAGCTATCGCCATCGCCTTACGATTGTGTTGGCCGGAACGGACGCTCGCCAGTAAAGCGAAATTATCCGAATTCTTGCAGTCGATAATGACCGCTTCATAGCTACGCTGTGCCATCCTTTTCGCGGCATCTATAGGCCCGGTACATTGCTCGACATGGATCTCCAACTCGCCCAGAACCTTGCGCAGCACACGCAGATCCCGGTCGTCCGAACACACTAAGAGTGAGTCGAGATTCATCTATCACAAAGGGTAGTAGAGTGCCGCTTTTACGCAAAGTTACGCGCGTAATCTCGTCGATGGGGGTTATCTTTGTCTCCACCTCCACAATTGCTTCCACACTTGTACCAGGGTCTGAATTTTTCTAGGGCTGGGAAGCCGTTTGTAAACCAAGCGGCAATCTTCAAGTGCCCGCTCGTAGAATTGCTGGACTCCCTCAGGGCTTAAGTGCGCAAGATTTTCGCGAAGCTGTTTAAGCTCTTCTTCGTTTAGAACCTCCGGTTTTTCAGCACCGGGTCGGCGGGCCATAATATTGCGATTTTAGCATGTTCGCCTTTTGTTCGCCGCTGTGAATTTTCTTTTATCGCCATGGCGCAACGGCCTAAGAATAATGGCACAAGAATGAGGAGACGCAGTCCCGTAGAACTACTCGAACTCAAGCACCACGATTTCGGGATTTGATCCCAAGCGCAGCGGCGGCCCCCACGTCCCTGCTCCACTTGAAGTGAAGACCTGCATCTCTCCGATCCTGCTTAAGCCATAAACAAACTGCCGATAGATTCGCCGCGCCATCCAACTCCACGGGATGAACTGGCCAAGATGGGTATGGCCGGATAGCTGCAAAGAAATTCCCGCAGCCTCAGCGATGGCGGGATGATCGGGGGCATGGGTTAATAAAATACTGGCGCGCTCGCGATCTAAAAGCAAATATTGCAGCACTGAGGCAAACTGCGCGTGTTCCACTGCATTGCGGTACGGCACGCCGATGATCTGCAAGCCGTCCACTTCCACCTTTTCATTACTCAGCACGCGCACTCCGGCGGCGGCGATAGCTCGCAGATACTTGCTGTCGTCCCCGAATTGCTCGTGATTTCCGGCAACAAAATAAACGCCGTGTGGCGCGGTCAACTTATTCAGAGGCTCGGCGGCTTTGCCAGTGTCAATCGCGGTGCCGTCGTATAAATCGCCGGCAATAAAAATCGCGTGGGGCTTTTCTTTCAAAGTTCTTGCCACGATGCGCCGCAGGAAATTTCCATTGCGCACCGGGCCCAGGTGCACATCGCTAATCAGCGCGACCTTTCTTCCTCGCCAAGCCGCTGGCAAATTCGCGAGGCGCACGGCGGTTCGCGTTGTTCGTATGCGGCCTGCGTTAAAGACTCCGTAGATCGCAGCGACAGCCCCGGCGCTAAATAAAAATTTAACCATCCCATGAAAGCTCAACGCTGAGGCATTATTATGCGGGCTGGCCAGCCACAGAACTCCGTAAATAATCCAGGAAGAAATTGCCGCTAGGAAGAGGAAACTAAGCGCGCCAGCCCAAACCGCTGCCGCCCGGTAAAACACTCGTACAAAGGCGTTGGTATATCGAAAGGCGAGGAGCGAAGCGGTAACAAAACTCAGCGACAAAAGGAAGAAAGCCAGTTTCATCCATGAAGCATAGGAAATGCTATTTCCGCCGGTCGAAAAGGTCCACGTCTCATAGAGAAGAAAATGCGCAAAAAAAAGAATGGCCTGAATAATCACAATAAAAATGATGATGCGTTTTTTTCTCGGCATTATGGATTAGATTCCCTGCCTCGCCATTCCGATGGAATCTGTGTGAGCAAGCCATTCCGCTGCCAAGTATCACGCCGGTCCGTTAACTTTAGCCCTCCCTCCTACTCGCGCGATGCAACATCGAGCCGATCTAAACTTTATCTGAACCGCCAATGATATGATCTCGGCTGCACAACGAGAAATAGAAGTTATTATTAATCATGGTCGAATTCTGCCAGGGGCCTGACCCCGAACCCCGCGCCCCGCGCTTTTCTACACCTCCACTAGCCACCGACACTCATTTCCATATTTTGGGTCCGGCTACGCAATTTTCGTACGTTGAAGACCGGGAGTACACGCCGCCGGACGCTCTTCCCTCTCACTGTCGCAATCTGTTTCATACTCTGGGAATCGAGCGCGCTGTGCTGGTTCAGCCGAGCGTATACCGCGATGACAACAGTTGCATGTTGGCTTCGGCTCCCTTGCTTGGTGTGCCGACGCGAAATATTGCGGTAGTGCGAAGCGATGCGAGCGACAAAGAACTTGAACGGTTACATGCGGCAGGCACGCGTGGGCTGCGCTTTATCCTTGCCCACATAGGCGGCGTGCCGATTTCGCAACTCGAACAAATTTCCGAGCGAGTCAAAGGGATGGGGTGGCATGTTCAGTTCTTGCTTCGTCCAGCTGCGCTTATCGAGTTGGAGCCGCGGCTGGCTAGGCTTGCTTCGGACTTCGTTATAGACCACATTGGGCTGATTCGCGCGTCGGAAGGCGGAGTCGAGCAGCCCGCATTTCAAGCGCTGCTGCGCCTGTTTCGTACTGGCCGATGCTGGGTGAAGTTCACGGGAGGTTATCGCATTTCTGCGGAGCCACCACCGTATCGCGACGTAATTCCGCTCGCGCGAGCACTGGTCCAGGAGCGTCCAGATCGAATTCTGTGGGGAAGCGATTGGCCGCATGTGATGGTCAAGGGCAAGATGCCCAACACGACCGTTCTTTTGGATCTGCTAAGCCAGTGGGTTCCAGACGCGAACATTCGCCAGCAAATTTTGGGGGAAAATCCAGAAAAGCTATTTGGCTTTTAGCTGGTAGAGACCATCGCAAGTGGAGAGACGGGCAATCTGAATAACTGCAATTCGGAGAGGGAATGGAAACTTGGGAGAGGAAGTTAGGGCTGATTGTTCCCTCGTGGAACACGGTTAATGAGTATGAATTCCAGCAGGTGATCCACCCGGCAATGTCCGTGCATGCGATGCGGATTAAAATCACGGCGGATGACGAAGAGAATTACAGTCGGATGGGGACTCAGGTTCCGGCTGCCGCGCAGCTCCTGGCCCATGCGAAAGTGCAGGTCATTTGTTATGGCTGCCTGGCAGGCGGCTTTGTCAAAGGACCGGGACACGATCAGCAGATCATAAAAGACATTGAAGCCGCGACCGGCATTCATGGAGTCGCAGCCGCAGCCGCAGTCGTGGATGCGCTGCGAGCGTTGCAGGTGACGCGGGTTAGCGTGGCATCGCCGTATGAGCCGTGGCTGAATGAAAAACTGCGGCGATATCTGAATGCGTTCGGCATCGAGGTGCTCGCATTGAAGGGACTAGGCAGTCAGGCTCATGCCAGTTTTACTCCGGAGCAGAATGCGGCTCTCGCTGCGGAGGTCGACCGTCCTGAATCGCAAGCGATTCTTATCGCCTGCTCGAATTTTCGCACTCTGGAATTTATCGAGCCGCTGGAGAAACAATTGGGCCAGCCCGTGGTCAGCAGCAATCTCTGTTCCCTATGGAAGATGCTGCGACTGTTAGGCGATGGGCGAAGCCTGCGGCGAGCGGGACGATTATTTCGCGAAGCCTGATTCGCAATCACCACAAAAGTAAAATGCCAGCACCTTGGTGGTGCTGGCAGATTACGACTTCTTCTTTTCTATTTTCGGCAGAGGCGCTCACAGGGCCGAGCCCGGCGCTGCATTCATCAGTGCACGTTCTTGTCGAGCCAGTCCATGAAAAACTTCGCGATCTGAGCGCTGTTTTTCTCGGACATCATCTGATGGCCGTTGCCGGGCATGCCGATATCTTCCAGGTTGTGGTACTCAGTTTTTACGCCCGCCTGGTTCAGCCACTTGGCCACGCAACGCGCGTAAGGACGGTGATAACTCGCCTCGCCTGAGACATTGAGGACGGGAATCCCCACCATATTTATGAGTTTGTGCGCGGGCTCCTTCTGAACCCAGCACGGAACAAGGCCCGGACCGTCGGCCTTTTCCTCTTGCACCGGCTGTAATTCAGACGCTTCTTTTATTGGCGGATCATAATGAACCGGGAAGTTAGTCAGCCCCCAGATGCGGCCGGGACCTCTCGCGTCCAACTCGTGGTTTTCTACCGGAGGCGCCCACGGCTCCGGTGCGAGGATGGCTTTCACTAGTTTCGGTCGCTCGTCGGCTACCAGCCATCCCGAAGTTGCCAAGCGCGAGTGCAAAAGCAAAATGACCGGTTGGTTAATCATGTCCAACAATTGGTCGACGGCATCCGCACTGATCTGTTCATTGTCAGCAGAAGACGGGAACGGAACTTCCGTCTTCGCAAAATAGTCGAATGCCGGCTCGCCGATCTTGCCTTGGACAGGATTCGGTCCCACCCACTGCGAATACTTATCTTGCGTCGGCCATTGGCGCATCGGGTTTGTCGACTTGCGTCCATTGGTCCAAACTTCTTCCATCAACTCACCCGTGCGAGGCGGAACGATGTCGCCATCGAAGCCGGGAACATAGCCCGCGCGCCCTCGACCCGGAAAATCCATCATGTAGACGGTGTAGCCCTGATTCACGAAATCGTAAGCCCAGCCCGGGCGGCCGTCGGGAGTTTGCAGCAAGGCGATGTTGGTTTGACCTCCACCGGCTTGCATGAAAACGATGGGATAGGGATGGCGAATCTTTTTCGGCACCCACACCTCAACGTACATAGCTCCGCGCATATTTTGCTTGCCCGGTTCCCCGACCCATTTGCCGCCTACATAAAAATGTCCCTGGCGTGCAATGTTTTCCGTAGAAAAAGTTGGGATCGTAGCCGGAGGCGGTGCTCCGGGAGCATCGTTGGCATTGGCTCCAAAGCTGCTGGCACTGAAAGTTGATGCCATTATCGCGAGTGTTGCAATCGAGATCTTAACCTTCATCATTTTCCCCTATATTTAGTCGTTGTAACGGCAAAGCGGATACTTCAACTGAATCCACAACCTGCCCCCTCAACTTGCAAAATCATGGCTAACATCGAACTCCGGCATAAAACATTGAGCATCCGATTAAAAGAATTGTTTCCATTTGAAAAGATCGGGCCGATAAGATGCGAGATCCGGATACTCCACAAATTCAACGAAATTCCCTTCCGGATCCTGCGCGAAGAGCGCGATCACACCCTTTCGAATTTCTACAGGCTCGGGGCTCATCAGCTTAACTCCGTGATCTTTTAATCGCTTCGCAACGCCATGGATATCGAAAATGATGAAGGTGATATAAGCAGTGCCCTGCCTCTCGAAAACGTATTCAGGGGCCGCAGTTTGTTTCGGAAGAACTTTCTTCGGCTGAACCAGTTTGATTCTTTCCCCGTATGGTGTCTGCAAACGGACGATTCTGAAGCCGCTCGGCGTCGCTCCAAACTTTGCGCTCATCTCTGGCGATGCTTCGGCATCCGCCACCAGCTTCAGTCCCAAAACATCGGTATAAAAATTGAGCATCCGATCCATGTCGACGCATACGATCCCCATCTCCAGCGGCGTCGCCATCTTTAAAGACCAGGAGGGCGCGGCATGATTGCTTGCGGGACGCTTTTCATCCTGGGACTGAGAAGCAGTCGAGAACATGGCAACCGCCAACCCGATCGCTCCGAAGCTCAGTAATTGATGACTCAGCACTCGATGGCGCAGCACTCGATTAACTATGATGTCCGCTACCTTCACGGCTTCGATGTCTTCCCTTCACCTTCGATAGAATTCGCCCGCTTAAAAAGATCGGGGCGATAGGACGCGAGGTCGGCATACTCCACGAATTCGAGAAAGTTGCCTTCCGGATCGCACGTGAAGATGGCGGTGATCCCCTTGCGAATCTCGACCGGACCCTTGCTCATCAGTTGCACGTTGTATTTTTTTAATCGCGTCGTGACCTCATTCACATCGAGAACGATGAACGTGAGATAAGCGATGCCCTGGCGAGCAAACACCCATGCTGGAACCTTACTTTGCTGCAGAGACATTTTCTTCGGCTGAACCAGCTTTATTCTTTCGCCATAGGGCGTTTGCAATCGAATAATCCGGAAGCCGTCCGGACCTGTTCCAAATTCTGTGCTCATCTCCGGAGAGGCTTCAGAATCCGTCGCGAACTTGAGCCCCAAAACTTCAGTATAAAAATTGAGCATTCGCTCGATATCGACGCATACGATTCCCGGCTCGAGTGGCGACACCATCTTTAGCGACCACGATTTTTCATCCTCGGTGCTCATCTGTGATTGCCTGATGTACCCGCGTAAATTCACGGGGTCACACTCGTTACATCCTCGTCAAAATTGAGCGGCCTGCGCGTCATGGTGAAGCAAATCAGCGCCGCCACGAATAATAAGAATCCCGCCAGATAGAATGCGATATCGAAGCTTCCGGTGAATTTAACAATGTATCCGGTGACGATTGGCACTAAGGATCCGAAGATGTTGCCGCCGAGGATCATGAAGCCGACGGTGATGCCCAGCATCTGAGGATTCCATACCAAGTCGTTGGCCAGAGCGATATTCAACGAGAGCGCGCTTGAGATACACGCCAAAGATATCGAAATCAGCAACAGGAGCACATACTCATTGGCGACCATATTGGTCAATAGAACGACGCCTGACAACATTATGAAGACCATGAGCAAGGTCCTGCGCTTACCCTGTCGTATGGCCTCGTGGGTTAGAAGAGTGTCGCTTAATTTACCGATAATCAATCCCAACGCCACGGCAAATACATAAGGCACCGACGTAAACCAACTGGCCTTAACTAATGACATGTGGCGCGATTGGACCAAGTACGACGGCAGCCAGAAAAGAAACAGCAGCATGGTGTAGGCGCAACATCCCTGGGTCAGGAACAGCCCCCACATGGTCTTCGTGCCCATGAGCCGCAGCAAAGTTCCCTGTGGAGGAGCCGCAGCCTTCGCCTGCGAATCTGTTTGCGCCAAGATATAATTTCGTTCTTCCTCGGGAAGCCACGTACATTCGGATGGCTTGCGAAAAAGTAGCAGCCACAAAGCTACCCAGATAAAGCCGAGCGATCCGGTGATCATGAATGACACTCGCCAACCTTCTCTCAACAAGAGCCATGCCACCAGTGGGGCTGAGAATGCCGGACCAGCAAAGCTTCCGGCGTTGAAGAATGCGGTTGCAAGTCCGCGTTCACTCGCCGGAAACCATTGCCTGACGACTTTGGCGGAAGTTGGAAACGAGGCAGCCTCGCCAGCTCCCAGCGCCAATCGAGTCGCAAGCATGCCTCCGAACGTAGTCGCCACTCCGGTCAGCATTCCAGCGATCGACCACATCGTCACTGACAATCCGTTGACCCAGCGGGTTCCGATGCGATCGGAAGTCCAACCCCAGAGCAAAAGAAAGACGCAATAAGTCCACTGGTAGGAAGAAAAAAGCAGTCCCATTTTTCCCGCGTCCCAGTGAAAGTCTCTGGCAATCGCGGGCGCGGCTACCGAGAGATTAATGCGGTGCATGTAGTTGATGAAAAGATTAAGGAACAACAGAGCGGCGATATAAAAACGCTTGCCCGACCACAGGGAACCTGCCTTGACCAT
>Ga0182024_10013138_pt1 | contig 16234 bp, 11 predicted proteins | sample P32metaG_FD_120480 | JGI IMG/M metagenome (GOLD analysis project Ga0182024, IMG submission 120480) | Permafrost microbial communities from Stordalen Mire, Sweden - P3-2 metaG (Illumina Assembly) | ecosystem: Environmental > Terrestrial > Soil > Wetlands > Permafrost | place: Sweden: Stordalen... | reverse complement strand
GCGGGCTCGCCCGCCGCTCCCTGCTGGAGCGAGACGAACAGTTCCGCCCAGATCGGCGCCCCGTCCTTGCGGACGTAGCGCTTCTCCAGCGAGTAGCTGGCAATCTCGCCGCGCTTGAGTCGGGTAAATTGCTCGTGGCTGACGGACAGGTCGTCGGCGTGCGTAATCTCGTCGACCATCCTTTGGAGCAACTCCTCGCGGGTATGGCCGACGATGTCGCAGAGACGCTGGTTCACGCGGAGCCAGCGGCCTTCGAAATCGACGTGGGCGATGCCAACTGCCGCGTTCTCGAACGTGCCGCGGAATCGCTCCTCGCTCTGCCTCAGGGCGTCTTCGATCCGTTTCCGCTCCGTCAAGTCGCGAACCAGCGAAAGGGCATGATGGCGGCCGTCCAACATCACGGGGCGCAACCGAACCTCGACGGGGAAGATCGATCCATCCTTCCTCCTGTGCCGGGTGTCGAAGGAGGCAACCTCGCCGGCGGCCAGGCGGACGCCAAGTTCCTTGAGAACGGCGGGTTTCATGTCCGCATCAATGTCCGCCGGGCACATTCCAATCAACTCCTCCCGCGTGTATCCGAGGCTCTCACATGCCTTTGGGTTCACGTCCAGAAACCGCGCGCCGGCCGGATTTGGAATGCGCCCGTCGTCTGCGGCGCCGGCGAGAAAGATTGCGTCGGTCGATTGATCGAACAACGCGCGAAAGCGCGCCTCGCCGGCCCGAAGCGCTTCCTCGGCACGTTTGCGATCAGTGATGTCTTCGGCGAGGCCGGCGATTCGGGAGACCTTCCCCTGCTCGTCCTTCATCGGAAAGGCCCGGCTGCGGACCCAGCGGATCGAGCCGTCCGGCGCGACCAGCCGGAATTCGGTGTCCGTGGCGATCCCCTGCCGTTGTTCCTCCATGCGCTGGTTCGCGCTGTCCCGGTCATCCGGATGGACCTGCGCGATCCAGGTATGAATCTGCTCATCGACGCCCTTGCCCGCCAGGTCCCAGATGGCTCCGTAGCTCGGGCTGACATAGAGCATCCGGTCGTCCCGCGCATCGCGTATCCAAAACATCTCGTGGATGTTCTCGGCCAGTTGCTGGAAGCGCTCTTCGGTTTCGCGTAGTGCCTCCTCCGCCCGCCGGCGCTCTTCGGCCACGAGGTGACGTCGGACGCGGTGCAAAGACTCGCACAGTCCACTGACAATCGTGCCAACGAGGACGAAGAGGATTAGCGCGGCGACGTCGTTGACATGCGAGAAGTGAAACCCGGAAGGTTGCTGGGCGATGAAGTAGTTCGCTGCGAAGGCACTAAGAACCGTGGCGAGAACTCCGGGCCAAAAGCCGCCGAAGTACGCGGCAATCGTTACTGCCGGGAAAAAGGTCATCTGCGGGACCGCGTTCCCCAGCACGGGCCAGAGGGGCCAGCGCACCAGGAGCGACGCCGCCGTGGCCATGACGGCCACGCCGTGAGCAACCAGCGGGTGCCGCGGATGTTCCTGCACGTGGACCTCGAGGGATGTCAGCATAGCGGTTGTTTGCCGAACCGAATAGAACCACGCCCTGCCTGGGCTCCGGCATCTCACGAGCCCACAATGGCAATGCTCGTGCCGCCCGAAAAGCAATGCGGGCCTGCACTTCGAACGGGCTGAGTTCAGCGGGGAATGCCACCCGCGGACGATCCCAGACGATCCCCGGAAAATCCCATGGGTAGAAATCTCGTCCGTCGGGTCACAAGTTTTTCCAAAGTCGGTCCGGACACCCGCGGGCAAATGGCTTAGCAATTAACTGAGAGACCGAATAGAATTCGCCGCGGGATGTCACGGCCCGAAGGGAGGCCGAGGACAAGGGAACCATGGCTCATCTGCTACTCATCGATGACGACCCGGACCTGATCCCACAGCAGGTCCGTCAGGCCTTCCCCTCTCCCTTGCATCAAGTAGACGTAGCCGCCACGGGCGCGGCGGGCCTTGAGAAGATCCGGGCCGATCCGCCCGATGTCATCCTTCTCGATCTGCGATTGCCAGATCAATCCGGTCTTGATGTCTATCACAAAATCCGTGAGATCGACGCCCGCATCCCGGTGATCTTCGCCACCATGGCCAAGACCGCGGACACCGCCATCGAGGCGATGAAGCAGGGCGCGTTTGACTACCTTTTCAAGCCCCTCGATCTGGGTCAGGTTCGGCGCGTCGTAGGCGAGGCGCTGGAAGTGGGCCGGCGGATGCGCGCGCCCGCCGTCTTGGCCGAAACGTTGCCGGACACGGACGTGGAAGGCGCCATCCTCGGCGAATGCCCAGCCATGCGCGAAGTTTATAAGGCAATCGGCCGCGTCGCGGGGCAGGACGTGACAGTGCTGATCTGCGGTGAGACCGGAACGGGCAAGGAATTGATCGCCCGGGCGATCTACCAGCACAGCGCACGTTCCAAAGCGCCCTTCATGGCCCTCAACTGTGCGGCCATCCCCGAACACCTCCTGGAAAGTGAGCTGTTCGGGCACGAGAAGGGTTCGTTTACCGGCGCCGACCGCCGCCGCATCGGTAAATTCGAACAGTGCAACGGCGGCAGTATCCTGCTTGACGAAATCGGGGACATGCCGCTTCTCCTTCAGCCGAAGATCCTTCGCGTTCTGCAGGAGCAATCATTCGAGCGCGTTGGCGGCAACGAAACGGTACGGACCAACGTGCGACTGATCGCCGCCACCCACCGCGACCTCAAGACCCTTTCCGCGGAAGGCAAGTTCCGGGCCGACTTGTATTACCGCTTGAGCGTCTTCACCATCCATTTGCCTCCCCTCCGCCAGCGGGGCGAGGATCTGCCAATGCTGGTGCGGCACTACGTTCGGCGCTGCAACCGCGAACTGGGACGGGAGGTCAGTCAAATCGACCCAGAGACATTGGAGCGGCTGCGGAAGTATCCGTGGCCCGGGAACCTCCGGGAACTTCAGAGCGTCATCAAGCAGGCCATGCTCCAAGCCCGCGGCTCGGTCCTGCTCCCCGCGTTTCTGCCCGACCTCTCAAGCGGCGCCGCCGAATCTGCCGCGCAGACAAGCGTCAACCTCGACCTCGAAGCCTTCGTCCGCCAGAGGCTTCAACCCGATGCCCGCAACTTGTATGCAGACGCACACGGCCAGTTCGACCGCTTTCTCCTCGCCTCCGTCCTCGAATACACCGGCGGCAGCCAACACCAGGCCGCCCGACTCCTCGGCATCGCCCGGCAAACCTTACGCCTAAAACTCCGCGATCTCGGCCTGCGCGTGACGCAATCGATCGAAGCGGATGAAGACAGCGAATCCTAAATCTGCCGGCGCGAGTGGGTCCGACGACTCCATTACCTCTGTCCCGAATGTCCCCAAATGTCCCCTCGTTTGAGGTTCACTTATCATTATCTTGCTACAATCAGGGGACATTCGAAGCACCCCGTTTCATCGTCATTCGATTAGTATTCGGCGCCACATTCGGGGCAGCGGTCCTTGCCGGTGCGAAGGTCGTACCCGCAGCGGATGCAGAGGTCTGGTCGGTTCGGTATGCCGCCATCTCCGCACGGTGCTGCGAGCCGGGCAGGCCGGGCCAGAGCGCGTCCCGCAGCCGGAACCATTCGGCGTCGTTGGACGGGCGGGGTAGCCGGACTTGCATGAGTGCGAAGCGGATAACGGGCCAACGCTCAACAGCCCGACCTGGGTTTCAACAAATCGGGGTTCGATTACCCGTGGCTCAAGTATGTAACTACTTGTGCTTTATAGTGTTACATATTGGAATGAGCGGGATTTGAAATGTTATATTCCGACAGAAAATAACGCTAATTTCGATGTTTTGCGTATAGCCAACGCGACAGCTCCCTCTGGGCACCGTCAGCGGATTGGCCCTTCTTGAAGGCTGGCGCATATTGTGCTTGCGTGTCCTGTACCTTCCCTAAATGCCTGTCTTTTGGCTGAGAAACGAGTAAGCTGCATGGGGGACTACCCAATCGTGTGGATGAATGACTACTGTAATTCGCGATGTGCGAGTCCTTGGACGACATCGATTGGCTGTATCGCGGAGTACCTTCCACTTCTCCGGAGGTTGAGGATGTGCGCGCGATAAATGAAGTTCGGCCACAACGGCCTGATCGAAGAGGTGAGTACTGGAGGTATATGCATTCGGAGGGCGACACCGAAACAGCATACACCAGTTGGAGTTCCGACCGGAGTTTAGCGGAGGCTGCGGCCGAAGATATATGTGACACCTACAATCTGAGCGGAGGAATCGTGATCTTTCAAGTCCGTACGCGCTCGATATCGCTAGAGCGGATTTTTCCGGCCCGTGAGGATGAGGACGAGTGGCTCATTGAGGGAACGGTTGAAGATGTGAGGATATCCGCGAGGGCTTTGGAGGACGAAGATGAGCAATTCTGAGAAGAAACGTTCATGGTTGAAGGCAATCGACGAGTTCGCGTCGAATCACGGCGTTGAGCTTCCGCCATTCTCGGAGTTGGGCATGGGTACCGCAATCGCTCGTGACAACGTCACCGGGCGATCGGTCTCATACAAGCGTCGCTTAGTGCCTGCAAAGGAGGCGGAGCGAAATGGTGCTGAATGGAGTTTCTGGTTTCGCGACGATCATCAATCGCAGACCATTGTGACATTCCGCGAGCCTCTCGTGCCGACGGAGGAACGTATTAAGATAATTTTCCCGATGGTGAAGGGGTGGCTCGTCGGCCATTGGTCGATTCAGCAGATCGAGAAGATCGCCGCCGATACTGAAACCTCGCGGACGCGGAAATTTACTCCGGATGTCGTTAGCTCAGAGGAGTATTGGTTTTCCGATGATCGTTCATTCGGCATTGTAATTGAGCAAGGGACTTGGCGAATTCATTCCAAAGGGCGATGCCTGACGACGTGGCGCTCAAGGAACGACAAATCGTCGAATGATGCATTGCCTCTTATAAGCTTGGACAACCTATGCCTGTGGATCGCTCGAAATTGGTACGCAATCGCATTTGGCTCGGACGTCCGACCGCCATTGCTTCGCGAGCTTGGCGCCGCACCTAGCTATGCCTACCAGTCTGCCGGGCTAGTTTGTGATGTCAATTCTGAAGCTGAAATCGATTCGTGGTGGAAGCGACATGCGTTCCGTGCTGCCAGAGAAGACCTACCAAATGTGTTTATCGAACGCCAAGTAGATGATCTGGTTGTATCTTGGGATGCTCTACCTGCCGACGAACGATTTTACGGTATTCCAAATGGAGAGGAAGTCTTACCCGCCAGCACTGCCGTTCCGATCCTCCGTGACCTTGTACAACTCCGTCTTAAGTCAATGGAACTTGAGGAATCGGAGCGCTCTCGCCTTCTCAAAGCGACATCGAGTGACGCAATTGAAGCGTACGCGGCGCTCTCTCGCTACCTTCCATGGGCGAGCGAGACATGGCTGGATCAACATGGATTCTCGAATGACGATGCGAGAAAGTTTGCAATAGCCGGGACGACGAGACATCCCATCGTTGGGCTCCTCAGGACAAGCCAAGGGACTGCGCTGACCCCGAAAGATTACGAGCAGATATTGCATCTGCTGCAAGTAAGCGGAACCAAGAGTTTTCGTAGGTTGCTGGAGCTTTCGTCTGGAATCAACCCATCGATCAATCTGCGTGAACCTTGGGAATCTGGATACCGGGCAGCGGCGCTGATTCGCGAGAAGCTCGGAATTCCGGAGTCATCTCCAATAGACATTGAGGATTTGATCACGACACTTGATGTGAGCATTCGCGAAGTATCTTTAAGCGATTCGAATATCATGGGTGCGTGCATCGGGTCACCCACATATGTCCCTATAATCGTCGTTAATACCTCCTCGAATGACGCCACTGGCCCGAGTGGGCGAAGAATAACCCTCGCCCATGAACTATGTCATATGCTCTTTGATCGATCGAAGATGTTGAGTTTTACTCGTTTCGAAGGCGGTGGTGCGGACAGCGACCGCTTAATTGAAATGCGTGCCAATGCCTTCGCCGTTGAGTTGCTTGTTCCAATGTCGAACCTTATTAAAGACGGCTTAATACAGAGCGAGGAAGCTTTGGCTGCAATCTCATTCAAGTATGAGGTAAGTGGAACCGCCCTCAAAAGGCACGTTCAGAACCTGAGCACGCGCCTTGCAAAGCGATGATGCAACGAATTGAGCCGCACCAACGCGAACCGACGCTTCCGAGCTACCGAACGGATCGCCTAAGAGACCATTTCAGAACCCAAGTAAATCATGAGCCGTGCGACTAGCCTCAACCCAAGGAGGCCGAATCATGGCAGTGGAACTGCTCCCCGAGAACCGAAACGGGGACCCTTGCCACGGGACAGTCACGATATTGATGGGGCTGGCGGAATCGGGCTGCGGAACGGCTGTCGCGCGGCGGGTGAAACGGTTGTTTGACTGTAGCCATCGAAATAGTAGGGCTTTACATATGTATTAAAGTATATATTGCGCGACTCAGCGCGACAGATTTGGGGGGTCGCGCTGCGGCGGTGGAGTCGCCGCGGCAGCATGCCTTGCGTTCCCACTTCCAATTGGGGGAGCGCTGGTCATCGCGTGTCTTGCGAATCCGCGACGAGCCTCATCCCTCCTTCCACGTCAGCACCACCTTCCCGGATTGTCCGGCGCGCATGACCTCGAAGCCCTTCTCGAAATCCTGATATTGGAAGCGGTGGGTGATGACGCCGCTGATGTCGAGGCCGGATTGGAGCATCACGGTCATTTTGTACCAGGTCTCGTACATCTCGCGGCCATAGATGCCCTGGATGTTCAGCATGTTGAAGACGACGGTGTTCCAGTCGATGGCCATTTCCTTAGCGGGGATTCCGAGCATGGCGATGCGCCCGCCGTGGCACATGTTGGCCAGCATTTCGCGGAAGGCCTCGGGGCTGCCGGACATTTCGAGGCCCACGTCAAAGCCCTCCTTCATGCCGAGCTTTTTCTGCGCGTCGGCGATGCGCTCGTGGCGAACATCAATGGCCAGCGTCGCGCCCATCTTCCGGGCCAGCTCGAGGCGGTATGGATTGACGTCGGTAACGACGACGTAGCGTGCCGCCGCGTGGTTCGCGATGGCAGCGGCCATCACGCCGATCGGGCCGGCGCCGGTGATCAGCACGTCTTCGCCCAGCACGTTGAAGTGAAGCGCGGTGTGAACGGCGTTGCCGAAGGGATCGAAGATCGACTGCACGTCGCGGATTGAGCCGCTTTTCGGCGCCGGGATGTGCGGGTCGTGGACCCAGACGTTGGTCTGCGGGAGGGCCAGATATTCGGCAAATGCGCCGGGCCGATTGACGCCGACGCCCTTGGTGTCCTTGCAAAGGTGGCGACGGCCCGCCAGGCAGTTGCGGCAGTGGCCGCAGACGACGTGGCCCTCGCCGCTGACGATCTCTCCGGGGTGGAAATCGGAGACGCTCGAGCCAACGTCGACAATCCGGCCAACGAACTCATGGCCGACGACCATCGGCACCGGGATCGTCTTCTGCGCCCAGGCGTCCCAATTGTAGATATGGACGTCGGTCCCGCAGATGCCGGTGCGGAGGACTTCGATCAGAACATCATTGATGCCGAGGTTCGGGATGGGAACCTCGTCCAGCCAGAGGCCGGGCTCGGACTTTTTCTTGACCAGCGCTTTCATGGTTTTCATGGTTGGGTTTGAGTGTCAGGGGGAGTGGAGGGAAAGACAAGCCCCGGCAGAATGAGGAAGGGGACAAGATGGGATGAAACGGCTGCCCCCCCGCCACGCGACGGCGATAATGCCCCGCAGAAGACGCCTGCGGCGTGTGTCGCGGGTTCTCAAGAGCACAGGAAGCCAGCCATGCGATATGGCGCAATCGACCTGCTCAGGATGCCCTGGTGGTGACGATCTGCTCCAACTTCCGGCCCAGCTTGTGGCGTGCAAGATCCAGGTCGTAATCCATCTGCAGCCCAATCCAAAACTGCGGCGAGTTCCCGAAATATCGGGCCAGCCACAGGGCCGTGTTCGTCGTGAGCGCGCGCTTGCGCAGCGCGATTTCATTAATCCGCCGAGCGGGCACGCCGACAGCCATTGCAAGCCGGTTTTGGCTCAGCCCCATCGGCTTGAGGAATTCCTCGACCAGCACTTCGCCGGGATGGATGGGTTCCAATGTTGATTTGCTCATACGGTGCCTCAACTCACTAGTGGTCGTCGACGATCCGCACTCCAAACACAACGCCAACAGAGAAGCGAAAGCAGATCCGCCACTGGTCATTGACTCGAACGCTCCACTGTCCGGCGCGGTTTCCGACAAGCTTTTCAAGGCGGTTGGCCGGAATTCGCAACACGACGAAGCCGGCCGCGCCTCCATTTGCCAGTGCGTCGAAGACAACGGCATAGACTCGTCATTCCTCTGATCTGAGACATGAAAATCCCGCGCAGCGAGACTGAGACGGTGCGGCTTGCTAATGTGCTCGAAACCGACTTCGGCTGATTACAAACCCTCCGCGACAGCCGCCCCGATTGCTGTGAACTCGAAAGCCGTAGCGTATAGAGTCTCCAGCGTCTCACGACCTAAGGCATCGAACTTCCGCCGAGGCAACTCGTCTCCCAGCCAATCCACAAACGTCCCCATAAACCCCGCGTGAGCGGACGCGGCCAGAGAGCTTGCCCAGCACAAGTAGTTCCTTAGGAACGCTACGTCACCGGCCCGCGACGCGAGGTTGTTGGAAGTGCGGAAGGCATCGTAGTCCTTCTTGAACTGCTTGAACACGCGATTCCAGATGACCTCCGTGTCGTAGATCGGGAATAGGCCAGGGTTGTAGAAGTGCAGGAACTTAGAGACGGTCATGACCGGGTAGCCGTTGTTCGGCTTGATCGCTTCCATTTCCATTAGGCTCAACATGAGCGCCTGGTGCCTGCCGCTGCTTAGGACGTTGAGCAAAGACACGGCCCCGCGCCACCCAAATTCGGCGAACTGTTGCTTGATTGTCTCGAAGATTCGCCTGGCAGGCCAGCACTCGTCGGCACCATGGGGCCGGAAGACCTGCCAGTAGCTTACCAGAGTCCTATAGATCGTCTCGAACGCCTCGAAGGCGTCGGCGTCTGTGCGCCCCGGGCTGAATGCCACCCTTGACGCAACGTATAGGTCCACCTTCATTGGAACCGACCATGCCGAGCCGCCGGCGAATGTAGCGTAGGCTTGCAACGCTCGTTTCTGCCCGTGCGGCTGGAAGTAGTCCTTAATCGATCGCGTCATGGCCTCGGTCCTCCCTGCGCATGAAAAATCGGCACCTCAAGGAGCGGCTAAAAGGGGGCCGTCAGACCATAAGCCAATCCCCGATTCGGCTTGTAACCGACTTTCCCGATCCCGCATTTCGCCCTTGAGCCAGGCCCGTAATCCCATTGATCCATCAACTCGCGCGGCGCGCCAGTAGAGCGCGAACCGCAGGCAGCAGTTTGATGGGGATCTCAACCAGCGCGGTCGTCCGTTTGCGGTATGCCGCCTCAGCTTCGGCGATCGCTTCCGTGTCGGATTGGTGGTCGTAATGGTCGATCAAGGCTTGAACCTTCTTTCGGTCCAATCCCTTTGGATAGCGGTTTGGGTCTTTGGCGGCTTTCATGGCTTTGGGCGCCTCCTCAGCCGCCGGCGAAGCGCCCGCAGTTGTTTGGGCGGCGGATCATAGGCGGTAATCACCATGCTCGCAGATATGAGGTTCGTCGGTTTCGGGATCGATGTGGAACCGCAGTTGCATCGGTCAAGAACCCTTACGCGGAGAGCGATGGAACCGCCGATGACCGCGCTTCGACCATCTTTTCGGCTTCGCTGGCCGCCAGGGGGAGGCCGAAGTAGGAGCCTTGGCCGAGGTCGCATCCCATGGCCTGCAGCATCATGACCTGCTCGGCGGTCTCCAGCCCGTCGGCAACCACCTGCAGCCGCAGATTTCTGGCCAGTTCCAGCACGGAGTAGACGACCGCGGCGCAATCCCGGCGGCCGGCGGCCGAGCCGACGACCCGCCCGTCGATCTTCAGCCCATCCAAGGCGGTCGAACGCATGCAGCCCAGCGACGTGACACCGGACCCGAAGTTGTCCACCCACACCCGCACACCCGCCGATCGCAGTTCTGTCAGAATCCCGTTTACCGCCTCCGGGTTCGTCATCAGGACCGGCTCGGCGATCGCCACTCGCAACCAGCCAACACCCAGCGCGTCCTGCCGTTGTTCCTGGAGGGCACGCACGCGATCGACTAGCCCTCGGTCCACGAGCTGCTTGCGGGATAACGCAACGATCATGAACAGGTCCGCGTCACCCGCGATGGCTGGGATGCTCGGCTGCACCGGGAACGGACGCCGCCATTGGTGAAGTTGTTTCCAATCGGCCAATTGCCGGGAGGCCTGCTGCAAGACCCAGTCGCCGAGCGGCACGCTCAACCCAGTCTCCTCGGCAAGGTCGAGGAACTGCTCCGGCAGCAACAGCCCCCGCTGGGGGTGCTCCCATCGCAGCATCGTTTCGAACCCGGCGACCTGCCCGTCGAGCAGCGACACGATCGGCTGGTAATGGAGCACGAATTGTCCGTGCTCGATTGCCTGCTGCAATTCCTCGGTCAGGCGCACGCGATCGAATGCGGACTGTTGCGCGTCGGCGTCGAACACCGCATAGCGGCCGCGCCCGGCGGCTTTGGCCTTGTACAGGGCCGCGTCCGCGTCGGCCAGCAACTGCGCGGGCGCGGTGTAATGCCGCCCGGCAGCATGCACGATGCCGATGCTGGCGCTGGCGCGGATCTGCTGCCCGTCAATTTCCACCGGCCTGTCCAGTTCCCGCAGGATCCGCTCGGCCACTTGCTGCACTTGGTCGTGCGCTCTGAATTGTTCCAGCACGATGGTGAACTCGTCGCCGGCCAGGCGGGCGACGGTATGCCCCGGGCCACTGCCGCCTTCGTCGCTTGCCGCAACGGCGCTTGCGTTCCCACTCACCAGATCGCCGCCGCGGACGCAGCCGCGCAACCGCTCGGCGACGGTGACCAACAGCTTGTCGCCCGCGGCGTGACCAAGCGAGTCGTTAATCACCTTGAATCGGTCGAGATCCAAAAACAGCACCGCAAGCCGGAAGTCAGGATCCTGATTCGCGCGCTCGATGCCCCGGCGAAGGCGCTCGTCCAGGAGCAGCCGGTTGGGGAGTCCGGTCAGCACATCGTGAAGCGAGAGGTGCCGCAGGCGGTCCTCCGCCCGCCTTCGCTCGGTGACGTCCTGAATCTGCGAAATGAAAGTCTGCGGGCGCCCGTTTTCGTCCCGCACCAGGGACGTGGTCACCAGCGCCCACACCGTACGTCCGTCCTTGTGGATGTAGCGCATCTCCAGTTGATGTCTGTCCGTTCGGCCCGCCCTTAACTCCTCCGCGGCGGCCTGTGCTTTCTCCAGGTCTTCGGGCGGAGTGATCGACCGGGAAGCGATTTGCAGGAGTTCGGCCTCCGCGTACCCGACCAGTTCGCACAAGGCCCGGTTGGCCTTCATCCAGCGCCCGGCCTCGTCGGCCAGGGCCATGCCGGTGGCGGCGTGATCGAAAGCATTGCGGAAAAACTCCTCGTTCTGCCGGCACAACCGCTCGGTGCGCCTTTGCCGCGCCTGCTGATGCAGGATGAGCGTGCAACCGGCAAGCAGGACGAAAACGCGGTAAACCGAGGCCGCGATCAGGGAATGCGCCTGGGCCGAGGCGGCGGCACGAGTCTGGGCGAGACACTCGGCGCGAGCCTCTTGCTCCGCCTGGATCATCTGATCGATGACCCGGCGGAGTTGGTGCGTTTCATCACTGGTAGGGAGCCGAGCGGCTCCGCCGCCGGACGCTTCAACCGACGGGTTGTGAACCCCGCTCTTAAGATCCTCCAATTCCCTCTGTGACAGGTTCAGAAGTTGGCGGGCGTATTCAGCCTGTGCGGGATCATCTGCTGTCAGAGCGCAAACCTGCGCCAGCAACGCAGGCACGCGGGAAGCGGCGTCCCGATACAATTCCAGCTCGCGGACTCCGCCAACGACGCGGCCGTCCCGGCCGATCGCAGCGTCCTGCAACGCCGCCCGTAACGCCTGCAGGGCCGACAGCACGTCGCGCACGTGCGCGTCCCGGCTGCCGATCTGCTCCATCTGCCTCGCGCTACGGTAGCTGCTGATTTGAAACAGGGCCGAGGCGGCCAAGGTCAGAGCCACGCTCAGAACGATTGATCGAACCTTCAGTGACCTGATCCAATCCACGGGTTGAGGTTGTCCTGTTTTGAGCCCCGCCGCCTATCACGTGCGACGGCTCGCGGTTCTCAGTCCTGGGTCTCACGGCCGGCGCAGGGCCGGTCCCACGGTGCTCATCGGATATCTAACTCCTGTTCTTTAACCTTCTTAAGAAGTGGTGAGCGTGATGCCGGCCGTTCGTCTAGGGAATGATGGAGAAGGCCGCAGAGGTCGAAAGTCGCAGGACTGGGCGTCGGGTAAATCGCACCGCGCCGGCTTGACGGGGACGGCGCGTGGCGCTATCAGAGGTCGCGTGTATAAATCAGTCGTCTTAAACGCCGTTGGGCTCACGCCCGCGCTGATCGGTCAATACACGCCTCGACTCAGGGAATTCATGGCGCGCGGCGCGCTGGCCCATGTCGGGCATGTGCTGCCGGCGGTTACCACGACCGTTCAATCGACCTATCTCACCGGAACCTGGCCGGCCGAACACGGCGCGGTAGGCAACGGGTGGTACTTTCGCGACGAGTGCGAGATCAAATTCTGGCGGCAGTCCAACCGCCTGGTCGAGCGGCCAAAGATCTGGCAGAAGGCCAAATCCATCGATCCGGCCTTCACCTGCGCGAACATTTGCTGGTGGTACAACATGTACTCGACGGCGGATTATGCGGTGACGCCGCGGCCAATGTATCCGGCCGATGGGCGGAAGGTGCCGGATTGTTGGACGCATCCGGGCGAGCTGCGCGACTGGCTCCAGAAGGAGCTTGGCCAGTTTCCGCTGTTTCAGTTCTGGGGGCCGATGACGTCGATCAATGCGACCCAATGGATCGCCGAGGCGGCCATCCGCGTCGATGGGCGATTCAATCCGACGCTCTCACTGGTCTATCTTCCGCATCTGGATTACTGCCTGCAGCGAACCGGCACCGAGCCGGCGCTGATCGCCAAGGACCTGGGCGAACTCGACGCCGTCTGCGGAAAATTGATCGATTACTTCTCGGCCCGCGATGCCCGCATCGTCATCCTCTCGGAGTACGGCATCATGCCCGTCTCGCGGCCGGTGCATCTGAACCGGGTGCTGCGCGAGAGCGGGCTGCTGGCCATTCGCGACGAAATGGGCCGCGACGTGCTCGATGCCGGCGAGAGTGCAGCTTTTGCAGTGGCGGATCATCAGATCGCCCACGTGTACGTGAATGATGCTTCGAAGTTGAATCAGGTTCGGTCCCTGCTGGAAGCGACGCCGGGGGTCGAGCGCGTGCTTGATCGAGCGGGCAAGGAGAGCGAGCACCTGGATCATCCGCGATCGGGCGAATTGGTGGCCGTCGCCGCGCCGGATGCGTGGTTCACCTATTACTATTGGCTCGACGATGCCCGCGCGCCGGACTTTGCCCGAACCGTGGACATCCATCGCAAGCCTGGCTACGACCCGGCCGAGTTGTTCCTGGATCCGGCACTGAAGATGCCAAAGGCCAAAGTCGCCTGGACTTTGCTGCGCCGCAAGGCAGGAATGCGGGCGCTGATGGAAGTCACGCCGCTGGATGCGGGCCTGGTGAAGGGATCACACGGCCGCAAACCCGCTTCCGCGGAGCACGGACCGCTGCTGATCACCAACCGGAAGCAATCGCTTCCCGGCGATGTTCTGCCTGCGACGGAGGTCTTTAACGTGCTTATGGGTCATCTTGTCGGTTAAGGGAAACGAGAATCTTTCGTAGTGATTTAGGCATACAGGTCGTGAAAATGACTGTCCTTGTGGCCGGTGGGTACACTATTATAGGGAGTGAATCGAAAGGCCCGGCTGGAGTCGCAGGCTTCGGTCCGCCGATTGTATTCAGCAGAGAGTTGCGGGCGAACGCGCAGAGGAGCTTGCCCGCTTTCATCCCGGAGGTCGGTTATGCGTACAGGTATGCGTAAGCCGCTGACTGCGGCGCCGATGGTGATGGGATTGGTGTTGTCGGGCTTTGCCGGCGCAAGCCGCGCCGATGCCCCGCCGAACAATGCCGGCCGCGATTTCGGACAACCTCCGGCCCCGGCGCAAGTCGCCCCGCCGGCAATGAATGTCCCGAACAACGGCGCGGCGCAAAACGCCGGTGGGCAGGGCGATTTTCCGCAGGACGAGGTGCATGACTGGGTAGTGGCCAGCGCCCGGGCGGCCCGCTGCCGGGCCATGCTTCACCTATCCGAAAAGCAACTGGACGACGCCATTCGCGACGCTCAGTGGACGTTTGAGAACTCCCACGATTACAAGGACGCCGCCGCGGCAGAGAAGCAGGCATACGACGCCTACAACGCCGAGCGGCAACGGGCGCTCAAATCGGTGCTGAACGATCCGAAATATCAGGCGGCCCTTCAGCTTTGCGACGAGCTGGCCGACAAGATCGCCAGGTATCGCGCCATGGCTAAGCCGGGCCAGGTTCCGCGCGAGGATCTGCTCGCGCTGGCATCGCAAAAGCTGCAATACGCTTCCGATGCTCACAACATGGAGCGGGAAGCGTTGGAGAAGGATGCCGCGGTGCAGGATGGCCGCCAGAAGATGGTGCAGGCCAGCGCCAAGACGAACGAGCTTCGGACGGCATTCGACAACACGATCCGCATGAACCCGCAGATCTCCCAGGCGCGTCATGCGCTGGATGAGGCCCATGTGGAACTGATCACTGCCGAGGCGTACTACACCGCCGCCGCGGCGGCGGGGCAGGTGGCAACCGACTATTCCTTCTATCGTCATCGCTGGGACGGGGTCGTCTCGCGCGTTGGCGCGGGATGGGGACCGTACGGATACGGCAGCGGGTACTGATCCGATTGATTGTGAATTATTCCGCGAAGGGCAAGCGGCTGATCGCTTGCCCTTCGCGTTTGTACGAGTTCTTCAACCCCTCTGCGCCATCTGAGTAATGGCGGCCGCGAGGCGCTGATAGTCTTCCGGGACGTTGTAAACCTGGCAGCAGGGCCTCACATAAGTTCGGCCGCCCCACCGCATCAGCGGCGCTTCAACCCGGAACTGGTCGTACAACTTCTGCTGTGCGACAGCGACGTCGGCTTCGCTCATGGCCGACAGCGCGGGAGGCAGCGCGACGGTCGCCATGGAACCGAGCATGCTCCCGTCGATTGGCGTCACCGGCTCGACACTCCACGCCTCGCAGAGCATTTGATGGGCCCATGCGGCCATCGCGTGATTGTGCGCCATCACCTTGTTCCAACCCAGCTCGGACATGAACTCGATCGCCCGCGGCACCGCCAGCCAGCCGCTGATGTCGCGGGTGCCCTGCCAGCCGAACTCGCGCGCCAATCCCTCGCCAAGATAGTGGCTCACGACCACCGGATGGACTCCGGCCTGAAGGTCGGGCCGCACCCACAGGAACGCGCATCCTTTGGGTGCGCAGGCCCATTTGTGCAGGTTGCCGGCATAGTACGCTGCGCCGAGGCTTGGAACATTCAAGGGAAGCATGCCGGGAGCGTGCGCGCCATCGATCAGCACATCCACGCCGCGCCCTGCGCACTCGGCGATGATTCGCTCGATCGGGAAAACAATCGCCGTCGGCGACGTGATGTGATCGACCACCAGCAGCCGAGTGGCGGACGTGACGCCGGCCAGAATGAGTTCCACAATCTGCTCCGGCGACTTGACCGGAAGCGGAATCTCGACCTCGCGATACCGGGCACCAGCGCGCCTCGCGGCATGCTTCATGGCTTGTCGGACAGCATGATAGACGTGCGTCGTCGTCAGCAGCTCTTCAGTCGGCCTCAGCGAAATCGATTGCAGCACCGCGTTGATGCCCTCGGTGGCATTGGTGACGAAGCCGAAGTCGTTCGCATCCATCCCCAGCCACTGCCCGACCGACTTTCGTGATTCCTCGAGCAATCCTGCCGCTCGCCGGCCGAGCAGTTCCACCGGCTCCGCCTCGACTCGCAGCCGCCAGCGGGTCTGCTCGACAAACACGCACTTAGGCACCGCCCCGAACGAGCCGTGGTTCAGGAAGCTGACGGCGGGGTCCAGTAGCCACTCAGATTTCAAGTCTGGCCGGATTGGAGCAGGAGGCGCGAGAGATGCCATGACGGCTCGAGAGTAGCCTGGCGCGGTGCAGATTTCCATCAGGTG
>Ga0182024_10013137_pt1 | contig 16234 bp, 17 predicted proteins | sample P32metaG_FD_120480 | JGI IMG/M metagenome (GOLD analysis project Ga0182024, IMG submission 120480) | Permafrost microbial communities from Stordalen Mire, Sweden - P3-2 metaG (Illumina Assembly) | ecosystem: Environmental > Terrestrial > Soil > Wetlands > Permafrost | place: Sweden: Stordalen... | reverse complement strand
GGCAGTGCGCAAATGCAGCCGGCAATTCCCGCTGCCTCGCAGCAACTGCTGAAATTACCATGCACCGGAGGAGATGATGCTGAAGGGATTTCGAGATTTCATTCTGCGCGGAAACGTGGTGGACCTCGCGATCGCGGTGATCATCGGCGCTGCGTTTGGAGCCATTACAGCCTCGCTAACGGCCGACGTGATTACACCCGTGATTTCGGCGCTGTTTGGCACGCCCGATTTCACTTCCCTCGTGATTCACGTGCCGGTGCTGCACCCCGTTACGCCGCCAAATCCTCTGCCCGCCAACTACATTGCGCCGGGCGACATTCACATCGGCAAGCTGCTGAACGCGCTCATCAACTTCTTGCTTGTGGCCGCAGCCATTTACTTTGCCATCGTGCTGCCGATGCAATACGTGATGAAGAGGATCAACAAACTGGAGCCGGTCGTTGCCGCCACCACAAAAGTCTGCCCCGAGTGCCTCAGCGAGATTCCGCTGGCCGCGCGGCGCTGCGCACACTGCGGTCAACCCGTTGTCTGATTACTATGAGTTGTGCCTCAAGGTCCCGAACCGCGCTTCCGGCCTTCGGCGGATGAACAGATTGGCAGGCGTATGAACTCCGCTCGCTCCGCTTGATTTTGATTAGGCTTGATTTTGATTAGGATCGACGTCATGAACCTCCGCACCGTGCTTGCCCTTCTTGTTTTGCCGGCTATTCTTTCCGTCGTGTTCCCATCCAGCCGGCTCGCGGCGCAAGCCACGCCGCCGCAAGCCACGCCGCAACAGAGTTCGCTCGGCTACTCCGACTTCAGTGCGGAAGCCCGGCTCGAAGAGAAGTTCATGACCGTTCCCGATCCCAAACTGGCCGGCGAAGAACTCAAGACGCTCACCCTCGAGCCGCATCTCGCCGCCACGCCCGAGGATCGCAAAACCGCGGACTACGTAGCCAGCAAGTTTCGTGCCGCAGGCCTCCAGACAGAAATCGTCCCCTATCGCGTTCTGCTGAATTGGCCCAAAGTCGTGCGCGTTGAAGCCTGGGATGAACCCGGCCATCTGCTGATGAGCGGTCCCACGCCCGAGCATGTGCAAGGCGATCCGGCCGCGGACAATCCCCGCGTAGTGATGCCCTTCAACGGCTCTTCGGGTTCGGGCGACGTGACCGCCGAAGTGGTGTACGCCAACTACGGCCGCGCCGAAGACTTTAACGAGCTTGCCGCCCGCAACATCGATCTGCACGGCAAAATTGTCATCTGCCGCTATGGCTCCAACTTTCGAGGCGTCAAAGTCTACCTGGCTCAGCAGCGCGGCGCGGTCGGCGTCCTCATCTACTCTGACCCGCAAGACGACGGCTATGCCAAAGGCGATGCCTGGCCCGTGGGTCCGTGGCGGCCTGAGACCGGCGTGCAACGCGGCTCGGTGCAGTTCCTTTTCAAGTACCCGGGCGATCCCGAAACTCCCGGCGTCGCCTCCACACTCGACCTGCCCGACTCCGCCCGCCTTCCCAATACCTCAGGACCCGGCGGCAGCCAGCCTTACATCATCTCCATTCCCATCAGCTACCGCGACGCCGCGCCCATTCTGCAGGCGCTCAAAGGTCCGAGCGCGCCGCAAAGCTGGCAGGGCGCGTTGCCCTTCCACTATCACTTCGGTCCCGGCGGAGCGAAAGTCCACCTGGTTTCGCAGCAGGACTACCAGCGCCGCATTATTTGGGACGTGATTGGCAAAATCGAGGGCTCTCAGGATCCGGACGCGTGGGTCATCGTCGGCAACCATCGCGACGCGTGGGTCTACGGCGCGGTCGACCCCAACAGCGGCACGGCCGCCATGCTTGAAGCGGTGCATGGCATCGGCACGCTGCTTCACCAGGGCTGGCGGCCCCAGCGCACCATCGTCTTCTGCAGTTGGGACGCAGAAGAAGAAGGCCTCATCGGCTCGACCGAATGGGTCGAGCAGCAGGGCCGCACCCTCGACCACGCCGTAGCCTACTTCAATATCGACGTCGGCGTCTCCGGCCCGGACTTCAACGCCTCCGCCGTGCCCTCGCTCAAGGACTTCGTGCGCAACGTCGCGCGTTCCGTTCCCAGCCCGCTCGGCGGCTCGGTGTATCGGCTCTGGCATCTCAAACCCGTCGTCGACAATGAACATCGCCAATCGAATGCACCGCCCCTCCCGGGAGAAGAAGTGCATTTGGGCGATCTCGGCTCGGGGTCGGACTACAGTCCGTTCCTGCAACACGCGGGCGTCCCCTCCACCGACATTGAGTCCACCGGACCCTATGGCGTTTATCATTCGGCCTTCGACGACTTCGCCTGGTTCACGCGGAACGCCGATCCCCACTTTCTCTATTTGCAGCAGATGGCGCGCGCGCTCGGCCTTGAAGCCATGCGCATGGCCGATGCCGACCTGCTGCCCTACGACTACGTTGCCTACGCGCGCGAAATTTCCGCCTATCTTGAAGCCGCAAAACGCAGAGCTCCAGATGCCGGCCTCGGCTCGCTCAACTTTGCTCCCGCGCAGGCCGCAGCCGTGCGCTTTTCCGCGGCGGCCGAGCGCGCCCATGCGATCGAGACGACACCGCCCTCCGCGCCTTCCGGAGATCTGGCCCGGATGAATCTCGCCTTGCGGCAAACCGAAACAGCGCTGCTCTCCGACGCGGGGCTTCCCCATCGGCCGTGGTACCGGCACACGATCTTTGCTCCCGGCGAGCTCACGGGCTACGCCGCCGTCGTCCTCCCCGGCGTCAACGAGGCCATCGACGCACAGGATGCAAACCTGGCTGCGGAGCAGTTGCAGGTTCTCACCCAAGCGCTCAACCGTGCCGCCGGCGTCCTCGAAACCGTCCACTGAACGCCGAATTTCTCCCGACCAACCCCTAACCACAGCACCATCGCTATCCAAAAGGCTGCCGTACCGCAGGTGCTGCCCCCAAGGAACCACGCCGCTCCCACCCTGGAGTGATTTCCATTTGTCCTTTTGCGGAGCAAAGTTGCAGTGTCGGACTCTCCAGAATTTCCGACGTACGCAGAATGCTGCACGCATTTGGGAGCCGCTCATGAAAGACCTTCTGATCGAACTGATTCTGATCGCAATGATCGCCATTCCGCTGGTTGCCGATTCTCTCGAACCCTGCCGGGCCGTCCGGCGTGACGGCTCGGAACCGATCCGCAAGCCGCGCCGCAGTCACTGACGCGCACTCGCCGCACGCTACCCGCAGGCGCGTGCCCTCTTGCGTCCATCCTGCCGCACAAAATGGGCCAATTGCCCGCACCTCGTAAAACCGCATGGTCCCGGGCCGGAATCGCGTGATTCCGCGCGGGCCCTTCCTCGCGTTTACACAGGAAAATTGCGGCCGAAATCGCACCTCAGAGCCGAAAACACGGCAAAAACCAAAGAAAATAGGCCAATTTCCAGGGAAATCCTAAGAAACCTGTGGAAATTGGGTGTTTTTCCATTGACTTTAGCCACCTCCAAGCCGCATTGTAACCATCGGCAGGGTTCTTCGTAGCCGCATGAATACAGGGGTTCCGCGCACTCCAAGTTTCGATCACCTCCCTCCATGCGGGTTGCATACAACAGCGGAAGCCCGACCATACCGGCAGCCCGAAGGGCTCGCCCACAAGGAGAACAATCTATGGCAACTGGACTGACCAAGACTGCTTTGACGCGGCACATGGCCGAGAAGCTCGAACTGACCAACAAGCAAGCTGCAGCTTTCCTTGACCTGCTGGCGGAAACCGCCATCAAGGAGACCAAGAAGAGCGGCGTCTTCGTAATCCCCGGCATCGGCCGTTTGGTGAAGGCCGAGCGCAAGGCTCGCATGGGCCGTAACCCCCAGACCGGCGAGGCCATCAAGATCAAGGCCAAGACCGTGGTGAAGTTCCGCGTGGCCAAGGCCGCGAAGGACGTGATCGCGCCTCCGAAGAAGTAGTTTTCCTCGGGCCGCCGCTGCGGTATCGCGGCAAACCGCATGACGACAAAGGGGAGAGCCTCGTGCTCTCCCCCTTTTCGTTTCGGCGCCTCACGCCGCTCGAGCAAATTTTTGAACTTGGACAGCCGTCCCGTTCATCGAACGATGATGACAGCAGCTTCAGCAGTTCAGCAACAAATAGCCCCGGCGCGCACGTCGTCGGTAGTTTTCCTCCTGCGCTTTGAGGGGCTCGCGATGGCTGCCTTCGCGGTGTTCCTCTACGCGCGCACTGGGGCGAGTTGGTGGCTTTTCGCGGCCCTGTTTCTGGCGCCTGATCTTTCCATGCTTGGCTATCTCGCCGGGCCGTGCTGGGGCGCGCGCATCTACAACGCGGTTCACACGTACATCACGCCGGCGGCGCTGGCGCTTTGCGCGCTGCTTCTTCAGGAGCGCGTTGCTCTGGCCATTGCGTTCATCTGGGCCTGCCACATCGGGATGGACCGCCTACTCGGCTACGGACTCAAGTACGCCGACGGTTTCGGCTATACGCATCTTGGCCGCATCGGCAAGACTTAAGTGAATCAGGAAATCACTCGCGCCGTCCCTACGGGACTTGGGAGTTAATTTGTAGAATTCGCCTTCCTTGTCGCGTCTGCGCGTTTTGTGTCGCGCAGCAGACTTCCGCAGCGCCGAGGACGTCCTGGAACCCAGGCTTCTTGCGGCGAACAACTAGCCCGCTCGTGGCCCGCCTGGGTCGGGGCGATAGCCGAGTTGACCCTTCGTCAAAATGCAAAGCAAGGCAGCCACTCCTACATATGCCATCCAAAAGGCATTGTGCTGGACCGCGTTGCTGCGCAGTTCGGCTTTCCCGATAAAGTCATTCAGGATGATCCCGGTCCCTATGTTGTAGAAGCCGTGCACAACCACTGCGCATAAGGTGCTGCCCCCCGACTTGTTGAAGCCGAAGGACAGGAACACAGATGCCGCCATCGTGACGGGTACAAACTGCCACCAGGTTACGTTATAAACGTGGGCGAGCATCAACGGAAGATGCCAGTTGGCCCAAAGAAATCCCAGGATGAGAGAAGACGCCACCGGACTGAAACGGCTCTGCAATCTCGGGAGGGCATATCCACGCCAGCCGGGCTCCTCGCCCAGCGGTCCTCCCAGAAGATTGGGTGCAAAAAGCGTCAGTATTTGGATCAACGCCGGCCACTGCCAGCGATCAAAGCCGGACCTGGTCATGAAGAAAGCAGCGATGAACGCGGCAGCAAGTACTGCCGAGACACCGGACACAACCCCCAGCAGAAAGCTCGGCAGAGTCGTCCAAAGCCGGACTGCTCTCCAGTTGCGCGCGAAGATCCAATGCGTCGCAAACGCGGCAAGTGTAGGACCGAACGTCCCGATGGAAAAAGAGAGGCGGGAGTGACTTCTCCCTAGCAGCACAGGGAGCCAAAGAATGAAGCTGAATCCATACGCGAGCAAGAAGTACAGCACTAGCTGTCTTGGATTCCAGACTTGAGACTTCATCTCTTTCTCGGCCAGATGGTTCATCCAGCGCATTATTCCACACCGCCCGCCCCCAGGGGCCGTTGATGCTCGCGGGACTCAAAGGACCATTTGTGATCACACTGGATCGGGCGTGGCCTCTTTGCGCGGCAGCAGCGCGTACGCAATCAGCGCCACGCCAAATGCAATGAGCACTGTCTTCGAGTACGCCTGATGGAAGGCGAACCGCACGGCCAGCGCGGCGATCAGGAAGACGGCCGTTGTAATCGGGGCCTTCATCAGCCCTCGCACCACCATCGACAGCACAAAGCTCACCAGGATGGCCTTGAGCATCAGCAAGTTGTCGTAGCTCCACGAGAAAAACGCCAGCGTGACAAAGATCCCGATCGGATTGATTTCTGTCAGCACGGCAATCAGCCATTGCGGCTTTGCTGCGGACGCAGGCAAACTGCTGCGCAGGCGCGGCAGCAAGCGAGGCACTGCACGCAGATGTTCCTTGTAAGGCTCGCCAAGCTTGGCCGCGAGGAACGCCTCTTCACCCAGAATCAGACGCACATAAAAGATCGTCACCAGCACCATTGTTAAGAGCGCGCCCGACGGCGTCATCAGCAGGCAAATCGCCAGCATCATGAACCATCCACCCAGGTAGAGCGGATTGCACACGTAGCGGAACGGTCCGGCGGCCATTATCGCGCCGCCCTGCATCTCTTCGTGGTGCACGGTGCTGTACCCCAGGTAAGCGGCGCCCCACACGCGCAGCACTGCGCCCACCAGCGCGGCCAGCGCTCCCGCCACAATCACCACCGCCGTCGCCACGCTAAAGCTTACAATGCCCAGGCGGCTGATTTCCATCGCCAGCCACGCCAGCGTGGAAATTCTCCCGCTCCAATCGAGTGGCCCCAGCCACGGCGCCCAGAAACCCAGAAAAACGATGACGATCTGAATCCACATCCGCAGGCGAAACTCGATTGCGCTTGCTTTCATGCCTTCTCCCGCCGGGGCGGCCGTCTCCGGCTTGCTCTCCCCATCTCAAGAGTACGCAATTGGACCCGTGCTGGGTTCGCGCCGCTGTCATGCGCAGCTCGCAAATTCAATCAGGAGTAAAATGCTCTCGATTTCAAAACCCCAGCTTGAGCTGCGCGAGAGGAAAAACGATGAAAACGCTTTGTACGGCGATTCTGATTCTCGTGCTCGGCGGCGTGGCTGCCACGGGCCAGACCGGCGCCAACCCGCAGGAGACCAGCCTGCTGACAGCCGTCTCCAACGGAGATCTCGCACAGGTCCAGCAGCTTCTTGGGCAGCGAATCAACATCGAATCCCGCGACAATCTGGGCTGGACGCCGTTGATCTGGGCCGCTTACCAGGGCCGCACGGATGTGGTGACGCTGCTTGTGGCCAAGGGCGCCAACATTGAAGCCAAAGGCAATGCGGGACAAACGCCGCTCCACGAAGCCGGTTACATGGGCCACACCGATGTGCTGATGCTGCTGCTCCAGAAGGGCGCAAAGGTGAGCGAGGGAGACAAAAGGAACTGGCCGGCACTGGCCGATGCAGCCGCGCAGGACAACATGGACGCGGTCACATCGCTGCTCGAGAAAGGCGTGGGCGTTGACGCGCGGGATGAGGACGGAAGCACGGCGCTTATCTGCGCGGCAGCCGCGGGAAAAGCCGACATGGTGAAGTTTCTTCTCGGCAAACGCGCGCAGATCGAGGCGAAGGACCAAGACGGCGCGACCGCGCTTATCAACGCGGCCTACGCAGGCCATGCCGATGTAGTGCAGGCGCTGCTCGATGCCGGCGCGAAGATTGAAGCCGAGGCCAGCGGCTATCCCAACGAGGGGGCGACCGCGCTGGCCGAGGCTGCGGGAAAAAACCGGACGGCGGCGATGCAGGTGCTGCTGGACAAGGGTGCCGATATTGAAACAAAAGATAAACAAGGTTGGACGCCTCTCATCTGGGCCGGCGACATGGGCCGGCTGGATGCAGCCAATCTGCTGCTCCAACGAGGCGCCAACATCGACGCCAAGGGCAAGGATGGAAACACGGCGCTACATTGGGCGCAGGTGGAGGGCCATCCCGACGTGGCCAAGCTGCTCCAGGATCACGGCGCCAAATGATGCGGCAGCAAAGGCGGGAACCGTCTCCCGGGAGAAAGGCATGAAGAAAATTCTATTGGCTTTTGCTCTTTGCTGTTTCGCGCTCGCCGCGTGCGCTCTTGCCTCTGGCCAGGCATCTCAGGGGCAAACTGCCGCACCTATCCCTGACGAACAGCTTTTCAGGGCAGTCGAGAATGCCGATACCGGGGCCCTTGCGCAACTGCTCGCTCAAGGCGCGCGCGTGGACCCGCAGAACGATCGTGGCTACACGCCGCTGATGAGCGCTGTCAGCATGGGCCGTACAGAGATGGTAAAGCTGCTGCTTGATAAGGGCGCGAACCCTGCTCTGACCGACAAGACCGGCCGGACCGCGCTGCACTACGCCGCCATGACCGGGAATCTCGAAGCGGCGAAGCTGTTAATTGAAAAGAACGCGCCCGTGAACGCGAAAGACGGCGAAGCATTCACGCCCCTGATGTACAGCATTGTTTCGCACAACCTCGAGCTGGTAAATCTGCTGCTCGACAAGAGCGCCGATGTGGAGGCCCACGATGCGCACGGCTTCACGTCGCTGATGGCAGCCGCGGGCGGCGGATGGACCGAGGTCGTGAAGTCTCTTCTCGACCACGGCGCCGCGGTCAACGACAAAAGCGCCGACGGAACTACTGCCCTGATTCTCGCTACCGGCAATCACCACGCGGACGTCGCCGACATGCTGCGAGCGAATGGCGCGCAATAAAGCCTGGCGCTGAACGGCCGCTTACTTGAGATGCTTGATGGTGGTTCCTTCGGGAATCTTCACCTGGAACTGGTCGTCCGTGACCGGGACATTCTCCTGCACGTTATCTACGGTGAGCACGAGCTGGATTCCCTCCTGCGGGCGCTTGATGGTGATCTTTGAGGGGTACTTGACGGTGCCGAATTCTACGTAGTTGCTATAGCGAATCTGCGATTCCAGGTTGCCTTCGCTGTCGTAGACGTCCTGGTCGTAAGGCAACATGTCGTCGCGATGAAACGTGATGACGCGCAGGGGCAGTTTCTCGGGGCCTTCCTTCGGCTGCATCACGCTCAATGTGTATTCCTGCTCGATGTAAAGATGTTTCCGTGACGGATCTTCGATGGTCTCCGAATCGCCCGCCACCATGTACTCGTTGCCGGCGTCGAGCCCGCGCACCGCAATGGCATCGAGGAAAAAGTCGGGCCGAAGGTTGAGGAGGGGGTTGGGCGATTTTTCCTCGACTGTATTGGCGCCTTCGAAGGCCATATTGTCGTGTGGAATCAGGAGCGTGAAATGACTGCCGTCGCTCGCCATATCAAAAACTCCGACGCCAAAATCCCTGCCGACAACGCGCAATTGGTTCGGTTTGCGCATGACAATATAGCCGCTGATCGTGGGCTCGTCCTTCTCCACGCCCTCGGCGGTCTTGAACTCGGTGGCTTGAATCTCCACCTTGGCCGTCATGGCATTCAGCCCGTCCCAGCGCTGGTTGATCTGGTTCACCAGTTCCTTGGGTGTTGCCGATTGCACAGTAGCAGTTCTCGGCACCGGCAAATGGCGCGTGGTGGGGAACAGCGAACAGCCCGCAAGCAGGAGCGGAAGCGTGAGCGCCGCCGCGCAGCCGGAACGATGCACGATCTTCATCGTCCACCTGCCTTGTTCTTCTGCGCATTCCGGTACTCGGCCACGTTGTGGTTGTGCTCCTCGAGCGTCTCCGCAAACAGCGCGTGCCCTTGTGCGTCGGTTCCCGCGGCAACAAAGTAGAGATAGTTCGTTTTGGCCGGATCCATGGCCGCGCGCAGCGATGGCATGCCGGGATTGGCCACCGGTCCCGGCGGCAGGCCGGCGTGCACATACGTGTTATAGCGCGTATCGCGCGTTAAATCGCTCGCGTAGATCGTGCCCCGCCACTTGCCTGCGAGTTCGAGGCCGTAAATCACTGAAGGATCGGTCTGCAGGGGCATGTTCTTCGCAAGCCGGTTTAGAAATACGCTCGCCACCAGCGGACGGTCCGCGTCCACGGCCGTTTCGCGCTCTACCAGCGATGCAATCGTAACCACCTGGTGCACACCCACCTTCAATCCCAGTTGCCCGGCAACCATGCGGAACTGCTTCACCATGGCCGCCACGATCTGCCGCGCAGTCACCGTGGGGGGGAACCTGTACGTGTCCGGAAACAGATAGCCTTCCAAGCTTGTTGCTCCAGGATCAAGATCTGTAATCAGCCCCGTCTGGCTCGTCGCAGCGGCCATAAAATCCTGGCGCGTGCCCAAGCCTGCCTGCTCCACGCGCGCGGCGATATCAAAAACATTCGCGCCCTCCGGCACGGTCAGCGATATCGTCACCACATCGCCGCGCGCAATCCGCGCATACACCTCGGTCACAGGAGCGGGATGGTCGAACAGGTACACCCCCGCCTGCAGGTTCCGGTGCCGGAGCCAGCGCACCATGTCGAACGCGTACCGGCTGCGTACTACCCCCGCCTTTTCCAGCATGCGCCCAATGGCTATAACGGACGAGCCTGGCGCCACATTCACGAAAGTCTCCGTTTGCGGCCCATACGGAGTGAGCACCAGCCATGCCCCGGCACCCGCCGCGAGCAAGGCCAGCAGGAACAACCCCAGCAGGAAGCTGCCAACGCCGGAACCCTTTTTCCTTCGGCTTTTCCGCCTGCGCAGTGCCATCCTGCCCTTGTGGACCCTTCCAGTTGGGTAACTGATGTGAAAAATCCGTCCGGGATTCCCTATCTTTTGATTGTAGCGGGCAGAAACCGGCGGCGGAGGGCCCGTGCGGCCCTAAGCTGAATATGAGGAACAGCATCGTGCAACCTGGCGCCTATCCCCGCTTTCTCGGTCTCGACATCGGCAGCCGCCGCATCGGCGTAGCTGTGTCGGACGAGCTGGGCTTGACGGCGCAACCCGTGCTGACGCTCGAACGGCGCAGCAGCGGGCGCACGATCTCGAGAGATGACCTGCGCTCCCTCGCGCGACTCTGCCGGCGTTTCGGCGTGGTGGGCATCGTGGTGGGCAACCCGGTGCACTTATCTGGCGAATCCAGCCCGCAAGCGGCCAAAACTCAGGCCTTCGCCGCCGAGCTGGGCGAATTGACGGGCTTGCCCATTCACCTTTGGGACGAGCGCCTCACCACCCGTGAGGCCCACCAGATCCTCTACCAGGCCGGCCACGAGCGGCAGAAGCACCGCCAGGTCGTCGACCAGGTCGCGGCTACACTGATCCTGCAGTTGTTTCTTGATAAAGGCAGGGACTAAAAAGAACGCAAAGCTGTTTGTCCCTGGTCCCTTGACTACTGACGCGCTCAATTGCCGGCAGCTTCCGTAGTGGGAATCAAAAAGTCGGCGAAGACGAAGCGGTCGCGGGTAACGATCTCTCCGTTCTCAAGCGGGAGCGGGGCCCCGAACATGGGGCCGGCGTAGACGCAGGTGTGGAATTCGCCGCGCTCGGCGCAGGGATCGATACCGGGCGGAAAATCGCGCAACAATTCTTCGTCGAATTCGCGGCCGGCAAAACTTGCCGGCAGCTTCTCGGTGTCGACGCAGGAGATGCGTGCGCGCAGACCGCCAGCGATCATTTCGCGCGCCAGTGCATCGGTGGGAATCTTCCACAGCGGAAACAGCGGCTCAAGGCCGGTTGGCGCGAGATTCCGCTCGCGGTAGGCGCGCACGTCTTCAAGAAAAAGATCGCCGAAAGCGATGGCGTCGATGCCCTCGTTGACGGCGCGTTGGCAGGTCTCCGCCATGCGCTGCTCGTAAATCTCATTCGAACAGGGCCAGGGCAGCGGGATCGCCCAGAGCGGAAGCCCGGCCGCGGCAGCCTGCGCTTCGAGAACGGTGCGACGTACGCCGTGCATGGCCACACGATCAAATTCGGAGTTGACCGTGGTCAGCAGGCCGCACAGCTCGATCGTGGGATCGCGGCGCAAGGCGTGGAGTGTCCATGCGCTGTCTTTACCGCTGCTCCAGGACAGAAGGACGCGTTTCATAAATGCAGCTTCAGCTCTCAGCTTCATCTTCGCATAATAAGGGCGCTGCCTTCCCGGAAATGACGGAAGAACGACGCGGCGCCGCGCACGCATTGCAACACGCGTCGATTTCCCACTAGACTTGAAGATGTAACTCGACCACCTCCGTGCGGAAGTGGTGAAATGGCAAACACACTAGCCTTAGGAGCTAGCGCCGAAAGGCTTGCGGGTTCAAGTCCCGCCTTCCGCACCAACTCCTCCCATTCCATCATTCGTCATTCCCTGTGAAACCTCTGAGCAGCATCCGCGCCCTCATCCGCGCGCAACGCTTTGGTTGTGCACGAGCGGTGCGGCGCTTTTGTGCGTGCCGTGGCCGCCCCACACCCGGTAGCTATTAAAGAGAAACTGTCCGCCGAGAATTAGCAGCCAGACCCAGAGAATCAAACGGAGCGGACGACGCGGAATGCGCGTGCTGAGGACAGTTCCGGTGACTGCGCCTGCTACGCCGCCTTCAATCAGATGCAGGAGCAGCGACGGGTTTGAGGCGTGCGAGAACCAGTGCGCGCCGCTGCCGATAAGCGAGATGACGAATCCGAAGGCAATGTCAGTACCGACAACCTGTGCGGGCAGCAGCGTTGTGAGGCTGAGCAGCGCGGCAGAACCCAGCGCGCCGGCGCCAGCCGACGAAAAACCCACCTCCGCGCCGACGGGGAACATGAGCCAGGGGAGCACCGGGCTGCGATCGGGAGGCGCATGCTGACGCATGGGGCGGAAGGAATAAATAATCTGCCAGCTGGCGGTGGTCACCAGGATGGCGCCAAGAATTGCATTGAGCGAGTTGGTGGAGTGGACGTTGACCAGGTGCTGCAGGAAGAACGAGCCCAGCAGGACGCCCGGAACGCCGCCGAGAAGCATATAGCCGAGCGTGCGCCAGGAGACATTCTTGCGGGCGATCTGCGCAGGCACGAGGATAAGCTTGACCGCGGTGGCGAACATCAGTCCGATGCCCACCGCAACCGGCGCGGGAACACCGAGAAACAAGACAAGCACAGGCACCGTAACAGTGCCCGCGCCCACGCCGGTGAGCGCGATGAAGGTGGCGATGAAAAAACCGATCACATATTCCATCTGGGCTTCCTCTTTTCCTTCTGTATCCTGTTCTATTTCTCTGGCGCGACCTGAATGTGAATTCCGCACTCCACCTTGTGCCCCGCCCAACGGCCTGAGCGCGGATCGTTGGGATCGAGCGGCAACGTGGTGCACGGTTCGCACCCGATCGAGGTGTAGCCACGCGCATAGAGCGGCAGCAGCGGAATGCCAAGCTGCTCGCACGCATACCACACATCGCGCGTGGACCAATCAGCCAGCGGCGCCAGTTTCAGCACTTGTTTGCCGCCGGGCAGCGTGAAGAGCGCTCGCTCCTCGAGCGCCGCGCGGCTGCGGGCCTGCTCGCGGCGCAGTCCCGTGAGCCACACGCGGTACCCGGCCACCGCTTTGAACAGCGGCTCGACTTTGCGCAGTCCGCAACAGCGGTCGGGCGCGGACTGATACAGCAAGCCGTGCTCCGCTTCCTGCTCTGCTACTGTTTTTTCCGGCAACAGATTGATCAGGTTCAGCTCCCACTCGCGCGCGATGCGATCGCGATACGCGTAGGTCTCGGCAAAGTGGTAGCCGGTATCGAGAAACAGAACCGGAATCCGCGGATCGAGCGCGATGGTGAGCTTGGTCAGCAGCACATCTTCAGCCTGAAAGCTGCACGTGAGGCAAGCGTCGCCTCGTCCCGTCACTTCGCGCTCCAGCGCGGCCCGCACCCCGTCCAGCTTTGCATTCACTTCGGCAGAAATCTCGTGAACACTCATCACAAATCCGCCCCCTCCGAAGAAATGAAGATGCCTGCGCGCCGCAGCAGTTGATGTACCTCGGTTACGGCATGCATGCGGTTGTCCGCGTCGAGCGAGATTTCGAATCCGCCCGCGCTCGCTGTCAGTGCGCCCTCTCCCGTGGCGTGCACCACCAGCGCGATCAGCCCCGACCGCGTCTGTGCGTCCGTTACGGCATCGAGCAGCTGCGCATGCTCTTGAAAACCCGGCTCGCCGGCATCGACGCGACACGCAACAGCGCCCACCGCAAACAACGAACGCTCCACGGCGTCAATCAGCTCCGCGGGGCCCGTCAATTCCAGCACGCCGCCGCGGTGTCCCCAACGCGCCTCGCGTTCGCCTGTGGTCACGCGGCCCCACGCCGCGGTTTCATCTTCCTCGCCGGCAACCACGTGGCCTTGCGCCGCCGTCACCATGCCCGCCGCCACAGTGGCGTTGGTCTCGGGATCGATAAGAATCAGCGCCCCGGTCGAGCGATTGTCGCGATAGAGATCGACGGCGATGGGCCGCAGCAGGTGCAGAGACACGGCGCCGATGTCGTTCATGCGCAGCGTGGGCGCCGGCTCGTGCTCGAACGCGCTCAGGTCCACGCGATGATCGACCGAGGAGACCAACGCAGGCACGGTGTGGCTGGTGTGCTTCAGCAGGTAGCGGCGATTGGCGTCGAGCGGCCGCTGATCCATCCACACCAGCGACGCCGTTATATTGCGCGCCACGGTGGGCGCCGATTGAGCTCCGTCAATCAATCCGCCGGCAATCAGGTCGCCGCGACTGATGTCGAGCTCACGATCGAGCACCAGCGTGACCGAAAGCGGCGCGACGGCCTCGTCGAGGTCGCCATTGAAGGTCACAATGCGCTCGATTTTCGCTTCGCGTCCCGAGGGGAAAACGGCAATCCTGTCGCCCACGCGAACCACGCCGGACGCAATCTGTCCCGCGAAACCGCGGAACGTGTGATCGGGCCGCACCACGCGCTGCACGGGAAACCGGAAGGCAGCGTCACGTGCACTCTCCGTCGCGGGCAGCGCCTCCAGAAGTTCGAGCATCGACGGCCCCTCATACCACGGCATCGCGCTTGTCGAACTCTCCACGCGGTGCACTACGTTGTCGCCCTTCAGCGCGCTGACTGGCACAAAGTGTGCGTCGACCTGCGTTCCTGTGTCTTCGGCGATCTGATTGAGAATCGCGCGAAACTCAGACTCAATGGCGCGAAACACCGCTGCGTCGTAGCCGATCAAATCCATTTTGTTGACGGCCACCAGCACGTGGCGCACGCGCAGCAGCGATGCGATGTAGGCGTGACGCCGCGACTGAATCTGCACGCCCTTGCTGGCGTCAATGAGCACAATGGCCGCGTCTGCCGTGGACGCGCCCGTGGCCATGTTGCGCGTGTACTGCTCGTGGCCCGGCGTGTCCGCAATGATGAACTTTCTTTTGGCAGTAGAAAAGTAGCGGTAGGCGACGTCGATCGTGATGCCCTGCTCGCGTTCGGCGCGCAAGCCATCGGTGAGCAGCGCGAAATCGATCTGCCCTGGCGCCGTTGTGCCCTTGCCTTCGATCGAGCGCACCTGGTCCTCGTAGACCGATTGTGTGTCGTAAAGCAGCCGCCCGATCAGAGTCGATTTGCCGTCATCGACGCTGCCCGCAGTCGAGAAGCGCAGTAAATCCTTCTCGCGCTCCTGCGCCAAAAATTCGCCAATGAAAAATGCGGTGGGTGCGAGGGTGGCCATCTAGAAATACCCCTCCCGCTTCTTGATCTCCATGGAGCCTTCCTGGTCGTGATCGATCACGCGATTCGCGCGCTCCGACGAGCGGAACGAGAGCAGTTCCGCGATGATCGCTGGAATCGTATCGGCGTCGGACCGGATAGCGCCCGTGCACGGGCTGCAACCCAGGGAACGCAGTCGGCTCTTGACCATCTGCGGCTTCTCACCCGGCCGCGCGACGAACGCCTGCTCCACAGGCAGCAGCGCCTGCTGACCCGCGCCCATTGGACGCACATACATGGGCCGCTCCTTCGCGAAGTACAGATCGACAACGGGAATGTTTTCCTCGTGGATGTACTGCCACACATCCATCTCCGTCCAATTCGAAAGCGGAAACACACGAATGCTCTCGCCCGGATGGATGCGCGCGTTGTAGAGGTTCCACAATTCCGGCCGCTGATTCTTCGGATCCCACTGTCCCGCCGTGTCGCGGAAGGAATAGATGCGCTCCTTGGCGCGAGATTTCTCCTCGTCGCGCCGCGCTCCGCCAAAGGCCGCATCGAAGTTGTAATGGCGCAGCCCGTCGAGCAGGGCCTGCGTCTTGAGTAGCCCGCAGCAGCGCTTTGTGTCGAGCGCAATGGGATTGGTTCCCGCTGCAATTGCCGGCTCATTGCGCCACACCAGCAACTCCACGCCCGCCTGGTGCGCCATCGCATCGCGAAACGTGAGCATCTCGCGGAACTTGAAGCCGGTATCGATGTGCAGCAGCGGAAAAGGAATCGGACCCGGATAAAACGCCTTTTGCGCCAGCCGCAACATCACCGACGAGTCCTTGCCGATGGAGTAAAGCATCACCGGCCGCTCGAACTCCGAAGCGACCTCGCGCAGGATATGAATGCTTTCGGCCTCAAGCAGGCGCAGGTGATTCAGGCGCGGGTGATTCGGGCGCCGCGGCGAGGACGCAGATAGATGGGCGTTGGTGATTTCGGGTTCAGCGACGGGCATCGTGACCTCGGGGATTCAGGGATTGCGCTGAAGGCCCGATCCGCATAAAGACAGACCCGGCATTCAGCTACGGGTGCGTCTTCTTTGTCCGATTGTTCTCAAGGAGAAGAGACTAGCGTGTACACCCGTCGGCAATGTGCGACAGGCGACAACAAGCAGCGAT
>Ga0182024_10013136_pt1 | contig 16234 bp, 14 predicted proteins | sample P32metaG_FD_120480 | JGI IMG/M metagenome (GOLD analysis project Ga0182024, IMG submission 120480) | Permafrost microbial communities from Stordalen Mire, Sweden - P3-2 metaG (Illumina Assembly) | ecosystem: Environmental > Terrestrial > Soil > Wetlands > Permafrost | place: Sweden: Stordalen... | reverse complement strand
GGTGACCATGTAGGGCGAGATGTAGCCCTTGTCGAACTGCATGCCCTCGGTGAACTCGAGGTCCATGCCGAACGTCTGGCCCTCCTCGACGTTGACCACGCCGTCCTTGCCGACCTTGTCGATCGCATCGGCGATCACGTCGCCGATCTCATCGTCGCCGGCCGAGATCGTCGCCACGCGGGCGATCTGATCCTTGCCCGAGATCTCCTTCGACTGCGAGGCGATGTTCGCGACGACCTGGTCGACGGCCTTCTCGATGCCACGCTTGAGGGCCAACGGGTTGGCGCCGGCAGCAACGTTCTTCAGGCCCTGGCGAACGATCGCCTGAGCCAGGACGGTGGCCGTGGTGGTGCCGTCACCCGCGACGTCGTTGGTCGCCGTGGCGACCTCACGCACGAGCTGCGCACCCTGATTCTGGAATACGTCCTCGACCTCGATCTCCCGCGCGATCGTCACACCGTCGTTGGTGATCGTGGGCGCGCCGAACTTCTTGTCGAGGACGACATAGCGGCCCTTGGGGCCGAGTGTGACCTTGACGGCGTTGGCCACCGCGTCGACGCCCTGCTCGAGCGCCTTGCGGGCCTCAGCCTCGTACTTGAGTTCCTTGTGTGCCATTTACTGAACCTTTGCCAATACGTCGGACTCGCGGAGGACGAGGAGTTCCTCGCCATCCACCTTGATCTCGGTGCCGCCGTACTTGCTGTAGAGCACCTCGTCGCCTTCGGCGACGTCAAGCGGCGTGCGCTTGCCGGTGTCCTCGTTGACTTTGCCGTCACCGACGGCCAGCACCTTGCCCTTCTGGGGCTTTTCCTTCGCTGTGTCGGGGAGGACGATGCCGCTCGCGGTCGTCTCGTCCTCCTCGATGGCCCGTACGATCAGCCGATCGCCGAGGGGCTTGAGCTTCATTTATGCAACCTCCGGGGGTAAAAGGATGTCTTCCCCTGGCACTCTCAGGCTGAGAGTGCCAACTAAGAGGAATATAGCTCGGTTTGGCACTCTCTCGTCAAGAGTGCCAAGAGAATTTTTACGGCCTTTAGGTGGGGCCGGTCTGGGTCCGGGCGTATCTTCGGAGAAGATGCTCGGGAATGCCAGGCGCGCCAACCCCGCCCTGCCGTGGCGAATTGTCTGGATCGCGCTCGGCCTGATCGCGCTTCCGGGGATCGTCGCCGTGGTGATCGTGCTGCTCTCGACTCGGGCCTCGACCGCGTCGGGCAGCGGCGCGCGCCCGGTGCTGTTGGCGCCTTCGGCGCGCGCCTCCTGCTCGCGAACCAACCGAACGCCCGCGCCGAGCGCCCGCCCCGGAGCGGGCCGCACGCTCGTCCCCCGCGGGGCCACCTCCGTTCTGCTCTGTCGTTACGGGCTCCTGCACCACGGCGGGGTGGTCGACCGGCGGCTGATCAGCTCGCGCACCATGACCACCCGGCTGGCTGGTTCGCTGAACGCGCTGCCCCGGCCACGCGGTGCGATCGTCTGCCCCCTATTCGATACCGGGCAGGTGCTGATCGCCCACTTCCGGTACGCCTCCGGCCCGGAGGATCCGGTGACGATCGACTTGTCGGGCTGCGAGGACGTCAGCAACGGCCACGTCAACCGACTCGGCCTGGGGCGGAGTGGGGTTGAGATGGTCCTCCGGCTGGTGCCGAAGTCGGGGTTCGGAGGACCGCGCGCCGGTTAGTTCCGGGCGCTGCCCAGCCCGTGGATGCGGTCGCGCAGCTCGGGCGGGTTCTCGATGATCTGCGAGAAGCGCACCACCGTCACGGTGTCCTCCATCGACACCTTGCGGCCGTAGATCTGCTCCAGGAAGTGGACCATCTCGTCGACCCGGCGGAACTCCGGGTTGTCGTGCTCGATGTCCCGGGGCGAGAGGTCAGATACGCGCTTGACCTCCACCTGGTCGATCACGGCGTAGAAGATCTTCTCCCGGGGAGAGTGCTGGTAGCCGATCGAGACCAGCACGCACTCGTTCTTGCGGTACTTGTGCGACTTGTCGCCGAGCCGGATGGTGGCCGTTTTGCGCCCGCGGCGGAGCTGGTCGGCGAACACCGACGAATAGAAGTTCAGGACCCGCACCGCGGTCAGCCTACAGATCGGGCGCTTTCTGCGATAGGACCCGGCGCACCACCGACCGCTCCCCCTCGTAGGAGAGCTCGGTGGCCGCCTTTACCAAGGGCATCCAGCGCGCGTCCTCTATCTCATGGTCGTGATCGTCCAGGCTCCCCTGGCGATATTCGAAGCGGAAAAAGGCCACCCGCTTGGCGATCGATCGGCCCCGGCGCTCGTAGGTGTATTCGATCACCCCGAGAGGCTCGATCAGCTCAGCGGTGACGCCCGTCTCCTCGCGAACCTCGCGGATGGCCGCCTGCTCGGCCGTCTCGCCGGGCTCCGGATGCCCCTTGGGCAGACCCAGCACCCGCTGGCCGTCGGCATCCCGCTTGACCGGGACGATGACCACCACCTGATCGCCGCGCACGACCACGCCGCCGGCCGAGAACTCCGGCGGCGAGTTGAGCGTGTCCGATGTCGGATCGGAGCTAATAGACGTAGCGCTCCAGCGCCTCGGCATCGTGGACGGTGAGCTTCCCCCGCCCCTGGGTGATCACGCCCGCACGCTCCAGCACGGCCAGGAACCGGCTGGCCGACTCACGGGAGGAACCGGCCAGCTGGGCCAGCTCGGCCTGGGTGGAGACGATCAGCACATCTCGATCCGATGCCCCGCCGGCCCTGGCCGCCTCCACCATCTCGGCCAGCACGGAAGCCACCCGGCTCTGCACGGTCTGGAAGGACTGGCGGGCCAGACGTTCGTTGGTCTCGCGTAGCCGACGCGCCAGCGCCGCCATCAGGTGGACCGTCAGTTCTGGGTGCAGGCGCATCAACCGCTGCATGTCCGATCCCAGGATCGCTGTGACCTCGGAGGCCTCGAGTGTCTCCACGGTGGCCGAGCGGCTCTCGTTGTCGAACATGGCCAGTTCGCCAAAGATGTCGCCCGGGCCGAAGTGGGCCAGGGTGATGGAGCGCCCGTCGTTGTGCTCCCTGATGGCTCTGGCCTTGCCGGTGCGCACGATGTAGCAGGTGTTGCTCTCGTCGCCTTCGCGGAACACGGTCTCGCCGGCGCCGAAGCTGCGCGGCATGGCCACTTCGGCCACGCGGATCAGGTCGGCGTCGGACAGGGCGGCGAACACGGGGACCAGGCGCAGGCTCGCGATCGTCCGGTGACTGCCGGCGCGCGAGTTCATAGAACACCGCCAAGCCAGGCGGCGGCGGCGCTGGCCGCCTCGGGCGCGATCTGGTGGCCGCCCGGATACTCGTGATACTCGACCGGCAGCCCAGCCGTTTCGAGTGTCTGGCGGGCGTGTCTGGCGAACTCGATCCCGATCACCGGGTCGCTCTGGCCGTGCGAGATCAACACCGCCAGCCCGGTCCGCTCGGCCAGGTCGGGTTCCCAGCCGTCCACGGTCGGGATGAACCCGGAGAAGGCGAGGATCCCGGCCGGCACCGGACGCCCGGGCCCGAGGCCGAGCGCGTAGCTCATCACGCAGCCCATCGAGAAGCCGCCGAGTACGGTGCGGTCGGGACCGACGCCGGTCTGCTCCCAGAGCCGGTCGTGCAGCGCCGCCAGCTGGGCGAAGGAAGCGTGGAAGCTCTCGGGCTCCGGGTAGCCGACCCGGGGAACTCGGTACCAGTGATAGCCAGGCCAGCCTGGGAGCGTCAGCGGGGCTCGCGGCGTGACCACGTGGAGGCGGTGCTGGGGATCGAACACGTCAGCCAACGAGATCAGGTCGTGCTCGTCGGCACCCCGGCCGTGGTGCAGGATGAGCAAGCCCTCTGCCTGAGCTGTTGGTGGGCGATCCCGGATCTGAAGTTCGTCCACGGACTGGAGGTTACGGCGCGTCGGCTCGCCGGATCGTCACCGCGTGGATTCAGGCGGGATGGGTGCCGCCGCGTGTTCTCGGGCGATCTGTGGCTGAGCGGATTCAGGCGACGTCGAGCGCCTGCTCACGGCGGCGCCGCCGAACCCATAGCGTCACCCAGGCGGCCAGGGCCACCAGCAGGCCGACCGGGACCAGGGCGGCGAGCGTGATCAGCGCCACGCCGGCGGCCACGGTCAGCACGCGTCGGGCGTCGTGCGCGGCCTGGCCGATCGTGAAGCCGCCGCTCGAGGGGGAGGTGGCGGTCAGCGGCTCAACGATCGGACCGCCGTTGATCGTCACGTACAGCTGGCTGAAGCTGATCTGGTTCTGGAGGCGATGGAGGGTCGACTGGTCGCTGGAGATGGAGGCATCGGCATCGTGGATCTGAGCCTGGAGGCTGGTGGTCTTAGCCTGGGTGACGGCGCCTGCCAGCTGCTTGAGCAGCGAGGTGCGCAGCGCCGCGGCGTCGCCCAGCCGCCGCTGGTCGGACAGGTACTGGCTGTTCACGTCCTGGGTTCCGTCGGTGCGCGAGGTCACGTGAGAGTGCTGGAGCGCCGAGAGGCGCGTGACCGTGTCGCCCAGGCTGGCGCTGGGGATACTGAGGTTGAAGGTGGCGTAGCCGCCGTTGCCGGTGGCCGCGGTCACCTGCGAGTTGCGGACGATCCCCTTCTCCTGGCCGATGACGTTGAACACCTCCTGAGCCACCACGTCGACCCATCGGCTGGAGGCGGAGAGCTGGAGCTGGGCGGACTGGATCGTCTTGCGGGCGGTGGTGGCCGGTGCGGGGGTTAGCGAGCCAGTGCTGGGGGCGCTGGCCGCGGAGGATGACACCGCCGAGCCGTAGAGGTTGAGCGCGTTGGGCTTGCTCGCAGCTCGTGGGGTGATTTTGGACAGGGGAGCGAAGGGTTTGGCGGCGGCGCTGGATGTGGCCGAAGAAGCGGCGGAGGTGACCGCTCCGTGGGCTGCGCCTGGCCGAGCCAGGGAGGCATTGTTCAAGGTGCCGCTGCTCCCGCCCGGATGCAGCACGACGACGAGAGCGATCAGGGCTGCGGCCAGCGCGGCTATGCCGGCGCCCCACTGCGCCTGCCATCCCCAGCGCCGCTTGTGCGAGCCGGGGTGGCGAGGCGCCGCCGGGGCCGGCCGCCAGGGCATCCGCTTGTCGAGCGCCTCGGCCCGGTCCTGCGTGAGTGACGGGCGCTCGGCGGCCACCAGCACGGTCAGCTCGGCGAGCTCGGCAAATTCCGGATCCACCAGCCGGCCGGCCAGCGTGGCGTCGATCGCCTCGAGCTCGGCCAGGACGTCCGGGTCCATGGGCAGGTCTTCAGACTGGCGCATTGCAGGCCTTCCTCAGCTTTTGGATCGTGCGATAGAGCATCGTCCCCGCGTTGGACTCGCTGACTCCGAGGACCCGGGCGATTTCGGAGTTGGCCAGCCCGGCGTGGAACTTCAGGGCGATCAGCTCGCGGTCGCGCGCGGACAGGTCGGCCAGGGCATGGCGCAGCGTGGCCCGGCGCAGGAGGATCTCGTCCTGGTCGGGACCGGCGATCCCGAGCTCCTCAGGGTCCACGGTGGAGGCGGGATCGACGACCAGGCGGGCCATCCGCTGACGGCGGCGGAGCTCGTCGAGGGCGGCGTTGCGGGCGATGCCGAACAGCCAGGCCCGCTCCTCCCCTTTGCGGCGGTCAAAAGTGCGGCGCCGGCGGTAGGCCCGCTCAAACGCCAGAGCGGTGACGTCCTCGGCGGCGGCCGAGTCGCGCAGCAGTGTCATCACGTAGGCATAGACGTCGTCACGGCTGGAGCGGTAGAGCGATTCGAATCGCATCCACGCCGTCTGACCTCCAACACCCGGTTCCCTCAGCGCTTGCACCACGCCCCTACTACGTCACGGAAACGAATCCATCACATCGGGGCTATTTTCGCGCAACGGGAAGGGTTGCCTCTATTTTGAGGCGGCGCTCGCCTCCCGCCGGCGCCGCTGCGGCTCGACCGTGTACTTCGGATCCCGAGCGGACTCGAACCCGGCGCGGAAGACCGACCAGCGGGTGGCCATCGAGCTACCCAGCACCAGCACGGCCCCCAGTCGGGCCGCCGCCGGGCTGCGACGTCCGACCGTAGCGATCGTGACGACGCCGGCGCCCGCGAGCAGTTTGGCGGCCCAGAACACGCGTCCAGCGTTGCCTTTGCGGAGTGGTTCGGCCAGCTCACCCAGATGCCGTTCCATCGCAACCGTGCTGACCACCTCGAGCGCTGTGCCGATGATGGCCAGCCGGCGGGCCGGCCCGGACACAGCATGGGGCGCGAGCAGCGTGCTGAGAGCTCCCGCTCCCGCGCTGGAGCTGGCTCCGAACACGAACGGCAGCTGGTGGCGGGCTTCGTGCCACACCGGCACCGAGGTGTTGGCGATCAGAACCGCCGTGTAGGTGCTGAGCGGCAGGCCAAGCACGGCAGCGGCGGCGCTGCCCACCAGGCTCAGGCGGGGCAGGCGGCCGGTGAACGTGCCCAGCGTCGCCAGCGTGGTGGCGCCACCGGTGGCTGCCAACACCCACGAGCCCACGCTCATCGGGGAGCTGAGCTTGAGCACACGGAACATGTTGTAGAAGCGCTCCGGGCGTCCGAGATCGGAGATCAGCAGCGGTGGGCTGATCGCGATCGTGGCGAAGGCGGCCAGCTGGGCGCGGCGGGCCAGCGTCTCGTTGCCGCTCAACCGGGCCGCGAAGCTGAGGCCCGAGGAGATCCCCGAGACCCCTCCGGTCACGAAGTAGACCGGAATCTCCCAGGTCCAGGTGGGCTCCTTGATGATCGAGTGCCCGTAGTAGGAATTGCCGTCTGGAGGCACTCCCGGGCCGCTGGTGGGAGACGCTGCACCGGGCGCACCGCCGCCGCGACTGGCGCTGCGGGTGGTCTGGAGAAAACTCACCGGCGACCGCCGATGAACGACACCGCCACCGCTCCGGCGACGGCCGCGCCGGCCAGCGCCGCCGAGCGCCACATCCCGCCTACATCTCGGGTCGTGTCCTGGGGGTCCGGCGGGAGCCCGTAGACCTCGGGCTCGTCCAGGAGCAGGAAGAAAGCCCCAAATCCCCCGACCCCGTCGCCGGGATCCTCGCCGTACAGCCGCGCGTCCAACAGCCCCTGGGCGCGGAGCACCTCCACGCGGTCCCGGGCCCGCTGCCGGAGCTCCTCGTGCTCGCCGAACTGAATCGACTGCGTGGGACAGGCCTGGGCGCAGGCGGGCTGGCGGTCATCTTTCAGGCGGTCGTAGCAGAGCGTGCACTTCCAGGCACGCCCGTCCTCCTGGCGGCGCTCGATGACCCCGAACGGGCAGGCCGGTACGCAGTAGCCGCATCCGTTGCACACGTCCTCCTGGACGACCACCGTGCCGAACTCGGTCCGGAACAGGGCGCCGGTGGGGCAGACATCCAGGCAGGCGGCCTCGGTGCAGTGCTTGCACACGTCGGAGCTCATCAGCCAGCGGAACGAGTCGGAATCCTGGACCGGCTGCTGCTCGATGAAGGCGACGTGCCGCCAGCGGTCAGCACCGAGCGCGCCGCTGTTGTCGTAGGACTCGCCGGTGAACCCGAGCACGTCCTCGGGCACCTGGTTCCACTCCTTGCACGCCACCTCGCAGGCCTTGCAGCCGATGCAGATCGAGGTGTCGGTGAAGAAACCCATCCGCGGCTTGGCCTCCGGGCCGTAGGTCGCCTGGGCCGCGGAGGCGCTGGTGTCGAGTTCGATGACGGTGTAGGTCATGGCTCGGTTCCTCCGCTGCTCTGGCCGCTCACCCCAGCCCGGCGCCGGTAGTCGTCCAGCAGCTCGTGCAGTCGGTGATCGCGCGGGCGCCGCCCGGGCTGGATGTCGACAGTGATCGCCTTGACCTCCTGGATGTGGACGTTGGGGTCGAGGACCAGGTGGAACAGGTCATTGGCCGAGTCGCCCTTGGCCAGGCCCTTGAAGCCCCAGTGATACGGCAGGCCGACCTGGTGGATCGTCCGGGGCGGATCAGAGGCGACCTTCAGCGGCCTGATCCGCTGGGTTACCAGCACGCGGGCTTCGATCACCCCTCGCGCTGAGGCGATCGTGGCCCAAGCACCATGCTCCAGCCCCCGCTCGGTAGCCAGCTGCGGGCTCACTTCACAGAACATCTCGGGCTGGAGCTCGGCGAGATGGGGAACCGTGCGGCTCATGCCGCCCGCCGTGTGGTGCTCGGTCAGACGATATGTAGTGGCCACGTAGGGGAACACGTCAGCGTGCGCGCTGCCTGCGCTGGGGTTGGACGGGCTCTCGGGATGCCGGAGGATCTGGCGCAGCGGATTGGCCTGCTGTCCGTACAGCTGATTGCGCACGGGAGACTCGTGGGGCTCGTAATGCGTGGGCAGCGGACCGTCGATCACGCCACTGGGCACGAACAGCCAGCCCCGGCCGTCGGCTTGCATGATGAACGGCTCATCCCCCCGGAGGGCATCCTCCGCGGTCGCGTCATCAGAGGGCACGTAGTCAGGCGCCATGGTGGCCTTGAAGTCAGGAACGTCGTGGCCGGTCCATTTCTTCTCCTCGGCGTCCCACCACACATACTTCTTGCGCTCCGACCAGGGGCGGCCCTGCGGATCGGCGGACGCGCGGTTGTAGATGATGCGCCGATTCATCGGCCAGGCCCAGCCCCAATCGGGCGCCACCCAGCTCTGATCCTTGCCGGATTTTCGGCGATTGGGCTGGTTGACACCGTCCGCATAGGAGCCGCAGTAGATCCAGCACCCGGAAGCGGTGGACCCATCCGGCTTGAGATCGGTATAGCCCGACAGCGGTTGACCCTCCCCGTTCCAGCCACTGATCTCCTGCAGCACAGCGTCGGCACTGGGCTCATCGGTCGGCCCTTCGGTGGGATAGGTCCAGGTGAGGTCCAGGATCGGCCGGTTCCTGGGGTCGGCGGAGCCGGCCAGCCGCTCCCGGATGATGCGGCCGAGGTGGTACATGAACCACAGGTCTGAGCGGCTGTCCCCGGGCGGCTCCACCGCCTGGTTGTGCCACTGGAGCAACCTCTGCGTGTTGGTGAACGACCCATTCTTCTCCACGTGCGAGGCGGCCGGCAGCAGGAACACCTCGGTGGGGATCTCCTCGGTCTTCAGCTCCCCGCTCTCGATCTCCGGCCCCTCGTGCCAGAAGGCGGCCGACTCGATCTCGCTGAAGTCCCGGACCACCAACCAGTCAAGGTTGGCCATGGCCAGGCGATGGAGCCTGGAGGCCGAGGAGCCGACCGCCGGATTCTCCCCAAACAGGATCAAGCCCTTGACCTTCTTCTCGAACATGCCCAGCACGGTCGGGTAGATCGAGTGATCGCCGGTGATCCGCGGTATGTAGTCGTAGCAGTAGTCGTTGGCTTCGGTGGCCGCATCGCCGTACCAGGCCTTGAGCAGGCTGACCGTGTACGCGTCCATGTGACCCCAGAAGCCGTTGCGGGCACCGTTCTTCTCCAGATAGTCCTTGAGCGTCGGGTGGGCCCGAGCGTGCGGCATGGGCAGGTAGCCGGGGAGGATGTTGTATAGCGTCGGGATGTCGGTGGAGCCCTGGATCGAAGCGTGGCCGCGCAAGGCCAGGATGCCGCCGCCCGGCCGGCCGATGTTCCCCAGCAGCAGTTGGATGATCGCCGCGGTCCGGATGTACTGGACGCCGACCGTGTGCTGCGTCCAGCCGACCGCGTAGCAGACCGCTGAGGTACGTTCGCGCCCGGAGTTCGCACACAGAGCCTCGGCTACCTCTACGAGCCGTTCCTTGGGCACGCCGCAGATCTCCTCCACCATCTCGGGCGTGTAGCGGCTGTAGTGGCGCTTGAGGATCTGGAACACGCAGCGGGGATCCTGGAGCGTGTCGTCGCTCTCCGGGGGGCGGCCGCTCTTCAGCCGGCCGCCCACGGCGTACTGGGCCTGTTCGCCTGTCGGCTGCCCCTCGTCGCCTCCGGAGGGAGAGGCGATCTCCATCCCCTTGTACTGCCAGGTGGTGACGTCGTAGTTGCCGCCCTGCGGGTCGTACCCGGAGAAGAATCCGTCCAAGTCCTCCGTGTCCTGGTAGTCATCGGTGATGATCGAGCCGGCGTTGGTGTAGTGCTTCACGTACTCGTCGAACCACCGCTCGTTGGTCAGGATGTAGTTGACGATCCCACCCAGGAAGGCGATGTCACTGCCGGCCCGGATCGGCACGTGCAGGTCGGCCACCGCGCTTGTGCGCGTGAAGCGCGGGTCCACGTGGATGACCTTGGCGCCGCGCAGCTTGGCCTCCATCACCCACTGGAAGCCGACCGGATGGTTCTCGGCCATGTTCGAGCCCTGGATCAGGATGCAGTCGGAGTTCTGCAGGTCCTGCTGGAAGGTGGTGGCGCCGCCGCGCCCGAACGAGGTCCCCAAACTGGGGACCGTAGAGCTGTGTCATATGCGGGCCTGGTTCTCGATCTGAACCGCTCCCATGGCCGAGAAGAACTTCTTGATCAGATAGTTCTCCTCGTTGTCCAGCGTCGCACCACCCAGGCTGGCGAAGCCCAGCGTGCGGTTCAGCTTGACCGGGGCGTCGTCATCGCCGTCGGGCGGGAGCTCGGACTCCCAGCCGGCGTCCCGCGCGGCCAGCACCCGGTCGGCGATCATGTCCATGGCGGTGTCCAGGGACATCTCCTCCCAGCCGGTCCCGTACGGACGGCGGTACTTGACCTTGTACTCCCGGCAGGGGTTGTTCACGAGGCCCAGCGAGGCCGAACCCTTCGGGCACAGACGGCCGCGGGAGATCGGGCTGTCCGGGTCGCCCTCGATCTGGATGACCTCCCCGTCCTTGACGTACACGCGCTGCCCGCAGCCGACCGCACAGTACGGGCACACCGAGCGCACCACCTTGTCGGCCTTGGCCGTGCGGGCGATCAGCTCCTCGCTACGGCGCGACTGAGCCGCCCGGGCCAGCCCCAGCCGATCGCCCTGCAGCTGCTTGAGCAGCGGGGGGACCGGCAGGCGGTGTCGTTTTCGGGCGGGCGCGCTCATGTGGCGGTGCGCACAACCTATACCCAGACCGCGGGCCGATGAGGCAACGGGTCAGCCTGATGACGCAGACGCCGCCAGCGCCGAGAACAGCCGCGGGTCGTTGGTGATCACTCCGGTGACACCGAGCGCCTCCAGGCGGCGGATCAGCGGCAGCTCGTCCACCGTCCACACGTAGAGCTCACCGCCCGCATCAGCCACCGCGCGCACGAGCCGCGGAGTGACCAGCCGCCAGTGGGCCATCAGCGCGTCGCAGGCCCCGTGGCGGATCGCGGCGCCGGCTCGCGCCGGCATGACCCATCGGGCCAGCCAGACGAGCGCCGCCGCGGCAGGAAGCATGGCCCGATGCCGAAAGGGGTCGCGTCGCAGCTTGGGCACCGACCAGCCGAGGCGCACCTTGGGCTCGGCCCACCGGACCAAGGCGAGGCTCTGGCGGTACTGGGACGAGATCAGCGCCCGGTCGAGCAGCCCCCGCTCCCGAAGCGCCTCCACCACCCGCAGCTCATACCCGGGCAGCTTCAGGTCGATGTCCAGCTCGACCTCCGCGAAGGTCTCGGCCGCCAGATGGTCGAGTCCCTGCTCGAGCGTCTGCACCGCCCGGCTGGAGGCGTCACGCCAGTCGTGGGCCAGCACCAAGCGATCGCCGTCGTAGGGGCGCCGCTCGGCGGCTGCCACGCTGACCGAACGCCAATCCGGTGGCGGCTCGGACACCACGTCGAACTCGATCATGTCCACGCCGGCCGCCAGTGCGGCGTCGAAGCTCGCGCGCGTGTTCCCCGGCACGATCAGGTCGGCACCTTTGTGCCCGACCCGCCTGAGCCGCCTGTCAGACATCCACCCAGGCTAACCGCTGGTCCAGCAGGGGCGATACAGCCGCCCGTTGAGCGCGAGGTTGTACAGCGCGCCCATCATCCCGACCCGCTCATCGGATGAGCAGAAGCCCGGATAGAGCCGGCGGCGGTACTCGGCATTGAGCACCGGTTTGCCGGCCCGCAGGTAGGCCCGGTAAGCACCGCACTCGGAGTACTGGTTGCACTGTTCGACCAGCGCCCCGTCGAACCAGGGCTCCAGGGCCCTAGTCTGGCCGGGGTCGTTCTTCTGGAATACGGCGAGCCCCAACCGGTGGGCTTCATCGGCCACCCATCTGGCGTAGCGGAGCTGCTCGGCTCGGGTGATCGGAAACCCGCTGTGCTGTCCGGCCACCGCGATGTTGTCTGGCTCCAGCGCATCAAAGCCCTTGCGGGCACACATGCGAAACCGCGCGGTCATGATCGGCTCGAGGGTGCGCAGGGCCCGGATGTCCAGCCACCGCTCGCCGGGCCAGCCATCGGATCTACCGAGCACCCGACGGGGGAAGCGCCGGGCGTCGGGGCGCCAGTTCTCCCACGTTCCGACGTCGATGTAACAGATCACGTGCCGACCCAGGGCGTGCAGACGAGCCACCTCTGCCGCCGAGGTGCCGAAGCCGTCGAGGTCGTAGACCGCCGCATTGACCTGGTTGTCGATCCGCCCCTGGAGCTGCCAGTACCAGGTCAGATGCGGTGGCGGCGCCCAGTGTCCGATGGCCAGCGACGCCGCGGCCAGCCAGGCGATCAGTGCTGACATCCCGGGCACCAGTACGTCATCCGGCCCCCATCGCCCTGCACGCGTCAGGCGCTCAAGTTCAGGCGCCGAGGCCCTTCCTGGAAGCCAAGCGCAATCAGCGTCGGACCCAGCGGCGAGGCCAGGGCAGACACACCGTCCACCTTCTCCAGGGCCAGTCGTTTGATCTGCCCGCGGCGCACCTGGTCAACCAATGCACCCAGGGCCGGCTCCAGCCGGACATCGTCCGCGCGGACGAGCGTCTGCAGCGCTCGTCCGCCGCGCTCCAGATACAGGATCGGCTCGCCACCGCTCAGCACCAGGTAGGCACCGGCGGCGCGAGACGGGGCTCGCTCGCCGTCACGTTCGGGCCAGGCCAGGGCGGCTCCGTAGGGCTGCGCGGGATCGACGGCGGAGAGGACGACCGGCGGATCCTCAAAGCGATCCCGGCCACCTTCCCGCAGCCGCTCCACCGCTCCGGGCAGCGCGAACTGCGCCCCACCCAGGCCCTCGACGAAGTAGCCACGCCGGGCCACGCCGAGCGTCTCCAGCGACGTGAGCTCCGGGTAGATGCCGCTGAATCCGCCCGGCAGACCTTCGGCCACGACCAGCTCCCGGGTGAGCACGCCGTAGCGCTCGAGCAGCAGCTCACTGAGCGCCCGCCGCCGCGCCACGGGATCCACGTCCCCCGGCAGTAGGCCGGCGGTAAGCGACCAGCGGCCCTGGACTCTTTCCCGCCCGCCCAAGGCGCCCCCGCGGCCGCGCGCCGAGAAGCGACCCGTCCGGGCCCGACGGTGGGCGGCGGCCTGCCGGGCCAGCGACAGCCGGGGGGCGCGAAGCGGGGCGAAGGCGTCGTTGGTGACCTCACCGGCCCACACGAGATCCCAGAGGGCCTCCTGCAGCTCCTCCGGGGACAGGTCAACGTCGACGAGCAGATCGCTGAAGAAGCAGGCGCCGGTGGCCAGTCGCCTGCGCACCAGGTCGTGGGCCGGGAGCTCTGGCGCGGCGCCGCGGACCGCCGGCGCCCCGAGAAGCGCCAGATCGTCTCGGAAGTAGAGGGCGACTCGACCCGAGGAGCGCCCCAGCGCGCCGGCACCGATCCACACGACCTCACCGGCGGCGCAGAGCTGATCCAGCCAGGCCGTCGAGTAGGCGCCGGTGCGGCGCGGCAGCACGTCGCGCTCCCACACGTCGGGCGGCAGGGCGAGCCCCTGCAAGGGCACGAGCACGTCGCGCAGCCGGTCGACCCCCGCCCCGCTGGGCGGATGGCGGTCCACTCCCTGCCAGCCGGGCAGAAACCGGGCCAGCGCGCGCTGATCGACCGGCTCCACCTCCCGGCGCAGGGCGGCCAGCGACGCCCGGCGCAGCCGCCGGAGCACCTCGGAGTGACACCACTCCCGCTCGCTCCCACCCGGCCGCAGTTCGCCGCGCACGAGCTCCCCGTCGCGCTCCAGTGCCGCCAGCGCCGGGCCGGCGTCGATCCCGTAGCGGGCCCGCGCGTCCGCACTGGTGAACGGACCATGGGTGGCCGCGTACCGGCGCAGCACCCCAACCAGCGCGTTCTCTACATCCTCCAGGAACGCTTCGGGAAGCCCGCCCGGAGGCGCCACGCCGAGCGCATCCCGGTAGAGCCCGGCGTCCGCGGCGGCGATCCAGCGCTCCTCCCCGGCCAGCCGCACCCGCACCGCGCGCCGCTCGCGACCCAGCTCGATCAGCATCGACTCGGCGTCGACGCCGGCCAGCACCCGCGCCTCCACCTCGGCCGCCGTGAGATCGCCCAGCGTGCGCAGCATGTCGTGAACCCCGTCGCGCGTGGCCACGCGGCGGTGCTCGGAGAGGAACTGCAGGTCCTCCTCCACCGAGGCCAGGGCCGCCGGATCGATCAGATCGCGCAGCTCCTCCTGCCCCAGCAGCTCACGCAGGAGGTCGCGATCGAGCGACAGGGCGGCCGCCCGGCGCTCGGCGTTGGGCGTGTCGCCCTCGTACATGTAGGTGGCGACGTAATCGAACAGCAGCGAGGAGGCAAACGGCGAGGCGGTCGGCGTCTCCACCTCGACCACCGAGATCTCCCGCCGGCTGAGCTTGGTCAACAGCGCGACCAGCCCGGGAAGATCGAGCACGTCACGCAGACATTCGCGATAGGTCTCGAGGATGATCGGGAATTCACCGAAGCGCCGGGCCACCTCCAGCAGCGTCTGCGACTTCAGCCGCTGCTGCCACAGCGGCGTGCGCTTGCCCGGACGGGCACGTGGGATCAGCAGCGCCCGGGCCGCGTTCTCCCGGAAGCGGGCACCGAACAGGGCGCTGGAGCTGAGCTCGGTCACGATCAGGTCCTCGACTTCGTCGGGCTCGGGCAGCAGCACCTGGGTGAGCCGGTCCGGATCGCAGAGCTCGGCATCGGGGAGGTGGACGATGATTCCGTCGTCTGACCAGATGGCGTCAGACTCCAGGCCCAGCTCGTCGCGGATCCGCGCGCTCACGGCGAGGCCCCAGGCGGCGTGCACGCGTCCCCCGAACGGAGACAGGATGCACACGCGCCAGTCGCCGATCTCGTCCCGGAAGCGCTCGATGACGATCGCCCGGTCGCTGGGCACGACCCGGGTGGCGTCCTGCTGCTCGCGCAGGAACTCCACGAGGTTGCGCGCCGCCCGCTCGTCCAGGTCGTAGTCGACGGCCAGCTCCTCAGGCGTCCGCTCGACGGCCCAGCGGGCGAAGGCGCCGATCGCCTCGCCCAGCTCCGCGGGACGTCCCACGCCGTCCCCCTTCCAGAACGGCACCGACCCGGGCAGCCCAGGCGCCGGCGTGACGATCACCCGATCCCGCCCGATCTCCTCGATCCGCCAGGTGGACGCGCCCAGCAGGAACGTCTGTCCCGGGCGCGCCTCGTAGACCATCTCCTCGTCAAGCTCGCCGACCCGGCGGCCGTCGGGCAGGGTCACGGCGTACAGCCCGCGGTCCGGGATCGTGCCCGCATTGGTCACGGCCAGCGCACGGGCACCGGGTCGCGCGCGCAACGTCCCGGCGATCCGATCCCAGACGATCCGCGGGCGCAGCTCGGCGAACTCCGAGGACGGGTAGCGCCCGTCGAGCATGTCCAGCACGTTCTCGAACACCGGCCGGGTGAGCTCGGCGTAGGAGTGCGTGCGGGTGACGAGCGCGTAGAGCTCGTCGACGGACACCAGCGTCTCGGCCTCACCGCCCTCGCGCTGCTCCGCCGCCGCGGCGATGGCCACGATCTGCTGCGCCAGTACGTCAAGCGGGTTGCGCGGCACGACCGTGGTCTCGATCGCCCCCTCGCGCATCCGCCGGGCCACCACGGTCGACTCCAGCAGATCGGCCCGGAACTTGGGGAAGATCCGCCCGCGGCTGACGTCGCCGACGTTGTGCCCCGCCCGGCCGATTCGCTGCAGACCCCGAGCCACCGACTTGGGCGACTCCACCTGGATCACCAAGTCGACGGCGCCCATGTCGATGCCCAGCTCGAGCGAGGAGGTGGCCACCAGGCAGGGCAGCTCTCCGGCCTTGAGCATCTCCTCCACCACAACCCGCTCCTCCCGGGCCAGCGAGCCGTGGTGGGCTCGGGCGATGTTGCTTTCCGCCAGCTCGTTCAAGCGCAGAGCCAGCCGCTCGGCGCCGCGGCGGCTGTTGACGAAGATGATCGTCGAGCTGTGTTCCTGGACCAGCTTCAGAAGCTCCGGGTAGATGGCCGGCCAGATCGACCGGCGCGTGGCCTCG
>Ga0182024_10013135_pt1 | contig 16234 bp, 14 predicted proteins | sample P32metaG_FD_120480 | JGI IMG/M metagenome (GOLD analysis project Ga0182024, IMG submission 120480) | Permafrost microbial communities from Stordalen Mire, Sweden - P3-2 metaG (Illumina Assembly) | ecosystem: Environmental > Terrestrial > Soil > Wetlands > Permafrost | place: Sweden: Stordalen... | reverse complement strand
CCACGATCTTGTTGCTCTTCTGCGCGGTCGTGACTATCCCATCTATGAGGGCCGGACCTATGACCCCTCTGTCGTAGTCCGAGAGCACGATGACGTCGGCCTGCGGAATCTCCACAGCGGCTGCGTCCACGAACGCGTTGGCGGTGATGACTGGGATGTCCTTGCGCGTCTCCTGGTCGATCCTGAGATAGTGAAGGCGGTTTACCATGATCCACGTACGGAGCGAGGTGGGCCTGTTCTTGTCCGTGGCTATCCCGGCCGCGTTGACGCCGCTGCGGATCAGGTCATCCCTCAACCATGACCCCTGAGCGTCGTCACCGACCGCGCCCAGGACGGACACGGAAGCACCGAGCGAGGTTAGTTCCCGCGCGAGGTTTGCGGCGCCTCCCGGGAGAAGCGTCTCACCCACGTAGTCACCTGCGGGCACGGGCGCTTCGCGGGCCAGCTTCCTTGCAGAGACCTCCACGAACCTGCTCACTATGAGGTCGCCGACGACGAGGATGCGCCTCCCCTGGAATTTAGAGAGCACCGAGGAAAGACGTTCTACGGACAGGTTTTCCATGCTACCCGCTGGGCCTCTTGATTTTCCCCCGTGATGTCCTCATTTTAAGAGTTTGGTGCGCGTCCAATCCTTGGGAGGTTTAAGAGGGGCAGGCCCTACACAAGTGGGCGCATGAAGAGCCGGCAGAGCAGGTTGATCGTGGCTAAAGAGTCGCCTCTGAACGGGGAAGCCCCGGTATCGGAGCTGCGTTCGCGTATAACTCCCGTGCCTTCCTTCTTCGTCAGGAGCCACTTTCCGGTCCCCCAGATCGACGTCTCGAAGTGGAGGCTCGTGGTGGAGGGCGAGGTCGGGGCGCCGCGCGAGTTCAGCTACCGCGAGCTGCGCGAGATGCCGAGGGTGACAGTTGCGGCCACGCTCGAGTGCGCTGGCAATGGCAGAAGCGGTTTCAAGGTGCCCGCAGAGGGAGAGCTCCGGTGGGGGTCGGGGGCGGTCGGCACCGCCAGATGGAGAGGAATCGCGCTGCGCACGGTCCTCGAGAAGTGTCGAGTGGATAAGACAGCGACCGAGCTCGTGATAGAAGGGTCGGACTCGGGCAACGTGGGGGGAGTCGTAGACCCCATCAGGTTCTCGCGAGGTCTTCCGCTCCAGAAGGCCCTCGATAAGGACACGATAATCGCGCTCCAGATGAACGGGAGGAGCCTGAGCCCGGAGCACGGCTACCCTGCGAGGCTGGTCGTCCCCGGGTGGTACGGTATGGCTTCGGTCAAGTGGTTGAGCAGGATCAAGGTCGTGTCGGGCGAACCCTACAGTGCGTTCTTCAACGGTGTAAAGTACGTCTATGTCGATGAGCAGAAGGGCCGACGGGCGAGGACGCCGGTAGACGAGGTCAGGGTCAAGTCGATAATAACGAATCCCCTTGACGGAGACGTCGTCAGGCTCGGAAGAATGGTGATGATATCCGGGAGGGCGTGGTCCGGGAGCGGGAAGATATCGTCCGTCGAGGTGGATCACGGGAAAGGATGGGAGAAGACGATGGTCGACAGGGCGACCGCGGGTAGGTTCGCCTGGGTCGCGTGGAGGAAGCGATGGGTTCCGGACCGGCGCGGCGAGGCCGAGATAGCGGCGAGGGCCACCGACGAAAGCGGGAACATGCAACCTCTCGAGCCCCTGGAGAACCGGTTCCAGTACGGCTACAACGCAGCCCAGAGAATCCGGGTGAAGGTGGTCTAGGGCTCGGCCTTTCTTGGGTCCTTCGTCCGCTCCCCATCCTCCTTCCACTTCTCCTCGAGCAGGTTCCCCACGACGACCACCGCCTTGGCGATCTCCCTCTGCATCGCGAGCGGGTCGTAGTTCTTCGGGGCGTCGTACTGCAGGAAGCGGGCGTTCGGGTCTAGATTCATGAAGTCCTTGCAGGACTCGTAGATGCCGAGCAAGGTCGGCCCGTCGAACTTCTTCAGGTCCGACCTCCAGGCGTGATGGAATCCCTTGCCGCTCACAAAGGTCACCTTGACGTTGCCCTCTGCCTCCTCCCTCACGCTCTTCCAAAAGACCAAGGATACCGGCTCTTCCTCTACCTCGCCGCTCTTGAGCCTCGCATCGAAGCGCCTCTTGCGCTTCGTCACGTCGAGTACCCCGATCTCGAACCTCTCGGCCACCTCCTTCGAGCTCAGGCCGAGCTTGGAGAGATAGTAACAGCCCTCGTCGAGCGTGTCTTCGTCGACCTCGTCCTTGCGTGCGGGCGGACTTTTTGAACTCAAGGCTTCGTTCGTTCCGGACACTGCGGGTGGGGGTCGATATAGGTTCCCATGTCCTCTACCGCACGATATCAGGGGACGAACGATATTTCCTGGACGATGTTGACCTGCAGCCTGATGACGCGCCTGCTCTTCTTCCACCTGAAGCCCCTCCCGATCGCCCTGTTGGCCACGTCGCTCACCCTGAGGGGGTCCGGGCCGAAGAGCGCATCCCGTCGCATCTCGATGAAGCGGTCGGGAACCTCGCGGAGGCTGATTGTCTGGACGAGCGCCGCGACGTACGTGTTCCCGAGCTCCGCGAGCCGGAATATCCGGTGGATGCCGTTAGAGGTGATCAGCCGATAGACCGTACTGCCGCTTGCTCCGTCGAAACCGGTCGGTACCTTCAGCACGTGAACGAAGGGGAGGCCCGGACCCACCAGCACGGTGATCGCCTTCGCGTCGTATCGGCCGCCCGTCCGTTCGGAGGAGAGGTCGAGGTCGCGCAGGGGCTCGAGGGGCATGGCCGGGATGTATCGGATGTTCTGGTCGTCCGATGAGAACTGATACAGGTAGTTGAACTCGCCCGGCTGCCCCTTTGGATAGCCGAGGAACGCGGCGTCGATCTTCGCCTCGCGGACGGCCGCGCCGAGGCAGCACTCAGCGTTCTCGTCGTCCGTCAGCCTACGCGAAAGACCGTCGAAGAAGGCTCGGGTGTACTCCAGCTCTACATACCTCTGCGGGCTGACCAGCTTCGAGATCGGGACGAAGGCCAGGTCGTACGTCGTCGGGAGATAGGCGCGGTACGCCGCGAGCAGCCCTCCTATCTTGGTCATGGTCTGCGGCGAGACGGCGAGCGGGAGGAGGTCTGAGTCCAGGACCCCGACCGGCTCGCGCCGGAGCGAGCGGAACATGTCAGATTTTGCTTTCCACTCGTCCATCAGCGCGTCGATGCCGACGGTGTCGACGCAAAACGGGTCCATCCTGATGTCAGCGACATCGCGTTGTGAAAGAGCACCGATCGGATAGAGCCGCTCGATCGAACCGTCGGTGCTCATGCTCGGCGAAATCCCGCTGCGAGATTTATGCTTGATGAATGGGCGGTCCACCGGAACACCCCTTCCCTCATTCCCTCCATCCCTCGGGACGCCCGAGGGTCAACCCGGTCGAGGCGCCGGCTAGGCGAAGGGTCACCCGCTACTTGATGAAGGAAGCAGCGAAGGCGTACCTGTTCGCCCTGAGGACGTCATCCTCGTCCAGGATACCGTTCCTGAGCAGAAAGTCGAACTCGCCCCTCAGGTTGGTCATGAGCATCTCCGGTCCGTCCGTGTTGATGGTGTACTTTATGTGGTGAGATTCGAGCGACCGGAAGACCTCCTTCATGTGCCCGACCCCCTTTATGACGCGGGTGTTGAGGTTGGAAGAAGGACAGACCTCCAGGGTGATGCCGCGCTGCCTGACCATCTCGAGCGTCTTGTCGTTCTCGATCGAGCGAACGCCGTGCCCTATCCTGTCCGGGTCGAGGTTCTTGATGACGTCCCTGACCGACCCGTGTCCCTCATCCTCGCCAGCGTGGACGGTCAGTCCGAGGCCGTGCTCCCTGGCGCGCTTGTATATGCTGCGGCAGTCGGAGTAGTGGAACTTGGGGCTCGCAGGCCCGGCGATGTCTATCCCGACGACACCCCGGCTCTGGTAGCGCAGCGCCTTCTCGAGGAGTATCTCGTTGCTCTTGAGGTCGAACGTGCGGTCGAGACAGATGATCAGCCCCGTCTTCACCGGGTATTCGAGCGAGGCCCGGTCTATCCCACGGACGGCGGCCATCATGACCTGGTCGAGGTCCTGCTCGCCTCCCCTATTCCTCTTCATCGGGTTGAACCTGAGCTCCAGCAGCGTGATGTTGTTCTTCCGGTACGCCCCCGCGATGGTGTGGTAGACGGACTGCTCGATCGCGAGCGGGCTCGACTGGATCAACTCGGTCCACTTGAACATGTGGAGGTAGTCCTCGAAGGACTTTACCTTCTGAGGGTTGACCGTGATCATGTCGACGAACCGCCAGTAGTCCTTGGTGGGGAGCTTGATGCCCTGGGCGTGTGCGATCTCCCACATGACGGCCGGGTCGACCGAGCTGCCAAGGTGCACGTGTAGTTCTGCGAGCTTCGTCTGCGGTCCGAGGAAGTGAGACATCGGATATCACTGGGGTTCTATCGTAGCAGGGGGCTTGGAGGAGATGGCGTAGACGACGCTGACGACGCCCTCGACCTCGTTCGTTATCCTGCTCGATATCTTCTCGAGCATCTGGGGCGACGCCCTGTACCAGTCCGCGGTCATGGCGTCCAGCGACTCGACGACCTTGACGGTGACCTGGTATCCGACCTTGCGTTCGTCGCCGAGCACCCCGGTGACCCTGTCGTCACCCAGATACGCGAACCCCTGCCAGACCTTGTTGTAGACTCCGTCCTCGACGAGGACGTCCTCCACGACTTTGTTCGATTCCCGGCATATCCTCAGCTTCTCCGGCGTCACCTCGCCGATTATCCTGACCGCCAGCCCGGGTCCGGGGAAGGGGTGCCTCTGGAGGACCTTGGCCGGGAGCCCGAGGAGGACCCCGAGCGACCTGACCTCGTCCTTGTAGAGCGCCTTGAGCGGCTCGACGACCTGGAGCGAGAGGTCCTTCGGTAGGCCGCCGACGTTGTGGTGGGTCTTGATCACGGAGGCGGGGGCCGAGGAGCGTCCGCTCTCGATCACGTCCGGGTACAGCGTCCCCTGCGCTAGATACTGAAACGGGCCCTTGGTCCGGGCATAGTGCTCGAACACGTCGGCGAAGACTCGGCCGATTATCTTCCTCTTCTCTTCGGGGTCGGAGACGCCTCTCAGGGCCGAGAGGAACCTGTCGCTGGCGTCGACGAACTCTATCGGGACTCCAAGGTCTTCCTTCAGGAACTTGGAGACCTCTGCGGACTCGCCCTCTCGGAGGAGCCCGGTGTCGATGAAGACGCACTGGAGTTTCTCCGGCGCGGCGCGGTTCAGCAGGACCGAGGCCACAGACGAGTCGACGCCTCCAGAGACCGCGCAGAGCACCCTCCCTTTGATGCCCGTCGATAGCTCCGCGGCCGTCTCGTCCAGAAAGTTCGACATCGACCAGCCCTTCTTGCCGCCGCAGACGTTGAACACGAAGTTCGAGAGGATCGCGTCGCCCCTCTCCGTATGGGCGACCTCGGGGTGGAACTGCACGCCGAACTGTCGACCGTCAGCGGACTGGACCGCCGCAAACGGCGAGTTGTCGCTAACCGCCAAGACGGACATGCCCGCGGGGAGGCTCGTGGCGGAGTCGCTGTGGCTCATCCAGCAGGATATCTTGTCCTGGGAGAAGCCGTCGAAGAGACCGGACCTGTCGAGGATCCTCACGCTGGACTTCCCGTACTCGCGCCTCGAGGCCCTCTTCACCTCGCCGCCGCGGGCCTGCACTATCAACTGGTAGCCGTAGCAGATGCCGAGCACGGGTATTGTGCCCTGTAGCAGCGCCTCGTCCGGGTGGGGCGACGTTGGGTCGTAGACGCTCGCCGGCCCTCCCGAGAGGATGACCCCGGCGACGCCCATCTGCTTCAGCCGCTCGAACGGGGTGTCGTACGGGAAGAGCGAGGCATAGACGCCGAGCCCTCGCACCCGCCGGCAGATCAGGTGCGAGTACTGGCCGCCGAAATCGAGGACCGCTATCGCGCCATCCATCGGCGGCTGGTTCAGCTCAACCGCCTCCCTTCAGAGTGAGCGAATGGACACCAAGTTCGGTGTACCCGACCGCGGAGACCTGCCCGAAGGTGGCGACGCCCCAGAGGTCGCGGATGCTCTTCGCCCCGGCGTAACCGAACGAGGCGCGCAGGCCGTTCGCGAACCCGTCGAAGACATCCTCGACCTTTCCGGAGTAGTTGACGTATGCCTCGACCCCCTCGTCGAGCCCCTTCGCCGGGACGCTGTAACGGTCCAGCGCGTAGCGCGCCTTCCTCGCGGCCGCGCTCGCCATCCCCCTGTGAACTTTCATCTTCTTCCCGTTGCGGACCACGACCTTGCTCGGAGACTCCTCGGTCCCCGCGAGGACGGACCCCAGCATGACGGTCGAGGCGCCCGCCGCGAATGCGAGCGAGGCGTCACCCGACCCCCGGATTCCGCCGTCCGCGATTATCGGGATGTCGAGATTGAGCTCGTTGGCTGCGGTCGACACCTCCGCGACGGCGAAGAGCGTGGGAGCGCCGACGCGGGTGACCTCGGAGGTTATGCAGACGGACCCGGAACCGATGCCCACCCTGAACCCGTCGACGCGCGGGAGCTCAGCGGCGATGTCGTGCACCGCCCTCCGCGTCCCGATGTTCCCCGCGATGAAGTCCTTGGTGAGGTTAGGGAGGATCTTCGCCGCGGCGATGAGGACGTTGGAGTTGTGGAAGTGCGCGACGTCGGCTACGAGGAAATCGGCCACCTTGTCTAGCGCCTCGCACCTCTTCGCGTCCATCGGCGATATCGAAGCTCCGACGAGGGGTCTCCCCTCGGAGTCGACGCTCCTCGCCTTGATTTTCGAGGACTTGACCTTCTTGACCTGCTCGACCTGGTCCTCGATGCTGAGGTTCCTGTGGATCACGCCGGCTCCTCCCAGCCTCGCCATCTCGAGCGCCAGTCTCCATTCGGTTACCGTGTCCATCGGCGAGGAGATGAGCGGGAGGTCGAGCTTGATCCTCCTAGTGAGGTTCGTGGCGAGGGAGATGTCGCGAGGCTCGACCTCACTCCGTCCGGGGAGCAAGATGAAGTCGCGGAAGGTATAGACGTTAGAAGCGTTCTTCAGTTTCGAAACAAAACTAAGAGGCAAGGTGATTTTGTCCTTGCCGAAAGAAGCACTCCGAAGTGCTATAATAAGGATTGCGATGACCGGCTCTCTTAAGTCTCTGAGTGATTCCTCATCCTGTCAAGTGGCGGGTGATGGATGACTATGGGCGTTTATATGCACTGAGCAGCTTACTGTATGAACAGTTCGTGCTCGGCGCGTGGACGAACGCCCGCACCCCTGAGAAGGGCTGCCGTGACGAACGAACGAACGGAGGGACGAATGATGGTAGTCTGACGGACAGAGGGGGCTGGCGAGGTCCGCCAGTTCACTTCCGAGGCCCAAAAGCCAAGGAGAAAGGCGAGGCAGGTGAAGCGGTGAAGGGGAACCCGACGAGGACGGCAATCCTCCGAGGCGATGCCTCGAAGTCGAGTGATGGATGTCCCCCGATGGTTAACACCATCGCGTTTCACCCGTCAACTTGACAGAACCCGATGACCTTCTGGTACTCAGGGCGCGGGGTCCAGGAACGTTTTCACGAGGTCGTAGGTGGTTTCTTGCTCGAAGCAACTGGGGTATCCTGCTTCATGCGCTGATCAGAAAAATAGGACGGGAGGAAGTGTTTTCCTCCCTTCTTTTCCTTGAGCTAGACCGCCTTTGTTGGTATCGATGGCTTCCTGAACCGCAGAACGAGGGCAAGAGCGACGAACGTCGCAGCCGCTACGAATACTGCAGACAGGCCAGATGCGCCGAACTGCGGGACTCCCGTTGGAGTTATTGTCGTTGTCGTTATTGTTGTAGTTGTCGTTGTTGTGGACGAAGATGACGAGGAGGAGGTGGACGGGGATATCGATGTGGTCGTTATGGAGGTGGACGAGGAGGAAGATGACGAGGAGGAGGTGGACGAGGAGGAGGTGGACGAGGAGGAGGTGGACGAGGATATTGATGTGGTCGTTATCGCCGTTATGTTCACCTCACCAGAGGTCAGGAATCCTTCCAGGCCGAACCACGCGCTGTCTCCCGACGTCAACGCCGGGCTGAAGTTGGCAGAGCCGTTGTTCGAATCGGCGCCCGAGACCAGCGTCACGTTGTTCGACTCATAGTCTTGTGGGTCGTTGACCTGGTAAGCGCCTCCCGGACATTCATTGACCGGTGGGTACGGTGTCGGGTTGCCGTCGTTTGGACCAGAGCAGGGTCCGTCGCCGTCGAACGCGAACACTCCACTTCCGTTCAGGTCGAGAGTGGTCACGCCGCCGCAAGCCGGACAATTGTCTTGGACGCCGACCAACGCGTCGTCCGAGCCATCATAGGGGCCCTGAGTGCTGTTGTAGATGCTGACGGTTCCGTCACCGTTGATTACTATGAGGATCTGGCAGTAGGCGTCATCGCCGACTGGTGGACACTGCGCCCATGGAGTCGGAGGCGCCACGGGGATAGAATGTGCTGCTGTCGCCGAGAAGACGAGTAAGAAGAGCATGGCAAGAGCTGATGCGGTGAGCAAAGATCTGTTTTTTTCCATACGCCCGCGAAGGCCCAGAGCGCTTAAGAAGATTCTGAAGATCAAAGAAATCGGTATGAATTTCAAATTCTATGACTTCGTCAGACGACGGATTGTCTTGGGAAAGCCTAGAAAAAGCAAAATAATTAGAGGCGGGGGAATGAAAATTCACAGGCGAGAGGCTAATTCGCGCCTGTGTCGACCCGCGGTTCGGCTTTGGAGGGAGCGCCGCGGGGAGAGTACTCAAAGGGGTCTGTCCGAACGGGACGTCCCATCATGTGGGCACCGAAGCCTAGCAGCCAGATGAGCTCGGGATACACTATCAGGCGCTCCATCCCTCCCTGACCGAGGCCGAAGTAGTTCCCGCTGGCATAAATGCCGAGAGCGACCAAGCTTGCAATCCCGAGGACCACAGCAAGGTAAGACAGAGGGGGCCTAAGCATCCTGTATGAGGAGATTGCCGCGAGGGCGCCGAAGAAGAACGCGATGAAGGAGACTATCACGTGTAGCACGCCGGTGGTCTCTGGGAATATGGCGACGCCCATCACTCCCCATGCAGAGAGTGCGGCGAGACCGCCGATGAGCCGGGAACGGCTGATGTAGATGAAGAACGCGCCCACGAAGACCAGCAGGCCGAGGAGGAAGACGGTCGCATCGAAGATCGCGGACGAAGGCTGCTGGATCACGCAGACGCCCGAGCTGCAGGTGGCGCCGAGGTCGCTTATCGGCTGCGACGAGACGCTGTAACCAGGGTAGAGAGACTCGGAGATCGTGAAGAAGATGAAGAACTGCGTCGCTCCGACGAAGAGGAGTACGCCCGCCCTCCTGAGGGGGTCGCCGAGCAACTGCTGCGACCTACTTCGAAGCCTCGGCTTGCATCGCCTTTAGCTCGTGCTCGACCTCATGGAGGTCCTTTATGGAGTCGATGAGGTTCCAGAACCCGTAGTAGGGGTACGAGACGATCTCGGCGTACTGCACGAGCTTGGGGAAGGTCTCCCTCTCGATGTCTCCCTTCTCGGGGAGGTGCTTCAATATCTTCTGAGCGTTGATGATGTAGACCCCGCCGTTGATCCAGATGTCGGTGAACTCCGGCTTCTCCTCGAACTTGCGGACCACCTTCAGCTTGTCGATGTGGACGATGCCGAACCGGGATTTGTACGGCACGAGCAACATGCTCACGGTGGGCTGCGTCCCAGGGGCTTCATGGGCGGCGAGCATGTTCTTCAGCGGGACGTCTGTCACCACGTCCCCGTTGGTGATGATCACGTTCTCGTTGGGATTTCCAAGGTGAGCGAGGCCCTTCTTTATGGCGCCGCCAGTGCCCAGCGGAGACTCCTCCACGCAATACTCCAAGGGTATCCCGTTGTAGCTCGAGCCGAAGTACTCCTTCAGCCGCTCCCATTTGTAGCCGCACAGGAAGACGATCTTGTCGATGTCCGCGCTCTTCCTCAGCCAGTCCATCTGCCACGTGGCTAACGGGCGGTCGTTCACGTTGACGAGCGGCTTTGGCCTGTCGTCCGTAAGCGGACGCAGCCTAAGTCCCTGCCCTCCAGCCAGGATCAAAGCCTTCATGATGATGATATTTCCTTGGCGACGGAGAATCTGGAGAAATTCGAGAGAGAAATTATCGAAAGCATGAGCTCTCTTCGTTCTAGCGGAGCTCAAAATATCGTATTTATGTTTTTTTGCGGCACTTAGTCGAGTATGTACCGGGCGAGCTCGGGCTTTCCGCGCGTCGACACGTACACCCCCGCGAGGTTCTGGGCTTCGAGCGCTTCCACCACCCCGCGCGCCTCCCTGAGCAGCCTGGGCTCCCCCTCGAGGGCTATCCTGTCAAGCTCCTGCGGGAGGTCCCACCCGAACCGCGTCCTGCAGGCGTCAATATCGTCCCTGCTGCGGAACGGGAAGATGTTGTGGAGCACCTTCTTCTCCAGCCCGTGCTCTTTCAGGAGATCCACGTGCCGCTCCAGCGTCCTGGAGAGGTCGGCCGTGGGCGGCTGCGCCAGGAGGCAGTCTGCCCCGCTCTTCAGGCGGGACTTGGCGAGCCTCACGCCTCTGGGACCCGAAAGCGCGGTGATGTCCACGGGGGAGAGCAACGTGGCCTGGACGTCGGCCCTGTCGGCCAGGTGCCTCGCCTCCGCGACGGCGTCGGCCAGCGAGCGGAAGTCGTAGACGTTCTTGGACCCGTCACCCTCTGCATACCGGTCGCCCCAGACCAGCGAGACCGACTCCAGACCCAGCGAGAGGCAGGTGAGGAACATCGTCCGGATCGCCTTCTTGTTCATGTCCCTCGTCGGGATGACCGGAATCACCTCCGCACCCAGCTCCTGCTTGAGGACCGCGGCGGTATAGATGCTGGCCAGCTGGAGCCTCGTAGTGTCCTTCATATCGGCGACGAGGATCGCGTCTGCGAGGCCCTCTATCTTCTGCACACGCGTCACCATGTCGCGCATCTTCTGTTTGATGCCTATCAGCGGCTCCTTTGCGATGTCGACGCTGAAGTTCGGCGGAAAGACCTCGATGAGCCTGATGAAGATGCCTCTCTCCATCTTCTCGCTTAGCCTCAACTACTCTATCACTTTCTGGCGGTAGTTGTGCAGCCCTGACTGCAGGGACGCCTCGGCGCGCCCCAGTTCCAGGGTCAGGTAGGCGAGGTGGCGCCGGCCTATCCCCATCTTGTCGGCCTCTTCGTTGAGCGACTGGAAGATCCTCTCAGCCGACCTGGACCGGAACCTCTTGATTGGCGTGTGCTGGTAAGAGTAATAGGTGACCATTATCTCCTTGCTGTCCCTCAGGATTGAGACCAGGAAGTATCCGTGCGGGTCGTAGTCCTTCGAGGTCAGCCGGGATGGAGACGCCTCTTCCGGCCGGCCGAAGTAGACATCGTCGCGCGCCAGAGTCATCGTCACGTTCTTTCCATAGGCCACCTCGCGGTTGAGGTTCCGCTGCCCGCAGTGCGGGTGGACGAACTGGATCCTGTCCTCGCCGAGCTTGCCCTTCGCGAACTCGATTATCTTGCCCGTCTCCTCGACCGACTCCACACGGAGGTTCTGGCTGTCAGTGCAGCCCAGGCCTATCAGCTGGTCGTAGTTGTGGCGGCTCGCTTCGTCGAAGAGGCGAGGGTAGTGGTAGAAATCGAGCGAGATCGTGTGGACCTTGGTCTTGGTGAGCACGGGGAATATCCTCGAGGCGTCGCCGCAGGCGTGGATGACGACGGGGAGCTTGGCGACCGACGCTATCTCTTCGTACAGGCCGGGGAAGTAGTCGGGTGTGAACGAGTCGGCGGCCAGGGCAGGGGAGTCGAGCTGGATCCATGAGACGGCCCCGCTCTTCTGCAGGTCCTCTATCTCGGGTATCACGACCTTGCGGTTGATGTCTTGGGCTAGCTCGCGCGTGTCCTTGTAAGAACCCGTGTTTATCTTCGCGAACCGGGCGAGGGTGTACGCGTCGGTTATCGGCTCCTTGATCTCATAGTGGGAGGGCAGCACGCTGCGGGCGTGGAGAACGTCGGCCAGCCTATTCGAGGCGACCCTCGATATCTTCTCGTCGACGAAGGCCTCCGCGCCGTTCCATCGGATGCCCTTGACGACCTTCGGGTCCAGGAACAGCGAGTAAAGGTCCCCGCGCGACTGGCCGGTCGAAGGGACCTCTATCCCGGCCGACGTGAAGTCTTCGAGCGCCTCGTCGATGGACCAGAGGTACGGGTCGACCACCTCCTCTCCGAGCCCGTGGCTAGAGATTGTGAGATAGTACTCGACATCCTCTGGCTTCGGGAAGGTCGGATAGCTGCCGATAGTCGTCGTCTTCGGCATCATTTGACGGCCGAATCACCCCTCGCCTTCTCGGCTCCGGCTACCACGAGGTCGAGCATCCTCTGGGCGACCTCCGGCTTCCTAGTCCTGAGCCCGCAGTCGGGGTTGATGTAGAGCTCCTCCGGGTCCAGGCCCGTGACCTTGGCCGAGTAGAGTATCCTGTCCTTGATTACCCCCACGCTCGGGAGCTTGTCCGTGTGTATGTGGAGGACGCCCACGCCGAGGCCCTTGTCGTATCCGTACTCCTTGAAGAGCTTCAGGTCGGCGAAACCTGACCTCGCTTCGTCGTCGACCCCCCTGCCATATCCGTCGCGGTTCCCGTATTCGAAGGAAAACCTCTCGCACTTCTTCATCTCGAGGATCTGCGGGAAGAGTATGGCGTAGCCGAGCCTCGGTGGGAAGCAGCTGTGGACGCTGAACGTCGCGCTCAGGCCCTTGGTGGTCTCGTTGAACGACTCGGCGACGAGCTTCATGTCGTCCACCGACTGGTACTGGGTCGCAGCCGGGATGTCTATCTGGACCTCTTCGACCCCGCTCGCGATGAGCTCGCGGATGACCTTCCTGATTATCTTGGCGAGCTCGAGCGTGAACTCGCGCCTGGCGTTGAAGGACCTCTTGAGCGGGGAGACCTTCTCGCGGGCCCACTTCGCGGTGTAGTAGTGGTTGTCCGACCAGGCCATTATCGTGATCGCGTCGGTCACGGGCACCTTGACCTTGCGCTTTGCGTGCTTCTGCGTGAAGAGCAGCTCCTCGACGTGGTAGTTGTTCTGGTACGAGGGAGAGCCCCTTATCGATGCCATCCTCCAGTACTTGTTGTCGAAGCTCCGCACCTTGCCGATGAACTCGAAACCGCCGATGTTGGAGACGGGCGTCTCGTACATCTCTGTCCTCGCCTGCTCGCCGCTCCAGACGAGGTCGAGGCCTTCGTGTTGCGAAAGGCCCCTGCCGGCCGTCTCGCCCATGCGGATCGCGTACAGTAGCGAGAAGTCCACTATCTCCTTCTTCTCCGCCTCGGAGAAGTCGGCCCGCTTGGAGAGTATCTTGAGCAGCCTGGAGGTCCCGGGTACGTCCATCCTCTCCCCCCAGCGCTTCGCGGTCTCCAGGTCGCTGTCGTCGAGTGTCATCTGTCTGAACGGCTTAGTCCTCCACGAGAACTTCGGGAGGCTGCCGATTTCCTGCGTCGGGAATGTCTTGGCCAAACCTACTTCCCCCTCAGCTCCCTCTTGAGCTCGCCCAGACGTCTGAGTTTCGCGTCGGCCGAGACGCGAGGGACATACCGCAGGTCGGATGAAGGTGCAATCGTGATTCTCTTGGAGCCGGTCCTGTCGAGCACCTGCTCGACCTTGCCGTGGAGCTCTTCCAGGCTCTCAAGGTAGGTGGTGCGAGCATCGGCGATACCAGCGATTATCCCCTTCTTTGTCGGCGAGAGCGAATCGGGGTCGGTCTGCGTGAAGTCGAAACCGATGTCGTCGGTGGGGATCGCGTCGAAGATGCCGGGAATGTAATGCGAGGCGTCACCGAAGATGGTGTGGAAGCCGGTCCGCAGCGACACACCCTTGGTCGCGGCCCTTATCGCCTCGCCAAGCTGGCCCAGGCCCTCCTTCGATACGGCCTTCTCCCTGAACCGCGCGACGAGCGCCGGGGAAGAGAACTGCACGTAAGAGACGCCGTTCTTCTCGAGCGTGCGGAGCTCAATGTTCAGTGCGTCCGCGTAGGCGAAGAGCAGCTTCTCCTTGCTGCCGTAGTGATGGTCCTCTGCCAGGTCGGAGAGCGTCAGCGGGTCGGGGATGGATATCCTGAAGTTCCCTTGCTTCGCGAACCTTCGGTGGACCTTGCTCCAGATGGCGTCGCCGTTGCCGGATATCGGTCCCGTGACTATCGGCGTGTAGTAGAAGGTGTTCGTGTTGTACCATCTGACCATCGCGCCCTTCTTCACCCCGTCCAGGCCGTTCGTGAGAGGTCTGAGAAAGTCCTGCCAGTCGGTCGTCAGCTGGCCGTCCGAAATATAATCTGCTCCGACTTCCTTCTGAAGCGCCACGAGCGTGTCGCAGTCAGCGCGGAACGCGGCATTGAGAGTACCTGAGTCGATCCTTCCCCTCTCCCAGTCCTGGGTCGCCTGGATCGTCGCCTCATTCCTCGCGTGCAAACCAGTTAACGAAAGTGCAAACTCGGCCATTTTATCTCGCCCTGAGACTCCCTGATTGTCTAGCCGAGCGGACTATTCATATGATATAAGCTGTTCTGATACAGGTATTCCCTTATTCATACGGCCATGTTCGGGAGAACTCTAGCGAGCTCCTCTATCTTAGACCTGCGAGTTCCTCGAAGACCTGTATCAAAGCCTGGGTGCCGTCCTCGCCTCTGCCCGCGGCCTCCAGCGCGTTGTATAGCTGGTGCCCCAAGCTCGAACCCGGCAGCGAGACGTTCAGTTCGTTCGCGCTCGCGAGGACGAGCTTGAGGTCCTTCTGGAGCAGCTTGACCTTGAAGCCGGGCGCGAAGTCTCCATCGACGGCCTTGGGACCGAGATTGATCAGGCTCCAGGAGGAAGCAGCGCCAGCGGAGAGGGAGTCGATGACCTTCTTCTGGTCGAGTCCCGCCTTTTTCGCGAAGACCAGACACTCGCAGACGCCGATGATGTTACCCACGACGAGAATCTGGTTGGCGAGCTTGGTGAGCTGACCAGCGCCGCTCTCTCCCATGAGCGCGACCTTCTTACCCATGGCCTGGAGAATCGGGAGGCACTCGTTGTACGCCTCCTCCGGGCCGCCCACCATGATGGTGAGAGTTGCCTCTCGGGCGCCCTTGTCCCCTCCGCTTACGGGCGCGTCGAGCAGGGCGGCTCCGACCTTGGAGAGCTCCGCCGATATCATCCGCGTGACCTTCGGGGAGATGGTGCTCATGTCGATGACCGTCAGTCCCTTCCTGGCACCCTCGAGCACGCCGTTAGGCCCGAGGATGACCTGCTGCACGTCTGGAGTGTCAGTTACGATGGTTATCACGACGTCGGAGTTCTGAGCCACTTCCTTCGGCGAGGCCGCTGTCTTCGCTCCTGCCGACGCGAGGACGTCCATCGCAGCGCGGCTCCTGTTGTATACCGTCACCTCGTATCCTGCCTTCAGCAGGTTCTGCGACATCGGCTTGCCCATGATGCCCAGCCCGATGAATCCGATTCTCTTCATAGCGAGCGACGCCAGAACGAGGCGATTTATCTGTTGGGCCGCCCCTGCGAATGCCGCATGGCGATGGCATAGGGGACGAACACGGCGAGGTAGGTCCCTCCGAGCGCGAGGTATGCAGGGGTGAGGCCGAACCCCACCCAGACGGCGCTCCCGACGAGGGGCCCTAGTATCACCCCGACGTCCTCCGCGGCCCCGTATACCCCCATCGCTCTTCCGACGAACCTCCTCGGTATGCCTACCATCAGAAGAGAGAGGGAGAGAGGGCTGATCGCGGAGAAGCAGGCACCTTCGAGGAAGGCCCCCACGGCGATCTCCCAGACGCTGTAGAACTGAGTCATTAGGGCGAAGACACCGAAACTGGCGATGAGCGCGACCCCGATCCACCGCCTGGCGTTGCCCGCGGCTCTCCGGGATAGGAGAGGCTGGAAGATGGCCGTCGAGAGCCAGAACGCGGAGACGACGATGCCCGCCTGGAACTCCGTGCCGGAGATGCGGGGCGTCTGAGTGACGACGAGCTGTATTATGTTGGTGAAGAACGCGTAGCCGATGAACGTCGGGATGGCGACGAGGCCGAGCAGGGGAAGGCCACGCCAGTCGAGCTTGAGCCTCGGCTCGTCCGATTCCGCGACGATGGACGCACCCTTATCGACGGCCAGAGGCTTGCTTCCCACGAAGCGCAGATACACAAGATACGCGAGCACTG
>Ga0182024_10013134_pt1 | contig 16235 bp, 12 predicted proteins | sample P32metaG_FD_120480 | JGI IMG/M metagenome (GOLD analysis project Ga0182024, IMG submission 120480) | Permafrost microbial communities from Stordalen Mire, Sweden - P3-2 metaG (Illumina Assembly) | ecosystem: Environmental > Terrestrial > Soil > Wetlands > Permafrost | place: Sweden: Stordalen... | reverse complement strand
GGTTGTGATAACGGGTGTCGGACTAGTCTGCGGCCTCGGAATCGGCACCGATGAGGTCTGGAAGAATCTCCTGGCGGGAAAGAGCGGCGTCCGCACGATCACCCATTTCGATGCCGCCGCATTTGATTGCACCATTGCCGGGGAGGTCCGCGATTTCGATCCTCTCCACTGGGCCGAAAAAAAAGAGCTGAAGAAAATCGCCCGGTTCATCCAGCTTGCGCTGGCGTCCACGGATTTCGCCATGCGCATGTCGGAGCTGAAAATCACGCCCGAAATCGCCGAAGTGACCGGCGTGTATGTGGCCAGCGGCATCGGTGGATTCGACGTGATCGAGCGCGAGCACTCGAAACTGCTGCTCGGCGGTCCCGGACGCATCTCCCCATTTTTTATTCCCGCGGCGATTATCAACCTGGCTTCGGGACACATTTCCATCCGGTACGGAGCGAAGGGGCCGAATTCGGCGACTGCGACGGCGTGCTCTGCTTCCGCGCACGCGGTCGGGGATTCCTTCCGCATGATCCAGCACGGCGATGCGGAGGTGATGATTTGCGGCGGCTCCGAAGCGGCCATCACGCCGATGGGCGTGGGCGGATTCGCCGCGATGAAAGCGCTCTCGACGCGCAATGATGAGCCGGAACGCGCCAGCCGCCCGTTTGACGCCGACCGCGATGGCTTCGTAATTGGCGAGGGCGCGGGAATTCTAATTCTGGAGTCGCTGGAATACGCGGAGCGGCGCGGCGCGCAAATTATCGCCGAAATTGTGGGATATGGGATGTCGGGCGACGCGTACCACATCACCGCGCCCGAGGGGAACGGTGACGGCGCCTACCGCGTCATGCGCGCGGCCATTCGCGACGCGAGGCTCGAGCCGCAACAAATCGATTACGTCAATGCCCACGGCACTTCAACGCCGCTCGGCGACGCGATTGAGACCAAGGCCATGAAGCGCGTGTTCGGCGAACACACCAGGAAATTTGCCGTCAGCTCGACCAAGTCCATGACCGGCCATCTCCTCGGCGGCGCGGGCGGCCTCGAAGCAGGGATCAGCGTCCTGGCGTTGCGCGATCAGGTGTTGCCTCCCACGATCAATCAGGAGACGCCGGACCCGGAATGCGATCTCGACTACATCCCGAATCACATGCGCAAAGCCGCCGTCGAGTATGCGCTGTCGAATTCGTTCGGTTTTGGTGGAACCAACGCCGCGCTTCTGTTCAAGCGCTGGGATTCCCGGTAGCAGTTTAGTAGCACAGGCACTCTGCCTGTGCGGGTTTTGCAATCGCGGTTAAATTGGCGGACTATACGCAATTTACAAAACCGCACAGGCAGAGTGCCTGTGCTACTCGAGTTTCGTAACCGTAGTGAGGTATGAATGAAGATTGTCGTCTGCATCAAGCAAGTGCCCGCCAAAGACGCTCCCCTTGCCATCACCGATGCAAGCTGGATTCGCGAAACGGACATCGGCTTCGAGATGAACGAACCGGATAGCTACGCGCTCGAGGAAGCCCTGCGCCTGAAGGAAAAGCACTCCGGGGAAGTGATCGCCGTCTCCATGGGCCCGGAGCGCGTGAAGCAGACAATCAAGGAAGCCCTCGCCAAGGGGGCTGACCGCGGGGTACACATCGCGGACGACAAGGCGCACACGCTCGATCCGCTCGGCGCGGCCAAATCGCTCGCCGCGGCGATCGAGCGGGAAAAACCGGACCTCGTGCTGACGGGATTGCAGAGCGAAGATCAGGGCTTCGGCCAGACGGGCGTGCTCCTCGCTGAACTTCTGGGCCGGCCGCACGCCACGATCATCATGCAGATTGACGCGCAGGGCGGCGGCTTGCGCGTGAAGCGCGAGCTCGAGGCCGGTTGGTTCCAGTGGGTCGAGCTGCCGATGCCCGCCGTGCTGACGATTCAGTCCGGCATCAACAAGGTGCGTTACGCGACGCTCAAAGGCATCATGGCGGCAAAGAAAAAAGAAATCGCCACGATCGCGCGCGAGTCGCTGGGCGTCACGCACGAGCCGACGCAGCGCATCGAGCGCATCTACGTGCCGACGAAATCCAAGAAAACCGAATTTTTGACTGGCACGCCGAAAGAGGCCGCCGCCAAGCTCATCGAAAAATTGAAGCACGAAGCGCGAGTGATTTAGGCGAAAACCGACTACGATGAATATTCTCTTGATCATCGAACAGCGCGACGCGCAGTGGAACAAGACCAGCTTTGAGACGCTGGCCGCGGCGCAACAAATTGCCGCGCAAACACAGGGCCGCCTCGCTGCTGTGGTCATCGGTAAGGGTGTCGCGGCTCTGGCCGGCGAGCTCGCGGGAAACAAGCTCGACGAAGTGCTCCTTGTCGAACATGACTTGCTCGCGGCCTACACGCCCGATGGTTACACCATCGCCCTGCAACAGGCGATCGCGCAGGCCAAGCCGGATCTGGTTCTCCTGCCGCACACCTACCAAGTGCGCGATTTCGCGCCGAAGCTGGCCGCCTCGCTCGGCAAAGGCATGATCGGCGATTGCATTGGCTATCGCCATGAAAGCGGGAAGCTGATTTTTGTGCGCCAGATGTTTCAGGGGAAAACCGCCGCGGACGTTGTATTCGAAGGTGCCGCGCCGTGGTTCGCCACGTTCCAGGCTGGTGCGTTCCGCGCGGATTTGGTCGCGCAGGGTGAGGCAAAGGCGCCCATTACGTCGATTTCAGTTGACCTGAAGCCCGAACAGATTCGAACGAAACCACTCGAACTATTCCGCGAAGCGAAGCAGGCTGTGGACCTTACCCAGGCGCCCGTGCTGGTGGCGGTCGGGCGAGGCATCAAGGCGCCCGAAAATATTCCTCTCGCCGAAAAGCTCGCGAAGCTGCTGGGAGGGGAACTCGCCGCGTCTCGCCCCATCTGCGATGAGGGCTGGTTGCCCATGGATCGCCAGATCGGCAGCTCAGGGCAGACCGTCGCGCCTAAGTTGTATCTCGCCCTCGGAATCAGCGGTGCCATCCAGCACGTCGTGGGAATGAAGGCCTCGCGCACCATCGTCGCGATCAACAAGGACGCGAACGCGCCCATTTTTGAAATCGCCGATTACGGCATCGTCGGCGACCTCTTCGAAATTGTCCCCGCCCTAAACGATGCGCTTGAAAAAAAGTAGCACAGGCACTCTTGCCTGTGCGGTTTTCCAGGCCGCTGCTTCGTCGCCGGTTCACTGACGATCTCGAACCCCGCACAGGCAGGAGTGGCTGTGCTACTTAAACCGCTCTACGACCTAAGGGAACTCAGCTTCTCAACGCGCCGCAACTCAGGGAAATTCCACGCCCACAGTGCGGTGATGAGGAGCGTTCCGACTCCTCCCATGATCACGGCCGGAACGGCGCCGAACCACTGCGCGGTGAGGCCCGATTCGAACTGGCCGATTTCGTTCGAAGCGCCAATGAAGATCATTTCCACGGCGCTGACGCGCCCGCGCATCTCATCCGGCGTGGCGAGCTGCACGAGCGTCGAGCGAACTACGACGCTGACCATGTCCATCGACCCGACCAGGATGAGAGCCACCATGGACAGAACCAAACTTCTAGAGATGCCGAAGAGAACCGTGAAGGCTCCAAAACCCCCTACGCACCACAACATCGTGAGGCCGGCGCGGCTGCGGAACGGCCGGTGCGCGAGGAGCAGCGCCATGCTGCCAGCGCCAATCGCGGGGGACGCGCGCAAGAGGCCCAGGCCCCAGGGGCCGGTTCGAAGGACTTCGGCTGCAAACACTGGCAGAAGCGCCACCGCTCCCCCGAGTAGCACCGCGAAAAGGTCGAGCGAAATCGACCCCAGGATGATTTTTGTTCTTCCGATGTAGCGCAGCCCTGCCAACACGGATTTCAGGCTGAGCGGCTCCCTCGCGCGAGGCTTGGAGTGGAGCTTAATTTGCGTCATAAGGAAAACCGCGCCTGCCGCGGCCAGCATCGAGGTCGTATAGACCGCCGCGGGCCCTTTGGCTACGGCATAGATCAGGCCGCCGAGGGAAGGGCCGAGAATTGTTCCACCCTGGTTCACGGAACTGTTCCAGGCAATGGCGTTCTGCAAATGTTCTTCGGGAATGATCTGCGGCAAGAGCGACCGGCTCGCAGGATTGTTGAACGACCTCACCACGCCAAGCAGAACCACGACAGCGTACATGGGCAAGACCGTCCGCAATCCGCTCAACGCGTAGAAGAGCAACAGCGCCGAGCACACGCCGAACCCCACGTAGCAGGCCATCAGCAGTTTTCGCCTGTTGAATGTATCCGCCGCGTGCCCCGTAACAAGAAAAAGGAGGATGCCCGGGGAGAACTGGGCCAGCCCCACGAGGCCCAGGTCGAGCGGCCGTTTCGTGATTTCGTAGATTTGCCAGCCGACCGCGACCGATTGCATCTCGAGTCCGGCCACGATCAGAAAACGAGCCAGCTGGTAGAGGGAAAAGTCAGGATACGTGAAGGCGACGCGCCCCGCGTTTGAGGAGTTTCCGGATTCAGCCATCTGAGGACTCTACTGTGCCATAAAATTTAGATTTGCACGAGGGGAGGGGGACGTGGCGAGGACATCATTTCTAAAGTACAGACCACGCGAATGAACTGAATTCGGCGAGTTTCGTAAAGTCGCGCGCGTTGGCGGTAATCACTGTAATTCCCAATCGGCCTGCACTAAGGGCGATCAAAGCGTCGTTGGTGAGGCGTCCCCGGCCGATTATTTCGCAGCCATGTTTGGCACCCAGACGCGCCAGCACTTTCCCTGTGTGAGCCCAATCATCTAAGTTTGGCACGAGCATTCGGCGGGCCTTGTCGAAATCACGTTCCAGACTCTCCACCGCAGCGTAATCCCTGGGACCTGCGCCAGCGTACAATTCTTCCAGAACGACAGAACTAAGCCATAAGGGTGAAGCCGACTCGGTTCGGCGAAGCGCGAAAATAGCATTCTGCTCACCTCGGAGGGCATTGATATAGACGGTCGAGTCGAATAGGATCGGGGGCACCTAATTAGCCACCTTGCCGTAAACGTCCTTGATCTCTACTCCGCTCTTGAGGAAGCGATCATTGGCCTCCCAGGCCAATTGGTTTCGCTGATGCTCGGAAAGCACGAGGTCGAGCGCGCGCTCAATCGTCTCGGTCTCGGTATCGGCGCGCAGAAGTTTTTGGGCACGCGCAATTTTGCTTGCGTCCAGGCGAAAATGTTTGTGCCGAATCCGTGATTTTGCAGTCCTCATTACAGGCGCCTCCCACTTGTTACTGTAAGACGAATGTACATAGATTAACAGATTATGAACATATTTTCTTTCCGGAAACATCCTGCCGAAAACTTGCAGCGGGCCGGGGCAATCGGTTACCGTCTATGGCTGGGGATGAGCGCTAAACCAACGCTCGTCGTTCAAATTAGGAGGACGGATGAAGCGGATGGGGATGGCAATATTTGCGCTCGGGCTGTTCGCCTGCAGCGCCAGGGCGCAGCAAGCGCCCGCGAAGGCTCCTGCGGCACCGCCCGCAAAAGCGCCGGCGGCTCCCGCTGCACAGGCGCCCGCGCCGGCGTCAGCGTTCAAGACGCAAAAAGAGAAAATCAGCTACGCGATCGGCATGGAAATGGGCAAGGGCGTGAAGACCCAGGGGCTCGATGTGGATCCGAGCATCCTGGAGCAGGGCCTGAAGGATGCCCTTTCCGGCGCGAAGTCGCAGATGAGCGAGGATGAGATCAAACAAGTGATCACTGCCCTGCAGCAGGACATTCGGCAAAAGCAAATGCAGGTCCAGGAAGCCGCCGCAGCGGAAAACAAGACCAAAGGGGAGGCGTTCCTGGCGGCGAATGCGAAGAAGGAAGGTGTAGTGGCCCTTCCTGATGGATTGCAGTACAAAATTCTGACGGCCGGCCAGGGGAAAAAGCCGGTCGAGTCCGACACGGTGCTGTGCAATTACAAGGGAACATTCGTTGACGGGACCGAGTTTGACAGTTCGGCTCAGGCGGGGAAGCCCGTGCCCTTTGAAGTGAAAAACGTTATTCCCGGATTCAAGGAAGTCCTCCAACTCATGCCCGTGGGTTCCAAGTGGCAGGTTTTCGTTCCCTCGAATCTGGCCTATGGCGAACGCGGAGCTGGCGGGGTCATCGGCCCGAACGCCATGCTCATTTTTGAAATTGAGCTGGTAAGTATTGAAGGTCCGGCGATGAACCAGCCTGCCGGGGGCGCACCGAAGAATTGAGAACGCCTGGAATGCCTGCCGCATTTGTCTGCGAAGGAGTGCGTACGCCCATCGGCCGATATGGCGGTGCGCTTGCGCAGGTGCGCACGGACGATCTGGCGGCGATTCCCTTGAAGGCGTTGCGGGACGCCTTTCCGAAGAGCGACTGGGAATCGGTCGACGAAGTGATTTTCGGCTGCGCGAATCAGGCGGGGGAAGACAATCGCAACGTGGCTCGCATGGCGTTGTTGCTCAGCGGCATCCCGTTCTCAGTCCCTGCGATGACCGTGAACAGGCTGTGCGGTTCCGGGATGGAAGGGGTCACGACGGCGGCACGCGCGATCGGCGCCGGCGAGATTTCATTGGCCGTGGCGGGCGGCGTGGAGAGCATGAGCCGCGCGCCGTTTGTGATGCCCAAGGCCGCGACTGCATTCTCGCGTACCGCGGAAATTTACGACACCACTATCGGCTGGCGCTTTCCGAATCCGCGAATGGTGAAGCTGTACAGGAACGCGTCCATGCCGGAAACGGCGGAGAACGTCGCGGAAAAATACCAGGTTGACCGCGCGGCGCAGGACTGCTTCGCGCTGCGCTCGCAGCAGAAAGCAAGCGCAGCGCAGAGGGCGGGAATTTTCGCGCAGGAAATCGTTCCAGTTCAAATCCCTGGTCCCAAGGGAACGATGAAGGCTGTTTCCGAGGACGAGCACATCCGCCCGGATACGACGATCGAAGCTCTGGCTAAATTGCCCACGCCCTTCCGACAGAACGGCACCGTGACGGCCGGGAACGCTTCGGGCATCAATGACGGCGCGTGCGCCATGTTCGTGGCTTCCGAAGAAGCGGCGGTGAGCTTTGGCTTGAAGCCGATCGCGCGGGTTGTGGGTGCCGCGACCGCCGGCGTCGAGCCGGATTACATGGGAATCGGGCCGATTTATGCGGTTCGAAAGCTGCTCTCGCGATCGAAGGTTTCGATGGACGAGGTTGCCGTGTTCGAACTGAACGAAGCATTCGCCGCCCAGGCGCTCGCCGTGACGCGTGAACTGGGTTTGCCGGACAACAGCGAAAAAGTGAATCCGAACGGCGGCGCCATCGCGCTGGGCCACCCGCTGGGAATGAGCGGCGCAAGGCTCGTCTTAACGGCTGCGCGGCAACTGGAACGCATCAAGGGACGCTACGCTCTTGCGTCCATGTGTATCGGTGTGGGGCAGGGCATCGCAATTCTGCTGGAACGGGTTTGACGCTTTGAGTAGCAAGGCATCCGCCGCGGCGGATGCCTGTGCTACTGCCTCTTCATCCGCGCAACGCAACGCTCCAAATGATTGTGCATTTCCTCAGCTGAGCCATGGCCGATCCGGCCGTGCCCCGGCAGAACCCACTCGAAATGATATCCGAGCAGATTTTCCATCGAGCGCGTCTGTTCCGCCCAGGAATACCAGCAGACGTCGCGGAAAGCGGTCAAGGTTTCGAGTTCGGGCGACCACGCGAGATGGTCGCCGGTGAACAGCACCTTATCGCGATAGAGAAAAACCTGGTGCCCGCGCGTGTGTCCGGGTGTGGGGATTAGTTGGAGATGATCGTCGATCCGCACCGGAGCCGTTCCCGTAACGACGCGCTCGATGCCGCGCGCCGCGGCGCCGTCCGCCTCATGCATGACGCGCGGGCAATGGAAGTGCGCGGCAAATTTGGCATGGTCCGCAATATCGTCGCGATGCGAGAGAAGCATAAGATTTACGCCGCCCATTTCCTCGATGCGTTTCGCGAGCGGATTGTTGAAACGCGGCGAATCGACGAGCACGTTGCCGCCTTGCTCCCGCGGGCGCACGATCAGGTACGACCACGCGCCGAAGCTCGCCTCCGACGTGAAGCCGCAAAAATAAACGTCATCCACGACGTGAACGGGAAACGCATCGACGCCGGAGCGGGCGCTGCGGGGGGACACGGTGCCGATGGAAGCGGTCGGGCACGCGACAAGCGCCATCAATGCACGGTGCAGTTCGCCCGGATTTTGCGGCTGATGGAAGACGCTCGATTTGCCGCCGTGGTCGCGAAAGCTCGCAGGCGCAATCTGGCGGCACGCGTCGCAATCGATGCAACTCGCGTCCACGAAGAATTCGCCTGCAACATTTTGCGGCAGCCGCTCGTCAATCTGCGCCATTGTTTATTTGATTCTCCGTGGGCCCGGGGGTCGCTTTATTTTGCGGCCAGTCCTCAATTTTGAACAGCGGTAGTCTGGACCGGAGAGCACTCAAGTAGCACAGGCACTCTTGCCTGTGCGGTTTTCGCAACTTTTGCGCATCCATCCTGCTAGCAACAATCATCAAAACCGCACAGGCAAGAGTGCCTGTGCTACTTTTTCCGAGCCTACGGAATGCCGTCCTGCCTGAAAATGCCATATAATCCATGCACTCTGAGTGGCCCGGGGTTCCCAGCGAGGTGAGGCATTGGCAGCTACATCGAATCGCGCAAAAACGAAGTCCCGAAACAAACCTGTTCCCGCGAAGAAGCCGGTGGCGCGCCGGAAGAGGTTGAAGATTGCGATTGCTGGCTTCGGCACGGTGGGCCGGTCCGTCGCGAAATTGCTGTGCCAGGAAGCGAGCGACGCGTTTGAGCTGACGCATATTTTCAATCGCAATGTGGCGCTGAAAAAAGTGGACTGGGTGCCCGCGAGCGTGCGCTGGACGGAAAGCATCAACGAAGTGCTTTCCTCGGACATTGATATTTTTGTGGAGCTGGCCGGGGGAGTGAAGCCCGCGGGGGACTGGATCCGCAAGGCGCTGCGCGCGGGGAAATCCGTAGTGACGGCGAACAAGCAATTGATCGCCGAGAGCGGCCCCGAACTCATCGAGCTCGCGCGCGAGGCGGGCAGGCCGCTTGAATTCGGAGCGTCGGTTGCCGGAGGAATCCCGGCGATCATGGGGATTCAGGAGGGTCTGGCCGGCGACCGCCTTTTCAAAATCGCGGGCGTACTCAACGGCACCTGCAATTTTATTCTGACGAAAATGGAAGCAACAGGCGCGGCCTTTGAAGCGGCGCTGAAGGAGGCGCAGGAACTGGGCTACGCCGAAGCGGATCCGACGAACGACGTGGAAGGATACGACGCCCGCGCCAAACTCGTGATCCTGGCGCAAGCCGGGCTGCGCGTCCGATTGCAGAGCGAACAGATTCCGTGCTGGCCGATTTCTTCCGTCGACGCGGTGGATTTTGCCTACGCGCGCGAATTGAACTGCACCATCCGGCAGATTTCCCTGGCCAAAAAAGAAACGGAGGATGGGTTGAGCGTGCGCGCGTTCGTGCGGCCCGCGCTGGTTCCGGCTTCGTCGCTTGTTGCGCACGTCGAGGGCAGCAAGAATCTGGTGATGGCCACCGGGCAGTACGCGGGGCAGATGGTGTTTTCCGGCTTCGGAGCGGGCGGCGATCCCACGGCTGTCGCCGTGGTTTCGGATTTGTATTCGATCGCGCGCAGCGGCGCTGCTCCTTCCGGGAGCCTTCATGAAATTGAAACTCCGAAAGACGTGAGCGGGGAATTTACCGCGCCCTATTACCTGCGCTTCGTTGTGAAAGACCGGCCCGGGATTATTGCGGCGGTCGCAACCGTATTGTCGCGGTACGGGATCGCCATCGACGCCGTGCTGCAGCGGCCGGGATATCCGCATTCCGCGCTGCCGTTCATCATCACTCTGGAAACTGCCCGCAGCGCGATGCTGGGTTGCGCGCTTCAGGAAATCAACCGGCTCGATTTCCATGTGGAACCGGTCCTCAGTATGCCGATTCTTGTGGATTGACCGGCATAATTCGACTTACCCTCTGCGAATTTCGTAGCACAGGCACTCTTGCGTGTGCGGTTTTCTGCACGTTCAGACGATCACGATTGATCGACAATCCCCAAAACCGCACAGGCAAGAGTGCCTGTGCTACTTAAATGCGGTAGAATCCGCCTACTAGTAAGAGGAGGAGCCATGAAGCGAGCTTCCAGGTTTGCGGGCCTTCTAACCGCAATTCTCTTTCTTGCAGCGTTCTCCGAAGCGGCGACGGTGACCGGCTCAGTGAAGAGTCCTGACGGAACTCCGTTCCGCGGGGCGTTCGTGCAAGCGCAGAACACGGGCACCCGAGTCCTCGTCAGCGTGCTGACGGACAAGGACGGCCGCTACCGGATTGAGGATTTGGCCGCCGGCAGGTATCAGGTGCAAGTCAAAGCCGTGGGCTATCGGACGAGCCCGCGCACCGATGTGAGTTTGACGGCGCAGCAGAGCGCCTCGTACGATTTCGCCCTGCAGCAGGGAATGGTGCGCTGGAGCGATCTTTCCCAATATCAGGGCGAGGTTTTGTTCCCTGACGCCAAGGGAAAGGAATTGCTTACCGGCCGTTGCTTTGCGTGCCACGGCTTTCAATCGCGCATGGCTTCCGCCCATCGCGACGAAGACGGCTGGCGCGACCGCGTCAACTACATGAAAGAATCCATGCACTTTTTCCTGGGCGGAGTTGGCAACCCGTTCACTGACGAGGACGCGGCGGATGTCGCCTCATACATCAATTCGCTATTCGGCGAGGAATCAATCTTGCCGAAGTCTCCGACAGAAATGCCGAAGTACAAAGAGCTGGTGCGGTCCTTCAACGATGAGGCGATGAAGATCGTATACGTCGAGTACGAATTGCCGGGCCCGAGCCGCATGCCGTGGAGCGCGTTTCCGGACAAAGACGGCAACTACTGGATGCCGTATTACGGCAATGCGAACAAGATCGGCCGGCTCGATCCGAAAACCGGAGAAGTGCAGGAGTATCCTGTGCCGAATCAGGGTACGGCCGCGATTCACTCGGCGGTGCCCGCGCCGGACGGCAGCGTTTGGCTGACCGAGCAGGGCTCGAACAAACTGGGGCACTGGGATCCCGCGACGCGAACGATTACGGAATATCAGGACGCTTACATTCCCGGCAAGGAAGGAACCGTAGCGGGCGGATCCAAGCACACGCTGCGAATTGATGCGCAGGGAAGGGTCTGGGCGACGGGAGGCCCGCTCACGGTTTTCGATCCGAAAACGAAAACGTTCACGCAAATCAAGGAAATCCCCTCCGCGTACGGCCTGGCGTTAGACAAGGACGGAAATTGCTGGTTCGCGGAATTCGTGCCCAATGGGAAAATCGGAAAAGTGGACGCGAAGACTTTGAAGGTGACGAAGTGGCAGCCGCCCACTCCGGACGCGCGCCCTCGCCGCATTCAGATCGATTCCGACGGCACGATTTGGTTCGCGGAATTTCAGGCTGGGAAGATTGGACAGTTTGATCCGAAGACGGAAGCGTTCAAGGAATTTACGCTACCGGGGCCGGAGACGACTCCCTACGCTCTCGCGATCGACCAGAATCATACGCTGTGGTATTCGTCCGAGCATCTGGACGTGATCGGGAATCTCGATCCGAAGAGCGGGCACGTGACTGAGTATCCGTTCCCGCAAGCGGAGAACACCATGCGGGAATTTAATCTCGACGCGCAGGGACGCATGTGGTTCGGGACGCCCGCCAACAACAAGGTGGGGTACTTCTATCTCGCGGCGTCAGCTCCCCGTGCGGCGGACTGATTTGAGTAGCACAGGCACCCTGCCTGTGCGGGTTTCGCCATTGTCGCTACGTTAGCTCTCCATGTGCAGCCTACAAACCCGCACAGGCAAAGTGCCTGTGCTACTTTGCGCGCCAAACTGCCTCGCCAAATTGCTTCCAGATGCGCCAGTTTCCGGCGGGCTCTTCCAGCATGCGCTCGGGATGAAATTGCAACCCGACCACAAAATTTTCTTTCGGGTCGCAGTAGCCTTCGATCAATCCATCTTTCGCGTAAGCCATCGGCTGAAATCGCGGCGCTAGGTCGCGGATTCCCTGGTGATGATAGCTGTTCACGCGCAACGTTTTCCTTCCGTACCACTTCTCCAGGGGACTTCCGGCGACGATGGAAATGGGATGCCGGTAGCTATCGTAGTGGGCAAAATTGATGTGCTTCAGGCGCGATTTCTTTTCTTTCTGAACGTCGCCATACAGCGTCCCCCCACAGACAACATTGAGGAGTTGCGAGCCGCGGCAAATTCCTAGAATTGGGAGACGTCTGCGCAGGGCGAAGCGGATCAACTCGATTTCAATTTCGTCCTTCAGTGGGTGCGTTTTTTCGAGGTGAGAATAATTTTCGCGGTTGGCCTTGAAATGTTTTGGCTCGATGTCCTCTCCTTCCACGAGCAACAGACCGCTCACGTCCGCTAGGTAGCCTGGGAGGCACGCGCGCGCACCATCGACCACAGGAACCATCACCGGCAACGTTTTTAGGCGGACCAGAAGACCAAGATGAGCCTCGGCGACGTAATCGATGAACTTATTTTTCCGGATCGTTCTGCGCGTGACAACGAGAACCGCGGGGCGTTTCATCGCAGCAGCGTCTGGAGCGCGCTGACCAGCTTGGCGTCTTTTTCACGGCCTTGCGAGGCGACGCGGATGTGGTATTGATCCATGCCGATCTTGTTCGAGCAGTCGCGTACGTAGAGCTTGTGTTCACTCAACAGCCGCGCCTGGAGTTCCACAGCCGTCATGCCGCCTTCGATTTTGAACAGAACAAAATTTGCGCCCGTGGGATAGACGTCGATGCCGCGGATCGCTTTGAGGCAATCGTACAGCCAGCGAACGTCGCCGATGAGGCGCTTGCGTCCCGCATGGTAGTCGGCATCGGTGGCGGGAAGCAGCGACAAAAAATATTGCGCCAGGGTGTTTACGTTCCAGGTCGGAATAAACTGGCGCATGTGATTGAGGATGTACAGATTCTCGCTGTAGCAGTACCCGAGGCGCAGGCCTGGAACGCCGCAGTGCTTGCTCATGCTGCGAACCAGCAGCAGGTTGGAAAATTGGCCGGCGACGTGAAGCAGGCTGGGAACCGTATCTCCCGCAAAGTCAATGAACGATTCGTCGACGATGACCAGCTCCATGTCCTTGGCTTGATTCAGAAAATCAATCATCTCCTCGCGAGAAAAAAGCTGCCCCGTGGGATTGCCGGGATTGATGATGAGCAGCGATTTCAGGCCGCGCTTGCGCACCCACTCGAGATACCGCGGCAAATGCAGCGTGTATCGCTCCTCGGGATTCAAGGCGTAGATTTCCGCGTCGCGCTGATCCTTCAATTTTTCGATGTATTCGCCGAACGTGGGAACCGGCACGGCGATGCGCTCGATCAAAGTCGTGTTGATGAGGACGATGAGTTCGGTCGCGCCATTCCCGATGATCAGGTGGGTCGGATTCACGTGCAGCACGGCTGCAAGGTGTTTCTGGCTGGTGGCCGGATTGCTCGACGGATAGGACTTGATCAGGTTCGGAAAATTGTCCTGGAGATCGCGGAGCATCGCCGGGGTCGGGTAGTAAGGGTTGGCGATAAAACAGAAATCGATGATTTCCTTGGCTTTTTCGTAGCCGACGAGTTCGGCGAGCGAGGGTGAATGCGAAGTCTCGTAGAAAAGATGCCGTCGAAACTCGGCAGGCGAGAGTGCTGTAGCCGACTTGTCCATGATTTTGTTGTAGCATTGTAGATCAGGGCTTACAAGCTTTTGTAGCACATGCACTCTGCTTGTGCGGTTTTCTCGACGTTCAGTCAATCACGCTTGATTGGCAATGGCAAAAACCGCACAGGCAGTGTGCCTGTGCTACTGGGCGAGATCGCCACGCCACCAGCGGGCCGAGAATACGATGAACGCCGCGGCCAGCCAGCCGCCTGCGTACATCGGCTGCGCGCCCCAATGCAAAATCGGGGAGTGCATCAAGCCGAACCAGGAGAATACGGAGGCGATCAGACACCAGATGGCTGCGCGCCCGAAATTCCGGTCGATCATTTCGGTGATGAGCGCGGAGATCACCAGCACGAGGAACAGAAAACCGTTGCCGAGACCCTGAATCGACGACCAGTAGATCGAACGGTTCAGCGCCGCCTGGACTTCGGGATTTGCGGCCGACAGCTTCAACGCCGGAAGCGCGGAACTCACGGCGGAACTCACGACCGCTCCGGCGGGCAAGACCAGTCCCAGTAAAACAGCATTCAAATATTTGGGGTCCACGCGGTGCAGCGTCGCGCGTCCCACCCCAATCGCCACGTAGGCAATCATCGAGGCGAGAATCGCCCACGGAAAAAGCTGAGCCATGAACAATGAAATTCCGCTCACGAACACGGCCAGGAAAATCACGCCGGTCCAGAAACAAAATCCGATGCGCGCGCCCATCATTTTGTAGGGAGGGTGCAGCGCGGCGACGACGGGAGTGATGATGCTTCCGCCCGCGCCGCACAGAAAAGTTCCGAGGCCGTCGCATGCAACGACGAGACGCGCGTCGTAATTGTCTCCGGCCGAATTCGCTCCTTCCACCGAGGCGATGTCCTGCAGCACCTGATAAATCGCCATGGGCGCGATCACGGAAAGATAGGGAATCGCGAGGCCCATCGCCTGCAGCATGCCCGGTGTTCGCACGAAAGGAAGCTGCACGGAAAAACCCCGCCAGGCGGGATGGATGTAGCCGATGGACAATCCAATGGCAAGTGGCACGAGCCACGCGACGAGGAAGGGAGGAATCCTCCACTTCGTGATCGGAACGTTGGCCAGCACCGCGGTCGCGACGATTGCGAGCGCGACGATTCCCACGAGCGGCTGATCGAAGATGCGCTGCAAGAGGACCATTGCGAGATACGTGTACATGGCCGCGCCGAACACCGTCATCATGGCGGGCTTGGGAATGAATCGTCGGATCGTGCCTGCGAGCGGCGCCGCGACGAGCTTGATGATTCCGGTCCACACGACAGCGGCGGCGCCGACTCTCCACGCAATTTCCTGATCGTGCGTTTGCAGATACACGGGCAACATGATGGACAGCGTGTAGGCGATAATTCCGGGAACGTTGTTGATGTACACGTGGGCCGTGACGTTGGTGCGGCCTTCGCGCTTCGCGAGTCCCACAGCCAGCGCCGTAAAACCCATTGATCCGACGAAAAATCCCAGGGCGAAGCCGGGCAGGAGGTGGCCCACGCTGAATCCCATGGCGATGCCAACCGGGACGAGCAGAAACGCGGGAATGATCATTTGCGCCACGTTGAAGCCTACTTGCGCAACCGTGGCGTCGATGTCTCCCCGTTCGAGCGCCCACCAGCGGAGCGTGCTAGTCTGTCCGGTTTCCGCCATTCGGGTCTTCTCCCTCGGGCCGTTCTCCGCAACGTGGAAATTTAAGATTTGATATTTGAAATTTCAAATCAGAAATTCAAGTTCCCTTTTTTCAAACTCACAATTTCAAGTCGCGCATTTCAAATCTGAAATTGTAAATTTGGAATTTCAAATCTTGAATGCTTCCAGCGATTCCGGCACGAACAGTTCCTGCGGCGTGAGGAGGCGCTTGGCGAGCCCCTGCTCGTAGGAATAGCGCAGGAATGTGCTCAATCCGTGCAAGTTGGGCTCGACGCCGTAGGGCCAGAAATCCTTGCCCATCAGCGCACGCGTGTCTTCGGCATGGCGGATGAGCCAGGGCAGCATGAATTTGAGCGCGGCGGTTTCGTACAGGTCCTCATAAACTTCGCGCTGCGCAAGGACGAAAGCTTTATACAGCGATTGCGCGATCCACGGATGTTTTTCGTAAACTTCGCGGCGAATGACGACCGTGTGCATGATCGGAAAAATTTTCGTTCGCTTGTAATATTCGCGTTCCACGGCTTCGTAATCCTCGAAGAGGAGGCGGACGCTTGGCGCGCCTTGCGCGATACACGATGGAGTGCGCGGCGAGTAGATGGCGTCGATCTCGCCGTCACGCAGCATTTGGGAGAGCGTCTTGTCTTCGGGAATATTTTCCAGCCGGATTTCCGGCGGAAGGGAAACGGTTTGCTTTTCGGTCCGGCCGGGAGTTTCCTCGCCGCCGCGAAGATAGGTGACGCTGGAAACGGGGACTTTGTACTCGTCGCTCAGAATGCCGCGAATCCACACGCAGGCCGTCAGCTGGTATTCCGGATTGCCGACGCGCTTTCCGACAAGGTCCTTCGGCTCGCGGATGCCGCTGTTGCGATTGATGAAGATGCAGGAGTG
>Ga0182024_10013133_pt1 | contig 16236 bp, 11 predicted proteins | sample P32metaG_FD_120480 | JGI IMG/M metagenome (GOLD analysis project Ga0182024, IMG submission 120480) | Permafrost microbial communities from Stordalen Mire, Sweden - P3-2 metaG (Illumina Assembly) | ecosystem: Environmental > Terrestrial > Soil > Wetlands > Permafrost | place: Sweden: Stordalen... | reverse complement strand
GTGGCTGGGGATGACATCGCCGTAGGTCCGTTTGGCCTCCTCGCCGAACCACTCGATGAAGCTCGCGCCATAGGCGACCTCGCCGCGGGTCTCTGCCAGCGGCTTGCCCTGCTCGGCGGTCATAAGCAGGGCCAGATCCTCCTGCGCGCCCATGATCAGCTCGAACCACCGCCGCAGCACCGCCGCCCGCGCCTTGGCGGTCTGAGCCCGCCACGCCGGCAGCGCTCGCGACGCCGCCTCGATCGCCGCGCGCACGTCGGCCGCGTCGAGGTTGGCGACCCTGGCGATCTCCTCGCCATTCGCCGGATTGGTCACCCTGAAGCTCTCGCCCGACCGCGCGGCGGTCCAGCCACCGTCGACGTAGGCCTCCTGGCGCAGCAGCGCGTCGTCCTTCAGCTCGAGCATCGCTGTTCCGCCCCCACATCGCCGCCCGAACGCGGCCGCCACTCTCTCTAGACGGGGATGGAGGAAACTCGCATCCCCGTTGCCGCTTTGCCCCGGCGAGAATATGGTGAAGCTAGGGATCCGCGGGGCGGCCTCGCCGTCGATGCGGACGCATGGGGGGAAGTCCCACGTCGGCGCTGCTCAAAGCACCCGCCGTGGTGAGTTCGTCTCCGCCTTAAGGAGCAAAACATGAAACATCTCGCACTCGCCGTTGCGGTTCTCGCCACCAGCGCCGGTTCGGCTCTCGCCGCCAACAGTCCCTTCGACGGGACATGGAAGCTGAACATGGCGAAGAGCAAATTCACCGGCACGACCATCACCTACACCAAGACCGCGCGCGGCTACCGATTCTCGAACGGGGCCACGGTGAGCTATGCCTTCGGCACGGACGGCAAGGACTACCCGGCCATCGCCGACCGCACGACTGCCTGGACGCCAGCCGGCGAAGGCGCCTGGGATACTGTGTTCAAGGCCAAGGGCAAGGTCATGTCCAAAAGCCACCGGGCGCTTTCGACCGACGGTAAGACGCTGACCGTGTCGACTACCCTCTACCGCAACGATGGCACGACATCCCGGGAAACCGACGTCTACAGCCGCGTCTCCGGCGCCAAGGGTCTGGCCGGCGAGTGGCGGAACACCAAGGCCGAGGGCGGCAACGACACGATGACGATCACCACGCCTTCGGCGGGAAAGTTCATGATCGACGATCCCACCGACAAGGAAACGGTCACCGGCTCGACCAACGGCTCGCCAGCCAAGATCGCCAGCCCGACCGCGCCTCCCGGCCTGATGGTCGCCTACAAAGCGGTCGATCGCGGCAAATGGGACACCACGACCAAGATCGGCGAAAAGGTTTACGCCAGGGGCGTCATGACCGTCTCCGCCGACGGCAAGACCCTCAGCGAGACCACCTGGGTCCCCGGCAAGGAAGCCGAGAAGTCGGTCTCCGTCTACGACAAGCAATAACCGCCCCACCTCCTCCCTTGTTCTCCCTTCCCCCATCGATGGGGGAAGGGTCGGGGATGGGGGTGCGCGCACCGCTGTAGCCAAATGACGAAGAGCGAGCGGCGCCGAGCGTATTTCCTCCCGAGCGGCCAGCGGATTCACCCCCTGGCCCGCCCGATCCGCCAACGGGCGGGAACTTTCGTGACTTCCTCCCTCCAGGTACAGGGCCGGTTTGACATGCCGGACTTGGTTGGAACACCCTCGAGCCGAGGCGGTGGGGGCGGCCATGACGGATGACGAGACGCCTTCCGGCCCAGAGGCTGGTGCGCCGCTGGCGAGCGTCAATCCGGCGGCCGCCAGCGTGGCCCTCGGCAGAACGACCCGATCGGGCGATGTGAACGAAAAGGCGGCGGTGTTCCTCGATGAGCAGACGAGGATGCTGCGGATGCAGATGGAGCATCTGCAAGAAGACCAGGCGCTGCATCACCGCCACCTGGTCCTGAGGTATTTCGGCGACCGGCTGCGCATCGGCCTGCAGCTGCTGGCCATCGCCTTTGGCCTCGCCGTCGTCATCTGGCTGGGCGCGATCGTCTACGGCGCCACCGGGGACCACGATCTGGTCATCGACGCCTTCAGCGTACCGCCGGACCTGGCTCAGCGCGGCTTCGCCGGCCAGGTGGTGGCCAGCGAACTGCTCGACAAATTCGGCCAGATGCAGGCCTCAACCGTCTCATTCACCCAAGGCGCCGGCGCCTATCGCGGCGAGGTCAACGGGACGGTCAAGCTCGAGATTCCCCAGACCGGCGTTTCGATCGGCGAGTTGAACCGCTACCTGCGCTCCTGGCTGGGCCACGAGACCCATGTCGCCGGCGAGATCGTCCGCATGCCCGCGGGGCTGGCGATCACGGTGCGGTACGGCGCCCAGCCAGGCGTCACCGCGTCCGGCGCCGAGGCGGACTTCGACTCCCTGATGCGGAAGGCGGCCGAAAGCCTGTTCGCCCACGCGCGGCCCTTCCGCTACGCCGACTACCTCACCGGTCACGGTCGTTCGGAGGAGGCGGTCGCCTTTCTCGACCCGCTCACCATGACTGGCGGCGCAGCGGACCGTTCCGCCGCTCTGATGAGCTTGGGCCTCGTGCTGCGAATGAGGGGCGATCTCGCGGGATCCCTGCGAGCGCTCGGGCAAGCAATTGGGCTGAACCCACGCAACGCCAACGCCTACGCCGCGACGTCGGTCGACGAGACTCTGCTCGGGCACGATCAGCGATCCTTCGAGAGCACCCTCGCCGCTCTTCGCTACTGGCGCGGTGGAGCGTCGCAGGGCCAAGATCAGAGCGCCTCCTTCGTCAACAACAATCCTCTGGTGTTCGAGGAGTTTCAGGCCGAGGACCAAGGCGATTTCCGAAGGGCCGCCGCCGACGCGAGCCGTTTTCTCGCGGCCGGCGGCTGGGGCAACGGCAGCGAGCAGTTCGCCGTCATGTGGCGCGCCGACGATCTGATGGCCGATCATGACCTGACCGCCGCGAGCGAGGTCGGCGGCGGGTTGCCAAAGACGCTCGAGAGCGGCGCGCCGAACCCCTACCGGCCGTGGACGCAGCTGGCGATCAGCTTCTATGCCGGGGACTGGTCGAGCCTCGTCGCCTCGGCCAGACCGGTCGAACCTCTGATCCTGTCGGCGAGCCCGGTCCACGCCCGCACCCAGCTTTGGCCCTGGCTCTCCTACGCCATGGCCAAAACCGGCGATATGGCCGGCGCCGAAGCCCTGATTGCCGGGACGCCGCTGGACTGCGACCTCTGCCTTCGCACGCGCGGCAAGATCGCGGCGGTCAAGGGCGATTGGCCGGCGGCGGATCGCTGGTTCGCCATGGTCGCCGCCCGCTCGCCGTCGATTCCGTTCGCCGACAGCGACTGGGGGGACGCCCTGCTGGCCAAGGGCGCCGTCGCCGAGTTCAGGCTCGCCCACGAGAAGGGCCCGCACTTCGCCGATCCGCTCAAGGGCTGGGGCGATGCGCTGACCCGTCAAGGGCAGTGGAACGACGCGCTCGCCAGGTACGATGAGGCGCTGAAATACGCTCCGGTGTGGCGAGAGCTTCGTCAGGCGCGCGATGCGGCCGCCAGGCGCCAGAGCCTAAGGCCCCATGGAAACCTCCTCGCGCCGGCGATCGGAGCGCTTGGCGATCGCGCCACTCTTGCAGCCACGGCCAAGGTCTGGCCAAACCGAAAGCGGGGGAGCTAGAATGACCGACACCATCACCGCGCGCGCCGACCTTCCCAGCGTCGGGCATCTCTACCAGAACCACCACTTCGACGCCCTGCGCTGGAACTTCTTCAAGCCGCGCGCCGACGATATCGTGGTCGCCACCGCCTACAAGTCCGGCACGACCTGGATGCAGGGCATCCTCGCCAACCTGATCTTCTCGGGCGAGACGCCGCCCGTGACCGGAGGCGACCTGTCGCCATGGCTGGACATGCGGGTCTTCCCGCTAGAGCTGGTGCTGACCGGCCTCGAAGCCCAGAGCCATCGGCGGTTCATCAAGACCCACCTGCCGCTCGACGGTCTGCCCTACGATCCGGCTCTGAAGTACATCTACGTCGCGCGCGACGCCCGCGATGTCTTCATGTCGCTGTGGAACCACTACGGCGCGATGACCCCCGGGATGATGGCCGCCTTCAACGGCACGGCGGGGCGGGTCGGTCCGGAGTTTCCCCAATGCGGCGATGATATCCACGCCTTCTGGCAAGGCTGGATCACCCGCGGCTGGTTCGAATGGGAAAGCGAAGGCTACCCCTACTGGTCCAACATGGGCCACGCCCAGTCGTGGTGGAACTACCGGCGCCTGCCTAACATCCTCCTGGTCCACTACGCCGATCTGCTGGCCGATCTCGAAGGCGAGATCCGGCGCGTCGCCGACTTCCTCGAGATCGCGCCGCCGCCAAGCGCGTGGCCGGCGATCGTCGCCAAGAGCACGTTCGCGGCCATGAGAGCGGAGGCCGAGAAATCCGACGAGCGGTGGCGCTTCGGCTTCAAGGGCGGGGCCAAGACCTTCTTCAACAAGGGCGTCAACGGTCGCTGGCGGGAGGTCCTGAGCGAGGAGGAACTGGCGCTCTATGACGCCGCCGCCGAGCGCGTCCTGACGCCCGATTGCCGCAGGTGGCTGGAACACGGCCGCCACGTCTCTGCGTAGAGCCGCACCGCTCAACCCGAAATCATCTCGCCTTCAGCCCCCTTCCCCGGCTTCGCCGGTACTTCCCCCAGCGGGGGAAGATAAGAGATGCTCTTATCTGCCCCTTTTTGGGGAAGTGGATCGGCGCTTTATCGCGCCGAGACGTAGGGGGTGGTTCAGCATGCTCGGATCCTGCTCTGGACTTCCATTATAGTCCAGAGCGTAGAGCGGACGCGATGAAGACGTCATACATCGGCCCCGGCGATGGCCAAACCGGATCGCACCACCTCCCTAAGGGCGGGATCGTGGAAGACGCCGAGTATGCTGGCGATGGCCGGCCGATGCACCTTTTCGAGAGCGGCGCGAGCCTCGGCGAGCCGGCCGAGATGGGCGTAGGCGACGGTGAGACCGATGGCGCCGCCGTTTTGTTCCGGGAGGAGCAGGACGGCCTCTTTGAGCAGCGGGATCGCTTCCTCGAATCGACTAAGCACCACCAGGCACATGCCTCGCCCCACCAGGTTCACCGGTCCGTAGGGCGACCGCGGATCGAGCCGCGCGGCGGTCTCGAAGTGCTCGAGGCCCAACTCCGGGCGGCCACTGGCCATCTTCAGCCAACCGCTCCCCATCCAGGTAAACGAGGCCCCCGGATTACGAGACAAGGCGCGTTCGATCAGGGCGTCGGCGTCGCCAACATCGCCGCCGAGATCCCAGGTCGCCTCGCCGACAACCGCGAGCACCTCGGGATCGTCGTCGCCGCAGCGCAACGCCCGGCGGCATAGATCGAGCCCTATGGTGTTGGTCTCGACGACATCATCGCTCCATCCGAGTACGGATATTCGCGAGTGGCAGGCCGCGGCCCAAGCCAGCGCCAGGGCGTAATTCGGGTCGCGGGCGATCGCCTGCTCAAAAAAGCCGATAGCCGCCAGCGTCGAGGCGCGATCGTAGGCCGGCGCCAGGTGGATCCCCCGCAGGTAGAGATCATAGGCTCCCAGATCCTGCGTCGGCCGAGCATTCGCCCGTCGGATTTCCGCCGCCTGGATACTTGGTTCGATCTGGCTGACGACCGCGTTGGCGACGGTGTCCTGCAAGGCGAACACATCTTCCAGCGTGCCGTCGAACCGTTCGGCCCAGATCTGGGCGCCTTCGGCGGCGTCGACCATCTGCACCATGATCCGCACCCGATCGCCTGACCGCCGAACGCTGCCTTCCAGGAGATAGCGCACGCCCAGCTCCTGGCCGATCCGCTTCAGGTCGCGCGCGGTTTCGCGGTAACTGAGGCTGGAGCCGCTGGCGATCACGAACAGCGACGAAAACCGCGCCAGCGCGGTGGTGATCTCGTCCACCATGCCGTCGGCGAAGTAGTCGCCCTGCGTCGCCCCCGCCGCGTCGCTGAACGGCAGCACGGCGACCGACGGCTTGCTCGGCAGCGCCAAGACGGAAGGACTCTCGGCCGGCGCGGGCGCCACCGGCGGTCCCGACCCGCCTACCAAATGGGCGATGCTGGCGACGACCTTGCGCCAGCCGGGCGCGGCGAGGTCGCCGGTCCAGCCGGTCAGGTCCGAGCACTGGATCGTGTCGAACGGCATCGGCAACCGGGCGATGTCGGTGGTCACCTGAACAAGCTTGCGGTCCTCGCGCGCCCGGTTGGCCTCCGAGAGCACCCACTCGGACCGCACCGCGTCCGCCGACCAAATGACCACCGCCGCCTTCGCGGCCGTCATCTGCTCTTCGATCACTCGGCTGTAGGTGCGATGGGCGGGCAGGTCGTCGTCGATCCACACGCTATAGCCCAAGCCACGCAGGGCCTCGGCTACCCGCGCCGCCTGCTTCGCCGTCGAGCGGGCGTAGGAGATGAAGATGTCGCTCACGATGCGCCCCCACTCCCCGATGGAGGGGCCTCTTCGGCCAGGGCGATGCCGTCCATGAACAGCTTCACGTGGCTGCGATCGCCCATCGCTTCTCGGGCATAGGGGTCGAGGGACCGGCCGCTCATGGCGCGGTATTGAGCCAGCGCCTCTCGAGCCTCGTTCGTTCGTCCCAAATGGCCGTAGCTCGCGGCCAGAAAGGCCGGTCCGGAGGGATGGCCGGTGGATTGGGCGAACTCTCGCAGCGGCGGCACGGCGTCGGCAAATCGGCCTTGCTCGAAGCGCGCCACGGCCAGGTAGAGCATCTGGAGGGGCCGGTCAGGGCCGACAGGATCCAGGCGGATCGGGGCCTCCAGGTGTTCGATGGCCAGGTCCGGCGAGCCGATCTTGGTGCGTATGCCGGCGCTCGCCAGCCAGACAAACGCAGACCCGGGGTTGAGGGCGATGGCGCGTTCGACCAAACCGACGCAGGCATCGAGGTCACCTTCGAGGTAGGCCAGGATCACCGCGCACCAGGCGAGCAGGTAGGCGTCGTCGGGCGCCGCCTTGACCACCCGATAAGCCAGATCGACGCCTTCGCGACGGTTGGCTCGCGGATCATCCGACCACTCGAAGAGATGGACGAAGTGATGGCAAGCCGCCGCCAGCGCCAGCGCCGGGGCGAAATCGGGGTCGAGGGCGATGGCCGCGCCGAGCAGATCCAGGGTCGCCGAGACGCCGGCCCTGGACCATGCCCGATAGTGAAACAAGGCGCGCAGGTAGAGATCGTAGGCGCCCACGTTGTCGGTCGGGCGCAGCGTCGCGCGCCGGATCTCGGCTTGTTGCACGGTCGGCTCGATCTTGCCGGCGACGGCGAGCGCCACCTTGTCCTGGAGAGCGAAGACATCCTCCAGGGTATCCTCGAACCGGTCGGCCCACACTTGCGAGCCGTCGACGGCGTCCATCAGCTTGACGGCGATGCGGACGCGGCTGCCGGCCTTGCGGACGCTGCCCTCCCGGATGAAGCGCACGCCGAGCTCGCGGGCCGCTTCCTGAGCGCTGGCGCCCTTGCCCTTGAAGGACAGGCCCGAGCCGCTGGCAATGACGAAGATCGAGCGGACGCGTGTCAGCGCCGCCACGATCTCCTCGACCATGCCGTCGGCGAAGTACTCCTGCTCCGGATCGCCCGAGAGGTTGGCGAAGGGCATGACGGCGATGGAGGGTTTGGCCGGCAGCGGCGGGGGCGCCTTCGCCACCGGCGCGGGCGTAACGCCCGTCCCGCCGACGAGCTCGGCGATGCTGGCGACCACCTTGCGCCAGCCGGGCGCGTCGAGGTCGCCGGCCCAGCCGGTCAGGTCGGCGCACTGGATGCGGTCGAAGGGCATCGGCAGGGGCGAGCCGTCGATGGTCAGCTGGACGAGCTTGCGATCGGCTCGCGCCCCGTCGGCCTCGGACTGCACCCATTCCGATCGTGCGGCCTCGGCCGACCAGATCACCACCACCGCCTTGGCCGCCTTCAGGCGCTCTTGGATCACGTCGGCGTAGGCGCGATGGGCGGGAAGATCGTCATCGCTCCAGACGCCATAGCCCAGCGCCCGTAAAGCCTCGGCTAACCGCGCCGCCTGCTTCGCCGTCTTACGGGCGTAGGAGATGAAGATGTCGCTCACGGGCTGGCGCCGATCTCGCCGGAGTCCGGCGCCTCGGCTCGGCCGAGCCCCTCCAGGAACAGCTCGAGGTGAGCGGAATCGACGATTGACGAGCGAGCGTAGGCATCGATCGGCAGGGGAGAGAGCAATCGGTAGCGGGCCAGAGCCTCCCGCGCCGCGGCTGTCTGTCCCAGATGGCCGTAGCTCGCGGCGAGATACAGATAGCCGATGGGGACGTCGGTGAGTTGCACCGCCTCCTTTTCGAGCTCGATCACAGCGGCGAACCTTCCCTGCCGGAACCGCGCCACCCCGATCCAGGTGATCTGGCCGGCCCGGCTGGGTCCCATCGGATCAAGCCGCATGGCCTGCTCGAGGTGCTGGACGGCGAGTTCCGGATCGCCGAGCCTCACCTGCAGAATGCCCCTGACCAGCCAGGCCTCGGCCGATCCCGGATTGATCGCGATCGCCCTTTCGACCAGCGCCACCGCTCCTGGGTGGTCGCCTTCGAGGCCGGCAGTGATGGTCGCGGCGTAGCTGAGCGCGGTCGCATCGTCACCGGCGACCTTCAGCGCCCGGCGAGCCAGGTCGATGGCCGCCCGACGATGGTCGTCCGGATCATCCGACCAGCCATAGGTGCTGATTATGTAGTGGCAGACGGCGGCCAGGCTCAAAGCCGAGCCGAACCCGGGATCGAGGGCGATCGCGCGGCCCGCGAGCTCGATGGCTTCCAGCACCGGCGCCTTGGCGTAGGTGCGCAGGCAGGTCAGGGCGCGAAGATAGAAATCGTAGCTGGTCATGCTCTCGGTCGGACGGCCCGATGCGCGGGTGATCTCGGCCTGCTGCACGGCCGGCTCGATCTTGCCCGCCACGGCGAGCGCCACCTCGTCCTGCAGCGCGAACACGTCCTCGAGCGTGTCCTCGAACCTCTTGGCCCAGATCTGCGCGCCGTCGCCGGCGTCGACCAGCTTGACGGCGATCCGCACCCGCCCCGACGCCTTGCGCACGCTGCCTTCGAGGACGTAGCGGACGCCGAGCCGCCGCGCGGCCTCCTGCGCGCCGACGCCTTTCAGCGTCAGGCTGCTGCCGCTGCCGATGACGAACAGCGACCTGACCCGCGAGAGGGCGGTGACGATTTCCTCGACCATGCCGTCGGCGAAGTACTCCTGCTCCGGATCGCCCGAGAGATTGGCGAAGGGCAGGACGGCGATCGACGGCTTGGCGGGCAGTGGTAGCGGCCCCGGCAGCGGTCCACTCGCGGCCTCCTCCGGCGGCGGCGTCGGACCAGCGCGGACAGCCTGCAGAAGGTTCCGGAACGCCGAGTCTGTCACAGCGCCCGACCAGCCCTTGAGGTCCACGCCCTGCCGCTCGCCGAAGAAGAGCGGCGGCTCACACGCCTCAACGAACACCTGCAGCAGCCGTCCTTGGCCCCGCGCCCAGCGCGCCTCGGCCTTGACGTTGTCGCTGCCGACGGAGGCGGGAGACCAGGCGACGATGACCAGCCGCGCGGCCGCCAACTCCCGTTCGATGGTGGCCTCCCACGGCGCGTTGGGCGCGATGTCCTGATCCCACCAGACGCCGACGCCTTCAGCCCGCAGCGCCTCCACCAGCCGGTTCACCGCCGCCAGGTTCTCGCGTTTATAGGAGATGAAGACGTCAGACATCGGCGCCCGCCAGGGCCAGGCCCGAGCGGATCAGTTCGCGGTGATCGGCGTCCCGCACCGCATCGAGCACGCTCCTGGTCGAAGCCGGAGTCAGCCGTTTCAGGGTCGATCGCGCCTCCTCGAGCCGGCCGAGGTGGGCGTAAGCAACGGTCAGGCCGACCAGGCTGAACGGATATTCGGGATGAGTTTGCATCGCCTCGCCGAAGAGCGGGATCGCCGCCTGGAAATGGCGCAGCAGCACCTGGGCGAGGCCGGTCCCGCTCTGGATGAAGGCATTGTAGGGCGATCTCGGATCGAGCCGCAGATGGGTCCGCCAGTGCTCGATGGCCAGCGCCGGGCGCCCGTCGAAAAGCTTGATGTGGGCGCTGGCCCACCAGGTGAACGATGCCCCCGGATTGCTCGCCAGGGCGCGTTCGGCGATCGCATCGGCGACCGCGATATCGTCCCCGGCCCACAGCAGCACGTTGGAAACGATCCCCAGCACCTCGAAATCGTCGGGGCCTTCGCTCAGCGCGCGTTGCGCGAAATCAAGGGCGGCGCGGCGAGATTGCTCGGGCTCGTCGCTCCAACCCAACACGAAAAGAGCGGAGTGGGCCAGGCTGGCGAACGCCAGCGCCCGCGCATAGCGCGGGTCCCGCGCCAGGGCCTGATCGAGCAAGGCCAGCGTGTCGAGCATGGCTGGCTTGTCGAGATCGCGTTCGCGGCGCACCGCCCTTAGATAGAAATCATAGGCGGTCAGGTCGGATGTCGGCCGGACGTGGGCGCGGTGGATGTCGGCGGCCTCGATCGAGGGGGCGATCCGGCCGGCGACAGCGGTGGCGACATCGTCCTGCAGGGCGAAGACGTCATCCATCGCGCCGTCGAACCGTTCGGCCAGGATCTGCGAGCCCTCGACGGCGTCGGCCAGCTTGACCGATATCCTCAAGCGATCGCCCGACCGGCGGACGCTGCCGTCGAGCACGTAGCGAACTCCCAGTTCCCGGGCGATCTCGCCCGTCCCGCGGCCATCGTTGCGGTAGGTCAGGCTGGAGCGGCTGGCGATGACGAACAGGGCGGGAAACCGCGACAGGGCGGTGACGATCTCCTCGACCATTCCGTCGGAGAAATACTCCTCGTCCTTGCCGCCGGTGATGTTGGCGAACGGCAGCACGGCGATCGACGGCTTGTCGCGTGGGGCGGAAGCCGCGGTGGCCGCGTCGGCGGAGGGGCGGGCTGTCGCCGGGGCTACCGGCGCCTTGCCAACGAGCTCGGTCACGCTCGCGGCCACCTTGCGCCAGCCCGGATGCTCCGCCGCGCCGTCCCAGCGCGCCAGGTCGGCGCATTGGATCTGGTCGAACGGCATCGGCGGCCTGGCGCCGTCGACGGAAAGCTGGACGAGCTTATCCAACTCGCGGGCCTTGTCGGCTTCCGAGCGAACCCACTGGGACTTCACCGCCTCGGCCGACCAGATCACCACCACCGCCTTGGCGCGGGCCAGCTGCTCCTCGATCACATCGGCAAAGGCGCGGTGCGAGGGCAGGTCCTGATCCCACCAGACGCTGTACCCGGCCGAGCCCAGCGCCTGGGCGATCGCCTGCGCCTGCTTCGCCGTCGAGCGGCGCGCATAGGAGATGAAGACGTCGCTCACGAGCCCCCACCGGTCTCGGAAGGCGCCTTGCCCTCGGCCAGGGCGATGCCGTCGAGGAACAGCTCGAGTTGATCTCGCCGGGGTATGGTCGATCTTGCATGGACTTCGATCGGCAGCGGCGAGACCGCCGCGAAGCGCGCGAGAGCCGCCCGGGCCGCGGCGGTCTGGCCAAGATAGCCGTAACTGGCGGCGAGATAGGCGAAGCTGGTGGGAATGTCCGCCTGCTGAATGGACTCCTTCAAGTGGGAGACCGCCTCAGCGAACCGACCCTGTTTGAAACGCACCACGCCCATGTAGCCCGCCACGGCCGGGCCGAGCGGCCCCATCGGGTCGAGTCGCTTCGAGGTCTCCAAGTGCTCGAAGGCGATATCCGTCTCGCCGGCGAAGCTCTTCACCGATCCGCTGACGAACCAAGCGAAGGCCGAGCCAGGGTTGAGGGCGATGGCCTTTTCGACCAGGGACGAGGCGACGACCGCATCGCGATCTATCGACGCCAGGGTGCTGGCGGCGGCGGCGAGAACATAGGCGTCGTCGCTCGCCGCCTTGAGCGCCCGATGCGCCATGGCGACGGCGTCTCGACGGTGACCCTCCAGATCATCCGACCAGCCGTAAGCCGCGATGATGAAATGGCAGCGCCCGGCCAGGGCCAGCGCCGAACCAAAGTTGGGGTCGAGAGAAAGCGCGCGGCCCAGGAGGTCGACGGCCTCCAGGACCCCATCCTTCGCATAGGTCCGCGCCAGGGGAACGGCGCGCAGATAAAGATCGTAGCCGCCCATGTTTTCGGTCGGGCGCGCCGACGCGCGGCGGATTTCCGCCTCTTGCACCGTCGGTTCGATCTTGCCGGCGACGGCCAGCGCCACCTTGTCCTGCAAGGCGAAGACGTCTTCGAGAGTGTCTTCGAAGCGATGGGTCCAGATCGGCCGGCCGTCGGCGGCGTCGATCAGCTGGACGGCTATCCGCACCCTGCCTCCCGCCTTGCGCACACTGCCCTCCAGGACATAGCGGACGCCAAGCAGCCGCGCGGCCTCCTGCGGGCCCAGGCCCCTGCCCTTGAGCGACAGGCTAGAGCCGCTGGCGATGACGAAGATCGACCTGATCCGCGACAGGGCGGCGACGATCTCCACCACCATGCCATCGGCGAAGTAGTCCTGCCCCTCGGCGCCGGTCATGTCCGTGAACGGCAGCACCGCGATCGACGGCTTGCTCGGTAGCGCCGGCGGCGCCTTCGGTTCGGGCGGCGTCGTAGCGGCTTGCCCGCCGACGAGTTCCCCAATGCTGGCGACGACCTTGCGCCAGCCGGGCGCTTCGAGGTCGCCGGCCCAACCCGCCAGATCGGCGCACTGGATGCGATCGAAGGGCATTGGCAGCGGCGCACCGTCAATGGTGAGCTGAACGAGCTTGCGCTGGGCGCGCGCCCGGTCGGCCTCCGACTGCACCCACTCCGATTTGGCCGCCTCGGCCGACCAGATCACCACCACCGCCTTGGCCGAGGCCAGGCGCTCCTGGATGACCTCGGCATAGGCGCGGTGAGCCGGCAGATCATCGTCCAGCCAGACGCCATACCCCAGCGACCGCAGCGCCTCGGCCACGCCGGCCGCCTGCTTCGCCGTCGACCGGGCGTAGGAGATGAAGACGTCTGACATGCTCGGGCGGCCCACCCCTTGCGGCCGTGTGACCCTATCGACGGCTTTGGCCGGCGAGCAAGGAAAAGCTCGGTGACCCTTGTTGGAGGGCAGGCGTCCGCGCCAGGCATCTTGCCCGCGGTTTTGACGGGCGGGACGCACCGCTTTTGGAGCTTCAGCGGTTGCGTTCACGCCGAACTCCATTTGTCCATCCAATTCCATCCGATTCCGAAAGTTGGCTTCCGCCTTCGGAGCGCGGGCGCCTTGCCCGCCGCGAGCGGGACGCTCGCTCTCCTCTTGTTGTTGCGCTCAGCCGTCCGGCGATGCGGCGGCGCCCTCTTCGCTCTTCGCCAGGGCGATGCCGTCCATGAACAGTCGAACATGCGACGGGTTGTTCAGGAACTGTCGCCCGAAGTCATCGATCGGCACCGGTGAGCTGGCCTGGTAGCGGTCGAGAGCGTCCCGCGCGGCGGCGGCTTCTCCCAGATGCCCGTAACAGGCGGCGAGAAAGCCGAAGCCGAGCGAGCTTTCCGCCTGTTCGACGAACTGCTTGAGGTGCGCGACCGCGTCGCCGAAGCGGCCCAACTCGAAGAAGGCTATGCCCATGAAGCCCATCTGCACCGGCCGATCGGGTCCCATTGGATCCAACCGCATCGCCCTCCCGAGATGCTCGACGGCCGCGTCGGTGTCGCCGGCTTGCAGCCGTACGAAACCGCTGATCAGCCAGGCGGTCGCCGAACCCGGATTTAACGTCAACGCCCGGTCGAGCAGAACAAGGGCGCCATCGAGGTCGCCTTCGAAGTTCTTGGTCACCAGGGCGGTGTTGGCGAGCACGAAGGTGTCATCGCTCGCGGCTTTGAGCGCCCGATGCGCGGCCGTCACTGCCTCGCGGCGGTGATGCGCCGGATCGTCGGACCAGCCGCTCTGTGTGATGAGGTAGTGAAGAAACGAGGCCGTCGACAGGGCTCTGGCGTGACCAGGGTCGATGGCGATGGCGCGTTCGACGAGATCGAGCCCCTCCAGCACGCCCGCCCGGGCGAAACTCCGGTGAGCGAGATGGGCGCGCAGGTAGAGATCGTAGCTGCCCATGCTGTCGGTCGGCCGCGCCGAAGCGCGGCGAATTTCGGCCTCGCGCACCGTCGGCTCGATCCGGCCGGCGACGCCGAGCGCCACCCGGTCCTGGAGGTCGAAGACATCCTCCAGGGTGTCCTCGAAACGATCGCTCCAGATCTGCCGACCATCGGCGGCGTCGATCAGCTGGGCGGCGATGCGCACTCGGGCGCCAGCCTTGCGGACGCTTCCCTCCAGGACGTAGCGCACGCCCAGCTGGCGCGCGGCCTCCCGAGGGGTCGATCCCGTTCCTTTGAAGGAGAGCGCCGAGCCGCTGGCGATGACGAAGATGGATTTGAAGCGGGAGAGCGCATTGGTGATTTCGACCACCATGCCGTCAGCGAAGTAGTCCTGCTCGGGATCGCCCGAAAGATTGGCGAACGGCAGCACCGCGATCGAGGGTTTGCTCGGCAGCGAGAGCGGCGCTGGAGCGACCGACGTTGCGGCGACGCCCGCGCCGTTCATCAGTTCGCCGATGCTGGCGACGACCTTGCGCCAGCCGGGTGCTTCGAGGTCGCCGGTCCAGCCAGCCAAATCAGCGCACTGGATTCGGTCGAAGGGCATCGGCAGCGCCGCGCCGTCGATGGTCAGTTGGACGAGCTTGCGCTGGCCACGCGCCCGGTCGGCCTCCGACTGCACCCACTCCGATTTGGCCGCCTCGGCCGACCAGATCACCACCACCGCCTTGGCCGAAGCCAGTCGCTCGGCGATCACCTCGGCGTAGGTGCGGTGAGCGGGCAGATCATCGTCCAGCCAGACGTCATAACCCAACGACCGCAACGCGTCGGCCACGGCCGCCGCATCGGTGGCCGTCGAGCGGGCATAGGATATGAAGATGTCTGACATCGGCGCGGCCCGGCCTTTGGTCGCTCCGGAAACCCTAGCCACTACGCCCGACCGCGACCAAGCGAAAGATGGCGGCGATGGCGGCGCCCGCTCAGCCTGGCGCGCTTCTCTGGAGGCCCCCGGAGATTGCCGCGAGTTGGGCGTCCAGCTCGGGCAGATCTTCCCGGATTGTTAGGATCACGCGTTCGTCGAGGATATCGTCATAGGTGTGGGCGAGCGCGTTTCTGAAGCCGGCGACGAGGGTCGCGGGGAGGCCGTGTCGGGCGATGATCTTAGCTGGAATGTCGCGAATTGCGGCGTCGATAGCGATGAAGGCTCGCTCGATCGCATACCGCACGAGAGTGTTCGACCGCAGCTCGGGCAACGCCATCTCGCGCGCCCAATCTCGAATGAGTGCGATATTCTCCCGGGCCGAGGCGATGGCCGCGATGGCGCGGTCCTCAGAAGACGTCGACAAGCTGTCGTTCCGCCACGGCTCGCAATTTCCGCCCGGGCTTCGAAGCGTCGGATCGCACGACGAGATCGACTTTGCGCCCGAGGATTTCCGTGAGCGCGTATTGAATGCCGCCCACGTCGAAAGCGCTGAACAGCGGCTTTCGCCCTGTCGGGCCTTCGTCGAGATCAACCATCAGATCAATGTCGCTATCGGCGTCCGCCGCCTCTTTGGCGAAGGAGCCGAACAGGTAGATGCGCCGCACGCCCAGCGCTTCCAGTCGGGGGCGATTGATCTGCAGTTGAGCGACGATATCTCCGCGATTCATAGCCTCAAGGTAGCGGATATCGACTTGATTGATAAGCGGCGGCGCTCCGGCGACCGCAGCGCCTCGGCCACGGCGGCCGCCTGCTTCGCCGTCGAGCGGGCGCAGGAGATGAAGATGTCGCTCACGGCCGCTCGGCCGAGCCGGACGCCGCCGGGGCCGGTTCCAACCGCGCCTGGTCGAGCCCCTCGAGGAACCGCTTCTTCAAGGACTCCGGGCATGCCCAGGTATCCAGAATGCCGCGAAGATCGACAGACGAGAGTGCGTGGTGGCGCCCCGCTATCTCGGTCGCCGCGCCGGTGTCCCCACGATAACCGTAGCACGCGATGAGGAAGGCGTAGTTGAAGATCCAGGCCGGTCGGATCTGCAGCGACTGCTTGAACAGCGCGATGGCTTCCTCGTAACGGCCCAGGGCGAAATGGGTGCATGCCAGTCCGCTGAGGTAGAAGTGACGATCCGGTGACAGTGGATCGAGGCGCAGCGACGTCTCGAAGTCGCGGGCGGCCGGCTCCCAGGCTCCCGCACAGAGCTTGACCCAGCCAAACGAGCCCCAGACGAAAGCCGACCCC
>Ga0182024_10013132_pt1 | contig 16237 bp, 11 predicted proteins | sample P32metaG_FD_120480 | JGI IMG/M metagenome (GOLD analysis project Ga0182024, IMG submission 120480) | Permafrost microbial communities from Stordalen Mire, Sweden - P3-2 metaG (Illumina Assembly) | ecosystem: Environmental > Terrestrial > Soil > Wetlands > Permafrost | place: Sweden: Stordalen... | reverse complement strand
TGGTACGGCTGGGCCGGCGTGCCGCGGCACTCGAATTGCTGCGCTTCTTTCTGTCCGATCGCCGCCCGCCGGCGTGGAATCAGTGGCCGGAAATCGCGTGGGCCGATCAGCGCACGCCGGCCCACCTTGGCGATTTGCCGCATACCTGGATCGCGGCGGAATATGTGCTCTCCATACGCTGCTTGTTCGCCTATGAGCGTGAATCCGAATCCGAGAGCGTGCTGATCGTGGCTGCCGGCCTCGCACCCGAGTGGCTCGAGGGGGATGGTGTGCAAGTGCACCTCATGCCGACACGATTCGGCCCCTTGAGTTACTCGTTGCGCAAGTTGGATGCGACGACGCTGCGCTTCGAAGTTGCGGCGGGATTCACCGGCAAAATCGTGTTGCGTCCGCCGCTCGGCGCGCCGCTGCGGAGCGTGACCGTTGACGGCAGCGAGTTCACTGTTTTCGACGAGGAATCCGTAACGCTGTCGCGGACATCGGCAGAAGTGATCTGCATCACATCAGCCTGAGCGCCTGCCTACGGCTTGGGTGGTATCCTCCCGGGATAGTGACAGACCGAGCGACAGACAATCACGGCGCCGGGTCCGAAGGCGAGATAGCCAACTTGGGTTTTTGGCGCCAGATCGGACTGCTGAGCCGTACTGTTTTCGGCTCGCCTGTCGGCAAAACGATCTCCCTTCTGATATTCGTCATCATCTTGGTGGTCGCGGCCACCGCCTATGGGCAGATCAGGCTCAACACCTGGAATAGGCCGTTCTACGATGCTCTGTCGCGCCGCGATTTGCGCGACTTCCTGTTTCAGCTCGGCGTTTTCTTCCTGATCGCCACATGTCTCCTGATGCTGAACGTCTTGCAACGATGGCTGGTCGAGACTCTGGAGATGAAGACTCGTCAAGGCCTGGTCCTGAGCCTGCTGCAAGACTGGATGCTGCCGCGCCGGGCATTTTGGCTGACGAACGCAGGCCCCATGGGAGTCAATCCGGACCAGCGCATACACGAAGACGCCCGCAAGTTGTGCGAGTTATCGGCGGATCTTGCGGTAGGGCTGCTGCAGGCCTCGATCTTGTTCCTGACGTTCGCGGGCGTGCTATGGGGTCTGTCGAAGGACTTCCTGTTCCACGTCGGTGATCGCGACTACACGGTACCGGGCTTCATGGTGTGGGCGGCGATGACTTATGCCATCATCGGCTCGCTGCTCAGCTACCTGGTTGGGCGGGGACTGATCGGCCGCAATGCGCAGCGCTACGCACGCGAGGCGGACCTGCGTTTTTCCCTGGTGCGCGTCAATGAACACGTAGATGACATCTCGCTGGCGGCCGGCGAAGCGGACGAGAAACGCCGCATCGAACTGCATCTCGGCAACGTGCTCGCGGCGACGCGCCGCATCGTCATGGGCCACGCCAATCTCACCTGGGTCACGGCAGGTTTTGGATGGGTCACCATCGTCGCGCCCATACTGGTTGCGGCGCCCCTGTATTTCAGCGGCAAGGTGACCTTCGGCGGCCTGATGATGGCAGCCGGAGCGTTCAGCCAGGCGCAGTCCTCGCTGCGCTGGTTCATAGATAATTTCAGCTCCATCGCCGATTGGCGCGCGACTTTGTTGCGGGTAGCCAATTTCCGTTACGCATTGATGAGCGTGCACGAGCCGCGCGGCTTCGAGAGCAGCATAAGCTATGTCGAGGGGCCCGCAGGCGTGATCTCCATCGACGGGTTGGAGATCGTATCCGCCGCCAACGCCGACAAGCTCAAGGAACAGCATGTGGTGGTGAAGTCCGGCGAGCGAGTGCTCGTCCTCGGCGCGCCGGGGACCGGCAAAACCCAGTTATTTCGAGCGCTGGCGGGACTATGGCCTTGGGGCAACGGCCGTATAGTGCGCCCGGCCACGGAGCAGATATTCTATCTGCCTCGCGGCACCCCCTATATGCCGCGCGGCACGTTGCGCGAAGTGCTCGCCTATCCGCTGAAGGCCGACAATTTTACCGACGCAGCATGCAAACGTTCGCTGTACCGGCTGGGTCTCGAGCGTCTGGCGCCGCTGCTCGATACCACTCAACGTTGGGATCGTGAATTGAGTCAGGACGAGCAGCTGAGCCTCGCCGTCGCACGGATCCTGCTGCAAGCCCCGCCGTGGGTGCTGGTCGACGGCACATTCGGTTTGCTGGATGACGATGTCCTCGAAATCCTCATCGACGTCTTCAACAATGAACTCAAGGGCACCGCCATCATCCACATCGGCGGTCCGGCGCAGGCCCATCCGTTGTTCACGCGCGTGCTGCACCTGGTGAAATCGGCACGCCGCGACGCCAGCGCACACCCCGACAAAGCGCCGGGAAGCCACGCATGAAAGCGCTGCTTTGTATGATGTGGATGTTGATGGGTGCGGCGTTCGCTTCCGCAGCCGGTGCATCGGATCTGGACTTCCGCGCACCCGCCTCGCCCGGAGACGCCGCCACGAACGCACTGCGGGATTTGGCGGACCGGCTGGTGCCCGTTTACCAAGATTCCGATCCTGATCGCTACCTCGCCAATTTGTCGGCCTTACAGATGGTCGCCGGCAATTACGCCGCGGCGGATGAATCGCGCAGCTCGCTGCGCGACCTGCGGCGAAGATCGGGAGGTTCACGGCCCATTGGGCGCGAAATCATCTTCGACATTTACGCACATGCGCGGGCATTGGAGTCGGACAGCCGGATCACTTTTACGGACGCCTTTGCGAAGTCGTACCGCGAGGTCGTTTCGCGTCTCAATGACCTCGATGCCTATGCGGCGAACGAATGGTTCCGCGCGTCGCCCACGCTCTACAAGGATGCCTTGCAAAAACTGCTCGATCAACAACGCGCTTCCGACAGCATCGGACAGTCCGCGGCGTTCGATCTGTTCTGGGCGTATTTGTACTTCGATGCCTACCGAAGTTTCGCCCCTTCGGTCGGGCCGCTCACGGCCGAGGACGATCATCGGCGCTACGAAGTGGTCGACGACATCGTGATCAAGACGCGTGCCGGCGTCAGCATCGCCGCAGTGTCGATTCGCCCGCGCAGTGCGGCCAAACCGCTTACGACCCTGCTGGAATACACCATTTATGATTCTTCCAATCATGCCAAGGAGTGCGCGGCGCACGGCTATGTCGGGGTCGTAGCTTATGTCCCAGGGGTACACGGCACCTCGGCGCCGGTGGTCCCCTACCAGCACGATGGCGAGGATGCGCGTACGGTCATCAACTGGATCGCCAGACAACCGTGGAGCGACGGCCGAGTGGGCATGTACGGCGAGGGCTACAGCGGCTTTTCCTCATGGGCGGCCGCCAAGCACTTGCCCGCGGCCTTGCAGGCAATCGCCACCTCGGCGGCCAGCGCGCCCGGAGTGGACCTCCCCATGACCGGAAACATCTTTCAAAATTCCGCTTACCGTTGGTCCTTGTACGTCACCGACAAGAAACCCGCCGACGAGAAGGATTACTACGACGATGCACTGTGGCACGCGCTCAACGAGAAGTGGTATGCCAGCGGCAGACGCTACCGGGATTTCGGGCGCATCCACGGCAAGCCGAACCCGATTTTCATACGCTGGCTGAATCACCCCAGCTACGATCGATTCTGGCAGGAGATGATCCCGTACCGGGAGCAATTCGCGAAGATCAACATTCCGGTGCTGACCATGAGCGGCTATTACGCGGGCAGCCAACCCGGTGCCTTGTATTACTTCACGCAGCATCATCGCTATAACCCGCACGCCGATCACACCCTGCTCATCGGTCCTTACGATGACGCAGTGATGCAGCGCGGACCGCTTGCCACGTTGCAAGCCTACTCGGTCGATCCGGTCGCCCTGGTCGATGTCCGCGAGATCCGCTACCAATGGTTCGACCATGTGTTCAAGGGAAGCGCCATTCCTGCCCTGCTGGCGGATCGCGTCAACTATGAAGTGATGGGCGCGAACGACTGGCATCACGCCGCGTCGATCGATGCCATGGCAAAGGGCGAGCTACGATTCTATCTGGATCCGGCCGCATCCAGGGACGGGCACCGGCTCAGCCAGCACAAGACCTCGCACCCCTCGTTCGTGCATCAAACCGTGAGCCTCAGGAACCGCAAGGATGGCGCTTGGAGGCCGTCCCTCGATCTCATCAGCAAGAGCCTCGCGCCGCACAACCACGTCTTATACGAAAGCGACCCGCTGCCGAATCCGATCGAGTTGAATGGCGTGTTCTCGGCGCGGCTGGATTTCACCGTCAACAAAATGGACATGGACCTGAACATCCTCCTGTACGAGCGCATGGCCAATGGCGATTACTTCCGCCTGTTCAGTCCCACGAACGAGACGCGGGCAAGCTACGCGCGGGACCGTGCGCATCGCCACCTGCTCAAGGCCGGTGAGCGCCAGATCTTGGACTTCCGGGGCGAGCGCATGACCAGCCGGCGGCTGCAGCCCGGAAGCCGCCTGGTCGTGATTCTCGGAATCAGCAAGCGCCCGGATCGGGAGATCAACTACGGCATGGGGGACGATGTCAGTGAAGAGTCCATTGCCGACGGGGCGGCTCCCATCAAGATTCGCTGGTACAGCGATAGCTACATCGACCTGCCGATGCGCCGCTAGCTCCCACGACGTTCAAAACTTCAGGGCCACGGCCAACAAGCCCGCGACGATTCCCGCCGCCAGGACTGCCAAGGCCACCAGTCCCAGTGTGCGCGGGGAGAAGGCCTTTGCCGTCATTGCCAGCGACGGCAAACTGACGGGTGCCAGCGTCATCATCAATGCCGCCGCGGGACCTACGCCGATCCCCAGCGCCAGCATGGCTTGAACGATGGGCACCTCTCCGGCGGTCGGGATGACGCTCAGCAGTCCGACGCCCGACATGAGTATGATCCAGTACAACTCATTGCCGACGGAAGGACCGATATGCGGGAACAGCCACGCTCGGGTCGCTCCGAGAATGAGTACGAGAATTAGATACTCGGGAATCAGCCCAAGGGCCAGGCGCGCGAAACGGGCCATCCAACCTTTGATGGAGGACGTCGTCGAATCGAGCCCATCGACGCTGCCGCCGAGTTGCGCACTCAGCATGCCGGTCTGCTCGGGCCCAGCAAGCCGGCCAACTAGATAGCCGCAGGCCAACACCAGTACAACACCGAGCGCCAGTCGCAGCCCGGTCCATTTCCAGCCGAGCACGAATCCCATGAACACCAACGTGGCCGGATTGAGCACGGTGTTGCCCAGCCAGAAAGCGACGGCGGCAGGCGCGCAGGCACCTTGGCGGCGCAATCCGATGACAACGGGTGCCGCACAGCAGGTGCACATCATTCCCGGCAGTGCCAACAATCCGCCGGCAACCACGCTGCGCAAACCAGAACGCCCGAGTGCGCGGCTTATCCAGGCTCGCGGCGCGAATTCCTGGAGCGCCGATCCGACCAACAAGCCGAGAATCATTGCTTGCCAAATCGCCCTGCCGTAGGCGATCGCATAATCGAAGGCCGCTTTGATCGATGGCGGCGGCGCCGTTGCGGCACTGCCCATGAGTATGGAGTTGCCGATCGAATGGTTGGCAAAGGCGACGAAGGCCCGGTGGTAATACGGCAACCATTTGACGTAGAAAAGCCCGCATATGATGACCGCGCCGAGAATCGCCATTCCGGCAAGGGGGGACAGCCTTAGGTCCGCCGAACGCGCCAGGCTCTTGTTCAATCGACCACCACTTTGGCCTCGCCCGCCGTCATTCGGCCGATCACGGCAGCTCGATTGAACCCGTGCCGGGCGAAGCTAGCCTCGACGAATTCAAGCTCGGCGGGGTCGCATGCCACCAGCAGTCCGCCGGATGTCTGTGGATCGGTCAGCACTGCCTGCATCCAGCCTTCGATATGCGGAGCAAGCTCGGCATGCCTTCCATACGATTGCCAGTTGCGGTTGGATGCTCCGGTCGCTATGCCCGATTGCGCCAGAACCTGCGCGCCCGTCAGCAACGGCAGATCGCCCGAGGCAATTCGGGCGGACAGGCCGCTGCCGCGGCACATTTCCAGCAAATGCCCCAGCAATCCGAACCCCGTGACATCGGTCATCGCATGCACGCCGCGCAGCGTGGACAACTCCATGCCGGGCAGATTCAGCTGCGTGGTGGTGTCGATCATCGCGCGGTAACCGTCATCGTCGAGCACGCCTCTCTTGAAAGCGGCGGAGAATATACCGACGCCCAGCGCTTTACCCAGAACCAGGACATCGCCCGCCCGCGCGCTGTTGTTGCGCTTGATGAATTTGGGGTCGATGATGCCGGTGACCGCCAATCCGTAAATCGGTTCCACCGAATCGATGCTGTGGCCGCCGGCGACGGGAATGCCGGCAGCCTCGCAGACCGTCTCGCCGCCGCGCAAAATCTCGCGAATGATCTCGTGGGGCAAGACGTTGATGGGCATGCCGAGGATTGCCAGCGCCAGCAACGGCCGGCCGCCCATCGCGTAGACATCGGACAGCGCATTGCAGGCGGCAATGCGGCCGAAGTCGAAGGGATCATCGACGATCGGCATGAAGAAATCCGTGGTCGACACCAACGCCTGTTTATCATTCAGACGATAGACTGCCGCATCGTCGCTGGTATCGGGCCCCACCAGAAGATCCGCGTATTGGCGCTTGGGCAGCGGGCCCTTGAGCAGTTCGGCCAGAATGCCGGGCGCAATCTTGCAGCCGCAGCCGCCGCCGTGAGAAAGCGCAGTCAATCGGGGCGTCCCCATTTCATCCTTCCTCGGCGAGACAGGTTACGCTGCGCATGCCTTCCGATCGATTTAAGCGTCCCGCCAATTGCTGTCGGCGCGTAGCTTACGACCGTCGCCTATGCGGCGAGTATAGCCAACGCGATCGAAGAACTCCAAAATCTGGATCGCTCGCTTGCGGCCCAAGCCGACCGCATCTCGAAACCGCGCCGCTTCGATCACTCCGTGTGCTAGTTCCAGTTCCTCGAGAACGTGCGCCAGCGCGTGCACGCTGTCGCAATGATAAAAAAGATCGCGGACGATTTGGTGAATGCCGCCTTGTCCCGCACACTTCCGCAAGACCATTCTGATCTCGTCTTCCTGAGCTCGCAGGGCCCTGGCCAATTCTCGCACCCAGGGCGGGTCGAAACGCGCGGCGGCGATCGCGGCTCGCAATTTCTCGAGCAGCGCGCTCTGCGGCGCCGAGAATTCGACGCGGTGATCCGGCAGATGCAGCCAATGTTCGCGGCGGTGCACGGCCCCTTGCTGCAACAAGTCATCGATCAACACACGCCAAACCTCATCGAGCACCTCCGGTGCGGCCAGGCGGCGCCAACGCCCGCGATCGAGCCCGGGCTCATCCGGACTCTCGCGGTGAAAATCTCCCAGCGTTTGCAGCGCGCGGTCACGCAATTCGCACCACGCCGATTCCAGAAGCGCGAAACGTTCGCTCGCAGTCGCGACGATGCGCGTCCGCGGCGGCAGGACAATTTGCTCCGGCTCGCGCCCGCACAGGCGCACCAGGTCCCGCATCGCCACTCCGTACGGTGCGCTGCGCAGCAGCGGATCCAGGCCCTCCCCTGCCAACATATCCTGGATCGCGTCGAGGTATGCGAAACGCCCGGGGCTGCGGCGGCGCTTCAACGGCGCGCAAGGGTCGATGATCACGCCGCCGCCGACGGTATGCCTGGCCTGGGAATCGCGCACGATGAAGCGATCACCGGGAGCCGCGCACACCGGTAGATCCAACACGAGTTGCGCCCGCATATTCGCGCCGGCGCAAAATCGATCCCCCTGCAACGGTACGACGCGGGCCATGCGATGCGCCGTGCCCAAATGCACGTGCAAGGCAGATCGACCCGCGATTTTCTGCACTTCGAGCCAGCGTAGGTTCACGTCGAGGCGTGTGCTGACGGCGAGTGCACGCGGGTCGGCCAGCCAATCGCCGCGCCGTATTTGCGCTTTCTCGATGCCCGCAAGATTGAGCGCGCAGCGCTGTCCCGCCGCGCCGGTGTCCGTGTCGCGGCTTTGCGCGTGAATGCTGCGCACCCGCGCCGTAAGACCGCCTGGCATGACCATGACCGTGTCGCCGACCCGCACTTGCCCCGCCTGCACCGTGCCGGCCGCCACCGTGCCGCGCCCCGGCAGGGTGAATACCCGGTCGATTGCCAGGCGAAACAAACCGCCCGTGGAACGTGCCGGCCACGCCGCCGCAACGCTGCGCAGGTGCGCGCGCAAGGCGGCAACGCCGGGATCGTCGCGCACCACCGCGTTGAGTGGAAAGATCGAAATCTCGCGGAGTGCCGAGCGCCCGATGAACGCGGCGACCTGCGCGCCGGCGTCGCGGGCGCGTGCTTCGTCCACTGTGTCGATTTTGGTCAGGGCTACGGCACCGCGGGTAACGCCGAGCAGCTCCAGTATTGCTACGTGCTCGCGCGTTTGGGGCATTACACCATCGTCGGCTGCAATGACTAGAAGAGCGAAATCGATTCCGCCCGCACCGGCAGCCATGGTATGCACGAGACGCTCGTGCCCCGGTACATCGACAAAGCCGAGCATCTCGCCGTTGTCGAGCGGCGTGTAGGCGTAACCGAGCTCGATCGATATGCCGCGGATCTTCTCTTCCTTGAGGCGATCCGTGTCGACCCCGGTCAAGGCGTATACCACGCTGGTCTTGCCGTGATCGATGTGTCCTGCCGTGCCGACGATCATCGACCCAACACGCTCAGCTGCTGTAGAAATTCTTCCTCTTGGTCAGCCTCCATGCAGCGCATGTCGAGCCATAGCGCCTTATCGGCGCAGCGAGCAATCACCGGGCGCGGCAGGGCACGCAGCCTCGACTCCAGTTTCCGCAGGTTGCCGCGCCGCCCGATACTGCGCACGCACAGGCCATGGCTCGGCAGCGCCTCTACAGGCAGAGCACCGCTGCCGATTTGCGAGGTCAGGGGGGTCGCGGCTGCTTCGAATGAATCGCCCATGGCGGCCGAGAAGGGCGGCAACAAACGCAGCGTCTGGGCCTGGATTTCCTCGAGCGGGCGCGTCAGCAAACGCAGCGTGGTCAATCGGTCGCGCAGCAGTTCCGGCGATCGGTATAGGTCGAGCACCGACTCGAGCGCAGCCAGCGTAAGCTTGCCGACCCGCAGTGCGCGCTTCAGCGGGTTTCGCTTCAGACGCTGAATCAAATCCGCCCGCCCGACGATGATGCCGGCTTGCGGCCCCCCCAGCAGTTTATCGCCGCTGAAGGCCACCAGATCGGCGCCGGCGGCGACGGTTTCGCGCACCGTGGGCTCTTTCGGCAACCCCCATTGCCGCAGGTCCATCAGACTGCCGCTGCCAAGATCGACCGCCACCGGAATGCCCTTGCCGGCGCCCACTTCCGCGAGCGTATCGACACCGACACTCGCGGTAAAGCCGCTGATGGCAAAATTACTGGTATGCACTTTCATCAACAACGCCGTGCGCGGGCCGAGGGCGGTGGTGTAGTCCGATGGATGCGTGCGGTTGGTTGTCCCGACTTCGATGAGCTTCGCGCCGGCGCTGCGCATGACGTCCGGCATGCGGAAGGCTCCGCCAATCTCCACCAGCTCGCCGCGCGACATGACGACCTCGCGGCGGTTTGCCAGACTATTGACCATCAGCAGCACGGCCGCGGCATTATTGTTGACCACGGTTGCAGCCTGCGCTCCGGTCAACTCGCAAAGCAGCGCCTCGACGATGCTGTCGCGATCGCCGCGCCCGCCTGAATCGAGATCGAACTCGAGACTGACCGGTGTGCGCATCGCTCGAATCACAGCTTGGACAGCAGCGTCGGGCAACAGTGCGCGTCCGAAATTGGTATGCAGGACGGTGCCCGTCAAATTGAATACCGGGCGCAGGCGAGGCAGCGCTCGCAGTGCGAGCCGCGACTCGACGCCGCGGGCGACCACCTCGGCCTGCAAATCGGCGCATCGCAGTTCGCCCCGCAAGACCTTCTCGCGCAGACACCGTAGTTCCGCGCGGGCTTCCGCGACCAACACGGTGCGGCCGCAGCGCGCCAGCAATTGCGCCATTGCGGGCTCGTTCAGCAACCGGTCCACGGAGGGAATATCCGACGCTCGCGCGGCTGCGGATTCTTGCATCGCTAGCTTGGCTGAGAATGCCAAAGCAGAGGGTTGCCGCTGGCGCGATGATAGCCCTGATCGCTCAGCAACAGATCCAATGCCAGTGTGCCCAGATCATCGGCCACCAATTCGGCGCCGGGATCTTTTTCCTCGTAGAGGATTTTTCGGTATCCCCGGCAGCGCTCGCAGGTCTCGGCGCGCACTGCGGGCATGTGTGACTCTCCTTCGAGGGAGTGATAGGCGATGTCCTTGCCCGTGGCGCCGCAACGCGAGCATTGCACCCTCACCATATGCCACTCGGTCGCACACAAGGCGCATTGCAGATAACGGTAGCCCTGAAATTGCGCCTGCGCGTAGACGATGCTGGCGACGGGGAGCGAGCCGCACAGCGGGCAGACGCCGTGAACGTCGAGCGGTTGTACGCGATCCGCCTCGAAGCAGCTGGCCAGCGCCACCCAGTGCACCTGAAGCGCGGCCATGATGAAAGGCGCAGCGGCGATGTCGATCTGGCCGTCGCGGCCGGGTTCGAGCAGCGCGGTAGCCTGGCCTTCGCGCCAAGCCGGCATCGCTGCAAGGATCCGCGAGACAGTTTCAGCGACGGCGGCGGGAAAGCGCGCGCCGCCGGCCAGCGGCGCGCAAATTGACTCGAGCGTGCCGTGCCACTCGGGCGAGCGTTGCCAGCTCGCGGCATGTATCGGCGGCATACCGTGTTCGTGCGCCCGTTGCATCTGATCCCGGCCCGGCGCACTGCTCGCCAGCCGCGCCGCTGCGTCTTGCTGCGCATCGGCGATCACAGCCAGCATCTCTAGGTAGCTTCCGATCGAGGACGCGGCGGCGATCTTGCGCAGCCGCGCGGCACGGCGCGCGAATATCGCGCCGCGATCTGGAAGTCGCACGCGCGGAATCGAACGCTGCGCAAGGGTTTCAATCTGACCTGGCTCGAGAACGCGTTGCGCCATGAGCTATCCTCGCCGCAACCCCGCGAAACGTCCAGCCCTTTCGCGGCAGCGGGAGGTTATTACTCGCGTCTCGAACCCCGGGTGACTTCACGGAACCACAAGCGATGATGCTTCCACGCCCAGCCCGGCGAGACCGTGCCGCGCGTCATCGCCGTAATGGACCCTTTGACCCAAATCGCGGCGTAAATGTGCACGATGACCGCGCCGATCAGCACGAAGGCGCAAAACGCATGCAGCAATACCGCAAGCCGGATGACTTCGATCGAAAAGAGCCAGGAGAAATATGCGCGCCAGATGACGATGCCGGACAACAGCAGTCCGCCGAGGCAAAATACCAGCGTGAAGAACAGCAATTTTTGGCCCGCGTTATAGCGACCGACATCCGGCAGACGATCTTCGCGATTCTTGACGACGTCGTTGATTTTTCCGAGCCACGCCCAATCACGGTCGTGAAGATAATTATCCGCCCAGAATTTCACTGCCAGGCCCGTGAAGGCCAACACCATGACGACGCCGATGAACGGATGCAGAATGCGCGTCCATGGTCCACTGCCGAATAAGCTGCTCAACCAGAACAGCGCGGGATGGAACATCGCAATCCCGGAAAGCCCCGCCAGCACGAAGCAGATTGCAACCGCCCAATGGTTGATGCGCGTGCCCGGAAGGTACCGCACGATGGTGCGCTCGGCATTGCTGTTCATGATGGCTTCTCGGTTTCGCGGCGGGCGGCTTCCTCGTCGCTCGCATCGACCTCGTTCGGGCCGATGCCGATGTAGTGCAAGAAGCCGATCGCGGCCGTCGCCACGAGTCCGAACAGCGCCAGAGGCTTCGCCGCGCCTTTCCACAATCCGACCATGGCGCTAATTTTCGGCTTATCGGGCAAGCCGCTGTAAAGCGATGGCTGATCGGCATGATGCAGCACGTACATCACATGGGTTCCGCCGACCCCGGCGGGGTCGTACAGCCCTGCCTGATCGAATCCTCGCGACTTGAGGTCCTCTATGCGCTCCTCGGCGTGCTGCGTCATGTCCTCCTTGGTGCCGAAGACGATGGCGCCGGTTGGGCACGACTTGACGCATGCAGGTTCGAGGCCGACCGCGACGCGATCCGAACACAAAGTGCATTTGTACGCCTTTTTGTCCTGCTTCGAGATGCGCGGAATGTCGAACGGACAACCTGTCACGCAATAACCGCAGCCGATGCAATTCTCCTCCTGGAAATCCACGATACCATTCGCGTACTGCACGATGGCGCCCGGCGAAGGACACGCCTTGAGACAACCCGGATCCTCGCAGTGCATGCAGCCATCCTTACGGATCAGCCACTCCAGATCGCCTTTTGGATTCTCGTACTCGGCGAATCGCATCAGGGTCCAGGAGTCCTCGCTCAAATCCTGAGGATTGTCGTAGTGGCCGGTACAGCTGCCGATTTCGTCGCGCAAATCGTTCCATTCCATGCACGCAACCTGGCACGCCTTGCAACCGATGCACTTGGTGGTATCGATCAGCTTCGCGACCTGGCCCGTGTGCGCACCGCGCACCTCGGGCGAAGGCAAAGTCGTGGCGGAGCGGCGCACGATGTCGAGTGATTGCAGCGGCATGTTATCTCCTAGACCTTCTCGACCTTGACCAGGAAGGCTTTGAATTCAGGGGTCTGCGAATTCGCGTCGCCAACCGATGGCGTCAGCGTATTGGCGAGAAATCCCGGCTTGGCCAGGCCCATGAAACCCCAATGGATCGGCACACCGACTATGTGCACCGCCTTGCCGTCGACGGTCAGGGCGCGGATGCGCTTGGTGACCATTGCCACCGCCTTGATGTAGCCGCGATTCGAGCTCACCTTGACGCGCTCGCCGGTGACGATGCCGATTTCTCTGGCCAACGCCTCGCCTATCTCCACGAACTGCTGCGGCTGCAGAATGGAATTCAAGCGCGCATGCTTGGTCCAGTAATGGAAATGCTCGGTAAGCCGATAAGTGGTCGCGACGTGCGGAAATTGCTCCGCCTTGCCGAATGCCTCTCGATCTCCCGGAAATACCCGGGCCGCCGGGTTGTTGACGGCCAGCGGCTGCCCGGGATTCAGCGGATTGTGTCCCAACGGAGTTTCGAACGGCTCGTAGTGTTCGGGGAATGGCCCCTCCGCCATCGCGGCGCGCGCGAAGAACAGCGCCACGCCTTCGGGGTTCATGATGAAAGGACCCATGCCGCCGGCGGGATTTTCGTCGGCTTTGAAATCGGCGACGTCGGCGCCCGTCCAGGCGCTGCCGTTCCAGCCGATCAGTTTGCGGTTCGGATTATAGGGCTTGCCGGCCGGATCGCACGAGGCGCGGTTGTAGAGCACCCGCCGATTTGCCGGCCAAGCCCACGCCCAGTTCAGCGTCTGGCCGATGCCGGTGGGATCTGAATTATCGCGTCGCGCCATCAAATTGCCGGTCGGCCCCCAGGCGCCGCAGAAAATCCAGCAACCGCTCTGGGTGCTGCCATCGTCGCGAAGTTCAGCGAAGCCTGCCAATTGCTCGCCCGCCTTGCGAGTGATCTTGGTCGGATCTTTTGGATCCGCCAAATCCTTCAGCGCATTTCCGGAGTATTCCTTGGCGAGTTCTTCCGGATCGGGGCTCTCGGGATGCGCGTACTTCCAGGTCAAATTGACGATGGGATCCGGAAAAGCGCCGCCATCCTTCAGGTACATGGAGCGCATACGCGTGAAGATACCGGCCATGATCTCCAAATCACTGCGTGCTTCGCCCGGCGGATTCGCACCTTTCCAATGCCACTGCAGCCAGCGGGCCGAGTTGACCAGAGCACCGTTCTCCTCTGCAAAACAGGTGGTGGGCAGCCGAAACACCTCGGTGTGAATCTTGCTCGGGTCGACGTCGTTGAGTTCGCCGTAATTGCGCCAGAACTCCGATGTCTCCGTGGCCAGCGGATCCATGATGACGAGGAACTTCAATTTCGACAATGCCGCCGTCAATTTTGCCTTGTTCGGCGCGGCCGCCAGCGGATTGAACCCCTGCGCCAGGTAGCCGTTGATTTTTCCCTGATGCATCAGTTCGTACACTTGCAGCATGTCGTAGAGCTTGTCCAGCTTGGGCAGATAATCGTAGGCCCAGTTATTCTGCGCGGTGGCCGCGTCGCCCCACCAAGCCTTCATGAAGCTCACGAAAAACTTCGGCGTGTTCTGCCAGTAGCTCAATTGATTGGGGCGCAGCGGTTTCAGGGCGCGCGCCGCCATGAATTTGCCGTAGTCCTGCTCGTTGTCGCTGGGCAATGTGATGTAGCCAGGCAGTTGGTTCGACAACAATCCCAGATCCGTGAGTCCCTGGATATTCGAGTGCCCGCGCAGCGCGTTCATGCCTCCGCCGGAAACACCGATATTGCCGAGCAGTAATTGCACCATCGCGCCGGTTCGAATCATTTGCGAGCCGGTCGAGTGCTGCGTCCAGCCAAGGGCATACATGATCGTCATGGCGCGCGTCGGCGTGGCGGTCGAAGCGATCATGTCCCAGACATGCAGCACCCGGTCCTTCGGCGTACCGCAGACGCGCTCCACCATCTCCGGGTTGTAGCGGGCGTAATGCTGCTTCATCAGGTTGTAGACGCAGCGCGGATGGGCCAGCGTCGTGTCTATCTTTGCATAGCCGTCGGCGCCGATCTCATAATCCCAGCTTGTCTTGTCGTAGCTGCGCTTATCGGGGTTGTAGCCCGAATAGATACCGCCGGTAAATGAGAACTCTTCCTTGACGATGAAGGATAAGTCGGTGTAGTTGACGACGTAATCGCGTTGAATTTTGTCGTTTGCCAGCAGGTAATTGATCAATCCGCCCAGGAACACGATGTCCGTGCCCGGCCTGATCGGCGCGTAGTAATCGGCCACTGAAGCGGAACGCGTGAATCGCGGATCGACGACGATCAACTTGGCCTTGTTGTGCGCCTTGGCTTCAGTGACCCACTTGAAGCCGCATGGATGGGCCTCGGCGGCGTTGCCTCCCATGATGAGAATGACGTCGGCATTCTTGATGTCGACCCAGTGATTCGTCATCGCTCCACGGCCAAACGTCGGGGCAAGACCTGCCACCGTCGGACCGTGTCACACACGCGCCTGATTGTCGAAGGCCAACATTCCGAATGAGCGGGCAACCTTGGCCGTCAAATAGCCGACCTCGTTGCTGGAGGCCGAGGCGGCCAGCATGCCGGTGGTCAGCCACCGGTTGACGGTCAACCCCTCCGGTGTCTTGGCGACGAAATTTGCGTCGCGGTCTTGTTTCAGCAATGTCGCAATCCGGTCGAGCGCGTCGTCCCACGATATTCGTTGCCATCGATCGGAGCCGGGTGCGCGATACTCCGGGTGCTGCAGCCGGCTCTTGCTATGGATAAAGTCGATGAGGCCGGCACCTTTGGGGCACAGAGTGCCGCGATTGACCGGGTGGTCCGGATCCCCCTCGATGTGAAATATGCTGGGGACGGCATTCTTGGCGCCATCGCCGAGTCCGTACATCAAGATGCCGCAGGCTACCGAACAGTACGGGCAGGTATTACGCGTTTCGGTAGCGCGCGCCAGCTTGTATTCGCGTACCTCGGCGAGCGCCGGTTCAGGTGAAAAACCCATGAACGCGAGACTTGAACCCAGCAGAGAATAACCGCCGGCTTTCAAGAATTCGCGCCTCGTCAAATCAGCCATGACCTTCTCCCAAGGAGCGACGAAGTAAGCGAGTGTACTTCCGGTCACACCGCCTCTCAAGGCCAAATGGGCGACGGTGAAAAAGCGCTAAACTCGAAGTCATCGCACCTGAACTCGAAGCGATCGCAACTCGGCGGCGGCCGAAAAGGCGGCACTTCAGTGTTGAGGGAGGTTGTGCCAAGCATCGATGGCGGGCTGCTCGCTCTCGCCGACTACCTCAAGGCCCGGCGTGATGCGGCTACCAGATGTGGACTCGTTCATCGGCGGGGATGTAGTAGGCGTCCCCCGGTTTGACGTCGAAAGCGGCGTACCATTCGTCAATGTTGCGCGTCGGACCGATCACCCTGAAGGCGCGAGGCGAATGCTGATCGGAGACAACCTGCTTTTGCACATAGTTGTCTCGAACTTTGCCGCGCCACGCTTGAGCCCAGCCGAGCAGCAAGCGCTGATCACCGCTAAACCCATCGATTACAGGCGCGGGCATGCCGTTCAAGGAGCGATGATAGGCCTCGAGCGCAACGTTCACGCCGCCAAGATCGGCGAT
>Ga0182024_10013131_pt1 | contig 16237 bp, 17 predicted proteins | sample P32metaG_FD_120480 | JGI IMG/M metagenome (GOLD analysis project Ga0182024, IMG submission 120480) | Permafrost microbial communities from Stordalen Mire, Sweden - P3-2 metaG (Illumina Assembly) | ecosystem: Environmental > Terrestrial > Soil > Wetlands > Permafrost | place: Sweden: Stordalen... | reverse complement strand
TGCTGATGGACTGGAACGTCGCGCTGCTGTTCGGCCGCGACACGTCCGCCCCGGGACGCTTGGGCGATCCGACGCCCCTGGTGGGTGACGACGACGGTTAGGGGTCCGTGCCGAACATCTTGCGGCCTGCGGCGGCCGTTCCGCGGCGTCAGCCGCCACACGCGATGCTCGCCGTGCTGGCCGATCCCGGACGATCGGTAGCACGTCTGCGCTCGCGTGCGGCGTCTGCCATCCACGGCCCGACCCCCTCAACCCACAATCTGTTTTGGCAAGAACCCCTGAGCGGCGTATCCTGATCTGAGATGGCGATACTCGACGAGGTGAAGACCGACCTGCATGGCGCGATGCGCGCCGGCGAGAAGGATAAGGTCGGCGCGCTGCGACTCGTGCTCTCCGAGCTGCAGAAGGCCGCCAAGGAGGGCTCAGACGATGAGCTGGCGGTGCTGCGCCGCGAGCGTAAACGGCGCCTGGAGGCCGCGCAGGCCTATCGCGATGCCGGGCAGGAGGATCGCGCCGGGGGTGAGGAGGCCGAGGGCGAGCTGATCGCCGGTTATCTGCCGCCGGAGCTCTCCGAGGCGGAGCTGAAAGAGATCGTGGGGCAGGCGGTGCGTGACAGCGGAGCGGAGTCGGCGAAGGACATGGGCCGCGCGATGGGCAAGGCGATGGCGGCCGTCGACGGTCGCGCCGACGGCAAGCGGGTATCGGCGCTCGTGCGAGCCGCACTCGAGAGTCCGTAGAAGACGAATGAGGTCGCGGATCGAGCTGCCGAACGAGGTCGCCGCCGAGCTGGCGGGCAGCCAGGATACCGTGCTGCGCGCGCTGGAGGAGCAGCTTGAGTGCAGGGTGTTCCTGCGGGGGAACCTGCTCACCTTCGACGGGGAGGAGCGCGACACGAGCGCCGGTGAACACGTGGTGGGAGAGCTTTCGAAGCTGATCGAACGCGGTCACCAGCTGGACGCAGAGACGATCGCCGCCGTGACGGGCGCGCTGGATGCGCACGAGTCCCCGGCACGGGTGTTGGAGGACGTCGTCTGGCAGCATCGCGGTCTGCGCGTGGCGCCGAAGACGGTCAACCAGAAGCGCTACGTCGACTCGATCCGCTCGAGCACGATCACCTTCGGCGTGGGCCCGGCGGGCACCGGCAAGACGTTCCTCGCGGTGGCGATGGCCGCTGCGGCGCTCGCGCGCCACGAGGTCAACCGGATCATCCTCACGCGCCCGGCTGTGGAGGCCGGCGAGCGCTTGGGTTTCTTGCCGGGCGATCTGATGGCGAAGGTCGATCCCTATCTACGCCCGCTGTTCGACGCGCTGCACGACATGCTCGACCCGGAGAAGGTCTCGCAATACATCGAGCGTGGCGTGATCGAGATCGCCCCGCTCGCGTTCATGCGCGGACGTAGCTTGAACGACTCGTTCGTGATCCTCGACGAGGCCCAGAACACGACGCCCGAGCAGATGAAGATGTTCCTCACACGGCTGGGCTTCGGGTCGAGGATGGTGGTGACCGGCGACATCACCCAGGTGGACCTGCCCCGCGAGCAGCAGTCGGGGCTGGTCGTGGTGGGCGAGGTGCTCGGGGGGTCGATCGAGGGCATCGAGTTCCTGCGCTTCGGTGGCGAGGACGTGGTTCGCCACAAGCTCGTGCAGCGGATCGTGGAGGCCTACGACGAGCACTCCCAGCGCGAGGCTCCCGAGCTGCGCGCCGCCGATCGCCGCCGCGCCTGAGCGACGTGCTCGAGGTCGAGGTCTTCGGTTCGCTGGACGATCTTCGATCGGTCGCACCCGATGCGCCGCCGCCCGCCGAGGTCGAGCGCCTGTGCGTGCTGGCGGCCGCCTCGGCAGGTGTAAAGGACGGGCATCTGGCGATCGAGTACGTCGACGAGCGGCGGATCGCGCAACTGAACGCCGAGCACCGAGGCAAGGCGGGGCCGACGGATGTGCTCTCGTTCCCGATCGACGGCGCTGCCGAGTACGACGGTGTGGAAAGAGAGCTGGGCGACGTGGTGATCTGCCCCGGGCACACGAGCGACCTGCGCGAGGCGATCGTTCATGGCGTATTGCATTTGGTTGGCTTGGACCACGAGACTGACAACGGTGAGATGCTCGCGCTGCAGGCGCAGCTTTTGAAACGACCCCACCCACCCGGCCGATGACGCGCAGCGGCTTCGTCGCGCTCGCCGGCCGGCCGAACGTGGGCAAGTCGACGCTCGTAAACGCCCTCGTCGGAGAGAAGGTCGCGATCGTCTCCGATCGCCCGCAGACGACGCGCCGAGCGATCCGCGGCGTGCGCAGCGCCGGTGACTGTCAGATGGTGCTCGTGGATCTGCCCGGCGTGCAGCGCCCGCGCGATGCGCTCACCGAGCGCATGGCGGAGCGGGTACGTCAGGAGCTGAACGACGCGGATGCCGTCCTTTTGGTGCTCAACGGCGAGCAGGGGGTGGGTCCCGGCGATCGCTTCATCGCGCGCGCGCTCGCGAGCGCCGCTGTCACGGCGACGATCGCGGTGAACAAGGTCGATCGTTTGACGCGGGCGGAGACGATCGCGATGCTGAATCAGGCCGTCGAGCTCGAGCTGGCCGATGACGTCTTTCCGATCTCGGCGCGTACCGGGGTCGGGGTGGAGGCGCTCGTCGCGCATCTGACGGTGGCGATGCCGGAGGGGCCGTTCATGTTCGCGGAGGACGCGATCTCCGATCAGCCGCGCGCGGTGCTGCTGGCGGAGCTTGTCAGGGAGGCGGTCATCAAGCGTACGTTCCAAGAGCTGCCCCACGCCGTCGAGGTGGTCGTCGAGGAGGTGGAACGTCTGCGTGAGGGCCTGACGCGGGTGCGGGCGCTGATCTGGGTGGAGAGCGAGTCACAGAAGGGGATCGTGGTCGGCGCGCGGGGGCGCATGATCAAGGCGATCGGCGTGGCGGCGCGCCGGGAACTGGAGCGCGAGTTGGGCTCCCAGGTGCACCTCGACCTGTCGGTGCGCGTGCGCCGCGATTGGCGTGGAGACGAGGGACTGCTAGACCGTTTGGGCATAACCTAAAGCTGCTTTGACAAATGCTCGGCGATCCGCTTGACGGCGGGAAGGTCGAGCTCGGCGGCGAACAGGAAAGGAACGGGGAGCACTTCGAAGTGCCGGCGGCGTAGGCGGGCGACTTGGTTGTGCTGGAAGCTTGCGCGGTCGTGCACGGCGCGTGCGGCCAGCGTGGCGGAGCGCGTCACCGGGTCGCTTCCGTGGAGGCGCTCGATCTGGAGCAGCTCCGCGTTGGAAAAGCGGCGTGGCAGGGTGCCGTTGACCACGACCGTGTGCAGCTCGCGGCCGAGCTTGAGCCGCAGGCCGTCCTGGAGCTCGAGTGTCTCGGTGACAGCCATCTCGGTTGGCTGGGCGACCGCCAGGTAGTCCGAGCGCGCGGGGTCGGAGAGCAGCTCGCGCACCCGCCGCGTTTGAGAGGAGATCGGCCCGACGCGTGCGATCGCGCCGAAGGTCTGCGGCGAGTGGAGCATCCCCAGAGCATGGCCTGTGGCGGGGGCGTCGAGGATCACGAGGTCATAGCCGCCGGCCCGTTTGCGCGGGCGGGCGGGCCTGCTATCGCCTTGGGTGAGCTTCCAGATCTTCACCATGCTGACGAGCTCCTTGGCGCCGGGGGCGGCGGCCGCGAAATACTGGAAGGTGCCGCTGGACGCGAGCACCCGGCCCGAGATGCGCCCGCCGAGCGCCTGCAGCCACTCTAAGAGCGCGCGGTCGGGATCGATCGAGATGCTCCAGAGGTTCTCCTGGAGCTCAGTCTCATCGCCTGCATCCTGTGGGGTGACCCCGAACAGCTCTGCCAGCCGGCGCTGCTCGCCCACCTCCACGACGATCGTGCGCAGTCCTCGATCTGCCGCGAGCAGACCCAACGCAGCGGATACCGTCGTCTTGCCCACGCCGCCCTTGCCGGTGAGGACGAGCAGCTTGCGTTCGAGAAGCGCGGTCATCGTCACGATGCAACCTACAATCCCGCGGATGACCCCACCGTCCGGTGACCCCCCCATCGATGCGCAGATCGTCTACGACGAGCGCGGTCTCGTGCCGTGCGTGGTCCAGGATTGGCACAGTGGAGAGGTGCTGACGATGGCCTACATGAACGAGCAGGCGCTGCAGCGCACGCGCGCCACCGGCGAGCTGCATCTATGGAGTCGTTCACGGGAAGAGCCGTGGCACAAGGGCGAAAGGAGCGGCAACACCCAGAGGGTGAGGGCGCTGCGGCTGGACTGTGACGGCGACACGCTGCTCGCGCTGGTGGAACCGGCGGGCCCGGCCTGCCACACGGGCGAGCGCACCTGCTTTCACCGCGGCGAGCTCGAGCCGCCCGCGCCTTACGAGACGCTGCCGGCCTTGGAGCGGACACTGAGAGAGCGCGCGCAGGAGCGCCCGGCGGGCTCATACACGGTCGAGCTGCTGGACGATCCGCAGCGGATCGGCGAGAAGGTGAGAGAGGAGGCCGAGGAGGTCGCGCGCGCCGCGCGCGAGGAGGCCGATGAGCGCGTCGACGAAGAGGCGGCCGACGTGATCTATCACCTGCTCGTGCTGCTGCACAGCCGCGGACGGGCACTGGCCGACGCCGAGCGGGTGCTCGATGAGCGTCGCTCCTAGCGCGTCCGCGCAAGCCTCCTCGGTCTCCGAGGCCGGTGGAGCCACCGAGCGGACGGCCATCGAGATCGAGCCGAGCCTTGAACAGGCACGCATGCTGGCGGGCCCGCACAACCTGATCCCGTTGCGTCACAGCTACATCGCCGATTGTGAGACACCGGTGTCGGCCTTTCTGAAGCTGCGCGGCATGGAGCCGGCGCAGCCGTCGTTCCTGCTGGAGTCGGCCGAGCAGGGGCAGCGGATGGGGCGCTACTCGTTCATTGGCCTGCGACCACGCTCGGTGCTGCGCTGGTCGCTAGTCGACGGAGGCGACCCCTACGCGCTGGCGGCCGAGTATGTCGCCCGTTTCAGCCAAGCACCGCTCCCCGACTCCGAGGCTGGGGCGGGTGGTGGGATTACGGAGGTGGGGGCGGGTGGTGGGATTCCATTTACAGGTGGCGCTGTCGGCTACTTCGGGTATGACCTGGTGCGTACGGTCGAGCCGCTCGGAGAGCCCGGCAAGGATGAGCTGGGACTCCCCGACATGGCGTTGATGCTGTCGGACCTGCTCGTGGTGTTCGACCACCTGAAGCACACGGTCACGATCCTCGTGAACGCCGATCTCGACGCCGAGCCCGACATCGAGCGGGCCTACGCGGCCGCCGCGGCGACGATCGCCGAGGTGCGCTCACGGTTGACGGGTCCTGTGCCGCGTGAGGCGCGCGAGGCGGAGCAGAGCAGGGAGATGCCGAGCTTCCAGTCGAACATGGAGCGCGCCGAGTTCGAAGGGATCGTCGCGCGGATCGTGCAGTACATCCACGCGGGGGACGCCTTTCAGGTGGTGCCGTCGCAGCGCTGGTCGGCTGAGGTGCCGGTGCAGCCGTTCTCGATCTACCGGGGCCTGCGCGCGGTCAACCCGAGCCCGTACATGTACTTCCTGGACTTCGGCGACTTTCAGGTGGTGGGGGCCAGCCCCGAGCCGCTGCTGACCGTGAACGGGCGGCAGGTATCGACGCGGCCGATCGCCGGGACTCGTCCGCGCGGCGGGAGTCCCGAGGAGGACCGGCGGATCGCGGGGGAACTGCTCGCTGACGAGAAGGAGCGGTCCGAGCATGTGATGCTCGTCGACCTGGGACGGAACGACCTCGGGAGGGTGTGCGAGTACGGCAGCGTGAAGGTGGACGAGATGATGGAGATCGAGTTCTACAGCCACGTGATGCACATCGTCTCCTCGGTGTCGGGCACGCTGCGCGAGGAGGTGGGGGCGATGGACGCGCTGCGCTCGGTGTTGCCCGCGGGCACGCTCTCAGGCGCGCCGAAGGTACGCGCGATGCAGATCATCGACGAGCTCGAGCCTGTCAAGCGGGGGGGCTACGGCGGCGCGATCGGCTACCTGAGCTACGCCGGGGATCTCGATACCGCGATTCACATTCGCACGGTCGTGGTCAAGGACGGAGTCGCCCACGTGCAGGCTGGCGGCGGCACCGTGGCGGACGCGAAGCCCGAGTACGAGTACGAGGAGTCGGTGGCGAAGTCGCGTGCGGTGATGCAGGCGATCGAGCTGGCCTGCCAGCAGCCGGAGTGGCCATGAGGGTGCTCGTGATCGACAACTACGACTCGTTCACCTACAACCTCGTCCAGTATTTAGGCGAGCTGGGGGCGGATATTGAGACGGTGCGCAACGACAAAGCGACCGTCGATGAGTTGCTGGCCGGGGGCTACGAGCGCTGTGTGATCTCGCCCGGGCCGTGTACGCCGGATCAGGCGGGCATCTCCCTGGAGGTGGCGCGGCGGCTGCCCGAGGCGGGCATCCCCACGCTCGGCGTGTGCCTGGGCCACCAGGCGCTGGCGCAGGCTTTCGGGGGCAAGGTGGTGCTGCACGAGCCCGTGCACGGCAAGGCGACGACGATCGAGCACGATGGACGGACGATCTTCAAGAGCCTGTCGACGCCGCTGACGGTCGGGCGTTATCACTCGCTGGTGGTCGATCCTCAGTTGCCTGACTGCCTGGAGGAGTCGGCGCGCGGGGGAGGCGTGCTGATGGCGTTGCGGCATCGCGCGCTGCCGGCGGAGGGCGTGCAGTTCCACCCGGAGTCGGTGCTGACCGACGAGGGCAAGCAGCTGTTGAGCAATTTCCTGGAAGGGCCCGCCGATGCCTAACGCGATCCTGACGCGAGCGATCGACGCGCTGAGCGCACGCCGCGACCTGAGTGCGGACGAGACCGCCGAGGTGCTCAACGAGATCATGCACGGCGAGGTCTCTGAGATCCAGATCGCGGGCTTTTTGATCGCGCTGCGAACGAAGGGTGAGACGATCGACGAGCTGACCGGGCTGGCACGGACGATGCGGGCGCTGGCCGCGCACGTGCCGACCGAGCGCGAGGATCTACTCGACACCTCGGGGACGGGGGGCGGGAAGCGCACGTTCAACGTTTCGACCACCGCCGCGCTGATCGCCGCCGGCGCGGGATGCGCGGTGGCCAAGCACGGCAACCGCTCGGCCACGAGCCTGTCGGGGTCGGCCGATCTGCTGGAGGCGCTGGGCGCGCGGATCGACCTCGAGCCGGAGGGCGTGGCGCGCTGCATCGAGGAGGCGGGGTTTGGGTTCATGTTCGCGCCCGCCCATCACCAGGCGACCCGTTTCGTCGTGCCCGTCAGGCGCGAGCTCGCGGTCAAAACGATCTTCAATCTCTTAGGGCCGCTGACGAATCCGGCGGGCGCGCAAAGACAGCTGATCGGCGTGTCGGACCCGAGCTTCCTGGAGACGATCGCCGGTGCGCTTGCGCGGCTGGGAGTCCACCGTGCGCTGGTCGTCGCCGGCGAGGACGGGTTGGACGAGGTATCGATCAGCGCGGCGACACGAGTCGTCGAGGTCAACGGCGAGGAGGTGAGCCAGTACACGCTGACGCCGGGCGATGTCGGGCTCGAGCTCGCCGGCGAGGAGGGCTACGACGGCGGGACTCCAGCGGAGAACGCGGCGGTGACGCGCGCGATCCTGGCGGGCGAGCGGGGGGTGCGCGCCGACTTGGCGCTGATCAACGCGGGCGCCGCGATCTACGCCGCCGGCGTCGCGGAGAGCATCGCGGACGGCGTGCAGGCCGCGCGCGCGGCGATCGAGGACAGGAGTGCCGAAAGCGCCTTGGAGCGCTACCTACAGGCCAGCCGCAAGTACGCGCCCGCGGAGGAGGCGGTGCGATGAGCGCACACAGGCCAACCGTGCTGGAGCGGATACTGGAGAGCACGCGCGAGGAGCTGAAGCGGCGCAAGCGGGATCTGCCGGCGGAGGAGATCGAGTACCAGGCGTTTGCGATCGGCGGCGGGGCGCAGGTAGGCCCGCGACGCTTCGCGGCCGCGCTCAGAGGGCCCGGGATCGCGGTGATCGCCGAGTTCAAGCGCCGCTCGCCTTCGGCGGGGACACTGCATGAGGCGCCGGACATACACGAACTGGTGCGCGCGTATGAGCGCGGCGGCGCGAGCGCGCTGTCGGTGCTGACGGAGAGCGAGTACTTCGACGGGACGCTCGAGGATCTGCGGGCGGCGCGCGCGGTGAGCGAGCTGCCTATCTTGCGCAAGGACTTCATCCTCGACGAGTACCAGCTGTACGAGGCGAAGGTGGCGCGAGCGGACGCGGTGCTACTGATCGTGGCGGCGCTCGAGCCGGAAGAGCTGGCAGCGCTACACGAGCGCGCACGCATGCTGGGATTGGATGCGATGGTGGAGGTGCACGACCGCGACGAGCTGCGCACGGCGCTTGGCGTAGGGGCCGAGCTGATCGGGATCAACAACCGTGACCTGAGGGACTTCAGCGTGGACGTGGAGCGCACCGCAAAGCTGATGGGCGAGATTCCGGTCGGGGTAACGGTGGTCTCGGAGTCGGGGATCGCGGGGGCCGAACAGCTACACGGGCTCCAGGATGCGGGGGTAGATGCGGTGCTCGTGGGGGAGTCGTTGATGCGCGCTCCCGACCCAGAGGCGGCTTTGCGGACGCTGCGCGGAGATCGCGCCGATGACCCTGATGGACCGGTCGAGCGACGGGCAAGCCAGGGAGTTCAATAGCTTTAGGAAGCGCGAGGCTACGCTTTAGACCGCCTTGATGGCAACCGATCATGCTTTGCAGCAGATGAAACGCACATTCTTCATTCCCTTCCTCTCCGCCCTGATCGGCGGCGGCGTGGTCGTCGCCGTGGTCGCGGCACTCGGGGGGCTGGGAAGTTCGACCAAGACGGTCACGACGGTCCAGTCGGCGGCTCCGCTGGCGCCCTCGAACGCCTCACAGCAGAGCACGGGGCTGACGCCACATGACATCTACGTGCGCGACGCTCCGGGTGTCGCTTTCGTGACCTCGACGGTCGTGCAGAAAACGGAATCGCCTTTCAACCTGTTCGGCGGCGGCGAATCCGGCAGCGGCGGGGAAGCCCAGAAGCAGGGCGAGGACACCGGCTCGGGCATCGTGATCGACGGCAATGGCACGATCCTGACCAACTATCACGTCGTCGAGAACGCGATCAAGGTCACGGTGAGCTTCGAAAAGGGCAAGGCGGTCGAAGCCAAGGTGGTCGGCAAGGATCCCTCGAACGACCTCGCGGTGCTGAAGATCTCAACCGACGGCCTGACACTGCACCCGCTCACGCTTGGTGACTCCAGCGCCGTGCAGGTGGGCGACCCGGTGCTCGCGATCGGCAACCCGTTCGACCTCGAACGGACACTCACGACCGGGGTGATCTCGGCGCTCCAGCGCCAGATAACCGCGCCGAACGGCTTCACGATCGACAACGTGCTGCAGACCGACGCGCCGATCAACCCGGGCAACTCAGGGGGACCGCTGCTGAACGACGCGGGTGAAGTGATCGGCATCAACTCGCAGATCGAGACCGGCGGCTCAGGCGGTGGCAGCGTCGGCATCGGCTTCGCCGTTCCGATCAACACGGCCAAGAGCGAGATCCCTGCGCTCGAGAAGGGCGGCACCGTGCGCGGCGCCTACCTCGGCTTGACATCGCTGACGATCGACGGATCGCTGTCGGCGCTCAACCTGCCGGTGAAACAGGGCGCGCTGGTGGAGAGCGTGCAGAAGGGCACCGCCGCCGAAAAGGCCGGTATCCGCGGCGGGAACATCAACGGCGCCGTCGAAGGCGGTCAGGTCGCGGTCGGCGGCGACATCATCGTCTCGATCGACGGCAAAGCCGTCCCGAGCTCGGAAGACCTCGCAAACGACATCGAGGCGGAGAAGCCGGGAGACACCGTGAGCATCGGGTTGCTGCGCGCTACGGGCAAGGGCACCTATGAACACAAGACGGTGAGCGCGAAGCTCGGCGAACGCCCGAACTCGGTGCCGAACCCGAGTACGCCCGAAGGGTAGGCGCCCCGCCCCGCTACCGTTGGGGCATGTCCGAGGCCTCAAAAGTAAAGATCTGCGGGATCACGAGCCTCGACGACGCCGAGCTGGCGGTCGAGCTGGGCGCGTGGGCGATCGGCATGATCTTCTACGACGGCAGCCCGCGCAAGTGCTCGCTGGCCGAGGCGCAGCGGATCACGGCGGCGCTGCACCGCAAGGTGGAGCTGTGCGGGGTGTTCGTGAACGATCCTCTCGAGCGGGTCGTGCAGAGCAGCGAGGATCTTGGCTTGACGATGGTGCAGTTGCACGGCGACGAGGGCCCGGCGTTCTGTGGCGAGGTGCCCCGCAGGACCGGCACGCGGGTGATCAAGGCGGCCCAGGTCGAGAGCCCGGGCGACGTGCAGGATCTGGAGCGCTACCACGTGGACTTCCATCTGCTCGACGCGCGCGCGCAGGCGCTCGAGAAGCAGGCGCTGAGGGGAGGCACGGGGGAGACGTTCGACTGGACGCTGCTCGCCGCGCGGCGCTCGAAGGTCCCGCTGATCTTGAGTGGCGGCCTGAGCGCGGCGAACGTGGCGGAGGCGATCGCCGCGACGAGGCCGTTCGCCGTCGACAGCGCGAGCGGCACGGAGCGCGCTCCAGGGAAGAAGGACCCGGAGAAGCTGCGAGCTTTCTTCGCGGCGGTGGAGCACACCGCATCCGTCACCGAAGGCGCCGCGGCGTGAGCGCGGTCGAGCACCGGTTTGGGCAGTACGGGGGGCAGTTCGTCCCGGAGACGCTGATGCCGGCGCTTGAGGAGCTGGAGCAGGCGTGGGTGCAGGCGCGGGAGGACCCTGCATATCGCAAGGAGCTGGATGGCCTGCTGCGCGACTTCGGCGGTCGTCCCACGCCGCTGTACAGGGCGAGGAGGCTGTCAGAGCAGGCCGGACGGGCGATCTACCTCAAGCGCGAGGATCTGAACCACACCGGCTCGCACAAGCTGAACAACGCGCTCGGACAGGCGCTGCTGGCGAGCAGGATGGGCAAGCGTAGGATCATCGCCGAGACCGGCGCCGGTCAGCACGGCGTGGCGACCGCGACCGTGTGTGCGTTGCTGGGGATCGAGTGCGTCGTGTACATGGGCACGGAGGACACGCGCAGGCAGAGACCGAACGTGCAGCGGATGGAGCTGCTGGGGGCGAGCGTGATCGGAGTCGACGCGGGCGCGAAGACGCTGAAGGAGGCCACCTCGGCCGCGATCCGGGACTGGGTGACGAACGTGCAGAGCACCCATTACGTGATCGGCTCAGTGGTCGGTCCGGCGCCGTACCCGGCGATCGTGCGCGACCTGCAGCGCGTGATCGGCGACGAGGCGCGGGCGCAGCTGCTGGAGCGCGAGGGGCGGCTGCCCGGGCGGGTGATCGCCTGTGTGGGCGGGGGCTCGAACGCGATCGGCACGTTCGCGGCGTTCCTGGATGACGAGCAGGTGCAGCTGATCGGGGTTGAGGCCGGCGGCGAGGGGATCGACACTCAGAGACATGGAGCCCCGCTGACGGTGGGCGGGCGCGTGGGCATCCTGCACGGGTCGCGCTCGGCGGTGATGCAGGACGAGGAGGGCCAGATAATCGAGGCGCACTCGATCTCGGCCGGCTTGGACTACCCGGGAGCGGGTCCCCAGCACGCCTACCTGCGAGACAGCGGCAGGGCGCGCTATGAGGCGGTGACCGATCGGGAAGCCCTGGCGGCGTTCAGGGAAGTGGCGCGTCTGGAGGGCATCATCCCGGCGCTCGAGACCGCGCACGCGCTGGCGTGGACGCTCTCCCAGGTTGACGGCGAGCTCGATCTTGTGTGTCTGTCGGGGCGCGGAGACAAGGATCTCGCCGAGGTGCTGGGCGGTGCGTGAAAAGCCCGAAAAGCCTGAAGCATGAACGGGATCGAGCGGATCGCCGGGGCGTTTGCGCAGACGGGTAAGCGGGCGGCGCTGATGCCATATTTGATGGGTTCCTATCCGACACTCGAGGACTCGATCAGGATCGGCGAGGCATGCGTGAACGCGGGCGCGGACATCGTCGAGCTGGGCATGCCTTATTCGGACCCGCTCGCCGACGGACCCGTGATCCACGCGGCGGGCACGGAGGCGCTCGCGGCGGGCGCGAATGTAACCGGTATCCTGGGGATCGCGCGCGCGCTGGCGGAGAGCGTGCCGGTGGTGCTGATGTGTTACGCAAACATGGTGATGGCCCCCGGTGCGGAGGCGTTCGTGGAGCGGCTTGCAAAGACCGGCGCGAGCGGCTTGATCGTGCCGGACCTGCCGCTGGAGGAGTCCGGGGAGATCCGCGCCGCGTGCGAAGCGCACGGGCTGGCGCTGGTGCCGCTGGTCGCGCCGACGACGACACCGGAGCGATTCGCGGCGATCGGGGCGAAGGCGCAGGGGTTCCTGTACACGGTCTCGGTCGTCGGCACGACCGGAGAGCGAGACACGGCGGCGGATCGCGGTCCCGGTCCTTCGACGTCCACCGAGCAGTCCTCGGGCGAGCCGGGCGCGTCTGTGGACCGCTTCTCCGAGGTCGTGGCGCGCGCGAAGGCGAGCACCGCGGCGCCTGTGGCGCTCGGGTTCGGGATCGGCACGCCCGAGCAGGCGCTCGAGGCCGCGGAGGCGGGTGCCGACGGGGTGATCGTCGGCACCAGGCTGGTGCGCGCCGCTGGCGAGGAATCGGAGATCGGCCAGCGCGATCCGGCGGGCGCCGTCGGCGCGGTCGTGGGCGAACTGGCAGCGGGACTCGCGATAGCTCGCTAGGATTGCCGGCGGCATGGGATTGATCCTCACCGTCACCGCCGGCTTGGTCGTCTGGGTCGTGCTCTGGGCCCTCGGCGCGCAGGGCTTTGATGCATTCATACTCGCGACGGCAATCATCGTGGCGGGGGCGATTGTCAGGATCCTCGCCGGCTACCTTCCCGGCCGCCGTAGCTGAGCATCCAGTGCGCGCGCGCTGGCTGGGACGCAGAGCCTGCTTGCGGATGGGCCGTGTCCAGGGGCGCATGGGGGGCGTGTCGAGCTTTTGCAAGCTCCTGCAGGGAGCGGCCGTGCTCGTGGTCCTGGCCCTGGGCGTGGCCGGCTGCGGGGGCGTATCGGGCGCGTCGAGCGCGATCGGCAACCAGCTGACGGTCTACTCGAGCCTGCCGTTGCAGGGGCCTTCGGGTCCGAGCTCGCGGCAGATCGTCGACGGCGAGAAGCTGGCGCTGAGCCAGGCGGGTGGGCGGATCGGGCCTTTCAAGATCAGCTACCTGTCGATGGATGACTCGAATACGAGCACCGGCGAATGGAACCCCGGTGTGACCGCGACGAACGCGAAGACGGCCGCCGAGGACCCCAGCACGATCGCCTATCTGGGCGACTACAACTCGGGCGCGAGCGCGGTGTCGCTGCCGCTGATCAACGCCGCTGACATTCTGCAGATCAGCCCGGCGAGCCCCTATGTAGGGCTGACGTCCTCGCTCGACGCCGGCCAGGATGAGCCCGAACGCTTCTACCCGTCGGGGAAACGCAACTTCGGTCGTCTGCAGCCGGGCGATCCGGCGCAGGCCGAAGCGCAGGTGGGACTGATGCGCGAACTGGGTGTGAAGCGGTTGTACGTGCTCGATGACGAAGGCCCGTTCGAGGTCCCGCTCGCGGAGCTCGTCGTGAGCGACGCCGAAGCGGACGGCATCGCGGTGGCGGCACACGACAGCTTGGACATGACCGGCGTGAGCGCGAGCGCGAGCTTCAACAGCGAGGTCGCCAAGGTGCGGAAAAGCGGCGCGCAGGCGGTGTTCTTCGCCGGCGGCACGGAAGCCGGCATGGTAGCGCTGTGGCGGCAGCTGCACAGCGCCGATCCGAAGCTGCTGCTGCTCGGGTGCAGCGACATGGTCAACAGCTCGTTCACCTCCGAAATCGGGGAAGCGGGGGCGAGCACGTACCTGACGACGCCGGTCCTGCCCGTGCAGGAGTATCCGCGCGCGGCGGGACGCGTGCTCGAGGCCTATCGCCGACATTTCGGCGCTGAAGGCGGGGCTTATGCGCTGTATGGATACGAGGCGATGAGCGTCGTGCTGCTGGCGATTCGCCAGGCCGGGCTGCGCGGCAACGACCGTCAGACGGTGATCGGGCGGTTCTTCGCGATCCGCAATCGCAACTCGGTGATCGGGCGCTATTCGATGCAAGCGGACGGCGAAACCACCTTGGGGCGCTACGGCGTGGACAGGGTGGAAAACGGTCGTGCGGTGTTCTACCGCGTGCTGAACGTCCGCTGAGTTCAGCCGGTCTGTTCGGCCTGCTGCAGCCCGAGCACGAGTCGGAAGCGCTCGATGCCCCCGCCGAGGCTGTGCCCGCCACCGGCTAGCGTGGTGAGCGAGCGCAGGTAGGGGAGGATGTGGGAGATGCTCGGGTCTTCGCTCAGGCCGACCCCTTCGAGCAGCGTGAGCAGCGGGGGGAATTCGACGATGACGCTAGGTCGTGCGCCTTCGCCGAGCGTGCTCGCGGCAACGCTCGAGGAGGCGGCGCTCGAGAGCGTGTTCGACGGGTGCAGCGCGTCCTGCACGGAGGCTTCGCCGAGGCCGATCACGAACTTGGTCTGACCGCTGGAGCCGCGGCCGTTGGCGATGTCGAGTTCGACCGGCAGGCCGCTCACCCGCGCTGAGATCGCGGCGTCGGCGCCGGGGATCGAGATCGACTGCACCGAGCCGCCGGACTTGCTGAGCGCGGCGCCGAGCTTGGCGACCGCGGCCTGGGAGAGCGACGGGTCCTTCGAGTCGAGCACGATCCCGCCCCGCAGGTTGACGATGCCGCTGCCGCTCGCGAACAGTCCGGCGGAGCTCATCCAGCTGAGGAAGTCATGCCGGCTCTGGGCGCCGGGAGCGCTGAGCGCGGAGAGCGGCGTGAGGACCCCTTCGAGCAGGCCCTTGATGTCGAAGCCCCCGGCCGAGGCCGAGCTTTCCGAGGAGCCCGCGGCGGAAGCGCCGCCGAGCGAGGTGGCAAGCGTTGCGAGGCCGTGGAGCGCCTGTACATCCCCCGCGAGGGTGGTGCCGACGTTGCCGAGGCCCGCGGCGAGCCAGGATTCTCCCGGCAGTTCGCTCAGCGCCTGGGCGCCTTCCGAGCCCGAGCCCAGGAGCCCGCCACCGCCGGCCGTGGCGCCGGAGGCGAGCGTGTCGAGAACGAGCGCGATCGAGCCGGTCGAGGGCACGAGCGAGACGTTCAGCGTGCGGGCGCCTCCGAGCAGCCCGATCAGGCTGTCGAGACCCTGTGCGCCGGCGCCCGAGGCGCCGCTCGCCGCGGATGACGCGTCGCTGCCGGCCGCGCTGGGATTCGAGTAGACGTGGGCGAGCGTGCTGGACGGAGCGCTCGCGAGCAGCTTGGAGTAGTCCGCGGCGTGCGCGAGCGAGGGCCCGCCGAGCGAGGTGTCGATCACGCTGTGCAGCCCCGTGACGGTGCCGAGCACGGCGAGACGATCGACGATCCCGAAGGCCTCGCCGCCGGAGGTGGCCTGATAGCTGACGCCGCGGTAGCTGGCCGCGTGCGCGCCGGCGTGCTGGGCCTCGGTACTGATGAAGGATGCGGCCTTGGCGGCATCGCTGGTGTCGAGCACGATCGCGCCCTGGGCGCCCGAGGCGAACGGCCATGCGCTCGGCGTGGTCGAGGAGCTGCCCTGGAGGACCTGACTGAGCAACTGCTGCAAGTGGCCGGTCGCCGCGGCGGTGCTGGAGAGCGAGGAGAGGAAGATCCCGGCGTTGGGGCCCAGCCACGGCGCGACGTCGTGGCTGTAGTCGAGCGGCGGGCTGCCGGGGGCCTGGAGGATGCCGGCGAGACGCGCGTAGGAGTCGGGCTGATGGGTGAGCGTCGTCGCGGCGGCGATCGCGTCGGTCTTGAGGGCCCCACCGGGGCGCACAACGGCGCCGGCGTACAGCGGCGCCGAGGCCGGGACGACGCCGGCGGGGTCGGCGCTGGTGCCGGGCGAGGACGAGGAGCCGCAGCCCGCGAGCGCGGCGGTGAGCGCGGCGACGGCGAATGCCGTGGAGAGGATCCGGGTGCGCATGAGGCGATCGTATCTGCAAGCGGCGATGCACGCCGTCGGTCTGCACGGTGGCTTGCAGGAAACGGGGCCGTGGGGCGATCGAGACAGCTACCGCAGAAGCGGTATCCGAGCAGGGGTTTTGGCTGTTTGGGGGGCAATTTGATCGGGTTGTGGGAAAAAATGTGCAATTAGGGTTGCGTTGTGGGGGGAAGTGGGGTAAGTTCGCAGACAGCGAGCCGGGGTGGAGGGGCTCCTCCCACTCCTCCACCTCGGCTCGGTAAT